>Ga0129307_1000165_pt1 | contig 114962 bp, 94 predicted proteins | sample P1105metagenome_FD_94437 | JGI IMG/M metagenome (GOLD analysis project Ga0129307, IMG submission 94437) | Capybara group fecal microbial communities from Wisconsin, USA - P1105 metagenome | ecosystem: Host-associated > Mammals > Digestive system > Large intestine > Fecal | place: USA: Wisconsin... | reverse complement strand
ATCAGTAGATCCCTGGAATAGATTTTAAAGTTTCAAAATCAATTTGTAAAAATTGATTTCCAAAAGCGTATGACGTATGACGTCTGACCTATGACAAAGGGGTGTTGTGCGTGTGTGGTTTTCACACGTGCAACACCCCCTTTCTCTTATAAAAACAGCATATTATAGATTCCCAGGTACGATACCACAAAAGCGGAAAGGCTGAAGAAGATGGCGGTGAAGAGCAGGTTCTTATAAAGATGGTTCACATCCACGCCCTCCGGAGCACATCCGCAGGCCAGGGCCCCGACTGTGGAAAACGGACTCAGCACCACGCCGTTGGTCCCCACGATGATCCCCAGCATCAGCGCGGTGGCGTCCAGAGCCGGATTGGATGCGGCCAGCTTGGCGGCCAGCGGGATCAGGGTCGGCATCACCACGCCGGTACCGCTGGCTACTGCCCCCATCAGGCCGCCCAGGAGGATCATGATGGGCTGAGCTGTTGCCGGAGTGATCACTTTGGACAGCATGGACGTCAGATAGGTGATCCCGCCAGATTTATCCACCACATGGAGCAGCATGCTCATCCCGGTGATCAGGATCAGCGTACCCCAGGGAATCGCGGCAATGGCTACTTTCTGATCACAATATCCCAGCAGGATCAAAACCGCCGCAAAAGCCAGGCAGAGCAGACCGATATTCTGTTTGAAGAAAATGGTGGCGACACATACCAGGACGATGGAAATCACCGTAACGACCTGAGCCCGGTTGAAGGGAGTGAAATTTTTATCCGGTTCCGTATTGGGGACTTTCCACCCTTTAAAGACCAGGTAAGCGATGAACGCCATGGCAAAAATAGAGAAGGAATAGGCCCCCCAGATGGGCATATAGTTATCCACCCCATTCTGGATAGCCAGGGTATTGGCTACGATTCCGTTCAGGGTGATGGGAGACAGGCCGCCGATCATCCCTCCTGCCAGCACGATGATGGAAGTCATGGTCACATCCAGCTGCCGGCTCAGGCAGGTACTGTAAGCGATGGGCATAATCACCACCAGGATCAGCATGGACCCTCCCACGCCGGCCAGGATGGCAGCTGCAGCAAAGAACATCCAGGGAATCAGTTTGTTGTTCCCTCGGGAAAGGAAGGAGACATTTTTGGCCAATACAGTGGATGTCCCATTATGGTTGGCAATGCCGAACAGGAACGTAGAGGCCATGATCAGGAAAAAGACCGTAGTGGGGAATCCGCCCGCATAAATCTCCTTGGCCTTCATCCCGGTGACAAAAGTCCCGTAGACATACGCAGCCAGGAAACCGATGATCCCCACATTCTTCTTGGTGATCATCCCTAAGAAAATGACAAAGAATAATAAAACCAACGACCCAACTTGTACCATTTTTACCCCTCCTGAAATAGAATCAAAAAAAAATCCCTCCGTCTCCAAAGAGACGAAAGGAACTTTCGCGGTACCACTCTTGTTCACGCAACCTGAGCTGCATGCTCTTTTGCAGATACGGGCCAGTGGCCGATATCCTCCTGTCTGCTAACGGTCAGGCTTCCGGCGTACCCTACTCCCCTCTCACAGGCTTTCAGGCAGCTGCTCTGAGACCAGTTCAGCTTCTTCCTCCCTGTGTCCTCACACCGGCCGGACACTCTCTGAAGGGATTCCGCAGCTTACTCCTTCTCTTCGTGGCATTTCTTGTATGGGATTGATGGGCTTAAGGATAGCACGATGTCCTCAGGATTGCAACCCTTCTTTTTATTTTTTTCTTTTTCCCACTAAAATTATGATTTTTTGTTTACCATGGCACATTTTTTCTCTAGTACGAGGAAACCATCCCTTCTTTTTGGGATTGCACACAGGATGATCCAAGGGAGTCCTGTTTTTCTGTTTTCCAGACATCATTCCATTCACAAAGGACAAAATCCGAGGACCTTTCGGTTAAAGTATCCCTAGAATGGACTTATTCTCTGTTAATTCGGGAACCTTTCTTTAGCAGGCTAACACTTTGAAAAAATAATGTATGAAGTATACAAAAAATCGTTGACAAGAACGTGAACAAGTGGTAAATTACGTAACTATCAACAAGCATCCGATTTGATGACGGCACTTGCAAACAAAAGTGTCGATTTTTTTCGAAGGAGTGATGATGATGAACGGATTAACGCTTGTGTGTCTTGCCATTGTAATCTTCGTCTGTGCGTACATGTTTTATGGGCGCTGGCTGGTCAAGACCTGGGGAATTGAACCGGATGCGAAGACTCCTGCCTACCGCTTCCGGGATGACAAGGACTTTGCTCCCGCTTCCCGTTTCACGGTATTTGCCCATCAGTTTTCTTCTATTACCGGTGCCGGCCCTGTAACCGGTCCGATTATCGCCGCCATGTTCGGTTGGGTTCCTGCATTCTTATGGATTATTGTAGGCGGCGTATTCTTCGGGGCTGTACAGGATTTCACCGCCCTCTATGCTTCCGTGAAGAACGACGGCAAAGGCATGGGTGCCCTGATTGAAAAATATGTGGGCCATACCGGCTGCAAGATGTTCCTGATGTTCGGCTGGCTCTTCTCCCTGCTGGTCATCGCTGCTTTCTCTGACATTATGGCCAGTACCTTCAACGGGTTCTCCAAGACCGGCGAAATGATGGGGCCCAACGCCTCTGCTGCTTCCATTTCTATGATCTACATCGCGGTAGCTGTGGTCTTCGGGATCGTGACCCGGCGGTTCAACATCACCGGTTCCAAGGAACTGATCCTGGGCATCATCTGCATGATTGCCATGGTCAGCCTGGGGATTGCCCATCCCATCTACGCTTCCCGTACCACCTGGCTGTATGTGACCTATGCGTACTGCTTCGCTGCTTCCATCATGCCCATGTGGCTGCTGATCCAGCCGCGTGACTATCTGTCCGTTTTCCTGCTGCTGGGCATGATCCTGGCCGGGGTCGTAGGGATCATCGTGGGGAATCCTTCCATCAACATGCCCGCCTTCACCTCCTTTGATGTGGCCGGCAAGCCTCTGTTCCCCATCCTGTTCGTAACCATCGCCTGCGGGGCTGTATCCGGGTTCCATTCCCTGGTTTCTTCCGGTACTTCCTCCAAGACCATTTCTAACGAAAAAGACATGCTGCCTGTGGGCTACGGCTCCATGCTGATCGAATCCACCCTGGGTGTTGTTTCTCTGGTCATCGCCTGCTCCGTGGCCGTTAACGGCCAGCTGCCCAAAGCCACTCCGTTTGCCATTTTCGGCAGCGCTATCGGCGGATACTTCACCATGTTCGGTATCCCCAAGTATTACAGCACCTGCATCGTGACCATGTGCGTATCCGCTCTGGCCATGACCACCATCGATGCCGTGACCCGTATCGGCCGGATGATGCTCCAGGAAATCCTGGCTCCGGAAGAAGGCAAAGAACAAGGTGCTGTTGCTAAATTCCTGAGCAACACTTATGTGGCCACCATCGTGACCCTGATCCCCAGCTACCTGCTGTGCCTGGGCGGTTACATGAACATCTGGCCTCTGTTCGGCGCTGCCAACCAGCTGCTGAGTGCCCTGTGCCTGGTTGCCCTGGCTGTGTTCCTGAAGATGACCGGCCGGAAGAGCTGGATGCTCTACGTGCCCATGACCTTCATGTTCTTCGTGACCATGAGTGCCCTGTGCCTGTCCATCTATGGCATCTACAAGAAAGCCATGGCCGGTGTCTTCTTCCCCATGGTGGAAGGACTCCAGCTGGTTGTGGCCCTGTGCCTGATGTACCTGGCCATCAACGTGGTCCGTCACTGCACCAAAGAACTGTTCAACGGCAAAGTAGAAGTCGCCGACAAATAACAAAAAGACTGCCCCCGCGGGCAGTCTTTTTTCATCACTCCAAAAAGGGGTGTTGCACATTGTGTGCAACACCCCCTTTGTCATACGTCAGTCGTCATACGTCATACGCTTTTGGAAATCAATTTTCCAAATTGATTTTGAAATTTTAAAACCCGCTATAACATTCAACTGATTTTCTTAAATTCGAAGCCAGCAGAGCTAGCTTCCATCGGCGTATGACCTATGACCTATGACGGAGCTGTTGCGCATGCAACAGCCTTTTTATCTCCCCATCATCCGCAGGAACTCGGCTTCGTCCAGGATGGTCACGCCCAGGCTCTGGGCCTTGGTGTACTTGCTCCCGGGGTCGGCGCCGGCCACTACGTAATCGGTCTTTTTACTGACGCTGCTGGTGACTTTAGCCCCTACATCCTGGGCCATGGTCTGGGCCGTAGCCCGGTCCAAAGTAGGCAGGGTGCCGGTGAACACCATGGTCTTCCCATAGAAGGGATGGTTCTCATCCTGGGCCTGTCCGGCCGTCATCTCCATATTGAGCCCCAGTTCCTTCAGCCGCTCCACATAGGCCTGGTTCATAGGCTCTCCGATCCAGGTCACCACGCTTTCCGCGATCACCGGCCCGATATCCGGGATCTGGGCCAGTTCTTCCTGATCGGCCTCCATGAGTTTATCCATGGTACCGTATTTCAGGGCCAGAGTCCGTGCCACCTTGGCTCCCACATGGCGGATCCCCAGGGCAAAGAGCAGCTTGTCCAAGCTCTGGCTCTTGCTGTTCTGGATGGCGTTGATCAGATTATCCGCACTTTTGGGGCCCATCCGGTCCAGCTTCTGGACCTGCTCCCGGGTCAAAAGGTACAGATCCCCCGGGTCTTTCACCAGCCCCACCGCCGTCAGCTGGGCCAGCACACTGGGTCCGCAGCCGTCGATGTTCATGGCGTCCCGGCTGGTGAAATGGATCAATCCTTCCCGCCCCAGAGCCGGGCAGTGGGGATTTGTGCAGCGCCAGGCCGCCTCCCCGTCCTTCCGTTCCACCTTCCAGCCACATTCCGGGCAGGTTTCCGGCATATGGAACACTTTTTCCTCTCCGGTCCGTTTTTCCGGCACCACCCGGAGTACTTCCGGGATGATCTCTGCCGCTTTGTTGATGATCACATGATCCCCGATCCGGATGTCCTTTTCCCGGATGAAGTCTTCATTGTGGAGAGTGGCCCGGCTGATGGTGCTCCCGGAGAGCCGCACCGGCTGGAGCACCGCCGTAGGTGTCAGCACCCCGGTCCGCCCCACCTGGATCACGATATCTTCCAAAAGGGTCTCCGCCTGTTCCGGAGGGAATTTGTAAGCCATGGCCCAGCGGGGATCCTTGCCGGTGGCCCCCAGGATATCCTGCTGCCACACATCGTTCACCTTCACCACCACGCCGTCCGTGTCGTAGCCCAAAAGAGCCCGGCGTTCCCCGTGCTTCTTGATCAGCTCATTGGCTTCCTGGATGGTATCCACCAAGGCCCGGCCCTCCGTAGTGGTGAAGCCGTACTGCTGGAGCATATCCATGGAGGCGTTGTGAGTGGGCAGATTCCCGGCCCCCACTCCAATGCCGTAAGCGAAGAAAGCCAGGGACCGTTTGGCTGTCACCCGGGGGTCCAGCTGCCGCAAAGAGCCTGCCGCCGCATTCCGGCAGTTGGCGAATTCCTGTTCCCCGGCTTCCTGCCGTTCCTCATTGAGCTTCACGAAGGCCTGCCGAGGCATATACACTTCTCCCCGCACATCCAAAAGCTCCGGGATCTCCATGCCGGGGATGGGCTTCAGCACTTTGGGGATATTGGCGATGGTCCGGACGTTTTCTGTGACATTTTCTCCCACCACCCCGTCACCCCGGGTAGCCGCCCGGGCGAACCGGCCGTTCTCGTAGATGATGCTGCAGGCCAGCCCATCGATCTTGGGTTCCACCACATACTGGACTTTGGCGTCTTTGGGCAGCCCTTCATGGACCCGCCGGTCGAATTCTTCCATCTCCTCCGGCGAAAAGGCATTGGCCAGGCTCAAAAGGGGCGTCATATGCTTCACTTCCGTAAAGCCCGGCTTGGCATAGCCCCCCACATGCTGGCTGGGAGAATCCGGCGTCACCAGCTCCGGATACTGGGCCTCCAGGGCCTTCAATTCTCGCATCATAGCGTCGTATTCCGCATCGGTGATCAGCGGATTGTCCTGGACGTAATACAGATAGGAATTTTTCTTCATGACAGCCCGCAGCTCGTCGATCCGGGCTGCCGCTGCCTCTTTCGTCATTTCACTCATGGCCTTACCCCCTCAGATTTTCTGCAGGATCTTATACTTGGTAGCCAGCTGCTTGATACCGCTGCCTGGGAAAGCCACCGTCACCAGCTGTCCTTCACTGCCATCGGGACGGGCCTCGATGATGGTCCCTACTCCGAACTTCTTATGCCGGCATTTGTCGCCGGGATGGAATTCCGGCACGCTGTCCCCCGCCGGCACAAAATGACTTTGGGGAGACGGCGTATCCAGGATGCTCCCACCCCGCTTCCGGGCGATGTTCCGCAGGCTGGCATGGGGTGCGGCCGTCGGGTCCTGGCCCCGATATCCTCCATAGCTTCCATAGCTGCTCCGGCGCACCGTTACATTTTCGATCAGGTTCCGGGGAATCTCCTCCAGGAACCGGGAAGGGGGATACATGACCACATGGCCGTACACCATCCGGTTCCGGCAGCTGGTGAGATACAGCCGCTTCTTGGCCCGGGTGATCCCCACATAGCACAGCCGCCGTTCCTCTTCCAGCTTGTCCTCGTCCTCCAGGCTCCGCTGGCTGGGGAACAGCCCGTCTTCCATCCCCCCGATGAACACCACGGGGAATTCCAGCCCCTTAGCGGAGTGAAGAGTCATAAGGGTGACAGAATCCTGGGTCAGCTTGGCATCGTCGATATCCGCCACCAGAGCCACATGGTTCAGGAAATCCTCCAGTGTCTTATTGTTCTCTTCTCCCGGGTCCTTGGCAAATTCATCGGCGATCCGCAGGAATTCGCTCAGGTTGTCCAGACGGCTCTTGGATTGATCCGAGCCTTCCAGCCGCAGGGCTTCCAGATAGCTGGATTTTTCCAGCACCTGTTCCATCAGCTCTTTCACCGGCATGGTATCCTTGATCCGCGCCAAGCCTTCCATCATCTGGCTGAAAGCCTGGATCTTCCCCAGGGAACGGCCCAGCACTTCCCGGGCCTGGACCGTCTGGAGCACTTCTGGCAGGGGCATGCCGCTTTCTTCCAAAAGGCTCCGGACCTTGGCCACCGTTGCCGCCCCGATCCCTCGCTTAGGTTCGTTGATGATCCGTTCCAGCCCCTGGATATCCCGTTCATTGGCCAGGAACCGGAGATAGCTCAGGGTATCCTTCACTTCTTTCCGGTCGTAGAACTTCAGGCTCCCCACCATCACATAGGGGATGCCGTTATTGATCAGGTTCTCTTCGAACATCCGGCTCTGGGCATTGGTCCGGTACAGGATGGCCATATCCCCCAGCTTCGTCCCTTCCTGGGTAAGCCGACGGATCTGCCCCACCACGAATTCCGCCTCTTCCCGGTCGTCCCGGGCCTGGTAGTAGGCGATGGGCTGGCCGTTGCCGTTCTCCGTCCACAGGTTCTTGGGCCGGCGGGCCGCATTGTGCTTGATCACTTCATTGGCCGCATCCAGGATCACCTGGGTGGACCGATAGTTCTGTTCCAGCTTGTAGATCCGGGCCTGGGGGTAGTCCTTTTCGAAATCCAGGATATTGCTGATATCCGCCCCCCGCCAGCCGTAGATGCTCTGGTCGATATCCCCTACGGCACACAGGTTATTTTCCGGCGCAGAAAGGAGCTTGGCCAGGAGATATTGGACATGGTTGGTATCCTGGTATTCATCGATGAGTACGTAATGGAATTTGTTCTGGTACTTCTCCCGGACTTCCGGCACCGTCTGGAGCAGCTTTACCGTCAGCAGCAGCAGGTCGTCGAAATCCACCGCATTGCTCTGGACCAGGTGCTTCTGGTATTCCCCATAGATCTTCGCCACCTTCCGGGCATGGAAATCATCTGCCTGCCGGGCGAATTCCGCCGCATCCACCTGGGCATTCTTGGCATTGGAGATGGTGGTCATGAGCCCCGGCAAGGGATAGAACTTCTCATCCAGATTCAGCTTCTTCAGGGCTTCCTTCAGCACATTCTTGCAGTCGGACGGGTCATAGATGGAAAAAGCCGTGGTATACCCGGGCAGATGGCCGATTTCCCGGCGCAGCAGCTGATTGCAGAACCCATGGAAAGTGTACAGCCACACATCTTTGGCAGAGGGCCCCACCAGGGCATCCACCCGCTGGCGCATCTCCTTGGCTGCCTTGTTGGTAAAGGTGATGGCCAGGATATTCCAAGGTTTCACCCCTTTTTCCAGGAGATAGGCGATCTTGGTGGTTAGGGCTTTGGTCTTTCCGCTGCCGGCCCCAGCCAAAATTAAAATAGGCCCGGCAATCTGACGGACTGCCTCAGCCTGTTGTTCGTTCAATGAAGCTAAAAGGTCTCTCATTTTTTCCTCGATTCTTTCGTTTTGTTCTCTAATATTCTAACAGATTACCGCTTTTTTTGCTATAATAGAAGAATCCTTTAAAAGACTGAAAGGAAGGAAGTTTATCATGGAACAATTCTGCGAAAAGGTCTTCCATTTGAAGGAAAACCACACCACCATGCGGACGGAAATCATCGCCGGGATCACCACTTTCATGACCATGGCCTACATCCTGATCGTGAATCCCTCCATCCTCAGTGCCACCGGAATGGATAAAGGAGCCCTGCTCACCGTCACCGCCATCGCCTCTGCCCTGGGCACCTTCTTCATGGCCGCTTTTGCCAACTATCCCTTCGCCCTGGCGCCGGGCATGGGGCTCAACGCCTACTTTGCCTACACCGTGTGCCTCCAGATGGGGAATTCCTGGGAAATGGCACTGTCCGCCGTCCTCATCGAAGGGATCATCTTCATCATCCTGTCTCTGACCTCCATCCGGGAAGCCATCTTCAACGCTATCCCCATGACCCTGAAACAGGCGATTTCTGTTGGGATCGGACTCTTCATCGCTTTCATCGGCCTGCTGAACGCCCGGATCATCGTGGCCAACCCAGCCACGAAAGTCTCCCTGTATTCCTTCACCAAGGCCATGGCCGATGGTACCTTCCACAGCGTGGGGATCACCGTGCTCATCGCCATGCTGGGGATCCTGTTCACGTCCTTCCTGATCATCAAAAATGTCCGGGGAAACATCCTTTTCGGCATCCTGGGCACCTGGATCCTGGGCATGATCTGTGAAGCTACCGGCCTGTACGTGCCCAATCCGGAACTGGGGACCTTCAGCGTCTTCCCCAACCTGTCCGGCGGGCTGGCTTCCTTTGCCCCCATCAGCCCGGCTCCCCTGTTCCTGAAGCTGGACTTCTCCCATGTGCTGAGCCTGAACTTCTTCGCCGTCATCTTCGCCTTCCTGTTCGTGGATACCTTCGATACCCTGGGCACCCTCATCGGGGTCGCCGCCAAAAGCGATATGCTGGATGAAGAAGGCCACCTGCCACATATCAAAGGAGCCCTGATGGCCGATGCCTGCGCCACCTGCACAGGTGCCCTCCTGGGGACCAGCACCGTCACCACCTTCGTAGAAAGCGCCGCCGGTGTTTCGGAAGGAGGACGCACCGGGCTCACTGCCATCACCGTGGCCGTACTGTTCCTGCTCTCTCTGTTCTTCTCCCCCTTCTTCATGGCCATCCCCGCTTTTGCCACGGCTCCGGCCCTGGTCATCGTAGGATTCCTGATGTTCTCCGCCGTGACCAAGATCAACATGAGCGACCTGAGCGAAGCCATTCCCGCCTATATCGCCATCATCGCCATGCCCTTCGCCTACAGCATCTCTGAAGGGATCTCCTTCGGTGTCATCACCTACGTGATCCTCAACATCCTTACGGGCCATACCAATAAGATCAGCGGCCTGATGTACGTCCTGGCCGTGCTGTTCGTGCTGAAATATGTGCTATTGTAAAAAAAAGACCGCTCCGGCGGTCTTTTTTGTCACTGATCACTTGTCTCTGGTCCCTGGACGAAGGAAAGAACCCGCGGCTGGCGGGTTCTTTTTTTATGGATAAAACGGCTTATGCTATAAGAAGTCAGACCGGCCCTAACGGGTCTGTACCGTATCTATTTTCCCTTATGATCCCAGCAAAACGCAGTAACATGAAACCCCCTCTAACGGGTTACATCTTTCCAACCCCTCAAAAAACATATGATTGCCTAAATTTTTCCCAGCTATCTGGTTATGGATCTTCATCAGCAATTCTTCATTTGTAAAGTATTTTCCATTATCAGCAGAAAGAAGTGCAGCAATATCGGTCTGGAACAATCCATCTATTCTGCATTCCTCATCTAACGTCGAAGCATCCATAACATACTCATTGGCAAGCAGCACTTCTTTTCCAGGAATGAAAGCTTCAAAAATAATATATATTTTCTCCGCCTCGACAGCCATTTCCCCAGGATGCCAATTCTTTTGATTATCCTCTATGTATTCCATCACGTCATGAGAAAAAGTATTTGCCGAAACATATATTATTTCATTGAACATCCAATACACATTCTTCAATAATTCCTTTGGTATCTTCTCAGGCGATACAACCAAATACTGGATCTTATCATCCTGTAAAAGCTCCATTCCCCGTTTTACATCCGTAACGGTAATCCCCCGTGTCATTTCCAAATCTGTTTCCATGCGCCATTGATGAGACAGCTTCCCCGCGGCCCTTCTGACCAAGTGCTTTCTGCATCCGGCAAAAACTGCAATCATAGGAATCGACACTGCTGCGATTAAGGGAAGAAGAGCAGGCAGGCTGACTATGATAGCTCCTATGCGCTTAGCCCGTGTTCCGCTATGTCCAAAGTTGCTGTTCACCAGATCAGTTATGCGGTTGAAACCGGGTAGTATTTCCGGATACTGGGATGCCGCCCATATGAGGAAGCCTACAACGACTATTTCTATAGCGCCCCATAAAATTACCATCTGCACCGCCGCCTGATGACAGACTGTTTTCTTCTCGTCCATGGACAGCTCATCCATTTCAGAAATTCCCCGGCTCCATTTTTTCACTCGTTCTTCTTCTGTCATAGCAACCTCCGATAATGTAGACCTTTATATCTCCTTCTGACGATTCTGCCCAGAAGAACATTCACTATAGAATCCCATGATTGCTTCAATCAGTAATATGTTTCTCTATATTTTTACTACTAAGAGTTGTTTTCTGTATCCATCCTAAGCCATCCTCATTCAGTCGTTTAAATCAGAAACAGTGGGAGAATATGGATATGCCCATCCATAAAGTCCCACTATTTTTATTACATAAGCAATGGTATATCTACAAATTTTTTATTCAGAAATAAATTTATAACACTTTAAGTAGAGCCCATTAGAGATACAATTGAATAGAGAATTGGGGCAACGAAATCAAGCATTGCCCCAATTTCATAACTTATCCTACAGGCCTTTATGATTTCTGGATATGGGATCCATACACATCCCGGAAATCACCTCTGTTTTTATCGTCCTTATCATTGATACGGACACGTTCCACCTTATGACGGTCATTATCCTTACCAGAAATACGATCCACACGGAACCGGTCAATATTTTGGACCTTAACCAATTCAGGGCCAAATTCATCCACCGACCGGGCCATATTTCCATCAGAAGGTGCCCCATTCTGTAAAGCCCGGTAGATGATCGCAGCATACTCATAGCGAGTCATAGAACGATCTCCCTTAAATTCTCCGTCCGGATATCCCTCCAAGTAGCCTTTTTCGGCCAATGTCTTCACATATTGGTAAGCCCAGTGGTTCTCTGGTACATCAGGGAAGTTCATGCTGTGAGCAGACGCAAGGATTGCCTTAGCAGGTTGGCCTGATTCATAAGCAGCTAATTTTTTCGTGAGCATTTCGATTTGGTTTTTCATGGCCAACATGTCCTTGGCCATGGACACTCTGGAGCGAGAGATATGGTTTTTTTGTCCAAATTTCCAACTGACTCCTACATTCACCATATTTTCGCCTCCGCTAAAGGAACCACCCACACTGAACATCGTATCTTCATTAGGACGATAATATGCTCCGATAGCGACTGCATGAGCATCTTTATAATTCCCATACCCTGCAGCAAAATCCCATTTGTCATCTGGATCGAAATCCAAGGGGTGCAACCCTGCCAGAGCTGCCGCACCTGCCCCAACACGATTCACCCGATCTCCCAACCGACTGATCCGGTTTTCCGCACGGTACAGCTGGCTTCCATTTACAGCATCCGTACTGGTCGATGAAATATCTCCAGGAGCTACATTGGTGATCTTATTCCCACCATTATTCAGCCCATCTTTATTGAGCGTAACATCCTGACCTGAGGAACCATTTTGGATGGTCATGCCTCCCGTGGTTATGGTGGTGTCTCCAACGTTGACAGTGCTGGCATTTACCGTCGTGATATTCCCAGTGTCTGCTGTAACAGTCTTCGTAGTAACCGAATCCAGTCCTTTCAAATCTTTTGAAAGCCGCACTTTCAGGTTATCACTGCCATCAGATACCACTCCGATATTGTCTTCCGTTGACAGTTTAGAAGAATCCGTAATGCCCCCAACTACATTCACTTGCCCATTGAGTTTTTTACTGATTACATTCCCTACGTCACCGCCATACTTCATTCCGTCGTTCATAGTGGCGACCGTCTGGGTATTCCCATTGTGATCTTCATAGACGATCCGATCAATACCATCTGAGCCATTATAGCCATCCGTGCCGTCTACTCCATTCACACCTTTTACAACATGGATGTCCGCAGAAGCACCATCCTTGCCATTGATGCCAATATGACCATCGGTACCCTGGCCGCCCACGGTAACAGTATCTGCCTTCAGATTCTTGTCCAGTCCGATGACCAGATCTCCATTTGCATCCACTACCGTCTTGATGTTGGAAGCGTCATATTCTGCGTCTGCTTTCGACCCATTCCCTTTGATGGTCATGGTGCTGTTCAGTTTTTTGGCCACAGATCCTGTATTCCCCTCAAACTTCAGTCCATCATCTAATGTGGCAACTTCATGGGTGACATGCCCATCATCTTCGTAAACAATACGGGTCATACCATTGGCACCATTGGAACCATCCACGCCGTCCTGACCCTTCGCAGATTTCATGGTAAGCCCATCTTTCCCGTCTTTTCCATTCATTCCGATAGAGCCATCTTTGCCTGCCACACCGATGGAACCGTCTATTCCATTTTCGCCTTTTTCACCCAGATTCAGATTGTCATTGACATTGACCTTGTAGGGATCTTCCGTTGTGCCGGTGCCGGTAACTGTCGTATTTTTTCCGTCTACCAGTTTGGTGGCATTCTTGGCAATTTCATCTTTCAGCTGGCTGACATTCACTGCATCCGTCCCAGCAGTGCCGGCAGCCACATTGTGGATCTGGTTGCCGCCATTATCCAGCCCTTTTTCTGTCAAAGAAACTGGAGAAGTCCCTGGTGCCGGATTTTTCGGGGTAATCGTAATACCGCCAGCACCAATCGTTGTCTCATTCCCATCTTTATCCGTGATGGTCATGCCACTTCCCTGGGTCACGGTCTTATTTCCGTTCGTATCGGCGGTAGTTACACTGGTTACATTCAAATCATCGTTCAGGACTACTTTCATCGTTCCGTTTTCCACTTTCGTAGAAATATTTTTTCCGTCCCCGGTAACTTCAATATCCTCTCCCAGAGATTTGTGGACGATATTTCCATCCTGGTCCTTTAATCCGAACCCTTTTTCCGTTAAATCAGCAGACTGTTTCGTCAACTGACTGACGTTGACAGCATCTGTATCCGCTGTACCAGCAGCTACGTTGGTAATTTTCGTGCCGTTGGCATTGATTCCTTCCTTGGTCACAGAAGGTCCGCCAGTTATGGTCACTCCCTGGTTATTGACGGTGGTATCGCCGGCCTTTACTGTCTCAGCGTTTACGGTTTTTGACGTAATACTGTTCAGCCCAGTCACATCTTTTGCCAATTTTACGGTCAGCGTATTATTGGCTGAATTGGCAACCACCCCGATATTATTATCGCTTAAATTGTTGCTGTCAGCACCGCCCAAAAGGGACATCGCCTGGTCGGAACCGCGATGGAGCACATTGACATCTGCTTCTGAAGTATTGCCAATGGTCGAATTATCTCCAGCAAACCGCAGAGGCCGGGTCATGGTGTAAAGCTGGCTTCCGTTCACAGCATCCGTACTCTTTGCACTGACCAGACCGGCCGCAACGTTCTGGATGCGCCGCTCTTTCCCTACGGAGCCCACCGTTACAACACCAGCAGGCGTCCCCCCAGCATATTGATAGGTTCCGTTGCTGCTGTAAGCATCCTTCCCTTTCGTAGTGGCTCCCGATACAACATAAGTAGAGTTACTGCCCAGATAGACGGAATTCCCCAAAGTGGCCGTTACATGGCTGCCCAAGATCTGGGTATTGGACAAATCCGTATTCTGAGTCGTGGCATCAACGGTATTCTGGTTCCCCACGATTTGGATATCTGTCAGATTCATGTTTTTCTGGTTTTTTGACCGGATGGTGTTTTTCGAACCAGTAATAGTAATATCAGACACACTGCCCGCATCGCCTGCTGTACTTGTATCCGGATCCCCAGTAACCATATTCTGATTGCCCGTTACAAAAATATTTTCAAAGGTTTTCGGGTTGGCAGGATTATTGGAAAGGGATTCCATTTTCAGTACGTTTTGATTCCCGACAATGCGATTGCTGTCCCCTTCCATTCGGTTTTCATTCCCAAAGATTCCCGAATTCGAAGCACTTACATCAGCAGCTGTACCTGTGGGAGCCGTACTGTTCTGGCTGCCCAAAACATAGGTATTTGCTCCCGTGACCCGGTTTTTGGTGCCGATTGCCCCAGAAGAAACACCTTCTGCCTGTGCCATTGTCCCCACTGCGAGAGCATTTTCTGCCAGTGCCTGAGCCGTATCCCCAATAGCGGAAGCACTTTTGCTGTTGCTCTTGGCATCGCTGCCGATGGCGATGGCTTTGTCATCAGAAACCCCAGCAGAATAGCCAATGGCCACAGCTTTATCTACGCTGCTTCCGCCATTTTTTATAGAGGAGGTTGCCAAAGTCCCTATTGCCAGAGAATGATTTCCGGCTGCCTGAGCGCCAGCCCCGATTGCCGTGTTATATTGATAACCGCTGATGGCTAACGTCTGTTTCAGGCTGCCCGGGTTAGCCGGATCTTCATAACCGGCTCCCACGGTGATACTGCCAAGGCTCTGCGCTTCTGTATTATTCCCCAGCGCAACACTCCTGTCCCCTAAAGCTTTTGCACTGACGCCAGCTGCCATAGAGTCTTCACCCGTAGCCAAATCGTTGTCATAATTATTCAGATTGGCAGATTTTACAGAGTAGTAATGTGTTTTTGCCGTATCAACGATCTTATTGACCTGAGCTACATTCGCTGCATCAGTCCCCAGTGTCCCTGCCGCAACATTGTGGATTTTCGTTCCCTTATTGTCATTATTACGAAGGGTAATACTGTCTCCCTCTCCAGAAGTGACCGTATCATAATATACCCCACTTGCCGTTGCCGAAGAAACATTGGCATTCACCTGGGCTACCGTGGCGTCGATTGATTTTTTGAGCTGTGCCACAGTAACAGCATCCTGATCCAGCGCCCCATCAGCAACATTGGTGATGCGGCGCAAAGCCGATGCATTGCCGACGGAAACAGCCGTCTTAGGGGCCGCCTGCCCCGTCAGATATCCGGTTCCACTGATCATAGCGGCATTCGCTACGGAATCATTACCGATGGCAACATTCCCACCAGAAGCCTGCGCTCCCTGCCCTAAAGCCACACTGGCTGCATCTGCTGCCTGGGCGTTGAACCCAACTGCCATAGATCCATTTCCATTCGCTTGGGCCTGATAGCCTACGGCTACAGCGTCATCGGCAGCCTTTGTCTCGCTGCCCAATGCTGTAGATTGGATCCGAGAAACGGCCGCATCATTTTTGTTCGCATGATAGCCGATAGAAACATTTTTCCCTTCCGATGTGTTTCCACCAGCCCCGATGTTAGTTCCAGCTTCAGAACCAATGGCTACATTATGATCGCTTTTGACATCATTTCCCGTTTTATAGCCAATTGCAATATTCTGCTGTCCGTCAATATTGTTGCCGGCCTCGTCTCCGATGACCACATGGGATCCTTTGGCCCCTAATACATCCCCTACCATACCTACCCCTGCATTCGGGCCAAGTACGACAGACCGGACGGCATTGGCACTGGCATCTTTACCCAAAACCACAGAAGCACTGCCCCCAGCAACGGCTCCGTTCCCAATAGCAACAGCATCTGCCCCACTGGCCTGCGCACTCTTTCCCATAGCCAGGGCATCTGCTCCACTGGCTGCTGCCTCCGTTCCAACCGCAATGCTGGCAGCTCCAGAAGCAGCCGCACTTTTACCTAGCGCCATTGCCTCTTCTGCCTCAGCCTTTGCGCTGTCTCCCATTGCTACAGCACTATGACTGTTTTTCGTCACAGCAGCACTGTTGCCCATCGCAATTGCATGATTCGAAGCGACCGTGCTGGCTTTCGTTCCAATTGCCATACTATTATTGTTGAGCTGAGCGTCGGTCCCGTCATTATAGACCGTCGCTCCATCCCCCAAGGCAATCGAAGAGTTTCCCCGAGCATTGGCTGCATCACCGATGGATATGCTTGCTTTGCCTCCGCCTAAAACCACAGTGGAGCCATCACCATCAGCTGTCATACCGTTAAAAGACCCACTGACAGCTTTTCGGCCAATGGCGATACTGTTTTCAGCAGATGAAGCAGAACGAGCAGCATCGCCCAGAGCCACAGAATCTTTGCCCTCTGCTTTTGCACTGACACCGATGGCAACAGCATCTTTACCCGCAGCAGCAGCGTCCTCTCCTGTGGAATTGGCACGGAAGTACTTCATTCCCGGTTTTGTTTTATCCAAGCCCAACGCCGAATTCACATTCTTTAGCTCTGTAATATCGGCCGTATTATTGTTGATTTTTCCTGTATTGGTTGTAATTGCATTTTTATTCGCTGCAATATCCGTCTTGTTTTGCTGGATTTCATTGGCATTTTGGCTGATTCCAGCCTTATTATTAGCAATCTCTGTGCTGTTATCCGCAATTTTGTCCGTATTAGCAGCAATGGCGGTTTGGTTATTTTGTACATCAGTTTTTACTGCATCCACTTCTGCACTGGTTGCGACCCCATCCGTGGATATTGTGATTGTCTTCGTTGTGTCGTCTTTCGTTACAGAGATGTTCGTTCCGGCATTCAAAAGATCGCCGTCATGGACAACTTCAGCGTTGACATAATGCGCACTTCCAGATATGAACATAGCTGTTAATACAGTTCTGGTCAGTACCCTCCCAGATTTAATAATAGTTCTTAATAAAGAATTGCCAGACGCTTTCCCGCCATTTTTGGCTAATTCTGAAACAACCTGGTACTGCCCTTTTGCGCGATTGAATATAACCTTGTAAATTCTATTCAATCTAATCGCCTCCTTTTGAAAAATTATTCATTTACGCGGCAAAATCTTTGAATTAATTTTGTCATTTCATAAATTTGTTTTGCCTTATTCTATCATTCTTATATCTACTTAACAATATATTTTTCTATATTTTTATAAACTTTTATGTATATTCATATATCTATATATTGACATATTTTGTTTTATTTGGTATATTTCCTACTATATATAGTGATTTCCGTTTATTAATTACAAAGCTATTTAAAATATGTCATACTGTAAATGTACGAAAATCCATAATTATATTTTATCTATATAATTATGGATTTTATGCTGTTATGAGTTTATGTTTTTGATAGTTTATTCTGTTTATGTATATTTATTCATTTTAAATAGTGCTCTGAAAATACGCTCACGAGACCCTTGTTGCTCTCAACCTCGTTAGACCAATTATTCTAGCTCACTAGGCACATCATGTTTCAAAGCTTTGCTTCTTTTACGTCTGTATTTCCGTTCCATCACGAAATTTTATTTTCATATCTTTCTCACTATATACTGCAATGAAGTCCATCCGCCTTGCTCACAAATATTCATTAGATCTACTTCTTTCTAAATTGGCTTTACTTTGGATATATGAAATCATTCAATTGCAGAAAAACAATTTGCTGAATCTTGCAAATATATTAAATTGAATATTCAGTTTTTAATGAAATATTGCTTTTCTGCAAAGATTTGTATAGAATGAAAACTACTATTTATCAATTAAACCATTTCTCTTTACGCATGAAAGATCCAACATAACATCCATATTGCAAAAAATAATAACACTGAGGAGGTCAAGAGATTTTAACATGATTACCTTTATAGACAATGCCTTATTGATATTATATTTTCTTAGTTTTTTTATAGTCGCTGTCACGGGATATAAATATATCAGAACAAGAAAATTAGAAATGAAATATCTTGTGAGTATGCTAATAGGGATTATATATTTATCATTCTATTCTTATGAATCCATTCCTGACGAAAATATTCAATATAATCACATAGCAATATCAGATGTAGATGAGTTATCAGAAAAAGATATTATTAATCAGATGCTAACAAAAGAATTTGACTATTACAAATCTAAACGATTGTTTAATAAAAATAAACTTCTTGACTATAAAATCAATCGAATCAATGGCCCGATAAAAAACCCAAGTGATATCGGTCATAATTATTATTCAGTCTCCTATTCAGTAAAAACCATTAATCCGGAATGGATTGCTGGCAATGGAGAAACTAAAGGAATATGGGTAAATAATAAATCAAACATCTATGTCTTACTTAAAAACGATAGCCAATATTTTTTAAAAAATGTTGGTACCGGTTTATAGGTTGAGCTCACCCAAATAACTAAGTCTAAAATCATCGGCCAAGATATTAATGACGGACAAAGATATCCTTGGCTTATGGATCAATGAAACAGAGGACAAGCAATTCGCAACACTTTCTTCCACCTAATGACGGTCTTTTTCCAATCAGGAAGGAAGTCCTTGTTTCCTGTCGAATGGGTTCACTATACCCATTCTATAAGGAGGCATAACTAAGGACGAGGAAACCCGGATGTTCTTGAACAGCAAAGGCAGTGAAAAGGCAGCAGATCCCGATATCGCTGCTTTTCTCCGGTACGTGGACGGAAAAGCAGCGGAAGGACATTTTGCAGAAAGATTGGATCAGGAAGTCCATTTTGTAAAAAGTATGGATAAAGTGAGGCGAGAGTATATGATTCTAAGCGATGAGATCAGGAGACGCCAGAGAGAAGCTAAAGAAGAAGGTCTTCAGAAAGGTCTTCAGAAAGGTCTCCAGGAAGGACGCCGGGAAGGACGCCAGGAAGAGAGGGAATCTAACATTGTCGCCATGCTGAAAGAAAAGATCCCCGTGGAAACCATTTCCCGGATCACCCACTACTCCCTGGACCAAATCCAGGAATTGGGGAAGATGCACGGACTTCTGTAAAAGATAAAAGACGTCAGACCGGCCCTGACGGGCCTTTCAGAAGTCAGACGTCAGCTTGTTGGCGATGAGCAGATCGGACCTGCTGCTTCGCCGGACAAAGCTGACTTCTGGCGTCTCAAGGCCCGTCAGGGCCGTGTCTGATTTCTTTTATTTTCCGCTCTTATGCAACCGTCTCCAGTGGATCTTTCACAACAGGTGCCTCATAGACATCATAAGGATCAATGTCTATGCATTTCCGCGGATTCCGTTTCCCTTCCAAGTCCCATGCGGCCGTTCCATTCATGACCGTAAGACAATCGTGAAAGACCTCTTGATCCTTCAATTTTTGAAAAACACCAGGTTTCTGTACCAAAGACGATGCATCATAATAATGCACCGTTCCATCATTGAAATACGCATAAAAGCTGTATCCTTTTCCAGGAACAACCTGTAGAACTTCTGGAATCAGCTGTCCGTCCATGATATCACCCTTTCCGCATGGGAGGCACTGGATTGGGTTCTTTTCCTTCCCTCACCAGTTCCCAATTCTGCATCAATTCATCCTGATACAAAACACACCAAGCCAGAACAATTTTTAATTGTCTCCCTGGAAGAAAACCCTTTAGTACCGATGCATTCTGGATATCAATCAAAGCTTTTTGGCCGGCATATTCAGCATGGATATGTGGAGGATTGTGACCGTTATAGTATATCGTGATACGAATTCCAAAAAACAAGCTAATTTCAGGCATTGTCATCCCCCCTTTGATTTAATTATAGCAAAATCGCCAAGCAAAACCAATTATACGGCTCGTACAAATTAGTCCCTGTTATAGAAAAGACGTCAGACCGGCCCTTCGGGCCTTTCAGAAGTCAGACGTCAGCTTGTTAGCGATAAGCAGATCGGCCCTGCTGCTAAGCCGAACAAAGCTGACGTCTGATGTCTCTAGGCCCCTTGGGCCATGTCTGATTTCTTATCAAGCTGTCTCTAGGCCCAGGAGGACCGTTTCTTATTTCTTGTCATGCTCTCCGGGAGGCCCCTACGGCACCGTAACATGAAATAGAGATAGTAAGTATGAAGCTTGTAGGTTAATCGTTAATGAGTAAAAGCAAAGGTTTCCTTTCATGCATCTTTGAAAATCATCAAATTCAGTCTATAATACTTTGTTTTCCCTAATTTGGAAACTATTAAACGAGCCTGGGGAATCATATCAAGTCTTTTCTGGATTGTCGCTCTATTTTTATCTGTTTCTTTCATTAAATCGGCCATAGAAATGCCTTCTCCATAAAAGAGTGCCGCCTGCAAAAGAAGAATATATACTTCTTTGAGCAATTTGTCAGCAAGATTAAATTTATTGATTTTCTCTTCGTATTTATGCAACTGGGTATTTTTCCTTTGTAAGAGTCCAATTGTGTCCTCTGTAGACCCAATCAATATTTCCAGAAAGCCCATAACAAAAGGTGTCAAGTCGCCTCGATTTTTTTCGTTATCCGTTTCCTCTAAAATCTTATAATATTTGGAACGATGTCTTTTAATATAAATAGAGAGTCTTACCCCCAATAGAGGATTAAATTCATGGCTCAGAAAGTAAGATGTAATAAATCTGTCAGTTCTGCCATTGCCATCATAGAAAGGGTGGATATAAACAAAGAAATAGTGAAACAGTGCCAATCTGATCAACAGAGGGTATTCATCTGAATGCAAGATTGCCAGTGCCTGATTCATTGTTTCTATAATTATATTTTCCGGTAATAATCCCTGATGGATGGCCTTCCCTGTAGGTGTTTCTATCAGCACTTCTCCCTTTCTGAAAATTTCTCCGTCCAGTCTATTTTTCGGATCTTCTTCCGAAATTTCCTGATGTGCAAATTCATCATAAAATTCTCTGATATCCTGACAGGTATTAAATTTAATTTCTTTTTCCCCCATCAAATCTCTATATTTATGAACTATACTTTTTAACTTGCTAAGCTGCGGCCCTTTTTCTTCTAAAATATCTCTAATTTCTTTTCTTGTACTATGGACCCCCTCTATATCGTTAGTCGATTTGATTTCCTCTACAATACTGAGTAGTGTGAACTGATACAAGACTACTTTGGGAACTCTAGATGATATAATAGTAAATTTTTCATAAGTTTTATAAAATTTTTCCAGGAGATTCAGTAAATTATTGGGATAATAAAGAAATGCAGGATAAGATGCCTTTCGATTGTATTGATGAATCTGAATTTGAAAATGATTGGCAAATGGAGCCTTAAATCTTTTTTGATATTCTTTTTCGTATTCTTCCGGTGTGTTTTTATAATAAAATTTTAACAAAGAGACAAATTTCATCATGCACTTCCTTTCTCTTTGATTGATTTCCATAACAAAATCCAAAATCGTTTTTTTATCATCGGATATATTTTTCATTTATAAAAAGTGCTATTTTTATAAATGAAAAGAGCTTTATTTATAAAAATAGCACTTTTTACAAACGAACACAAGGAGTAAGGATGTCAGACCGGCCCTTCAGACCTTTCAGATATCAGATTCAAGAAGTCAGACGTCAGATTGTTAGCGTTAAGCAGTACGGCCCTACTGCTAAGCTGAACAAAGCTGACGTCTGGCGTCTCAAGGCCCGTCAGGTCCGTTTCTGGCTTTTTTTCTCTTACAACACTTTTTTGCACTTAATGACGGTCTTTTTCCAACCAGGAAGGAAGTTCTCGTTTCTTGTCGAATGGATTCTCTATACCCATTCTATAAGGAGGCATAACTAAGGACGAGGAAACCCGGATGTTCTTGAACAGCAAAGGCAGTGAAAATGCAGCAGATCCCGATATCGCTGCTTTTCTCCGGTACGTGGACGGAAAAGCGGCGGAAGGGCATTTTGCAGAAAGATTGGATCAGGAAGTCCATTTTGTGAAAAGCATGGATAAAGTGAGGCGAGAGTATATGATTCTAAGCGATGAAATCAGGAGACGCTAGAGAGAAGCTGAAGAAGAAGGCCTTCAGAAAGGCCGCCAGGAAGAGAGGGAATCCAACATTGTCGCCATGCTGAAGGAAAAGATTCCCATGGAAACCATTTCCCGGATCACCCACTACTCCCTGGACCAAATCCAGGAATTGGGGAAGATGCACGGACTTCTGTAAAAAGATAAAAGAAGTCAGACCGGCCCTTCGGGCCTTTCAGATGCCAGATTTAAGAAGTCAGACCGGCCCCTTGCGAGCCTTTCAGAAGTCAGATTTAAGAAGTCAGACCGGCCCTTCGGGCCTTTCAGAAGTCAGACGTCAGCTTGTTGGCGATAAGCAGACTTGTACCTGCTGCTAAGCCGAACAAAGCTGACGTCTGATGTCTCAAGGCCCGTCAGGGCCGTTTCTGACTTCTTTTTATCACGTCTCAAGGCCTGCCAGGGCCGTGTCTGACTTCTTTTTCTGGCCCCACCCTCCCCAGCTATACAGACTGGCGAAAAAGCCTAGGGATGAGTACTCGGCCAGATGGGCCGTCCTTGATCATATCTTACTTCTCATCATTCATTACTTGAAAAGTATGGGGATCTTATTGTTGAATTCTTCCTTATTGTATGTATGAACTTTTTTAAAAAGATAGTTCTCAAAACGATCCAACCCGAATTTAATCAGTTCTTGATGGCCTAATGCTCTAAATGTCTTATACAATTCGTCTCTGCACGCAGAAGCTTGAGGTTGATTTTTAGCTTGCTGTCGCTGCTCTCCGAGTTTATCCTGCTTCGTTCTTCCATATTTATCATATACTTCCTGATTATAAACAAGAATATATTCTATATGTTCTCTTGTAAACGATATATCACCTGTAAAGTTATTAACGACTTGATCAAACTCTAATCTATGGTCCAACAGTAGCAACAAACTATCATAGTTTTTTCTGAAAATTTCGTTGTTCACAGTACTGCTGATTTGCCCATTTTTAAATTCAATGAATATAATATTCTTTCTGTCCTCACTCACAAACAAGGCATCATTTGATGCAGGAGTCAGCTTTACTCCTTTTAAAAAATTATGTGTATACCAGTTTTTGATCTTATCAAAATCAAAAACTGGTATATCACTATTTGTCATGTACGCAACTGGTTGTTTATCCGTATCCTTGGAGGTTTCTTTTAACGTGCTCATACTCTGCTGAAATTGAGAAGGATATAGGACTGCCATGAATCTTCCTCCTAGCTCTTCAATGAATTCCGTAAGTTTTCCAGTTCTTGGATTGGTGTTGACAGCTGTGCAAAGATTTTATCAATATGATCCGTTACGTCTTCGAACTCTACCTGTTCATTTTCCATTTCAGACAAATAATAATGCACCCTATCATTTGTTCCATGCTTAATCGAATACAACTCTATCGCATCCAGGAAATACGGGCTGTGAGTAGTCAGTAATACTGTCAATTGAAACTCTTTCTGCAATAGAACAATGATTTCCGCATAAATCATCTGCCATTGGGGATGCAAATGGATTTCCGGTTCATCCAAAATCAATACGTCTTTTTCTTTTATCGACAAATTTTCAATCAGCAGCTTCAAAATGGCAAAAGATTTCATTCCCGCTGAAAGGTTCGCGATTTTCAATGCATCACTAAATTGATTGTCCTGCAAAACCATCTCGTGGGCGTTATTGAAACCAATGGAGCCCGGAATAACCATATCAATTTTGTTGATGACTTCTTTCAACTTATCCTCAACCGATAATTTGGCTATAAAATCCCCTTCATTATTGTTTCTGCTCAGTGCATTCAACAAATGGTCATCAGGACTTTCAGATCTGTTCGTTCTGAAGACGCGAGCCTCTGCATTCATTTGATCAATAATAAAAGGATTATCAATATAAAATGCATTATGCATCAGATTGAAATCTTGTGAGAAATCTTCACAGTTGTTATCTTTAAAGGTAACTGTGATATTTTTTCCCTTTATTGTTAGTTGGACGACAGCAACGGTATCCTTATGCAGACAGCTATTGATCTGTCCATTAAAAATACCCCTTAGCTGGGTTGAAACCAACTCTTTTTTGATCCGATTGTCTTCTATTTCATTAACGGAAGAAATCCTGGCATGAATATCTTTCATTAATTTATCTACATCTTTAGCCGGCACGTTGTTATTTAAAAGTTCAGCCCGAATTTCATCGTCAAGATTGATTGGATTATTTTTCGTAAGTAAGTTGGGAATTTTCAATGAATAAAACCGGCTCAAATTTGTCAGCGGTTTGTTCTCCTTTTCATAAAAATATCCCATTTCAACATTTCTGATTGCATGAATTATGGCATCATTTCTTTCTTGCTCAACTTTACCCTGGATATCTTTGAATGCATTAAAAATCCCAAAAAGAACTTTTCCAATGGTGCTTTTCCCAGTATTATTGTTGCCTGCAATTACAGTGATTCCGTCAAACTGAAGATGGGCCTGTTTGATTTTGGCAAGATTCTGAACGACCAATTCCATTGCAAATACTCCTTAAAATCATTAATTACATTACGAAACCCAATATTGTATATCATACTACACTTTTCAAAATATTGATAGGAGTAGTGTAATTTCCTTTTTAACAGTACCATTAAAAGACGTCAGACCGGCCCTAACGAGCCTTTCAGAGATATCAGATTCAAGACGTCAGACCGGCCCTTCGGGCCTTTCAGAAGTCAGACGTCAGGATTGTTCATAATAAAGCAGTACGGACCTGCTGCTAAGCCGAACAAAGCTGACGTCTGACGTCTCAAGGCCCGCCAGGGCCGTGTCTGACTTCTTTTTATCACGTCTCAAGGCCCGTCAGGGCCGTATCTGACTTCTTTTTATATGTCTCAATCCCCGCCAGGGCCGTGTCTGACTTTTTGCTTTCCCTTTAATCTCTCCCAAACAAATCCCTAGTATAAACCTTCTCCTTTACATCATCCAGACAATGATCATACCGGTTGGCAATGATACTGTGACTCTCAGCTTTAAACTTATCCAAATCATTGACCACTTCACTGCCAAAGAAGGTCGTTCCATTTTCCAGTGTGGGTTCATAAATAATAATTTGGGCCCCTTTGGCTTTGATTCGTTTCATAACGCCCTGGATAGAGCTTTGACGGAAATTATCGGAGTTGGATTTCATGGTCAGGCGATAGATGCCGATGGTTATAGTCTGTTCCTTGGATGGATCATATTTGCTGTTGTCGTGATAGTAGCCGGCCATTTCCAAGACTCTGTCAGCAATGAAATCTTTTCGGGTCCTATTGGAATCCACAATAGCCTTGATAATGGTTTCGGGAACATCTACATAGTTGGCCAACAGCTGCTTGGTATCTTTAGGCAGGCAGTATCCGCCGTAACCAAAGGATGGATTGTTGTAAAATTCGCCAATCCGAGGATCCAAACAAACACCATCGATAATTTCCTGGGTGCTCAGACCTTTTACTTCTGCATAGGTATCCAGTTCATTAAAATAGGATACCCGCATAGCCAAATAAGTATTGGCAAACAATTTGACCGCCTCGGCTTCGGTGAACCCCATGAAGCGGGTCGGGATATCTTTTTTAATAGCCCCTTCCTGAAGCAGTCTGGCAAAAGTATGAGCTGCCTGTAGCAGGTGCTCATCCTCTGGATCCGTCCCAACAATGATTCGGCTGGGATACAGATTGTCATATAGGGCCTTGCTTTCCCGCAGAAATTCAGGACTGAAGAGGATATTTTGTGTTCCCATCTTCTCCCGGATCTGCTTTGTGTACCCCACCGGAACCGTAGATTTGATTACCATAATGGCATTAGGATTATACTCCATAACCAATTTAATGACTGCTTCTACAGAGGATGTGTCGAAGAAGTTTTTTTGGGGATCATAGTTGGTTGGAGTGGCGATAATGACAAAATCCGCTTCTTTATATGCCCCGGCTGCGTCCGTGGTAGCCCTCAAATCCAGATTTTTTTCAGCCAGATATTTTTCAATATATTCATCCTGGATAGGCGATTTCCGGTGATTTACCAATTCCACTTTTTCCGGAACGATATCCACTGCAGTCACATGATGATGCTGTGCCAAAAGTGTTGCCAAAGACAAACCTACATAGCCTGTACCGGCTACAACAATGTTCATTTGGTTCATTTGGTTCATTTGGTTCATTTGGTTCATTTTTTATTCTCCTTTTAATATTGCACTTCTAACTAACATCCTTAATTTTTTATTAATCTGATTCCACAATACTAGTCTAGGATTGAAACTGAATAGTTTGCCACTCTCATTACATTCATTGCTAAATAATATGTCATAAAACTTAAACTGGATGTCAGAATTAAAATGCGAAGGATTATTTTAGACCTTATCTCTACTAAATTTGTATTCCATATTTCCGCAATCGCAAAGATGGAAAAAATATCAAAGAACCAAATAAATCTAATTAATAAACCGACTGATGAAATCATAAAAGATAATGCTACTGCGGTACCTAATGGAAGTATATATTCTTTGTTATCTGTAAATAATAAATATGCCAAAAATATAGTAGAATTAACTACAATCTGTTGAACAACACTGATTCCGGCAAATTCTGTCATTTGTAGATAAACATAATACTTAGGGAATATAGCAATAAATAGGTTCAGTCCAATCTTAAAAAAAATGGCAACCATTGCTCCTAGTACAAAGGGAACAATTAAAGATTTCAATAAACTTGCTGGTTTTTTCTTAGAGATTTTAAAAAAATGATACGGAAGTAATAGAAGTCCTACAATGGCTGAATTATGAAAAAAGATAGCAATTAATGTCGCTAATAGATATGCAACAATTTTATTTTTCCGTAAAAATGAATAAGCCACTAAAATTATACCAATGGCTATATACTGCCTCATAGCGTTAAATGACTGAAAGTAATAATATAATGTTATATAAGAAAAAATACTGATGAAGGGTTGCGATGATATTTTATAGACGGAATAAACAATCAAGCCATTAGTAATCAAGGCAATAAATAATAAAAAATAAGTAGGGTCATCTGTTATTAAATGTACTAATGTGCCGAGAAGTTGAAATCCGGGTTCAAATGAATCCATTTCATCAGTAGAAAATAAATAAGTATACATGGACGTATCTGTACCAATATCGAAAGATCTTAGCCCCTCAATAATACTAAGGATAAACCATGCACTCAAACACCACAAACCATTCTTGTACCTTGCGCTTCTATTTTTCCCCAATATCATCCACAAAATAATAAGTAACAATAATCCAATATAATATACTTCCACTTATATTCTCCTTCTAAATTTAAAAACTTAACCCTTTTACAAAGGAAGAAATGAGAAAAGCTAATATACAGACGAATATCCCTACAATGCAAATAAGCTTTGCATCAACAATTTTCGATATAGAAATTTTGTTTGCTGTACATATTTTATCCAAAAAATAGTAATGGACTAACGCTAACAATATGTAACAGATCAAGGTTACATAAGCTACCGATTTATATCCCCAAACCCGGATTCCAAAATAATTTAAAGCAGCGTTTACTATTGCTGCAATCACAGAAGCAGTAGATGTGTATTTGGTTTTTTCATAATACAGTTCAAAAACAAGTATGATAGAATACAGATACGTAAAATATGAACTTGCTGCTATAATTCCAATTAATTCTGCTGCCTCATAATAACTTGGATTCATAAACAAACGTATATAAGCCGCTCCCAGTACAGTAGGAAGGATTGTAAGAACTGCCATAATTATATATAAAATGCCAGTACCCTTTCTTAACTCCCTATAGTTTTGTTTTTCCATGGTTCTATAAATCCACGGATTTATAGCTGCATTAACACTGTTTACAACTATTTGCATTATCATTCCCAAACTATAAGCAACAGTATACAATGCCAGTTTATCGTTTCCGCAATATCTGGAAATCATAATATTTCCTAAACTAGATAGTACGATATTTGCTAAATAATGAGGTAACAGTGGTATGGCTAAATGCAGAACATATTTCCAGATGATTTTATTGTATAATTTTTTCCCAAGCCGAAATAAAAAAGAAAACAGTATAAGCCCAATAACTACTTCACAAATAACAGTTGATAAAAGCCTGGAATCTGCCGTGCCATTGTGAGTAGAAACCATATATAATCCTACCAGCGTAATTGAAAATATATTTAAAAGTGTAATAAAAACTACTGATTTATAGCTATTGCTCATTCTTTCGCGACAAAGGAAAATATTATATGGCATCATCATTGTACAATCTAAAAACATATACAGCATCCAATGTAATGGCAAACCGGTTATTGGAGTCCAAAACTTATGAAATAAGGCAAAAAACAAAAATAGTACGCAAGATACCAACCATGACAGTCCAATTAAACTTGAAACGTATTCGTCTGTATGAGATTGAAACTTAAGAGCTCCGTTGTTATATACTTGAAAATGTACATTCAGCGTTGCAAAAATCAGAATGACTGAAAGCCAAGACTGAAATAGAGAAAAATGACCATATTCTTCTACCGGCATAATAGATGTGAAAATAGGAACGGTGATAAATGAAAGACCTTTTTGGACTACACTGCAGGCTACAAACCATAAAGATGCTTTAATAGTGGGTGATGCCTGTTTATATAACTGTAAAACATTTAAACTGATTTTCATAAATTACTCTACCTGAATCGCTGATAAAATTGCGTAAATGGATTTTGTCATGGAAAAATCATTAGACCGTTTTATACTAGCTTTTTTCATATTTTTTAACGTATTAGGAGAATCCATTAACTCTTTCAAGCCATTAAATAATCCTTCTTGCGAATTATCAACTATTTTTCCGCATCCAGAGTCTCCAAAAATTTCACGCATTCCTGTACAATCTGTCGTCAAAACTGGAATTCCAAGAACAACAGCTTCTGACACTGCTGTACTGAAGCCCTCTGTTATTGAAGAACAAACAAATAAATCTGCATTTTTCATATATTTATAAGGATTTTCTGTAAACCCCCAAAAAAAGATATTATTTATTAAGCCATTTGCTTCAACCAAATTCATTAAATTATTTCGTAATACTCCATCCCCTAATATATCCAAGCAAAAATTATATCCAGCAACCTTAAGCCCTGCAAGAGCCAAAATAAGACGCTCATATCCTTTCTGCTCTACCAACCGACCAACAGTTACCATCCGAAATTTTCTTTGATTTCTTATTTCGGGAATTATAACATTGCTTTTGCTAATAATTTCATTTCGATCGATGGGATTATATAAGACAGATGCCTTCACTCCATATTTTTGACAAAATGCGTTTTTAACATCATCAGATACACAAAAAACATTATCAAAATTTCGATAACATTTTTTCTCATGGGAAAGCGTTAAATAGGCCTTTGTAGAGTACGGATGAAGTAAAGGATTTGTATGAACCCAAGCATATTTTCTTGTTTTTGAACTATTACCTGAAATAATTTTCGTTGTAATACCTTCTAAAAAGGCAATCTCAACGTCATAACTTTCCTTAATAAAAAGGGAATATAACCATTTTTCAGGTGCTATACATAAAAAATATAAAATTAATCTTTTTTTTAGTCTAGCCAAAAAAGTAGACGTATTTCCTGAAAAAATTGTTTTGTAGTGAATTCTCTTATTAATATTCTTTTCATAAATGCCGTTTCCAAAAATTGTTTCTACAGTAACATCTAAATCTATTTTATTGCATATTTCATTAACCAATTTGACAAGAATACGTTCTGCTCCCCCACCATTTAAAGTGGAAACTAAAAAAAGAATTTTAGTTTTCTTCTTATCCATTATTTATGATACCCTCTAAATTTACGTATTATTTTACAATACAGGCCAGGTGAAAGATAATATAAAGTTGATTTAATAACTTGTCTAGTAGTCACTGCATTTTTTAATGGAAAATCTCTTTTAAAATTTTTGATATACACGGATGAATCTGTTAACTGCGGTATCGCACGTAAAAAAAGCATGGCTAAACGATTACGCATCCATCTTACTTCATCGCGAGAGTACATAGTAAACTCTTTATCTAATATCCTACATATTTTTAAAGTACAAGATGCACTATATTTATAATTTGGTGAATGCATAATAGATCCAGTACGAATAAAATGATAATAAAAAAAAATATCACTTACATAAATAGTTTCAGCTTTAAGCAAAGCAATTGGCATCCATAGTTCATCTTCATGAATAATTCCATTGTAAAAACTTAACTTCGACTTCTCGATATATTCTCTACGATATAGGTAAAATGGACAGCAAAAAGAAATATCGTTTTCATTACATAAGCATTTTTTCACATAGATATGCTTATCATACAAACCTATTGGAACTTTATAGGGAAGTTTTGGCACCTTATGACCCCATTGATCAATACTCCACGAACGTCCCATAATCAAATCATAATTCTCTTTAAAAAGTCTAGAAAACTTTTCTAAGCAATCTTTTTCTATCCAATCATCACTATCTAAAAACATAATGTAGTGGCCTCGTGCCACAGTTAAGCCAGCATTTCTAGCACTAGACAGTCCACCATTTACCTTATGAATCACACGAGTAATCAAGGGATACTCTTCACATATAGTTTCACACTGCCTCCCGCTAGAATCAGTAGAGCCATCATCAACCAAGATTATTTCATAGTCCTTATAACTTTGCTTTAAAATTGACCGAATACAACGTCGAAGATATTTCTCTACATTATAAACTGGTATAATTATGCTTAATTCCATATACTTTCCTTCCTGCTATAGATTGATGCTCCTTTTGGCAATCTCTTTATATGAAAAATAAAGCATCCCTTTAGCTTTTGCTACCTTTTTCATTGCTTGATAAGCATCTTTATTATTCAATATAAATTCAATATCATGTTTAATTTCATCAATACTGTCATTTTTTAAGAAAATAACATTTCCTCCTAAATCAACATGATGAGTCCCTTCCCAATCTTTTACTATTAAAGGTAAACCTTGTCCAACTGCTTGCTCCCACAGGACTGAATGACGACCGGGAAATATACCTAAATCTGACGCTTCAAAGTAATTATATGTCTCATTTGAAGGAACCCATCCTAAATAATAAATTTTATTATTATCAACTAATTTATTAAATTCTTTTTTTAATTCGGGAACTACAGATCCAAATATAATAAGCTTTATTCTTTTGCTATTTATTTCATGAACAGCTTTCATAAGTAATAAAGTTTGAGTTTTCCACTGATCAATCTTACCTCCTGTAACAATTAAAATATGATTCTCTGATATACCGTATTTTTTTCTGATATCTCTCCTTATATTCGACTGTTTAGCTTGCATAACTAAATCATCATCTGCTCCCATAACTAATAAGTCACATTTTTCAGATGGTATACGATAAACATTTTTTAGAAAATCAACTCTTACAGGTAAAACACCATAAAATTTATTTACATAGGGAACTAATAATTGTGCATAGTGTCTCCATATAATTTTATGCAATATCTCTTTACTTAACCAATTAGTAGCACTATTTGTAAAGTCAGCGTGATTATCCGCATACATGATTACATGCGGATTCTTTTTTTTGTATTTTATTACTTGTGGAACATCTGCAAACTGAATACCATGAATAAATATGATATCTGGTGCAGCACTTTGCAACGTCTTAAAAACATCCTTGTATTTTCTAATTTTATGACAAAATTTCCCTTCAAAAATGTAAGGAAGTCTAGTAACTTTAATCCCAAATTCATTAAGATATGATCCTGTCTTCTTTAAATAACATACTCTGCCATCCTCATCAAAAGCTTGTGTTGAAGCAATAACTTCTACATCTAATCCGAGTTCTTTATGAAATTTAGGTAATAAATTCTCTTGATATGAATATCCATCAGGATAAAAACTAGCCAAACAAAGATGAACTATTTTCATTTTTTCCCCTCTAATGCAGTAAATAACTTTTCTGGCTTAAAAAAATATTTTCCATATTTTTTTAAATTCTCTTCAGACCAATCCCACCATTTTATTTTAAGGAGTTTGAGAATAACAATTTCATCAAATCTTTTCCTTATCATTTTAGCAGGTACTCCAACCATTACTGCATAAGGCTCAACATCATGAGTAACAACAGCATGAGCTCCAATAACAGCCCCATCACCGATTTTGATGCCTGATTTAATCCAAGCACCAGTCCCTATCCAAACATCATTGCCAATATAAACAGTTTCCGAAGACGTATATGGTATTTCAGCAAAATGTTTACGTAAAAAATTTCTTCCCTTTAAAAAAACTGGTGACATTGATACCGTGTCCATTGGATGAATACCACCACCAATCCTCACATAACCGCCAATAGAACAAAATGAACCAATTTCAGCATCAATAACAGTAGTATTTTCTGCTAAATATGAATACCTACCCATCTTGACTTTTGCTAAAGCACACTCATAACTAATATTACATGTCCTATCAATCTCACAATTATCAAAGGAAGGAATTCTGGATTTAGCCAATAGTTTAGCAATATACTTTGACTTTATAAATGTAGTTGGGATTCTCATTACTGATTCCCCTCTCAAATGTCATTTAAAGGTGCAATTTACTAAAATCCGTTTATCCTGGTTGAAATTTTACTTTAAATATTATTTTTAATACTGTTCTACTTTCTCCACACCATCCGGTCCACAATCCCCGTATAACTCTGGATGATCTTCACTACTTTGGTGGATACATTTTCATCCAGGTAATCAGGAACCGTTTTGCCATAATCCCCATTCCGGCTCATTTCCACAGCCGTTTTTACTGCCTGGAGCAGGGATTTTTCGTCGATGCCTGCCAGGATGAAACAGCCTTTTTCCATGGCTTCCGGGCGTTCCGTAGAGGTCCGGATACAGATGGCCGGAAAAGGATGGCCCACGGATGTAAAGAAGCTGCTTTCTTCCGGAAGGGTCCCGGAATCAGAGACCACGGCAAAGGCATTCATCTGGAGACAGTTGTAATCGTGGAATCCCAGAGGTTCATGCTGGATGACCCGGGGATCCAGCTGGAAATGGGACTGCTCCAGTCTTTTCCTGCTTCTTGGATGGCAGGAATACAGTACGGGCATATCGTAGGTTTCTGCCATTTTATTGATGGCGGTGAATAACGAAGTGAAGTTCTTTTCCGTATCGATATTCTCTTCCCGATGGGCAGAGAGCAGGATATACTTTCCTTTTTCCAGATGGAGACGCTGGTGGATGTCACTGGCTTCGATCTGGGACAGGTTGGCATGGAGGACTTCCGCCATGGGAGAGCCAGTTACATAGGTCCGTTCTTTGGGTAGACCGCATTCGGCCAGATATCTCCGGGCATGTTCGGAATAAGCCATGTTCACATCGGAAATAATATCCACAATCCGGCGGTTGGTTTCTTCCGGCAGGCACTCATCCTTGCACCGGTTTCCGGCTTCCATATGGAAAATGGGAATATGCAGCCGTTTGGCCCCGATTACAGCCAGGCAGCTGTTGGTGTCCCCCAGCACTAGCACGGCATCCGGCTGGATGGCAGCCATCAGTTCATAAGACCGGGCAATGATGTTCCCCATGGTGGCTCCCAGATTGTCTCCTACGGCATTCAAATACACTTCCGGTGCCGCCAGACCCAAGTCATGGAAGAAAACCCCATTGAGGTTGTAATCATAATTCTGGCCGGTATGGGCCAGGAGAGTATCAAAATAGGTCCGGCATTTCTTGATCACGGCGGACAGCCGGATGATTTCCGGCCGTGTCCCTACAATAATCAGCAGTTTCAGTTTGCCATTTTCTTTCCAATGGATATTTTCAAACATCGCTTCCCTTGCCCCCTATTTTACGACTTTCTCTGAAAAAGTATCCGGATGTTCCGGATCAAAAATTTCATTGGCCCACATGACGGTGACCAGGTTCTCCGTTTTTGACAGATTGATGAGGTTGTGGGTATAACCGGGCAACATATAGACGGCCTGGAGATGGTCGCCATCCACCTCATATTCCAGGATTTCATCCGCCCCGATTTTCCGTTCCTGGATCAGCCCATGACCGGAAACTACAATGAAAATTTCCCATTTGGAATTGTGCCAGTGTTCACCTTTGGTGATCCCCGGTTTGCTGATATTCACCGAAATCTGGCCATGGTCCAGGGTCTTGATTAGCTCCGTAAAGCTTCCCCGGACATCCTGGTGCATTTCCAGAGGCACAGCAGCTTTTTCTTTGGGCAAATAGGAAAGATACATGGAAAACAGTTTCTTTTCCAAAGAGCCTTTCGGGATGGACGGCATCAGAAGCGTCCGAGGCTGGTCGTGGAACGTATGCAACAGGTCCACAATCCGTCCAAGGGTGGCTCGATGGGTCACTGGCACCCCACAGTATTTCCCTGCCGGGGTGAAACAGGGAGTCATGCCATCATAGGTTTTCCCTGCTATCACAGTACCTTTTTCCGGATAGTCACAATGGTGGGCTTTTCCTTCCAGCGCCATTGCCATTTCCTCCATCAAATCATCTATGAAGAGCAATTCCAGTTCCGTCTGGGGATTATCCACCCGAATGGGCAGGTCCCGGGCTATATTATAACAAAAAGTGCCTACGGCACTGTTGTAATTGGGTCTGATCCACTTGCCTGCCAAATTGGGAAACCGATACACATAGACCGTTGCTCCCGTTTCTCTTGCATAAGAAAAAAACAGCTCTTCCCCGGCCTTTTTGCTCAATCCATATTCACTGGTCCCGAACCGTCCCTGGAGAGTCGCCTGGATGGAACTGGAAAGCATCACCGGACAGGTGTTGTGGTGTTTTTTCAAGCTATCCAGCAGGATGGAAGCAAAGCCAAAATTTCCCTTTTGGAATTCTTCTTTGTTTTGAGAGCGATTTACGCCGGCCAGATGGAAAACAAAATCACATTTCCGGCAGAAGGCATCCAGGTCATCCAGGGTATTGGACCGGTCAAATTCGTAGATTTCATTGATGTGCAGTGTTGGATGGGTACGGTTTTTCCCGTCCCTGACGTTTTTCAGATTTTCCACCAGGTTTTTCCCCACAAACCCGGCAGCCCCGGTAACCAGAATGTTCATGTGCCTGCTGTCCTCCTTTTCTTTTTACAAAAGAGTATGGCCGTTTTCCACAACCCCATCATCTGGCACTTTCACTTCATTGCTGATGGTGAGAGTACTGCCGATATGGGCCCGTCTGCCTACAACGGCCAAAGAACGGACCACTGTATTGGTATAAATCAGGGCATAATCCTTCACTTCACTATCATGATGGATTTCCACCCCGGGATTGAGGATGACTCCATTGCCCACCTTTGTCCCGTTCTGGATTACAGCATTGTTCAGGAAAATGCAGCCCTGCCCAATCTGAGCATAAGGACTAATATAAACGGAAGAGAGGATGATGTTGGGGAAGGTATAGCCAATCCTGGCTGCCTGCTGATAAATCCGTTCCCGCAGGGGATTGTTCCCGATGGTTACCACCAGTTTATCATATTCCGGATAGAATTTTTCCAGGTCTTTGACCGTACCAATAACAGGGACGCCGCAGACAATGGTCCCACTGGGTTTCCCATCATCCAGGAAGGCACATTCATAGGTCTTGCCTGCATGTTCCGAAACCACACGGCCCAGGCCCCCGGCCCCCACCAGCAGCAGTTTCTCTTTCATGACTTTTCCCTTCTCCCTTACAGATTCTCTTTATGTTCCCGGTTCTGCAGCTCATCCTGGACATAATCAGTGGTCAGCAGCTTCTCCACGGTGCCTTCCACATCCAGACGGCGTGTATTGTGGCTGGTGTAGGCTTCATCAGCCATGGTGTGCACCTCACCTTTGACCACAAACTGATCATAGTTCAGATCCCGGCTGTCAGCCATCACTCGGAAGTAATTGCCCATATCCTCTGCCCGGAGTCTTTCTTCCCGGGTCATGAGGGTTTCATACAGTTTTTCTCCATGCCGGGTCCCGATGATGTGAATACCCGTATCTCCAAAAAGCTGTTGGACCGCTTTCCCCAAGTCCCCAATGGTACTGGCATCAGCCTTCTGGATGAACAAGTCCCCTGGATTGGCATGCTGGAAAGCAAACTTCACCAGATCCACCGCTTCGTCCAGGTTCATCAGGAATCGGGTCATATCTGGGTTGGTGATGGTAATGGGATGATTGTTTTTGATTTGTTCAATGAACAGGGGAATAACAGATCCTCGGGAGCACATTACATTCCCATAGCGGGTACAGCAGATGACCGTACCGCCCCGTTCCGCTGCCACCCGGGCATTGGCATAGATGACATGTTCCATCATGGCTTTGGAAATCCCCATGGCATTGATGGGGTAAGCCGCTTTATCAGTGGAAAGGCATACTACCCGCTTCACACCGGCATTGATGGCTGCATGGAGCACATTATCCGTACCGATGATATTGGTCTGGACAGCCTGCATGGGAAAGAATTCGCAGGACGGGACCTGTTTCAAGGCTGCCGCATGGAAAATATAATCCACCCCAGGCATGGCATCTTCCACAGAGCGGAGATCCCGCACATTTCCCACATAGAATTTGACTTTCCCCGCCTGTTCCGGATACTGTGCCTGCAGCTCATGGCGCATGTCATCCTGTTTCTTTTCATCCCGGGAAAAAATCCGGATTTCACCAATATCAGTCTGTAAAAAATGCTTCAGGACGGTGTGGCCAAAGGAACCTGTACCGCCTGTAATCATTAGTGTTCGATTTTTAAATACGGAATCCATTGATCCGCTTCCTCCTTGTTCAATGTTTCAATGACTGTTTCTACTGATTTGATATGCTGGTCCTTATGGAAATGTTCTTTAAAATAACGCCGTCCATTTTCTCCGCACATTTTATATGTTTCAGGATGGTCCAAAAAATCTTGGATTCCTTTGGATAAAGCATCTACATCGCCTGCGGGAACCGCTATTCCACAATTGGCAGATTGTATGACTCTTCCGGCAGCACCATCAATGGCTGCAATGACGGTTTTCCCAGCAGCCATATATCCCTGCAGTTTATTGGGAATCGTATGTCCAATGATGCTTTGTCCGGTCAGTCCCATGATGCAGACATCTGCTATGGCATAAAATTTTCCCATTTCTTCCACAGGATGACGGCCATGAAAAATGAACTTCGACTGCAAATCATAACCTTTGACCATTTCTTTCAATTCGGTTAAGAAACTTCCTGTACCGACAATGTGGACAAGAAATTTTGATTGTGTCTTTACTTTGGAAAATGCTTCTACGAAGCAATCCAGATTTTGGGCCTTTCCAACATTGCCGAGAAAAACAAAATTTATATTTTCATGAGGCTTCGTAAAATCTTTATCCAAATAGGAAGAATCGGCAAATTGAGGAATATACAGCAATCTGTTTTTATCAATCTGATGACGGCGTACAAAATAGTCCAAAAAGTCTTCGCTTTCGACGCCAATCACATCACTCTGCCGGTAAATCCATGTACTGAAGAATTTGATTACCTTGTAGAAAAAGGAATTCCTGCTGATAAACGCTTCGCAGGATTCAGGCCATAAATCGCAGCAATACAGGAATAATTTTTTCCCGGTAAGGTATTTCAGTATGATTGCGGGAATGACCATCAAAATAGGAGACAGCTGATAGGCATAAATCACATCAAAATCCCGTTTGATAGTTAAAGCCTTTAAAGAGGCAAAGAGGCAGAAACTGATATAGTTGATGGCCAAGTGAAGAAAACCCTTGTGGCGCGGTATTTCCCTTGCTCTGATGATTTCAACACCGTTTCTCGTTTCATGACGATGGTGGGAAAGATCATAGCCAGCAAAAAATTCACCCTGAGGATAATTCGGAATACCGGTAAGTACGGTAACCTGGTTATTATGTTTGACCAGTTCCTCGCAGATATCTGTAATTTGAAAGTTCTCCGGGTAATAATGTTGACACACTACAAGGATTTTCATTCTCAAAACCACCTTATTACAGAATGCTCATATCGCAAAAGAATACTAATCTCATCAATCATTAAAAAACACGCCTAGCGTAGGCAGGCTGACCGGGTGGGATCGCCCCGCAGCCCTAGATCAGCCCCTACGGATCACTCCTTGCTTTTCGCTTTCTTCTTGGTATGCTTCACATGGTTCTCGTCGTAGTAATCATAGTAGTAATAGCCATATCCGTAGCCATAGCCGCTGTGTTTGCGGGGAACTCCGTTGAGGACGACGCCCAGGATGTTGGCTTTGCCGGCCTGGAGGCGTTTCTTGGCTTCCTGGACTTCTTCCGGGGCCACCATGCCGGAATGGACCACCAGGACCACGCCGTCTGCCAGGTTCCCCAAGAGGGCTGCATCGGTGACGGCCAGCACCGGGGGCAGGTCGATGAGCACGTAATCATATCCTTCCCCCACCTGTGTCAGCAGCTGGTCCATCTTTTCCGATCCGATGAGCTCGGAGGGATTGGGAGGCACCGGGCCGCTGGTCAAAAGATCCAGGTTGTGGAACACTTCCGGATGGAGGACCTGGGCGAAGGGGATCCCCTGGGCCAGGCAGTTGGTGACGCCCTGGTTGATGACCCCGAAGATCTTGTGCTGGACCGGTTTCCGCAGGTCGCAGTCCACCAGGAGGACTTTCTTCCCATCCTGGGCCAAAGTCAATGCCATATTGGAAATGGTGGTGGATTTCCCTTCTCCCGGTACGCTGGAAGTAAAGCAGATGTACTTCAGTTCCCGTCCGGCTCCCGCAAATTGGAGATTGGTCCGGATGGACCGGTAGGTCTCGGCGATGGGAGACTTGGGATCATTTTCCACGATGAGTTTTATTTCTTCCATAATTTCCTCCGCAATCCGGCCCAGAAGCCTTCTTCTTCCCGTTTTTCCGTGCCTTTAGCTTCCGGGATCACGCCCAGGACGGGCAGTTCCAGATACTGTTCCACATCGGCAGCGGTGCGGATCTTCCGGTTCAGCAGGGCCCGAGCGATGGTGAAACCGGTGCCTCCGAAGAGGCCCAGGAACAGGGCCAGCACCAGGGTCAGCAGTTTCCGGGGTTTGATGGGTTTATCGGGCAAGGTGGCTTCGTCCACCACCTGGACTTCGGTGGGGACCATGACTTCCGCCACTTTGGCTTCTTCCAGCCGTTTGGCCAGCATCACGTAGATTTCCTGGGCCACGTCCGCGTCCCGTTTCACCCGCAGGTAGCCCTGCTGGGTCTGGGGCAGCTTGGCGACTTCTTCCGCGTTCTTTTTTTCCAGCTGGTCGATGGCCTGGTTCTTCCCTTGGGCTACGGCGATCAGGGCCTCGTTGGTGAATTTATCGCTGAGGAGCTTCTGCTGGACGGAGCTGGAAGATGGGGCTTTCTGGGCGATGATGGCCTGGATCTCCCGGCGGAGGCTCTGGCGGGCCCCCGCAATCTGTCGGTTGATTTCTTTCATCTTGGGGTTCTCACTGGTGTATTTCCCCATATAGCCGGCTTTCTGGGTCTCCAGGTCCACCAATTTGCTCTTGGCCTGCTGGATGGAGGGACTGTCGGCAATGGAGGCCCCGGCGTCGGAAAGCTGGCCGTTGATGGATCCCAGTGCGGCCTGGGCGGTCTCCATATCCAGTTTGTTCTGGGCTTTGGCCTTGTCCAGTTCGGTGATCCGTTCCGCCAGGCTCTTCATCTGGTTGTCAGTGGAGAAGATCTTGTGCTTCACCTGGTAGTCTTTCAGCTTGGTCTCCGCATCATCCAGTTCCTTCTTGGAAGATTTCACCCGCTGTTCCAAGAATTCCCGGGTAGCGGCGGATTCCGCATGGGAGAGTTCCGTGAGCCGATCCAAAAAGCCCTGGACCAAGAGCTGGTTGGCCTCCTGGGCCTGTTCCGGGCTTTTGCCGGTGACATCCACTTCCAGGATTTCCGTATCTTTATAGGGCTTGGTGATGATGTGACTTTTCACATAGTCTTCGTAACGGGGAAACTTCCCGTCCTTTTCTTCTTCGGTCTGCTGGATCACCGGGATCACCACATGGCGGCTCTTGAGGATTTCCGCATGGGTGTTCATCTGCTGCTTGGTGAGCTGGGCATTGCCCAGGGGCAGCTGTTCCATGATGGAACTGGAAAGACCTTTTTCCTGTTTGATCCGCAGCAAGGCTGTGGACTGATAGGTATTGGGGACGATGAGGAGGTAGGCCACGGCCAGCCCCAGGAAGCCGCCGGTGATCTTGGCGATGCATTTCTGGTTGGCACGGACGATCTGCCACAATTCCCGTAAATCGATTTCCTGTTCGTTCAAGATGGTTCTCCTTTATCAGTCGTTGTTGTCGTGGATTTCCGAAATCATATAGGCACCGCTGAGGAACGGTACGATATCCCGGGCAAAGTCGATCCGGCCGTTCTTGGTCAGGTAGAGGATGTCCCCTTCCTTCAGTTCCAGGTTGTCCTTCAGGTTGCCGGTCTTCAGCATGTTGTTCAGGTTGATCTTGATGGCCTTATTGGTGTCGTCCTGGTGGATCAGGAAGACTTTCTTCTTAGCCGCATCCCAGGTGAAGCCCCCAGAGGCCCCCAGAGCGTCCATGATGGTATGGCTCTTGGTGAGTTCATAGGTGCCGGGTTTCTTCACTTCCCCGAACACATGGACCCGCACGCCGCCCAATTGGACGATATTCACGGTCACGTCCGGCTCCACATAGTACCGAGAAAGGCCGTTTCGGAGGTATTGGGTGAACTGGTCCACGGTCATGCCGCTGGCCCGGATCTCTCCCACCAAGGGAAAAGAAACGGTGCCGTCAGGCCGGACGGTATAGGGCGTCTCCTTAGAATTCTGGAGATTGGAGCTGATGTCCTGCTCCTGGACGACGACGATGTTCAGCTGGTCGCCGGGGCGCAGGGTATATTCCTGGGCTGCGGCCGGCAGGGTGAGGGAAGCCAGGGCAAAGGCCATGGCCAGGATTTTCTGTTTCATGGGACCTCCTTTGGATCTATCTGTTCCATACGAATTCATTTCTGAAATCAATATCCTTTTTAAAGAAAACAATTCTTTTTTATGATAAATTAAAAGGGAGTACAGGAAACGCCTGTACCCCCCCCGAATTCTTGTTCGTCAGCACTCTATTCAGTTGACAGTTATCGGCATCTGTCCCCGCCTTACAGGCATACTGTTTGGTATCCATCTATACTTTTGTATAAAATACATATGTCTGTAGTATAGCAAGGTTGGCCTGTTTTTGCAACGGAGAGATGAATAAAATGAAAAGAAAATGAAATTTTGCTGTAATCTTGTGTTATTTTTGTGGGTTTCCTGGTCAATTGCCCAGAATTGGCTTTCCCGGGGAGGGAATCGTCCTTTTTCCGCACCACCATTGTAGCAAAAGAAAAGGGTAAAAAACTCCCCAGAAAAGGATCATCCGAAAAAGCGGGACCAGAAGCTCCGTTTTTTCTTCAGCAGCTCATGGGGCGGGTCCGGATAGAACACCCGTCCCTGGAGGAGCAGCCGGGCATGGGCATCGCAATCTGCCAGGAAGGCGGATCCTCCTGGCAGGGCACGGATGGCGTCCTGGGCTTTGCGGGTATCCGGGCTGCGCCAGTCGGTACGATGGGCATCGCTGCCCAGGAAGTGGATCAGGCCCCGGTCATAGAGCCAGCGGACGCTGCGGAGGGCCCTTTCCCCGAAATCCCCGGTGAAGCTGCCCAGGTTGCTCTGGAGCAGGATGCCCTTTTCCACCCACTGGCGGACTGCCTGGGGCTGCTCCATGATGCTCCGGTACCGTTCCGGATGGGCCAGGATGGGCAGATAGCCCCGGAGCTGGAGCTGGTAGAGCAAGTTCCAGGTTTCCAGGGGAGCAGCCGTGGGCAAGAGTTCCACCAGGAGATAGGCAGTGCCGGCCAGGCCGTATTCCCTGTGTTTCCTGGGACCGGGCAGATAGTTCAGGGTGTCTGCATCCAGGCTCACCTCCGCCCCGCTGTGGAGGCGGATGGGAATCTGGGCCTCATCAGCGGCCTGCTGGAGCTGGGCCAGCCGTTCCGTGATGGCATCCCAAGGGGGACAGATGCCCCGGCGGTGGAAATGGGGCGTAGCGAACAGGTGGGCAGTCCCAGCCGCCGCTGCCTGCCGGAGCATCTCCAGAGACATAGCTTCGCTGCGGGAGCCATCGTCCCCGTCGATGTTGGATAAGATGTGAGAATGAAGGTCGAACATGGTTGGTACCTCGTAATAGTAGAAGGGGGTGTGAAAAAATTCACACCCCCGGTCACTGGTCTCTTGTCACTGGTCACTGGCCGATGGAAAGAACCCTTGGCTAACGGGTTCTTTCGAATAAAAAGTAGGACTGTGCTTTTCTTTTAATCCGCTGCTTATCTAGATTTCTACTGGAGAGGCAAGGATAAGCCAAAGGCGCGTCCGAGCCAGCATCATACAATGAAAGGCAGCCACAGCTCGGCTGCCTTCCTTCGTCCAGTGACCAGTGACCAGTGACGGTTGCTGCTGCAGCAACCCATCAATGTTTCGTCCAGGTCCTGGGATAGAACAGGATCAGCATGGGCAGGAGTTCCAGGCGGCCGGCCAGCATGTCGAAGATCAGGATCAGTTTGGACGGACTGCTGTAGGCGCTGAAGTTCCTTGTAGGGCCCACTCCGGCCAGGCCGGGGCCGATGTTGTTCAAAGTGGCAGCTACGGCAGTGAAGTTGGTCTCCAGGCTGAATCCGTCCAGGCTCACCGCCAGGATGGACAGGAAGAAGATCAGGAAATACGTAATGAGGAAAATGTACACGGAATTCAGTACTTTGCTGTCCACGGTCTTCCCGTCCATGCGCATCCGCTGGACCCCGTGGGGATGGAGCACCTGCCGCAGTTCCAGGGCAATGGATTTGCCGGTCAGCACCACCCGGCTCACCTTCACTCCGCCGCCGGTACTACCGGCACAGGCCCCCACCACCATCAAGAGCACCAGGATGAACTTGGAAAAGCTGGGCCACAGGTCAAAATCCACCGTACTGAATCCGGTAGTGGTCATGATGCTCCCCACCTGGAAGAAAGACGCCCGCAGGGTCTCCTCCAAAGTGTCGAACCGGCCCCGGATCTGCCAGGCGATGGCCAGGCCGGAAACCAGGATGATCCCCAGATAGGCCCGGACTTCTTCCATGGCGATGGCTTCCCGGAAACGGCTGATGAGGAACAGATAATAGAAGCCGAAATTCACCCCGAACGCAATCATGAACAGGGTGATGATCCACTGCTGGATGGGAGTATAGCTGGCACAGCTGTCATTGAGGATGCCGAATCCCCCGGTGCCCGCGGTCCCGAAGGTGATGCACAGGTTATGGAACCAGTCCATGCCGGTCAGGGCCAGGAGCGCGATCATCAGGAGGGTCATGCCCAGGTAGATCTTGTACAGCACGATAGCCGTGTTCCGCACCCGGGGTACGAACTTGGATACATCCGGGCCGGGGCTTTCCGCCTTCATCAGGTTCATCTGGGTGCCGCCGCGGTTCGTGGGCACCAGCATCAAGATGAACACCAGCACTCCCATGCCCCCGATCCAATGGGAGAAGCTCCGCCAGAACAGGGAGGTATGGGACAGGGCCTCTACATCTCCCAGGATGGAAGACCCTGTAGTAGTGAAACCGGAAACGATTTCAAACACCGCATCCACGTAGGAAGGGATCTCCCCCGTGACTACAAAGGGGATGGCTCCGTAAAGGCTCAGGAGGACCCAGGAAAGACCCACGGCCACAAAGCCTTCCCGCTGATAGATGGCCTTGTTGGCGATTTTTCGCCGGCCTGTGAGAAAGCCCAGGGCAATGGCCAGAAAAGCCAGGGCGAAATACACCATGCCCTGGTCTTCCCGATAGATGAGAGAAATGAGGCCGGGCAGCAGCATCAGCGTCCCCTCGGTACAGAGAATCCAGGAGAGCACCTGCCCGATCACAGGATAATTCATAGAAGTCATGCTCCTTTATGCCAGGATGTTTTCGATATCATGGAAGCCCAGATTGGTCGTGACCACGATCACCGTATCCCCCACCTGAAAGGCGTCCTGGCCTCCCGGGATGATCAGCTTCCCTTCCCGGACGATGCCTGCGATCAGCACGTTCTTCTTGATCTGCATCTCCGCCAGTTTGGGCCCGATGATGGGAGATTCCTTATCCAGCAGGAATTCCAGGGCTTCGACCCGCCCGTTCATGAGCCGGTACATGGTTTCCACATTGGATTCCATGCTGTTGCCGGCAGCCCGGACGTACTGGACGATCTGCTGGGCCGTGAGTTCCTTGGGATTCACGATGCTGTCCAGCTGGAGCCCTTCGATCACGTCTCCGAAATCCACATGGTTCACTTTGGTGACCACTTTCTTCCCCATGTGCTTCAGGGCGTAGAGAGAAAGGATGGCGTTCACTTCGTCCATGCCGGTGCAGGCCACGAAACCGTCCATGCTCTCCAGATGTTCTTCTTTCAGCAGTTCCTCTTCGGTACCGTCTCCACAGTCGATGGCAGCTCCAGGGAGGGCTTCCACCAGTTCCTCGCACCGGGCCATGTCCCGTTCGATGATGGTCACATCCGTATGGCTCTTCAGGAGCATCTTTGCCAGATAATAGCTGAGCTGGCCGCCTCCGACGATCATCACGTTCTTGCATTTGTTGGTGCGGACGCCGATTTTCTTGAAGAAGGCCTGGGCATCCCGGGGCATAGCGATGATGGTGAGGATATCCCCTTCCTGGATCACCGTATTGCCGTCAGGGACCAGGATGTTGTTGTTCCGTTCGACGACGCACACCAGCAGGTTCACGGTCAGGTCGGCGATGTCCTTCAGGAAGCGGCCGATGAGCACGGAATTGGCAGGCACCCGGAAACGGAGCATGTCGATCCGGTCTTTGGCAAAGCTGACGATCTCGATGGCCGAAGGGAAATTCAGCAGCCGGGAGATTTCTTTGGCCGCTTCCATTTCCGGGTTGATGGTCATAGAAAGGTTCAGCCCCTTCTGGAGATAGTGGCGTTCATCGGAATAATGGGGACTGCGGACCCGGGCGATGGTATGGCACTGGCTGTTGTTCAATTTGGCGATGACACAGGTGAGAAGGTTCACCTCGTCGCTTTCCGTGACGGCGATAAGCATATCGGCATGTTCCAGGTCGGCTTTGGCCAGGATGTTGAAACTGGAACCGTTGCCCACGATTCCCATCACATCATAATTGGTGGAGATATTCCGGATCAGGGCAGCGTCCGTATCGATCACCGTCACATTATTATCTTCTTGGGCCAGCTGGGAAATGATGCTACGCCCCACTTTCCCACAGCCTACAACTATGATCTGCATGGCAGTACTCCTTTTGTGAAGGGCTGATGCCCCTGGTCTCCGGTCTCGAGTCTCGGGTCTCAGGCCGCTGGATAGGACTTGTCCTTCGTCCAAGTCCTTATGAATCTATAAAACCGCAGGAACCTCACGCCGGGTGGACGGGACGGGCATACCCTTCCCTGGCCGCCCAGAGGGCCTTTTGTCAATCTCTTCTACTATACACCAGCCGTCCTAAAAAATCTACAACTTTGTTACATTTCATACAAAGCTGCTGTTATTTCCTTTTATTCTTCCTGGGGGTGGATTTTTGGGGGCCTTTCGGTGTCCGGGTGCCCAGGATCCTCTTTTCCACCCCTTTGGCCAGCAGCAGCCCCAGGATGCCGGTGGCCAGCTGGAGGGGCAGGAACAGGGACAGGGTCTTATTGATGGCGTTCCAGGGCAGCTGGAGGAGATGCAACGCCCCCACCATGCCGATGCCCAGCACCAAGGTCTTCCCCAAAGGAGCCCCCAGGAAAAGAGCCGGTCCACGGGGAAGACTGCGGGCCAGTTCCACGTACATGCCATTCCCCAGGGCGATCACCGGCACTACGGGCCCCAGGATATGGCCCTGGAAAAGGGCGATGACCGCCAGGGCCACACAGATGGCCCAGGCCAGGATCTGGGTGGTGAACCGGCCTGCCAGCACCAGGACGGCGTTCACCAGGGTGCCGATGAGCAGTGTCATGACAGGGACGGGCAGGGGCAGCACCAGCCGCAGCTGCTGGCTGAGCGCCCCGATGGCCAGGAGCAGGGCTCCACGGACCAGCAGACGGATGTTGTTTTCCACGATGATCCCTCCCTTTCTCTCTGTCATGTTTGTATCTTTTTCTATTGTAATCAGCTGAGCAGAAAAAGGCAAGCAAAAGGGGGTTGAGAAAGATTTCACCGGAAATTATAATGGAAAGATAGATATTACCCTTACTGAAAAAGGAGTTTTCTGTGAAACAGCGTAATCTTGTATTCGACAATCTCCGGGGCATCTGCATGCTGGGGGTCATTGCCATCCATGTAGGCAGCATGGCCGTCACTGATGCCGAAGCCTCCCCTTTTCTGGTGCTCATCACCAATATCCTGAGCCGTTACAGCGTCCCGGCCTTCTTTTTCATTTCTGGCTATGGACTCTTCTACAGCAAACCGCTGGAAGAACGTCTGGACTACGGAGCTTTCCTGAAGAAGAGGCTGAAAAGCATCGGCCGCCCCTACCTGCTGGCCTCCCTGTTCTATCTCTGCTACTACGCCTTTTTGAACCGGGATATGAGCGTGCTGGATCCGTCCAATATCCTGTTTTCCCTGTTTTTCGGCGCGGCCCAGTACCATATCTATTTCCTGGTGATCCTGATCTGGTTCTATCTGCTCTTCCCTCTCTGGCGCAGCCTGATGCGGGCCATGGAAAAAATCGGCCTGAAGGTAGCTCTACCCCTGCTGTTCATTGCCCAGCTGCTGCTATTTGAAGGGAATTTCCACTTCTGGACCTATCCCCAATGGATCGCTTCCAGCCCGGCTCTGCTGAACCTGTGCAATTACCGTCTGAATTATTTTCCCTTCTTCTACCTATTCATCTTCATGCTGGGCGGGGTCATCGCCCGGCACTATGAAGGCTTCAAAGCGCTGATCACCCGGCAGAAAGCCCTGCTGACAGCCTTCTTCGCCGCCAGTGCCGGCTGCAATACCTGGCTGTTCTATCGGTGGACCTTCAAATGGCAGATGCCCTATGAGAACACGGTGAACTATCTGCAGCAGCTGAGCCTGCCCGGGCTGGTGTACACCATAGCCTCGGTCTTGTTCTTCAGCATGGTGCTCCAAAGCGGCCGCTATCCCCTGAAAAGAGCCCTGAAAAGCATGAGCGACCGTTCCTTCGTGATCTACCTGATCCATCCCGTATTCATCGATCAGCTGGAAAACCTGCTGAATCGGGCCGTAGGGATCAGGCAGGTTCCGATGGAAGCGTTTTACATGGCCGTACTCCTGTTGTCATGGGGAGGGGCGGAGATCTGGCATCGATTCAGGGCAGCAAAAGCCTGAAGGCTTTTGCTGCTGTCACTGGTCGCTGGTCACTGGTCACTGGCCGCAGGAAAGAACCCGTGGCTGACGGGTTCTTTTGAAGGAAGAAAACCCAAATTGTGCTGTCCCTGGATACGGCTGCTTGTCACTGGTTCCGGCGAAAAACTCATTCTAAAATTTGCTGGCAAATTTTATCATTCTGTCTGCACCCTGCATTTTTTCAAATGCAAACAAAAAGTGTGCTGCATTTTATGGTGCAGCACACTTTTTTGCAAACATGAGTCTTATCAGCGTTTGGAAGGATCCAGATGCTGGATAAGACGGGTAAGTCTGTTCCCCAGTTCTTCACACATCTGGCAGGCTTCCTGACATTCTTTTTCTGAAATATACCCCAGTGAATGGCTCAGCAGCAGTTGGGTATCCAGTTCAGAACAGGATCCTCTGGAAATCAGCAGGAAATGGACAAAATCTCTGTCACTGCCTCTTGACCTTCCTTCAGCAATATTGCTGGGAATGGATATAGCAGCCCTTCGCATCTGATTTACCAGAATAAACAATTCTTTAGATGGATAATGGTCGGTCAATGTATAAATGTGGTTGGCCAGCTGCATGCTCCGTTGCCATACCACCAGCTTTTTATGTGAGTATTCCATGAGTGCGACTCCTGTAGCAGTTTGTTCAGAAAAGAAGGCAAGGACAAGCCGAAGGTGAGTCCGAGCCTGCAGTATAAATTGAAAGGCAGCCGCAGCCCGGCTGCCTTCCTTCGTCCAGTGACCAGTGACAAGTGACCAGAGACAGGGTTTCGAGACTCGTGACCCGAGACCAACGCGGGGGCTGAGCCCCAGCATAAACCCTTCTTCCCAGGCTTACTTCACATTGATCTTCCCCGCATATACGCTCCCTGTCGTCACGTCCAGGGTGACCAGGTCGCCGGTTTCCAGGGCTTCCATGGCTCCTTTGGCTCCTACGATCACGGGGATGCCGTAGTTGATGCCGATGATGGCAGCGGGAGAGGTGAATCCCCCTTCTTCCGCGATGATCCCGCCAGCCTGGGCAGCAGCCGTACCCATTTCGTTTTCCAGAGCCGCTACAGCCAGGATCATGCCCGGTTTGAATTGTTCCAGATCAGCTTTCTTCTCGACCCGCAGGACCACACCGCTGGTGGCTTTTTTGCCGATGCCCTGGCCGGAAACGATTTTCTGGCCCACATTGACCACTTGGATCAGGTTGGTGCTGCCCACTTTGCCCACATTCATGCCGGCAGTGACCACCAGGGAATCGCCTTTCTTGATAAGGCCGGTATCCAGGGCTTTCTTCAGGGACGCATCGATCAGGGCATCGGTGCTGGCCTTGTTCTCTCCCTGGAGGGGCGTAACACCCCAGTACAGGTTCATCCGGCGCAGGCTCTCTTCTTTGGGAGAAACCCCCAGCACATGGGCCTTGGGCCGGTATTTGGCTACCATCCGTGCGGTATAGCCGCTTTCGGTGATGGACATGATGGCGTTGGCTTCCAGTTCCTGAGCGATCTGCACGGTGGCATGGCTGATGGCATCGGTCATCTGGACCTGGGCCCCGATACCCTTGTGCTGGAATACCTGGACATAGTTGATGGCTTCTTCCGTCCGTTTAGCGATCCGGGCCATGGTCTGGACGGCTTCCAAAGGATAAGCCCCGGAAGCGGTTTCTCCGCTGAGCATGATGGCATCGGTGCCGTCAAAGATGGAATTGGCGATATCGTTGGCTTCGGCCCGGGTAGCCCGGTAATTGGTGATCATGCTTTCCAGCATCTGGGTGGCGGTGACCACCGGCTTGCCCAGGGCATTGCATTTGGCGATGATTTCCTTCTGGACGATGGGCACGTCTTCCATAGGGATCTCTACCCCCAGGTCCCCACGGGCCACCATGACTCCATCCACCACCTGGAGGATTTCATCGATGTTGTCCACCCCTTCCTGGTTCTCGATCTTGGCGATGATCCCCATGGGAGACCCCAGCCGTTCCAGGAGACGGCGGATCTCCATAGCATCATGGGCATTCCGCACGAAAGAAGCCGCTACATAGGTCATACCATGCTGGGCGGCAAATGTGATATCGGATACATCCGCCTCGGAGAGGAAAGGCAGTTTCAAGAAAGCTCCAGGGACTGCTACCCGTTTCCGGGAAGAGATCTCCCCGCCGTTCACCACGATGGTGTGGATTTCCGTGGGGGTCGTGGATTGGACTTCCAGGGACAGTTTCCCATCGTTCAGGAGGATGATATCCCCCCGTTTCACTTCTTCCGGGAGGCCGGCATAATTCACGTGGGCCTTTTCTGCCGTCCCTTCCACATCCTCCGTGGTAAGGATGAACCCATGGCCGGGCACCAGGGTGGTCTTATCTCCCTGGAAGAGTCCCAGCCGCATTTCCGGGCCTTTGGTATCAGCCACATAGCCCACCAGCCGGCCGGCTTCCTTTTCCGCTTCTTTCAGCAGATTCAGCCGGGCTTCACATTCGCTGTGGGAACCATGGGAGAAGTTGAACCGGGCCAAGTCCATCCCTGCCTTGATCATATCCACCAGCAGCTCTTTTTTATCCGTTGCCGGACCAAGGGTACAGATGATTTTCGTTTTTTTCATAAAAGTTTCCCCCTCTGAAAAAAAGTCCGGACTTATAAAAGCCCGGACTTTTCAGTTCCGTTTATGAAATTAGGATTCCTTGAAGGCCTTGATCTTTGCGGTCAGCAGAGGCAGGATCTTCAGGGCATCGCCCACGATACCATATTTGGAGATCTGGAACATAGGAGCATCCGGATCCTTGTTGATGCAGACGATGGTATCGGATTTGCTCATGCCGGCTTTATGCTGTACAGAACCGGAAATCCCGCAGGCGAAGTAAATCTTCGGGGTAACGGTTTTACCGGACTGGCCGACTTGCCGAGGATGTTCGATGAACCCTTCATCCACTGCAGCACGGCTGCCGCCCACAGCGCCGCCCAGTACATGGGCCAGGTCATACAGCAGGGAGAAGTTGTCTTTGGCTTTCATGCCACGGCCGCCGGAGCAGACGAACGGAGCATCGTCGATGGCCATTTCGCCTTCGCTGACCACTTCTTCTCTGCGAATGCAGGTGACACGGTCATCCACATGGTTCTTCAGGGTGTAGTTGATCACTTCACCGGTACGGGAAGCATCCGGTTCCATAGCCTTGAAGGTCTTAGGACGGACAGTACCCATCTGAGGACGATGTTCTTTGCACAGGATGGTAGCCATGATGTTACCGCCGGCAGCAGGACGGGTCCATTCGATCAGGCCGTCTTCTTCTGCATCCAGGATGGTGCAGTCCGCGCACAGACCGGTGTTCACCCGGGCAGCGATACGGGGCCCCAGGTCACGGCCGTCGTTGGTAGCGCCGATGAATACGGAAGAAGGCTGGTATTCAGCGATCATTTCGCAGAAAGCGTTGGTGTATTCATCCGTGGAATAATATTTAAAAGCAGGATCCTGGCAGACATAAACCAGATCAGCGCCTCGGGCAATCAGCTTGGACGGAACGTCTTTAGCATCGTCAGTGATCAGGACAGCGGCCAGTTTCTGGTTGCATTTGTCAGCCAGTTTCCGGCATTCGCCTAACAGTTCATATACTACATGGACAGGTTCGCCTTTGTAATGTTCAACATAGACCCATAAATCTTTTTCGTTACCGGTCTTTAAACCTTTCGTGTTAGCCATTTATACCCAACCTCACTTCGTAATAATCTTGTCTTCGATCAGCTTGTTCACTAACTTATCGACTGCCACAGCAGGATCTTCGTCATTGAAGATTTCGCCGTGTACCTGAGTCACTTTCGGAGTGAAGCTCTTCATGACCTGAGTCGGAGAACCTGCTTTGCCGATGATATCCAGAGGGATTTCCAGGGCAGCTGCCGTATAGACAGGGATTTCAGCCTTTCTGGCTTTCATCTTGCCTCTGATGCTGGCAAAACGCAGATCCTTGCTGCGCATTACGGTGACTACGCAGGGCATCTTCATGGTGAAGGTCATGGACATTTGTTCATTATCTCTGTCCACAACGACTTCGTCGTCTTTGACCTGGACTTTCAGAGCAGCAGTGACTTGGGGCAGGCCCAGATGTTCTGCGATTTCAGGACCTACTTGGGCGGTATCGCCATCGATAGCCTGACGGCCGCACAGGATCAGATCAGGAATGCCGAAATGTTTGATGGTATTGGCCATAGCTGCAGAAGTAGCCAGGGTATCAGCGCCGCCGAAGGCTCTGTCGCTGACCAGTTTGGCTTCATCAGCACCCACTGCCAGGCAGTCTCTCAGGACGGATTCAGCATGAGGCGGTCCCATGGTGATGACGGTAACATGAGCACCCAGTTCGTCTTTCAGCTGCAGAGCCGTTTCCAGAGCATACTGGTCATAGGGGTTCATAATATTGGTTACACCATCTCTGACGAGGTTGTTGGTAACCGGATCGATCTTCATTTCAGCGGTATCCGGTACCTGTTTAACACATACAACGATGTTCATTACAAAGCGACCTCCTAAAAATCATATAGTTCAAAACCACACAGCCCCATTTTAACACGTGTTCTACTGGTATGCAAGGGATTGCGCCAACTTGTCAGACTAGCGTAGCAACTCCCGGGTCATAGGAATCATTCTTCCTATGCGGTGTTTTTCTCCATTTTTCTCTTTATTTCTAAGTTGACGGATAATTCTATACAAGTTCTGTAACGGAAATTTCTACAGAATTGCACGACAAATAATGGGAGATTTTCCAGAAATATAAGGAATTGCTTATGAGAAAGAGGCTATTGCATAAGCAACAGCCCCCTACAATTCCATACTCCCCTTTCCCAGCACCCTTTCTATGGCGTCAGCGAAACCGGGAGCTTCCAGTTCCACCCAGAACCGGGGATTGGTCCGGATGACTTTCCGGGTGTCGGCAATGTGGAGATACACCGGGTTCTTGCCATGGAAGGCGGCAAAGATCCCTCCCAGCTGCTGCTGGACAGTTTGGGTATTCTTTCCCGGTCCGATGTGGAGATGGACTTCTTTGGCCGCCTCCTGAAGAGGTTCCACATTGTTGGCGAAGATCCGTGCCTGTTCTTCGTCCAATTTCAAGATCCCTTGTACCATGACGATCCGGTCTTTTTCGATCTGGAGCCGGCAGTGGGCGTAAGCCCGAGGAAAAGCGATCACATCCAGGCTGCCGCTGAGGTCTTCCAAACTAAAGGACGCCATCCGGTCCCCGTTCTTGGTGGACCGGACCCGCAGTTCAGAAATGATGCCTCCTATGGTGACCCGCTCCCCATCCCGGAAATTCTCCTCGCTGCACTTGGCCAGGGGCGTGAGCCGATGGAGCGCATTGCGGTAGGCATCCAGGGGATGGCCGGTGACGTAGAAGCCGATCAGTTCCCGCTCCAGTCGGAGGATCTCTTCTTTGGGGATTTCCGGCAGATCGGGGATAGGAATGGTACTGGCACTGGCGATTTCTTCTTCCCCGAACAATCCCAGCTGCCCGGTGATCCGGTCCCGCTGTTCGCTGGCCGCTGCCTCCAGGGCCGGGTCCATGATGGCCAGCATCTGGCTCCGCCGCAGGCCGAACCCATTCAGGGCGCCGCTTTTAATCAGGGCTTCCACCACCCGCTTATTCACTTTGGAAAGATCCACCCGACGGGTGAAATCGAAGAAATCCTTGAAGGGGCCCCGTTTTTCCCGTTCTTCCAAGATCACGGAAACTGCTGCATCCCCCACGCTCTTAATGGCCCCCAGGCCGAAGCGGATGGTATGCCCGTCCACGGAAAAACCCGCCTCGCTGGTGTTGATATCTGGAGGCAGCACTTTGATGCCCATATCCCGGCACACTCCGATGTACCAGCTCACCTTGTCCGCCACAGTGATGATGCTGTTCAGGAAGGCGGCCATGTATTCCACCGGATAATTGGCCTTCAGCCAGGCGGTCTCATAGGCCACCAAGGCATAGGCCGCGGAATGGGATTTGTTGAAGCCGTAGCCGGCAAAATGCTGCAGGAGGGCAAAGATCTTTTCGCCCAGTTCCCGGCTGATGCCGTGGAGCTTCTGGGCCCCCTCCAGGAATTTTTCCTTCATGGAATCCAGCAGCTTGGCCTTCTTCTTCCCCATGGCCCGGCGCAGGATATCGGCTTCCCCCAGGGTAAAGCCTCCCAGGGCGGACACGATCTGCATCACCTGCTCCTGGTAGAGGATCACCCCGTAGGTATCGGCCACGATGGGTTCCATCAAGGGATGGAGCACCTGGGCGGTCCGTTTGCCATGACGGCCGGCGATGAAATCTTCCGCCATGCCGCTGCCCAGGGGACCAGGCCGGTACAGGGCCACCAGAGGGATCAAATCTTCGAAGCCTTCCGGTGCCAGCTGCTTCATGAGCCGGGTCATGCCGTCGCTTTCCATCTGGAACACCGCCTCCGTATCCCCTTGGCAGAGCATTTTGCAGGTCTTGGGATCGTGGAGGTCGATATGCTGGATGTCCACTTCCGTGCCCCGGTTCTTTTTGATCATCTTCAGGGCATCGTCGATGACGGTGAGGGTCCGCAGACCCAAAAGATCCATTTTCAAAAGGCCCAGGCTCTCCGACCGGTCCTTGTCGTATTGGGTGCAGATGTATTCATGTTCGTCGTCGCTGCTGGAAGTGATCTGGAGGGGGACGTAATTGGTCAGTTCCCCCGGAGTGATCACCACGCCGGCTGCATGGGTGGAAGTATGCCGAGGCATCCCTTCCACTTTCTGGGCGAAATCCAGGAGCTGGGCGATGTTGGGATCCTGGTCCCGGAGCTCCCGGAGTTCCCGGCTGCCTTCCAAGGCCCCTTTCAGAGTGGTGCCCGGGGTGTTAGGGATCAGTTTATTCACCTGGTTCACCACGTTCAGGGGGATATCCATGGCCCGGCCCACGTCCTTGATAGCCGCTTTGGCTGCCAAGGTCCCGAAGGTGATGATCTGGGCCACATGGCTCTCTCCGTATTTCCGAGCCAGATAATCCACCACCAGATGGCGCTTCACATAGCAGATATCCGTATCGATATCAGGCATGCTCACCCGTTCCGGGTTCAGGAACCGTTCAAAGATCAGGTTGTACTTCAGGGGATCGATGCTGGTGATGCCTGTCAGGTAGGCCACGATGCTGCCGGCAGCGCTGCCTCTCCCCGGCCCTACCGGGATATCGTGGGTGCGGCTGTAGTTGATGAAATCCCAGACGATGAGGAAATAGCCGGAATAGCCCATCTGCTTGATGATCCCCAGCTCGTATTCCATCCGTTTCCGGGCGGTACCGTCATCGTCCGGATACCGGGCCGGGAACCCTTCCTCGCAAAGTTTCCGCAGATAGCCATCCATGGTCTCTCCCGGGGGCAGGGGGAATTCCGGCAGCAGCAGGTGGCCGAATTCCAACTCTAAATCGCATCGCTGGGCGATTTCCAGGGTATTGTCCAGGGCTTCCTGGTCTTCTGGGAAGATTTCTTCCATCTCGGCCCGGCTCTTCAGATAGTAGGAATCGTTGTTGAACCGCATCCGCTGGGGATCCAGATACCGGGCATTGGTCTGGATGCACAAGAGGATGTCCTGACCGGAAGCGTCTTCCTTATGGATATAGTGGAGGTCGTTGGTGGCCACCAGTTTGATATTGTGTTTCTGGGCCAGCCGATGGAGTTCCCGGCGGACGGTGGCTTCTTCCGGCAGTCCGTGGTTCTGGATCTCCAAGTAGTAGTGGTCCCGATCGAAGATATCCAAGTATTCCAGCATGGTCTTCTCGGCGGTTTCCAGTTCGCCCCGGATCAGGTGGCGGGGCACTTCCCCGGCGATGCAGGCGGACAGGCAGATGAGGCCTTCGCTATGCTGGCGGAGGACTTCCTTATCGATCCGGGGTTTATAATAGAAGCCTTCCACTTCCCCGATGGAAACCAGCTTCATCAGGTTCTGGTAGCCGGTCTTGTTTTCTGCCAGGAGGATCAGATGGTAGAGACGGTTCCGGGTCTCCAGGCTCTTATCCAGATGGGACCCGGAGGTGATGTACACTTCGCAGCCGATGATGGGTTTGATTCCTGCCTTTCGGCATTCCTGGTAGAACTCGATGACCCCGTACATGACTCCGTGGTCCGTGATGGCCAAAGCCGGCATCCCCAGTTCCTTAGCGTATTGGACCAGATCCGGGATGCGGCAGGATCCATCCAGGAGGCTGTATTGGGTATGGGTATGTAAATGGACGAATTGGTTCATGGGGACTCCTTTAAAAAGGGGCTGTTGCATGCGCAACAGCCCGTCATAGGTCATAGGTCATACGTCATACGCCGATAGAAGCCAGCTCTGCTGGCTCCTGAATTTAAGAAAATCAGTCGAATCTTATAGCAGGTTTTGAGATTTCAAAATCAATTTGGAAAAATTGATTTCCAACGTCCAGTGACCAAAGACAAGTGACCAGTGACCGGAAGCTGTTGCCCGGGCAACAGCTTCCTCCTATCCTCTAATCGTATCTACTTCTCCCGGCAGGTACATGGTCACTTCCGGGGAGATTTCGGTTTCGGTGGCGCCGATGGTGTAAGCGATGCCGGCCAAATAATCCTGGGCCCGGATCTTGTCCGGTTCCGGCAGGTCGTTGAGGCACAGGAGCAGCCCCTTCCCATCCATGATCAGGCTGCCGTAGGAGACGATGTCTTCCAGGCTGGCCGGCGTCCGGAGACATAAATCCAGATTGGGCGTATCCAAAAGCGTCAGTCCAGGATTCTCCCGTTCTTCTTGGTGGACTTTTCCCGATTTAAAACTGGCAAACATGGGTGACATCCCTCCCTTCTTCGTATCCTCTTATTTTACACCAATTTGGGGGAGAAAGCAAAGAAGGCTGCTGCACTTTCTGTGCAGCAGCCTTCTTTGGTCACTGGTCACATGTCACTGGTCACTGGACGGAGGAAGGCAGCCGGGCTGCGGCTGCCTTTCATTGTATGATGCTGGCTCGGACGCGTCTTTGGCTTGTCCTTGCCTCTTCAGTAGAAATCTGGACAAGCAATGGATCAAAAGAAAAGCACAGTCCTATTTTTAATTCGAAAGAACCCGTCAGCAACGGGTTCTTTCCCTCGGCCAGTGACCAGTGACATGTGACAGGCAGCTTCGCTGCCCCGGACAATGAAAAGGGGCTGTTGCTCACGCAACAGCCCCTTTTCATTACGCCCGTGCGTTCCGTGCTCTGGTGCGGGCACGTTCCAGACGGGACAGGACTCTCTTTCTCATACGGATGCTCTTGGGGGTGACTTCTACGGTTTCGTCTTCGTTGATATGTTCCAGGGCCCCTTCCAGAGAGAAGGTCTGGGGCGGAACCAGACGGACGGCGTCATCGCTCCCGGCAGCACGCATATTGGAGACGTGTTTCTTCTTGCAGGGGTTCACGTCCATATCGTCTTCCCGGCTGTTTTCACCGACGATTTCCCCTTCGTACACTTCTTCACCAGGGTTCACATACATGGTGCCTCTGGCCTGGCATTTGTCGATGCCATAGGCGGTGGTGGTCCCTGCTTCGAAGGCCACCAGGCTGCCCCGGGTACGGCCCGGGATATCACCCTTGTAGGCACCCCAGCCGGCGAACACATGGTTCATGATGCCGTTGCCCTTGGTATCGGTCAAGAACTGGTTCCGGAAACCGATCAGGCCCCGAGCCGGGATGATGAAGTCCATCCGCAGATAGCCGGCCATTTCGGTCATGTTCTGGAGTTCCGCTTTCCGGATCCCCAGGCCTTCCATCACAGCTCCCATAAAGTCCTGAGGCACTTCGATGGTCAGGGCTTCCATGGGTTCCAGCAGCTTGCCGTTTTCGTCCCGGCGCATGATGACGGTGGGTTTCCCGACCTGGAGTTCGAACCCTTCCCGGCGCATGGCTTCGATGAGTACGGACAGATGCAGTTCCCCACGGCCGGACACCTTGAAGGTATCGGCGCTGTCCGTATCTTCTACCCGCATGGAAACGTTGGTCTCCACTTCCTTATACAGACGGTCCCGGAGATGGCGGCTGGTGATGAAGTCCCCTTCCTGGCCGGCAAAGGGGCTGTCGTTGACGGAGAAAGTCATGGACAGGGTGGGTTCATCCACTTTGATTCCCTGGAGCTGTTCCGGGTTGTCCACGTCAGCGATGGTGTCGCCGATTTCTGCAGTGTTCAGACCGATCAGGGCGATGATGTCCCCAGCCTTGGCTTCCGGCACTTCCACCCGTTTCAGCCCTTCATAGGTATACAGGCGGCCGATTTTCTGGTTGGAACGCTGATCGTCGTGCATCAGGCACACATTCTGGCCGTTCTTGATGGAACCACGGACTACACGGCCCACTACGATCCGGCCTACATAGTCATCGTGGTCCAGGGTATTCACCAGCATCTGCAGCGGAGCCTCCACATCCACGTCAGGAGCGGGGATGCTGTCGATGATGGTGCGGAACAGAGGTTCCAGATTGTCGCTGTCGTCATCCATGGACAGCTTAGCGATGCCCTTCTTGGCAGAAGCATAGACCACCGGGAAATCCAGCTGGTCATCATTGGCGTTCAGTTCGATGAACAGGTCCAGCACTTCGTCCACCACTTCTTCCACCCGCTGATCGGGACGGTCGATCTTATTGATGACCACCACCGGCTTCAGATGATGTTCCAGGGCTTTGCGCAGCACATATTTGGTCTGGGGCATGGGGCCTTCATAGGCGTCTACCAGCAGCAGCACGCCATCCACCATGTTCAGCACCCGTTCCACTTCGCCGCCGAAATCAGCGTGGCCCGGAGTATCCAGGATGTTGATCTTGCAGCCATCATGCATGACGGAAGTATTCTTGGCCAGGATGGTGATGCCACGTTCTCTTTCCTGATCGTTGGAGTCCATGACCCGTTCCTGTACCTGCTGGTTGGCACGGAATACACCGCTCTGCTTCAGCATGGCGTCTACCAAGGTGGTCTTGCCGTGGTCGACGTGAGCGATGATGGCAATGTTACGCAAATCATTTCTAATCATAAAAGCCCAATCCCCTCTTATTTCCAGATAAATCAAGAGGATGCCCGTCAAAGAAGCATCCTCAAAGTTAACTACATCATTTCGACTTTCCTATTATATGCTTTTCCCATCCGTATGTCAAATTGATTTACAGAGTCTTCATCACATCGTCGATATACTTGCGGATCTTGTCCATCTTGGCCCGGATGTCGGGGATCCGGCGGGGATCGTGGGTGATGAGCTGTTCCATCCGGCCCTTGTAGGCCAGATAATCTTTTTCGAAGTTCCGCAGGTAATCCCGCATGGCCTGGATGGCCGGTTCGCTGGTGATGACCTTGGTCTCCTCGATCCGCCAGTCAGTCCCGTCGATGATGGCTGCATCCCCGAAATTAGGGATATACGTGGCCGTCCCCAGTTCCGTATTCAGCAGATGGGCAAAGGAACTGGCTGCATCGTATTCTCCATGGACTACGAAGAAAGCTTTGGGCTTCTGTTCCATCCCTTTGTAGAAGGCCAGCATCTGATCCCGGTCCGCATGGGCGGAAAAGCCAGTGAGGTTGTAGATCTTGGCGCCCACGGCGATGTCTTCGCCCATGATCTTCACTTTCTTGGCTCCGTCGATGAGCCGCCGTCCCAGGCTCCCTTCCGCTTGGTAACCGGCGAAGATCACGGAAGAATCCTTCCGCCACAGGTTGTGTTTCAGATGGTGGAGCACCCGGCCGGCATCGGCCATGCCGCTGGCGGAGAGGATGATCATAGGGCTGGGCATATCGTTGATGGCCCGGGATTCCGCTGCCGTCTCGGTGTACTTCACATTGGGCATGTCGATGAGCCGTCCCCCCTGTTTCTTGAAGATGGTCCGGGCTTCCTCATCGTATTCTTCGGGATTGTAGAGCATCACCTGGGTAGCCTTGATGGCCATGGGACTGTCCACCATGATGGGGACTACGGGCAGCTGCCCGCTGGACATGAGTTTCTGGAAATAGTAGAGCATCACCTGGGTACGGCCTACGGCGAAGGCGGGGATGATCACGTTGCCGCCCCGGCTCAGGGCTTCCTTCATCACATCGCACAGTTCTTTTTCCCGGTCCACCTGTTCGTGGAGCCTGTTCCCATAGGTGGATTCGGTGATGATGAAATCGGCGCCGGAAATCTGGTGGGGATCATCCAGGATGGGTACATTGGGCTGGCCGATATCCCCGGTGAAGATCAATTTGGTCTTCTTGCCGTTCTCTTCGATCATCAGGTTCACCAGGGCGCTGCCCAGGATATGGCCGGCTACCCGGAAGCGGAAAGTGATCCCCGGATACAGTTCGATGTCTTCATCGTAATCGTGAGGGATGAAGTGCTTCAGGGCCAGATAGGCGTCGTCGGCGGTATAGAGAGGCTCCACGGCCTGCTTGCCGGCACGGAGGCCCTTCCGGGTAGCGATCTCTGCATCGGATTCCTGGATGTGGCCGCAGTCCGGAAGCAGGATCTCACAAAGTTCTTCCGTCACATGGGTGCAGTGGATGAACCCTTTGAACCCTTCCCGGATCAGCTTGGGCAAAAGGCCGCTGTGGTCGATGTGGGCATGGCTGAGGATCACCGCATCGATTTCACCCGGGTTGAAAGCAAAAGCCCGCCGGTTCAGGTCCCGGATCAATTTGGGACCCTGGAACATGCCGCAGTCCAGAAGGATCTTTTTCCCGTTGACTTCCAGCAGATGGCAGGAGCCTGTGACGATTTTATCCGCTCCCAAGAAGGTGATTTTCATAGATTCTGCCTCCTTTGCAAAGATTTCATTTTAATCCGTCAGTTAATTTATCTATAGTATACCACGATGTGGTACAATAAGGCCATGGATTCCCAGAAAGGATGTCTTACATGAAAAAAACTATTTTCCTTCCTATAGTGTTTGTTTCTCTTTTCCTGCTCCCTTCCCTGCTTTTTGCCCAGGAAAAGGAAAAAGCCGTTTCTCCAACGGCCATTTCTGTAACGAATGAAGCAAAGAAAGCCACAGCGCCGGAAAAGACTGCTTCCCCTGGAACCGATCAGGAAGGAGCACCTGCTCCTGCTGAACCTGAGGAAAAGGCCCCTGTGCCCCCCACCGAAGAAACGGCCGCCTGGACCCTGGCCGGGGCCAACAGCAAATACGAAGTCTATTATGATTCCCGGAGCATCCAGTATGACGAAAAGACCGGGATCCTGACCCTGTGGAATAAATGGGTGAAAAAAGGCACGGTCCTGACCGGCATCCGGACCACCCTCCTTCTGAGCCAGTACGATGTACGGCTGCGGGTCTGTGCTGATCTGTACCAGTACACCTACGACGGCATCGGAAAAGAGACCAGCCACGGGAAGACCGGCGATTCCTCCTGGTATCCCCTGAGCCCCAATACCTTGGGAATGGAGCTGTGTGAGGCGCTGAAGGGAGTTTTGCTGAATAAGTGAGGAAATTTTGATTGATAGTTTCCTTCTGGTCATTGGTTTGGTACAATAGGGTGCCGCGAGACGAAATCAAGGTCAGAGTTGTAGTTCCCTGCTGATCATTGGTTTGGTACAATTTCCCGTTCGGCCTTGTCGGTATCTTTGTTGTTGTAGTTCCCTGCTGATCATTGGTTTGGTACAATAAACAGTAGGAGAGTGTCTAGGGTCTGTAAGTTGTAGTTCCCTGCTGGTCATTGGTTTGGTACAATCCGCCTGGAGCGCCTGCAGAGTTTTGTAGAGTTGTAGTTCCCTGCTGGTCATTGGTTTGGTACAATGTTTCCGGATACCAGGCCGGCCACTAGCCCGTTGTAGTTCCCTGCTGGTCATTGGTTTGGTACAATCAGACGCCGACCGGAAAGTGAAACTGGCCGGTTGTAGTTCCCTGCTGGTCATTGGTTTGGTACAATCCCGGTGCCACAATACCGGATGGATTGAAGGTTGTAGTTCCCTGCTGGTCATTGGTTTGGTACAATTCCACCTTCTCTGTTGTCGTAGGCGTCCGGGTTGTAGTTCCCTGCTGGTCATTGGTTTGGTACAATTGAGATGGGCAAATAATAGACTGAAGGACCGTTGTAGTTCCCTGCTGGTCATTGGTTTGGTACAATAGGCAACAGTATCAGACAACACCTATGACAGTTGTAGTTCCCTGCTGGTCATTGGTTTGGTACAATTATTACGACAGCCGGGTCCTTGCACAGAAGGTTGTAGTTCCCTGCTGGTCATTGGTTTGGTACAATGAGATCAGCAAAAGCCCTTGTGTCATCTGGCACAAGGGCTTTTCACTTTTTTCAAGAATTCCTCCAGTGAGGTATTTTTGAAGCCATATTCGATTGTTTTTAAAAAATGGAAACATGTTCCGCATCATAAGCCTTTTCTTCAGGCAGATATTTTCCCACCAATACATCAATCGCTTCATATTGTCTTTCCGTCAATACCACCATCCTGACGGATCCATTATCCGGCAAGGCCCTCATCAGGCGCTGCCGATGTTTTTCCACGGCATCAGGACCATTGCAGATACGAGCATAGACGGAATACTGCAGCATATAGTATCCGTCTTTCAAAAGGAAATGGCGGAATTTCGTGGCTACATGCCGTTGGTATTTTGTTTTTACCGGAATATCGAAAAGTACAAGTATACGCATAAATTTATTCATATTGATGCTGTCTCAGCTGGACCAGTTCAGGAATCACTAAATCTTTCTCGTCCTGCTGGCAGATCCGCATAAAGCTTTGGATCATCCGTTCCGCGCCATAATTCAAGCTGTGCATTTGTCCTCCAGACACTACATCCACCCCCAAGAGATTGACCAGGGCATGTTTCAAATCCGGCGTCAACATATCCTCTTTTGACATATTATCCAATACAAACAAATCAACGATTGGACGCAGAGGCTCCATAAAATCATCTGCCAGGTTGAAACTGTTGTACTTATTGCCATGATGGATTCCCCGAATGACCATGAACCCATAGGCCGTAAGCAGCCTTGCAATCAGCCCCCGCATAATAGTATACCCGTAATTCAATGCACTATTTCTTCCATCATCTCCCGTCCTGGAAAATTGATCTCCAAATGCCCGTCGAAAATAATACCGGGCTGCAGTGGCTTCCACATTATGGACATCCCCACTGGTCACCGTTTTGGCCAATTCCATTAAATATTGGATTCCTTCCTTATCCCCCCTTTCCTTTAGGCAGCGCCCTTGGTTCTGGATTTTGGCAATGACAATCTGTTTCCAGATCTGTTTCGTTTGAGGAACAGAAAGATGTTCCTGCCTCTCAATGACCGCCGCATTGGTAGAATGCTGATAAAAAGGAAGTACCACGGCGCTGGGCAAATGTTGTTGATCACACAGGTATACCGTTACATTACTGGAAACTAGCTGTTCCAACGCCGCCAGACTGATTTTGCTCTGCCGGTTTTCCAAAACAATGGCACTGATATCCTCGATGGGAACCTTGTTGTTTTCCTCATTGAGAATGATCAGCTGGTCGTCCCTGCAATACACGCTGGCAGCCGATGCTATTACAATATTACGATATCCCATGGCAAAGCCTGCCTCATTCCTTATCGAGCTTTTTGTTTAATGATAAACTTCCTTCGAATCTCTTTTTCTACAAGATGGATATTTCCTAATACATCCACTTGATATTTCTTTATTTTCAATAGTCTTTTCACTCCCTGTCCATGGTCAAGATATGCTCCATCGTCTGTTAATATGTCTATAACTCCACCGTATCTATCTGTGCCTTGATAATACCCGAAAATTTTATGGCAAGAAAATTCTGGTTCCAAAGTGCTGTTTTTTCTCTTTTTGGGTGGAATTTTAAATATCATCTCCTTTTTGCTTTCAACATAAATCAAATCATTCGGATACAATGTAAACAAAAAATCTTTTTCATCCATATCCTTCCATTTCTTATAAGGTTTATGTGCTATAATTGCTTTTTTAGGCAATTCTTTTTTTACTGTATCAGCTACATAAACAGGTACCAAGTAATACCCCTCACCTTCGATTTTGAAAACATCCACTCGTACCATACTATCATTATCGGCAACTCCTGTTTTACCTTCTACAGGAACCGCCAAAGTAGCTTTTACCTTAAGTTTTACTTTTTTAACCAACGGGCCTGGCGTCCCATCAGCTTTAGGCTTATAGAAAGGGTCTTTAAAAGCAACCTTAGCTTGCCCTTTACATTGAATCAATTTTTCTTTTAAAGCTTCATATAGAAGTCGATCACTGTCAGGATTATAGTAGTTTTTAATTTCTCCATCTTCATCCAGTTTTAAATCTGTTAAAGCTGTTTTTGAAAGAGCAATTTCATCTTCAATTTGTCGTGCACAACGTACGGTAGCTTCATGGGCAGCCCCGGTCACCTTTCTCCGGGGCATTCGTGAAACAAAAATCGGTTTGATGTCATTCAAATCTTTGTTCATATAGAAAGGCAAACCAGCCAGTTCTCTTTCGGGATGAACAGAGCAACGTGCTTCCAGCTCTTGCTGGAAGCCGTCCCATGGGAATGGGAACCTCTTTAACACTTCTCCCGTAGATGTATTCACCAAGTGACCTCCATTCTCGTCCGCTTCATACTTTTTTTCCCGTTCTTCCGAAAAAACAGTCAAGTCCTGGATTTCTTTATCGGTAGTGCAGGCAATGATTACTGCATCCACAGCGTGATGTTTGTCCCCGTTAGCACGGATTTTCCGTATGCCCCAGAGTTTCCGCAGATAAGAAGTGATTCTCCCATTTACTGCCAGGACTCTCTTCTTTTTCCCTGTTTCAGAAGGGGCAAATTCCAGGTGGTCCCGAATGAAGTTATACATGAACCGAGAAATATATTTAGTATCGCTCAGGTTCCGTTCCTTAAAGCCGGAAATTTCTTCTTCCGTCATTTCTTCTTTCAACAATCTCTGCCGTTTCCGATAATCCCGGACATTGTTGTTAACCCAAACCTTAAACCGATCCGCCGCACCCTGTCCATACTTTTGCAGAAGATATTGATAGGGCAAACGGTTTCCCTTATCCCGATTTTCCCAAGAAAACACCAGTACCTTGTTTTTATAGCTGTCATCAAAACTAATGCTGTAAGGAATGATATGATCGACCTCCACATAACCTGTTTCAAACAGCCGCTCTGACACAATAGAGTTTTGAGAATAAGGACTCTTGCCGTCCTGCTCCTTCCACAATTTCCATTTTACAAGATCCATTCCAGAAGGATTCATTCTTTGATAAGTTTCTCTGATTTCCTTCATCAGTGTATCGTTTTGGCTTTGATTGGCTTCATTTTCATTTTTAATCTTTATCCGTTCCTGAAAATCTTTGGCCATTTCCCGTGCCAGTTCCACATTGACATACAAGGGACTACTTCCCTGCTTCCGGATAATGGCATTGACCACTTTGATGGTCTGGCCGATGGCGCGGCGGACCACTGGATTGGTGATATCTTCCAGTTCTGGAGCATCGGCCGGCAGCAAGAAAGACTTATTCTCCTGATGAGCTCGAAAATCGTATCCAGCTGCCTCGCAGGCTTTTTCGTAGGTCATGCCCTGTTCTAGGAAAGGTGTGATCTTTCGGATGGCCTTCAGTGACAAATGGGAGAACTTGGTGGTTCCATTCATCTCCAACAGAGCTTCGACAGCTTTCGGAGCAAGTTGCAGTTTCTCCAGTTCCTTCCGTCTGGCATCATCTCCCTTATAAAAGGCAAGGATCTGTCCGATTTTATCCAACACATCCAAAGAATAATCGCTGATATCAACCTGGGCTTTTGATTTCAGCAATTTCTGCATCTGATGATAGAACGGTAAATAATTGAATTTCGTTTTTTTCTCAGTTTCCTCGGGGAGTTCCTTTGTGTTGTAGGAAACACCCTGGAACCGGTATTCCGAAGGAATCTGTAAATCTTTCCTGATTTTTCCTAAATGCAGATCTGCTTTGTTCTTTGCCAGCGCAATGACCTTTTTCCGTTCTGCTTCATCCAGTCCTCTGTTGTCTTTAGAAGAGGTCAGACGCAAATGGTTCACTTTCTGAAGAAGGTTGAAATATTCAAAGGAATAACAGACTTTGGGAGATCTCTTTTCTGCTGGCTCTCCATTACTTCCATCTTCAAAAGTACAAGTCCCTACCTTGTTCAGGATCTGATTTCCTCCGTAGTGGCTTTTTCCCCCAGGCCCTTCATCAAACTGCCTCTGGCTCAGCAAGATAGAAAGATAGGATTCTTGAAAATCCCCATTCAGTTTGCTGTTTCCCAGTTTTTCCTGGATTTCCAGGATCTTGCGGGCTTCGTCTTCCACCATGGCCCGGTCCACCGTGTTAAGGTAATTTCCACCCCGATTTCTCTTGTATTCTGTATAACGGGGATCTTTGCAGAACATTTCCCCCACCGTCCGATAGTGGTTTTCTTCCATGGTTTTCTGGTTCAGGCTGATGGCTTTTTTCAGTTCCCCCGCTTCTGCGCTTTGGGATTCTGCTTTCCGATTGCTTTTAAATCCCCGGCGATGGGCCAGATGCAGCAAGACTCGTGCCAATTCTTCATCTGTCAGTCGCTCATCCAGGGCTCTGACACGGAGAGTATATATATCTTCCAGTTTCCCGTCATACAGATGATCCAGCTGTTCTGTTGTCAACAGTCCGCATTTGATAAAAAGGTTCCGTATCCGTTCCAGACGGTGTCTGCGCCGACGCAGACGGCGCCGCATACTTCTGGCTTCCCTTCTGGGCAGCGCTAGCGAAGCCCCTGTTTTAGGCTGTTCTGCTGCATCAAAGATCCGGCTGCCCAAATCAATGATTCCCCAGGGATTTTCTTCATGGTCCAATGCTAGGACAGCCCAGCCCACTGATCCGATTCCTATATCCAACCCGATCCCGTATTCCATAACCTTGCCCGCCCTTCTTTGTATTTTATTCCCATAAAAGAGATAACGCCTTGCCAAATGGCAAGGCGTTAGGGCTCCTCGGTGTGTTACCTTATCATAGTAACCCACTGATCATTGGTTTGGTACAACCAAACCTATTATAGCGCACTTACCATGGAAAGTAAAGAAATATAAGAATATTATATCATATTTTTATTTTGCAAATTGCTTTGATTATTTCTTATTTACATCATACTCCCTTTCCTATCCAAATTTCAGTACAATTCCTATCTTTCCCAGTATTTTTTATACCATAGGGCCGCCTGCTGCCAGGATTGGGGGACGCCTCGGCCTGCTTCGTACAGGCTAGCGATGGCGAGGCAGGCACTGGAGCTGCCTCTTTGGTAGGCTCTGCGGTACCAGGCCAGGGCTTGGACCGGGTCTGCCTGGCCTACGTACCCGTTTTCCCAAAAGTTCCCCATGATCTCACAAGCTGCAGGGTGGCCCTGGCAGGCGGCTCTTTCGTACCAAATCTTGGCCTGGTCCAGGGCATGGAAGCGCAGCCGGTATTCCTGGGCCAGGCGCAGCTGGGCTTCGGCATGGCCTTGTTCGGCGGCTTTTCGATACCATTCCAGCCTCTTCTCCCGCCAGCTGCCATTTTTTCCCCCATCCACCAGCCGGAGGAAGGATCCCATGGCCAGCTGAGCGGCTGCGAAGCCCTGGGTGGCAGATTTCTCGAACCAGGCCAGGGCTGCTTCGTAGGAAGGGTCCACCCCTTCCCCGTATGCGTACATGATCCCCAGATAGTACTGGGCCAGGAAGTCCCCTTCTGCTGCCAGGGCTCGGATTTTTCCTCTCTGCCGGACGAACACCCGGACAGATTCTCCCACATTGGGCAGGTCTTTCAGGGCCCCAAAAGCAGGTGCCACCGGATCTCCTGCCTGGGATGCGGCGGAAGCATACGCCCGGGCCTGGCCTTTATCCAGGAAGAAAGTTTCGTATCCCCCATCCAGATACAGAGCCAGGAGGAGCGAGGCCCGGCCGCTGCCTTCCCAGGCTTTCGCCAGGATGAGAGGATACGCCTCCCGGGGCGGAAGTGTCAGGAACATCTGATCCAGTTCCCGGGAGCTTTTTTCCCATATTCCCTTTTCCCCTGCCTGCATCCCTTTTCGTTCTATTTTTCTCTCCATGGCCTGTACCTCCTGTAATGGGATTCCTTTTTTTCCAGTATAGCAAAAGAAATGGGAAAATTTGGGGACAGGAATCGGTTTGTAGATGCAAAAAAGATGCAGGAGAGGAAAAGCGGTCTGCCGCTCCTCATCTCCTGCATCTTTCACTTCCCCAATCCACCACCAGCACCAAAGCAGCCAAGCCCCAGAGAAAGGCCCCGGCTTCCTGCCATTTGTACTGCTGGAGGGCCAGGATCAGCGGGGTTCCGATGCCTCCAGCTCCCACCAGGCCCAGGATGGAGGCTTCCCGGAGGTTCACGTCCAGCCGATACAGCAGAGCGGTGGTTACGCTTTTTTTCACCTGGGGCAAGATGGTCCACCGAAAAGCAGCCATCCATCCGGTCCCCATAGCCCTGCTGGCAGCAAAAGGCCTGGCATCCGTACTGTCCAGCCCGATCTGGAACCGTTTGGCCAGAAGACCGATACTGCACACCAGCAAAGTGAGGGTACCGGCAAAAGGACCGGGGCCAGTGACTCTCAGCCACATGAGTCCATAGACAAAGACCGGCACCGTCCGGATGCCCAGAAGCCCCAGCCGGGGCCCCAAAGCAGCCCCCACTGGCAGGAAGCGGAAGCTGGAAGCCAGAGCCAGGGATCCAGCGGCCAATCCTCCTCCCAAAGTCCCCAGGAACGCCATGCAGAAGGTCTCCCCCAACAGCCAGGGCACGGCGTCTTTTTCCAGGGAAAACAGCAGGGAAAGATCCGGTTCCAGGAGTCCTCGGACCATGGCCTGTGCCGCTCCCATGCCTCCTCTGCCTGCTGGCTCCAGGGTCCCCAGGGAAGCCAGGAAAAGCACCAGTCCTAGAGCACCCAGTCCTTTTTTCATCCAGGGCCGGAGCCGCCACTGTCCTTGCAGTACTTTCCGCAGGACTTCGCTGAGGCTTTCCGATGCCAGTACGGCGCCGTAGAGCAGCACCAGAAGAGTCCCCACTCTACTGTAGGACCGCCAGGCCAGTTGTTGGTTCAGCAGCAGTCCGATGCCCCCGGCTCCCACATAGCCCAGGATAGCCGCCTGGCGCACATTGGCTTCCAACAGATACAGAGCGTTGTTCAGATACCCGGGCAGCAGCCGGGGCAGGATGGTCCGGCAGAAGGCCTTCCCCCATCCGCAGCCGGAGGCTTCCAGGGCCTGGGCGGTTCTCCAGTCCAGGTTTTCCAGATCTTCATACCCCAGCCGGGTCATCACCCCGAAGGTGCTGAGGGTCAGGGCCAAAGTGCCGGCCAGGTTCCCCAGTCCCACCAGGAAGATGCACAGAAGAGCCAGGATCAGGGCCGGAACCGTCCGCAACAGCTGGATGGCACACAGGAAAGGGATCCTGATCCAGCCATGGGGATTGGTCCGCCGGCTGCCCAGTACGGCCCCTAAAAGGCCCAGGGAACTGCCCAGGAAAGAACCTGCCAGGGAGATACGCACAGTACTGAGAAGGGGACCGGCAGCCTCCTGGAAAAATCCCCAGTCCGGCGGCAGCATGGCCCTGGCGATGTCAAAGAACCGGCCGCCCCACTCTCCCAAAAGTTCCAGGTCCCAACCGGTTCCTGCCAGCGAGCAAGCGGTCAGCCCCAGCAGCAGGATCCATCTTGCCCGCCTTTTCATGGCTCCCTCCTATACAGTGCCCGGAGTTTTCCTTCCGTCCAAGTATCCGGCGATCCCTGGAAGAGGATCTTCCCCTGGCGCAGCCCCACCACCTGCTGGGAAAATGCCATGGCCTGCTCCACGTTGTGGCTGTTCATCACCACCGTCAGGTCCTGGGTCTGCTGCAGCTGCTGGAGCAGTTCCAGGATGGCTTTGCCGGTTCCCGGGTCCAGGGAGGCAACGGGTTCATCGGCCAGGATGACGGACGCTTCCTGGACCAGGGTCCTAGCAATGGCCACCCGCTGCTTCTGTCCTCCGCTGAGGCTGCCAGCCAGGGTATCCGCCCGGTCTCCCAACCCTACCATCTCCAGGGCCTGCCGTGCCTTTGCCACTTCCCTCCCTGGAAATCTTCCCCACAGGGCCCGCCACAGGCTGACCCGGCCCAGGGCCCCGCAGAGCACATTTTCCAAGCAGGTGCTTTCTTCTACCAGGCAGAAGTCTTGGAAGATCATCCCTACCTGCTGCTGGACCTGACGACGCTGTTTTCCCTTCAAGGTATCGAACCGTGTCCCTTCCACCCACACTTCTCCAGAAAAAGGCCGGACCATGCCGTTGAACAGCCGGAGCAGGGTGGTCTTCCCGGCGCCGCTGGATCCAATCAGGGAAACGAAGGCCCCTCGGGGCACGGAAAGGGACACCCCCTGGAGAATGGGATGCCCCTTTTCATAGGCCTGGGAAACAGCTTTCAATTCCAGTGCAGTTTGTTTCATTGGAGTTCCTTCCGGATCTTCCGTTCCCCATCGTAATCGGAAGACTGGGCCCAGTCATAGCCCTTGTGGCCGATGGTCTTCAGCACCTTCAGACCTTCTTCCGTCTTCCCGATTTCGATCAGGGCTTCTCCCAGAGCCTTCCGGAAGGCCGGATCCTGCATCACTTTGCTGGTCTTGCTGACGCTCACCGTGTCATTGAAGATCTTGCCGGTGACCCCGATGACCCCGGTCTGCTCCCAGATGGGTGCAGTGCCTCCCAGTTTGGTCTGCCAGTCTTTTTCCATCTTGGCCCGGATGTGGGAATAAGCCACCATCACATCCACCTGGCCAGAGGCCAGCCGGGCCGTGGAGGTGGTGTAAGAATCGGATTGGACCACATGGGACAGGTCCTTCAGTGTCTTTCCGTAATTTTCCTTCAGCCAGAGGGAAGGATACAAGTACCCAGAAGCAGAAGCCGGGCTCATCACCGCCCAATTCAGGCTATCCATTTCTTCCCAGGTGGGCTTTTCGCCCCGTTTCATTTTGGCCAGGAGAGCCTGTCCTTTGGCACTGGGCCCCACCACCAGGGCGGACCGATAATACTTCACCAGGTTTTTGGTGAACTTGTCCGGCTGGCCGTTGTTCCATACGGAAAGATCCGTGGTGTCCTTGTCGAGGCCTTCCCGGAGAGCCGTCAGCAGCACATCCACATCCTGGTCACAGAGCACATAGGTGGCCCCGGAGATGAAGCCCACATCAGCGCTGCCGGCACTCAGGGCCTCTCCCACTGCATTATAGGAAGTCCCCACGTTCAGGGTGATTTTTTTTACATCATAACCCTTTTCCTTCAGTTTCGCCTGGAGCATCTTCCCCAGAGGCTCGGTCTTGGTCCGCAGGGTATCTGCATCCTGATAGGGGGAAATGGCGATCTTCAGTTCCGGGATGGTCTTATTCCCGGCAGCCTGTTTCTTTTCCGTGCCGCCGCAGCCGCCCAGGACCAGGGCCCCGGCCAGCAGCACCCCCAACATCTTCATCCAACTCTTCACAGTGCTTCCTCCTTTTTATACACGAAAAACCGGCTGCCGTTTTCTTGGCGACAGCCGGTTTTTGTACGGTCCCCAGGATGCGGCAGAGGGACTCCTCCCTCCGGCGGTCGGTACTTGGGTACCCTCTCAGCCCGGCCCACGGGCTCCCTCGCATCCCGGTCCCTGTTGCAGTCATCTGCAAAGCAGGATCAGGGCGCTCCCCCTCATCCCACAGGCAGACCGGATTTATTTCTTTTCTTCTTTTTCTTTCTTCACCACGGTGCTCCGGATATGGAGTTCCCGCAGCTGCTTTTCGTCCACCACATTGGGTGCCTGGCACATCAGGTCGATAGCACTCTGGGATTTCGGGAAAGCGATCACGTCACGGATGGACGGCCGTTTGGCCATGAGCATCACCAGACGGTCCAGGCCGAAGGCCAGGCCCCCATGGGGAGGTGCTCCGAATTCAAAGGCTTTCAGCAGGAAGCCGAATTTTTCCTGGGCCTGTTCGTCGGTGAGGCCGATGGCTTCGAAGACCTTCTTCTGGATGTCTTCCCGATGGATACGTTCGGAACCGCCGCCGATTTCCACCCCGTTCAGCACCATGTCGTAGGCTTTGGCATACACATGGCCGGGATCGGTGAGCAGCTTGTCCACATCTTCATCGCAGGGAGCGGTGAAGGGATGGTGCATGGCCACATACCGGTGTTCTTCTTCGCTGTATTCGAACATGGGGAACTTCACCACCCAGGTGAAGCACAGTTTGTCCTTGTCGATGAGACCCAGGCGCTTGCCCATTTCCAGACGCAGGGCGCCCAGAGCGGCAGCCACCACCTGGGGCTTCCGGTCGGCCACGAACAGCAGCACATCGCCTTTTTCCGCCTTGCCGGCTTCCAGGATCCGCTGCATTTCTTCGTCAGAGAAGAATTTGGCGATAGGAGATTTGATGGAGCCGTCATCGTTGACGATGATCCAGGCCAGGCCCTTGGCACCGTAGATGCCTACGAATTCTACCAGGCCGTCCAGTTCTCTCCGGGGGATCTTATTGTAGCCCTTCACGTTGATGGCTTTCACCAGGCCGCCCTTTTCGATGATGTCCTTGAACACCTTGAACTGGGTCCCCTGGAGGGCTTCATTCATGTTCACCAGCTGCATGCCGAACCGCAGGTCCGGTTTGTCGCTGCCGTATTTGTCCATGGCTTCATCCCAGGTCATCCGGGCCATGGGCACGGGCACATCCACGCCCAGGGTTTCCTTGAACACATAGGCGATCAGTTTTTCCGTGAGGGCCATGATGTCATCTTGGTCCACAAAGGACATTTCCATATCCAGCTGGGTGAATTCCGGCTGCCGGTCGGCCCGCAGGTCTTCATCCCGGAAGCACCGGGCGATCTGGAAATACCGTTCCATGCCGGCAATCATCAGCAGCTGTTTGAACAGCTGGGGAGACTGAGGCAGGGCGTAGAACTTGCCAGGGTTCACCCGGCTGGGCACCAAGTAGTCCCGAGCTCCTTCCGGAGTGCTCCGGATCAGATCCGGGGTCTCGATTTCCAGGAAATCCTGTTTGTCCAAGAAATCCCGGACTGCCTTGGTCACCCGATGGCGGAGGATCAGGTTCTGCTGCATTTCCGGACGCCGCAGATCCAGGTACCGATAGCGGAGACGGACGTTTTCATCCACGTCGATGCCATCCTGGATATAGAAAGGCGGAGTCTTAGAAGGATTCAGCACGTTCAGGTCCTTGACCACCACTTCCACGTCCCCGGTAGGCAGATGGGGATTGACGGTTTCCGCGCTCCGTTCCCGGACCAGGCCTTTGACCTGCAGCACATATTCGCTGCGGACCCCTTCGGCCTTGTGGAAATCTTTTTCATCGTGGGCCGGGTCGATGACCACCTGCACCAGACCGTGACGGTCCCGGAGATCGATGAAGATGATGCCGCCGTGGTCACGCCGTTTGCTTACCCAGCCGCACAAGGTAACCGTCTTGCCGGCATCTGCTTTTCTCAAGTCACCGCAATGATGACTGCGTTCCATACTCATTCTTGTTCACACCTCTGGTCTTTATTTGTTGAAATAGGCTTCCAAAGCCCCGAAACATACTTCTTCCTGGCTGCTGTCCGCCATGTTCCGGACGGTGACAGCACCCCGGGACCGTTCTTCTTCCCCGAAGATCAGGGCGAAACGGGCCTGTTCCCGGTTGGCCTGCTTCATCTGGGCCTTCATGCTCCGTTCCACCAGGTTCATATCGCAGACAAGCCCTTGGCTCCGCAGGTTGGTGATCACCCGGAAGGCATCGGCCACGCCCCCTTCATCAGGGATGACGGCGAAGATGTCCACGGCTCCCTTGCCGGTGGGCAGCAGGTTCTGTTTTTCCATGGCCAGGAGGATCCGTTCCAGGCCGATGGCAAAGCCCACGCCGGGAGTGCTGGGACCGCCCAGTTCTTCCACCAGGCCGTCATACCGTCCGCCGCCGCCTACAGCGCTCTGGGCGCCCAAGGGAGCGTACTGGATTTCGAAAGCGGTCTTGGTGTAGTAATCCAGGCCCCGTACCAGGTTGCTATCCACTTCGTATTCCACCCCTGCTTCATCCAGCAGTTTCTTCACGGTTTCGAAGTGGGCCCGGCATTCGTCGCACAGATGGTCGGTGATCTTGGGGGCACCGGCCATGAAGGGTTTGTCTGCATCCACCTTGCAGTCCAGGATCCGCAGCGGGCTCCGGTCGAACCGGCTCTGGCAGTCTTCGCACAGTTCGCCCAGATGCGGACGGAAGTAGTCCTGGAGCAGTTTCCGATGCTGGGGCCGGCAGTTGGGGCACCCTACGGAGTTGATCTTCAGTTTCAGATCCTTCAGGCCGAACCGTTTCAGCACGGTCAGGGCCAAGAGGATCACTTCCGCATCCACCACAGGAGATTCCGCCCCCAGGGCTTCTACCCCGAACTGGTGGAACTGTCTCATACGGCCTGCCTGGGGCCGGTCGTACCGGAACATGGGTCCGATATAGAACACTTTCAGCGGCATGGGTTCCGCATACAGCTTATTTTCCACAAAGGACCGGACCACGGATGCGGTGTTTTCCGGACGCAGGGTCAGGCTGCGGCCGCTCCGGTCCGTAAAGGTGTACATTTCCTTGTCCACTACGTCCGTGCCGTCTCCGATCCCTCTCTGGAAGAGTTCGGTATGTTCAAAGATCGGGGTCCTGATTTCCTGATAATTGAATTCCCGGCATACTTCACGAATGATTTGTTCGGCATAGCGCCAGCCATTGATGGTACCCGGCAGAATGTCTTTGGTACCGCGCGGTGCCCCTGTTAACATAAAAATCCCCTCCGTCCACAGAACTTGTTTGAACTTATTAATTTTAACACAGTTTATTGTTTTTTATCAACTGACTCAAGACTTTCTTCTCCGGCATGCCAGAAGTACCCATAGAGCACTTTGATGATGGCCAGCACCGGAACCGCGAAGATCAGGCCGGCCACCCCGCCGATCTGGCCCCCGATCATCACCGCCAGGATGATCAGCACCGGATGCAGGGTGATGCTGTGCCCCATCAGGTTCGGCATGATCACCTGGGCATCCACCTGATAGTACACCAGATACAGCACCAGGACTTTCAGCGCCAGGGAGGGCTTTTGGAGCAGGGCGATGAACACGGCTGCCAGGGTCCCTACCACCGATCCTACCAGGGGGATCATTTCGCTGATCATGGCCAGAAAGCCCAGCACCAACGTGTACTGGACCCCCAGGATGGAGTTTCCGGCTGTGAGGCAGGCAGCAGCCACGAAGCAAAGCTTGAACATATTGTCCACATAGGCACAGAGCATGCGCCCCATATCCGACAGCACCCGGTCTGCCAAAGGCTGCTTCTCATAGGCAAAGAGCCCTACCACCATTTTTTTCAGGGTCCGCCAATCCTTTAGGAAATAGAAGCTGAGGAAAGGGACCAGTGCCAGACTCACCAGGCTCTTGGCCGCCTGGACGGTGGAAGCCAGCATATCTTTCAAAAGGCCCATGATGTAGCTGCTCAGGCTGCTGGCCGCCTGCTGGAGCATCTCCCGGGTATTGGGCGGCAGCTTCTGGGCCTCGCTGCCCAGGAACAGGCTGATGCTTTCGTTGGCTTTGGCCGCCAGCCCCGGCATGGCTTTCAGCAGAGTGTTCACCTGGGTCACCAGGGGAACGATCAATACATTGGCCGCTGCATAGAGGAACAGACCGAATACGAGGAAAGAAATCAATACTGCCAAGGTATTGGGAAAGGGCCGTCCCTTGATCTTCAGCCGTTCCAGCCGGTCCACGATCGGATAGAGCAGGAAGCTCATCCCCACCGCCAGGAACACGGGCAGGAACCAGTGGCCCAGCAGATAGAACACCCCGAATCCCAAAAGGCCCGCCAGCAGTTTGGCCACCAGTCCCCGGGGCTTTTGTTGCACATCCATCATGCACTCACGACCTTACTGGAGGAACGGATTCCTGCGCCGTTCCCAGCCCACTGTGGTGGCCGGTCCATGGCCGGGCAGCAGCTTGTAATCATCGGGCAGCACCAGCAGCTTGGTCTTGATGGAATCCAGGATGGCGTCATAGGAGCCTCCCGGCAGATCCGTCCGGCCGATGCTTTCCAGGAACACTGTGTCCCCGCAGAACACTACTCCATCTCCGATGATGCAGACGCCGCCCCGGGTATGGCCCGGGGTAGCAGCGATGGTGAAATCCAGGCCTGCTGCTGTGAGCTTTTCCCCATCGGTGAAGTATGCATCGGGGGGATCGAATTTTTTGTCCCGGTTGGTGGAATAGGACAGGCTGCTATTCCACACCCGGAGCATGGGCGCGTCTTCCCGGCTCATATACACTTTAGCTCCGGTGGCCGCTTTGACTTCATCCAGGGCGGAGATATGGTCTCCGTGGCCATGGGTGAGGAAGATGGCGGGCACATTTTCGATACCGGCCTTCTTCACCGCATCCATGATCCGGTCGGCTTCATCTCCCGGATCCACGATAATGCCTTCGTTATTGGCTTCGTTCTTGATGATGTAACAATTTTCCTGGATCGGTCCCACGACCACCCGATAGATCTTCATAATTTCCTTTTCCCTCCTAAAACGTCTTCCCGCTGTCCAGCAGGATGGTGACCGGCCCATCGTTCACCAGGGCCACTTCCATATGGGCCTGGAACTGCCCGGTCTCTACGGTCAGCCCCTTGTCCCGGAGCTTCCGGCACAAGTCCTCATACAGCCGATTGGCTTCTTCCGGAGGTGCTGCCTGGGTGAAGGAAGGTCTCCTGCCATGGCGTACATCCCCGTACAGGGTGAACTGGGACACCAAAAGGATGCTGCCTCCCACCTGGGCCACCGACTGATTCATCTTTTCTTCTTCGTCTTCAAAGATCCGGAGCCCGGCCAATTTCTCCGCCAGGTAGGCTCCGTCTTTCTCTGTATCTCCCCGGGCCACGCCCAGGAGGACCAGCAGCCCCTTTCCGATGGAGCCCAACTTGCGGCTTTCCACGGTGACGGAGGCCTCTTTGACCCGCTGTACCACTGCTCTCATGACCGCCTCACGTTCCGGACACTTTCCGGTCCACTTTATAGACGCCCTTGATCCGGCGCAGCCGACCGATGATATAGTTCAGCTGGTCCAGGCTGCTGATATCCAGCCCCATGTCCACATAGGCTGTCTTATTGAGGTTGGTATGGGCATTGATGGAATTGATGTTCACTTTGGTCTCGCTGGCCACGGTCATGATATTGGCCATGACCCCTGGCTGATCCACCGCCGTCAGACGGAGCACCACCTTATAGGCCGCGTCCGTATCCACATTCCAGGAGACGTCGATCATCCGGTTGGGATCTTCCGTATTGGCCAGCACATTGGGACAGTCTGCCCGGTGGACGGAAACGCCGTGGCCCCGGGTGATGTACCCTACGATAGGGTCTCCAGGGATAGGATTGCAGCATTTGGCCAGCTTGACCATGATGTCATCCTCCCCCTTCACCAGGATGCCGTGGCTGCCCTTGTGGGTCTTCACAGTCTTAGGCTTCAGTTCGCTGAGGAGCTGGGACAGGTTCTTGGTGGTGTTCTGGCGCTGGGCCTTTTTGTACAGGTCCACCAGTTTCACCATGACCCCGTTCACCATCAGCCCGCCGTACCCGAGAGCGGCCAGCAGGTTCTCCACGCTGCCGTCCATATGGCACCGGGCCGCCACTTCCTTCAAGTTGTCGGAGCTGAGCATGGTGTTCACATCGTACCCCAGGCGCCGGCATTCCCGTTCCAGCATTTCCCGTCCATTGACGATGTTCTCTTCCCGCCGTTCCTTCTTGAAGAACTGTTTGATCTTGTTCTTGGTCTGGCTGGATCCCACGATGTTGATCCAGTCCCGGCTGGGTCCCGGAGACTGCTTGGACGTGATGATCTCTACGATGTCCCCATTCTTCAGGTGGTAATCCAAGGGCACGATCTTCCCGTTCACCTTGGCCCCCACGCAGCTGTTGCCCACCCCGGTGTGGACCCGGTAGGCAAAATCGATGGGTACGGAGCCTTCCGGCAGATCCAGTACATCTCCCTGGGGAGTGAAGACGAACACCTCGTCAGAGAACACATCCATCTTCACCGTATCCACGAATTCATGGGGATCCCGCATATCCTTATGCCATTCCAGCAGCTGCCGGAGCCAGGCCATCTTGGCATCCACACTCTTGTCGGAAGAACTGGGCATCTTGGAGCCGCCGCTTTCTTTATACCGCCAGTGGGCTGCCACCCCGTATTCAGAGACCTTGTGCATCTCGAACGTCCGGATCTGGATCTCCAGGGGCTGTCCGCTAGAAGCCACCACCGTCGTGTGCAGGGACTGGTAGCCATTGGATTTGGGCACGGCGATATAGTCCTTGAACCGCCCCGGGATGGGTTTCCACTTCCCATGGACGATCCCCAGGACCCCATAGCAGTCCTTCACCGTATCCACCAGCACCCGGACGGCCAAAAGATCATAGATTTCGTTGATGGTCTTGTGGTCCCGCTGCATCTTCTTATAGATACTGTAGAAGCTCTTGGGACGGCCCTGGATTTGGCAGTTGATGCCGGCTTCTTCGCACAGTTTCCGCAGTTCGTCCATGGCCTCCTGGACCATGGCTTCCCGCTCGTGCCGCTTGCTCTTCACCTGTTCTACCAGTTCGTAGTAATGCTGGGGTTCCATATAGCGGAAGGCCAGGTCTTCCAGTTCCCATTTGATGGCATAGATCCCCAGCCGATGGGCCAGAGGGGCATAGATCTCCAGTGTCTCCGAAGAGATCCGTTTCTGCTTGTTCACCGGCATGTATTTCATGGTCCGCATGTTGTGCAGCCGGTCCGCTAGTTTGATCAGTACCACCCGGATATCCTTGGCCATGGCCAGGAACATTTTCCGGTAGTTCTCCACCTGCTGTTCTTCCCGAGAGATATATTCGATCTTGCCCAGTTTGGTGACCCCGTCCACCAGCATGGCCACTTCCCGGCCGAAGATATCCTCCATCTGGTCCAAGGTCACATCCGTATCTTCCACCACATCATGCAGGAAGGCAGCGGCCAGCGTCACGTCATCCATCTGGAGCTGGGCCAGGATGGTGGCCACCCCCAGCGGATGGATGATATAGGGTTCCCCGGAAGCCCGTTTCTGCTTGGCATGGGCCTCTGCCGCGAAGTTGTACGCTTCCCGGACGAATTCCACCTGCCGCGGGGTCAAATATTTGCCGATACGGGCATAGAATTCCTCTGCACTGATCGGCTTGTCATCGAGCTGTTCCATTGTCTCACCTTCCTGTCATCCAAAGAGCGGCGATTTCTGCCGGCTGCAGCTTCCAGCTGCGGTTCAGTTCCTGGAAATGGGCATCATAGGCCGCCTGGAGGGCCTGGAACCCTTTGGAATCCTGCATATTCTTGTGGCCTGTATCGCCCAGGGAAACCAGCCCGGATTCCCTGGTGAACAGGTGCAATTCGTAAAAGATAGCGAGGACAGCCTGGCTGATCCGATACCCTTCCCGGGTGGTCAGCCGGAGCAGCTGGGCTTCTTGGCAGGCTCCCTGCTGCTGGAGACGGCTCCGGATGGCCGCATAGCAGAACCGCATCCCGGCCAGATCGGGATACTGCCGGCGGAGAGCATCTCTCCGGGCCAGCAGATCCTCCCGGCCGTACAGGAGATACAGCCGTCCCTGCCAATCCTTGGTCAGGGGGAATCTTCCCGGTGCCAGGATCTTTTCTGCCCCGCCATCATAAAACACCACAGTATGGACACCCTCCGGCAGAGGTTCTCCATAAACGGCGCTATGGATGCCTGGGAATTTTTGCTGTAGGGCAACACTATCCTCCCCATATACTACCGTCTTTTTATCTTTTTGTAAAATACTATTTAACTCTGTCTCTTTATTCCGGTTCTCGTGCCGCCAGTCAATAATGGTGTATGGAGCTTCTACCGCCGATACTTCCAGATCCACCGCCGTAACCCCTCGGAAGGTGTTCAGCCGAGGAGAAAAGGCGACAGCAGCCACTTCCCCTGGATAAAAGGAATGGAACCGGGGACCTTCCTGCCACAGGAGTCCCTTGTACTGGAACCCACCCTGTTCCAGGAGGAACTTCAAATGGTTCTGATCCCGGCCCAGGAGGGAGACTTCCTGGATCCGGGCTTTGGCAAACCCCAGTACCGGCGCCGGATTGCCTACCCCGAAAGGTTCCAGCTTGGCCAGTTCCTGGACGGCTTCCACAGTGACTTCCCGTCCTTCCGGCACAAAATAATCTGGCACAGCCGCCGGTTCATAGGGCTTGTGATCCAGCATCTCCGCTACCGTCCGGGCAAAAGCTTCCCGGAAAGCAGGGATTTCCGAGGTCTTCATGGTAAGGCCGGCCGCCTGGGCATGGCCCCCGAACTGGACCAGATGCTCCCGGCACCGGTCCAGGGCCTGGTACAAGTCCAGGGGCGGGATGCTCCGGCAGGACCCTTTGGCCGTATCCCCGCTGATGGAAAGGAGGACCGAAGGCAGATGGTACTTTTCCGTCATCCGGGAAGCTACGATGCCGATGACCCCCGGGTGCCACCCTTCCTCTCCCAGGACGATGCCCCATTCCGGGCGCCCCAGCCGTGCCAGCTGATGTTCTGCTTCTTCAAAAATCTTCTGGCTCAGAGCCTGCCGCTCCTGGTTGGCCGAATTCAGTTCTGCCGCCAGTTCCCTGGCTTTCTCCGGATCCTGGGTGGTCAGGAGATGTACGGCCGTCATCGCATCATCCAGCCGGCCGGCCGCATTGATTCGGGGCCCCAGGCCGAAGCCGATGGTACCGCTGTTGATGGTGCTGCCGGGTGCCACCGTCACCTGGAGCAGAGCGCGGAGACCGCAGAGGGAACTGCTGGACATCTTGGCCAGGCCTTTCCGGACGATTTCCCGGTTCTCATCCCGGAGGGGGACCATATCTGCCACCGTACCCAGGGCCACCAATTCGATCAGCTCATCCCAATAGAGATCCGGATTCCCGGTGAGCTTCTGTTCCAGGGCCTGGCACAGCTTGAACGCCACACCGACTCCGGCGATCCCTTTGAAAGGATAGCCATCCCCAGGCTGGTTGGGATTCACTACGGCCAGGGCCGCCGGCAGCTGCCGGGGAGCCAGGTGGTGGTCCGTGATGATGATATCCATGGTCTTGGGTGCTTCCGCCACTTCCTTGGCCCCGCTGATGCCCGTATCCACGGTGATCAGCAGCCGGGTGCCGGAGGCAGCGATCCGTTCCAGAGCCGGTCCATTGAGGCCGTACCCTTCCGTATCCCGGCGGGGTACGTAGACCTGTACCTTGGCTCCCCTTGCCTGTAAAAACAAATACAGCAGGGAGCTGGCCGATGTCCCATCCACATCATAATCCCCGTAGATGGTCATCGCTTCGCCCTGCTGCAGTGCCTGGAGGATCCGGTCCACGGCCCGGTCCATATCTTTCAATCGGAAAGGATCATAATAGGGCTGGGATTTCCCTTCCAGGAATTCCCGGATCTGCTCCGGGTCCGTCAGATCCCTGCGCACCAGGACCCCTGCCAAGAGGGGAGAGATCCCCATTTCCTGGCTGAGGGCCTGGATCTGTTCCGTTTCCGCTCCCGTCAGATGCTTGATTTTCGAATAGATCATAGGTCTCCTGCTCTTTACTCCTTCGGCCGGAACGGCTTGATGATGGGATCCTGGTCCTGGGCCGGGTCGTAGGCTTTCCCTTTGCGTTCCGTCCGAGGCAGATCCATGTGAGGCACAGAACGCCGAGCCTGTCTTTCCTGCCGTTCTTCCCAGTCTGCTTTCTTATCTTCCAGCTGCCGCAGCTGTTCCTTCAGTCTGCGGTCCTTCATATAATGGCCCGCCTTGACTTTCAAAGTCCACAAGCTGGCCAGGAAGAAACCCGCCAAAAGACAGCTCAGGATGATCAAGGCCAGGCTCATAGAAAAATGCCAAAAAAGGAAACTGACTTCTACAGCCATAGCGTTCTGGAGAGCAAAAACAGCGACAAAAAAAGCAATGATTCCCATGAGGATCACATACAGCATATGAGCACATCCTTTCTGTCGGTCCAGTGTCTATCAGTTCAGCAATAGCGTGATGTATTATTATATCGCATTTTGGGGAGAAAAAGAAGGGGTTGCTGCACGGTACGTGCAGCAACCCCTTCGTCATAGGTCATAGGTCATAGGTCATAGGTCATAGGTCATAGGTCATAGGTCATACGTCATACGTCATACGTCATACGTCATACGTCATACGTCATACGTCATACGCTTTTGGAAATCAATTTTTCCAAATTGATTTTGAAATTTTAAAATCTAATAAACAATGCAACTGATTTTCTCAAATTCAACGCCAGCAAAGCTGGCTTCCATCGGCGTATGACGTCTGACATATGACGGGCTGTTGCCTGTGCAACAGTCCCTTCCCTTAGGACCGCTTGTATCCCGTCTTCCGATCCACCTGGTTTTCCAGGGTTTCTCCAGCCAGGTAGTGCCGCAGGTTCCGGGCGGCGATAGCCACTACCCGGTCCCAAGTCTGGGGCAGGTGATGATCCCCGCTGATATGGGGTGTGATCAGGAGATTGGGCACATCCCACAGCGAACTGTCTGGGGGCAGAGGCTCCGGATCCGTCACATCCAGGGCCGCTCCGGCCAGATGGCCTTCCAGCAGGGCCTGGCGCAAGTCTTCCTGGACCACCGCATTGCCCCGGCCGCAGTTGAGGAACAAAGCCCCCTGCTTCATGGCTTTGAAAAGCTGGGCACCATAGAGATGGGCGGTCTCCGGCGTTCCGGGAAGCACACTGGCAATTACATCCGCCTGGGCCAGGAATTTGGGCAATTCTGCCAGAGTCCCCATGGCATCCGCTTCAGGCGGGACAGGCCCCTGGTGCCGCCGGATGCCGATCACATGGGCTCCCAGGAGGCGGCACAGCTTCCCGAAGGCCCGGCCGATATCCCCGAAGCCCACGATCACCACCGTAGCTCCGGCTAGGCTGGTCACTTCCCCTTCGTCCTTCCACTGATGCCGGCTCTGATTCCGTTGGTACAGGTACAACTTCTTCTGGAGGGAGAGGACAAGGGCTAGCATATGTTCCGAAAGCGCCTGCCCATAGGCCCCGGTGCTGTTGGTCAGCTGCACGTGAGGAGCCAGGATCCCCGGTTTGCAGTAGGCATCGGCTCCGGCGGAATTGAGCTGGAGCCATTTCAAGTCCGGCAGCTCTGCCAGCTTTTTCGGAGCGATGTTGCCGATGATCACTTCCGCTCCCTTAAGGTCAGCTTCCGCCTTCCCATAGACAAATTCCGCCCCAGGAGCCGCTGCTTCCAGAGCTTTTTTATCCTTTTCCCGTACAAACATAGGCACTGCGATTTTCATGGTATCAGTCCTTTCCTTATGGGCTGCTGCCGCTTTTGCGGCAGCACCGTCACTGGTCCATGGTCACTGGTCACTGGTCACTGGACGAAGGAAGGCAGCCGGGCTGCGGCTGCCTTTCATTGTATAATACTGGTTCGTACGTGCCTTTGGCTTGTCCTTGCCTCTCCTATAGAAATCCAGACAAGCAACGCATTAAACGAAAAGCACAGTCCTGTTTTTCATTCGAAAGAACCCGTCAACCACGGGTTCTTTCCATCGGCCAGTGACCAGTGACAAGTGACCGGGCAGCCAGAGGTTCTGGCTGCCATCCTGTCATCTCCCCAGTTTCTTCCTAAAAAACAGCCACATGCTCCCGGCCAGGAAGGTGGAGGTGTAGAACCCGCTGCCAAAGCCCACCAGCATGGCAAAGGAAAAGTTGTGGATGGTCTCTCCCCCGAACAGAAAGATAGCCACCACCGCAAACAGGGTGGTCAGGGTGGTGTATACGCTCCGTGTCATGGTCTGCCAGATGCTGGTATCCACCAGATCCCCCAGGCTTTCGCTCCGGCGATGGGTGTGGAGGTTCTCCCGGATCCGGTCGAACACCACGATGGTGCCGTTGACGGAATACCCTACTACCGTAAGCAGTGCAGCCACGAAAGAAGAATCGATTTCCAGATGGAGCACCGAGAACCAGGTAAGGGTCACCAGCACATCGATGATCAGGGCCACGATGGCGGCCAGTGCGAAACGCAGCTCGAACCGGATGGTGATGTAGATGATCATCAGCACCCAGCTAAGGACCACTGCTCCGATGGCAGATTTCACCAGGTCGCCACCCACGGTAGCTCCTACGTTTTCTACCCGGAGCACTTCATTTTTCCCCAGGCGGCTGGTCAGGTCGTTCATCACTTCCACCCGCTGGCTGTCGCTGATGATCCCGGTACGGATCAGTACGGACTGGCTGGTTTCCACCTGCTGGTCGCTGCTGCCCAGCTGGATCACACTGCTGCCCAGCTGATGGTCGCTGAGCACAGTCCGGACCTGGGCTACGGATACCGGCTGGTCGAATTTGATATCCAGGATGCTGCCGCCAGTGAAATCGATGCCCAGGTTGAATCCCCGGGTGAACATGGAAACGATCCCTACGATCAGCACCACTGCGGTGATGGAAAAGAAGATCTTGGCATGCTTGACTATGGAAAATTTATTCATCGTGCCGCCTCCCCTTTTCCGTCTTTCGCTTTCGGCTGGAAGGCTTTCGCCCCGAACCAGGCCGGATTCTTCGTAAAGTTGCTGCCAATGAAGGCGCCGAGGATGAACTTAGTCACCGTCACCGCCGTGAACATGCTGATCAGGACCCCAAGGGCCAGTGTCACTGCAAAGCCCTTGATGGGGCCGGTACCCAGATAGAACAGCACCGCCGCCGCCATGAGGGTGGTCACGTTAGAGTCCAGGATGGTGGTGAAGGCTCGAGAGAACCCGGAATTCACCGCCGCCCGGAGGGTCTTGCCATTGGCGATTTCTTCCTTGAATCGTTCAAAGATCAGCACGTTGGCATCCACAGCCATCCCGATGGACAGGATGATCCCGGCGATGCCCGGCAGGGTCAAAGTGGCGTTGAGCCCCTTCATCACCGCCAGCAGCAGCAGGGTGTAGAGCAGCAGTACGATATCTGCCACCAATCCCGCCAACCGATAGTACAGCAGCATGAACAGGAATACTCCCGCCAGGCCGATGGCAAAGGCTTTCATGCTGGCATCCTTGGCGTCCTGTCCCAGGGTAGGACCTACGGTACGGTTTTCCACTACTTCCAGTTTCACCGGCAGGGAGCCGCTGCGCAGGAGGATGGCCAGATGTTCGGCTTCCTTGGCGTCTTTAGAACCTGTAATCTGGGCATTGCCTCCGGTGATGGGTTCACTGACCCGAGGCGCGGTGAGCACCTTGCCGTCCAACAGGATGGCGATCTGCCGACCTACATTCCGGGCCGTCAGATCGGCGAATTTCTTGGCTCCTTCATCACTGAATTGGAGCGTGACCACCGGCTGCCCGCTTTGATCGGCACTGGCCTTGGAATCTTTCAGGTCCTTCCCTGTGAGGACGGTGTTCCCTTCCATATCCTTGAATTCCAGCATGGCCGTCTTGCCCAGCATGGCAATGGCCTGTTCCGGATCCTTTACCCCAGGCAGTTCCACGATGATCTTGTCCTTGCCCTGGCGTTGGATCACCGGTTCCGTCAGGCCCAGTTCGTTGACCCGGCGGCTGATGATCTGGATGGACCGGTTGATGGCGTCATCATCCACCTTGCTCTCCGGTGTTTCCTGGGCCTGGAGTACCACATGGGTGCCTCCCTGCAGGTCCAGGCCCTGTTTTACCGTACTGGCCAGTGGCTTGATGAATACGGCAAATGCAATCACGATGGCCAGCACTGAAACCAGCAGCTTGACCCGATTTTTACCCTCCAAAACGATTCCTCCTTATTTACCGTTATTCTTGCATACCCGCAGTCCTTTTTCCGTACACAGATAACGGACTTTTGCATCATGGGCATTGGTGGGCAGCTCTTTCTGGACCTGCACTTCATACCCGATTGCCATGGGAACCCCTTTGGTACACCGTGGCAGGAATCGGTCATAATAGCCGGCTCCTCGTCCCAGCCGTTCCCCTTGGGCCGTAAATCCCAGGCCCGGTGTCAGCACCAGGTCGATGTCTTCCGGAGCGATGGTTTCCACCGGTTCCTGGGGCGTACGGATGCCGTACCGATCCCGCCCCAGCTTTTTCAGGGTCACCAGCCGGGCCGCTGCCATAACCCCTGGTCCTTCCAAGATCTGGGGCACGCAGACAGTCTTGCCCATGTTGAGGGCGGTCTGGAGGGACTGGTCGATGTTCACTTCTCCCGGTTCTCCCAGGTAGCCCATGATCACTTTCCCTTCCAGGAACAGACGGCTGTTGACGATATGGCTGTTGATCTCCCGGTTGTATTTATGGATTTCCCGCTGGTTCAGTTTCTGGATCTTTTCCCTGATTTCCTGGCGGACCGCTTTCTTATCCATTACTTTCCTTCTCCGGTCCCTTCAGCCTTGGGGGCGTCTGCTGCCGGAGCTTCTGCAGCTTCTGCGGGCTTGCTTTCCGGTTCCGCCTTAGGGGCCTCGTCCTTCTTAGGAGCTTCTTCTTTCTTGGCAGCTTTCCGGTTATTCTTCTTGTCGAAAGCAGAGGTGATCACGCCGCCTACGGCTGTTTTGCGGATGTGCATCTCCACGCCTTCTGCCACTTTGATCCGGATCTTGTCCTCGTAGACTTTCGTGATGGTACCCAGGATACCGCCGATGGTGACGATGTTGGTGCCCACCTTCAGGGAGTCCAGCATCTCGCTGCGTTTCTTCTGGTCCCGTTTCTGGGGACGGTAGATCATCAAGTAGAAGATCACACCCATGAGAATGAAAGGCCAGGCCATTTGAAGCAGATTTTCCATCAAAAATTACCTCCTCGTAGTTTCATAATTCTCTAAGAACGCTGCCCGGAATTCCGGGAACGTATCGTTAGCGATGGCAGTTCTCATATCCTCTGCAAATTTTAGCAGAAAATGGAGATTATGTATAGATAAGAGCCGGAGAGCCAGGATTTCCTCCGCCTTGAACAGGTGGCGGATATAGGCCCGGCTGAAATGGCGGCAGGTATAGCAGTCACAGTGCTCATCGATGGGCCGCCAGTCTTCAGCGTACTGGGCGTTGCGCACCACCAGCCGTCCCGTAGGGAGCATGGCGGTGCCATTCCTGGCTACCCGGGTAGGATACACACAGTCGAACATATCCACTCCCAGGTTCACCCCTTCCACCAGGCAGTCGGGAGTCCCTACTCCCATGAGATACCGGGCCTTGTCCTTGGGCATGTGCTGGGTGGTCTTGTCCAGGATATCGTACATCAGGGGATGGGGTTCCCCTACAGACAGGCCGCCAATGGCGAAACCGGCGAAATCCATATCCGTGATAGCCTTGGCACTGTATTCCCGCAGATCCGGGTACATGCCTCCCTGGATGATCCCGAAGAGCCCCTGATCTTCCCGGGTCTTGGCTTCCAGGCAGCGGCGTGCCCAGCGGGTGGTCCGTTCCGTGGACTGTTTGGCGTAGGCGTGATCCGCAGGATAAGGGATACATTCATCGAAGGCCATGATGATATCCGCCCCCAGGTCTTCCTGGGCTTTCGTAGCCACTTCCGGGTTGAGGAACTGCCGGGAACCGTCCAGATGGGACCGGAACATCACCCCTTCTTCGGTGATCTTCCGCATCTCTCCCAGGCTGAACACCTGGAATCCGCCGCTGTCGGTAAGCATCCCCCGCTGGTAGTTCATGAATTTGTGGAGGCCGCCGGCTTTCCGGATCAGCTCCGTCCCTGGCCGGAGGAACAGGTGGTAGGTATTGGACAGGATCACCTGGGAATGCATGGCGTACAGTTCTTCCGGGGTCAGGGTCTTCACCGTAGCCTGGGTGCCCACCGGCATGAACATGGGGGTGTCGAAAGTCCCGTGGGGGGTGTGGAGTTTCCCCAGCCGGGCCCCGCTCCGTGGGTCTTCCTTGATGAGTTCGAAATAGACGGAATGCATTTTTTCTCCTTTAATGAATGAACATGGCATCGCCGAAGCTGAAGAACCGGTATTTCTGTTCCACGGCCGTCTTGTAGGCATGGAGGATATTCTCCCGGGAGCTGAGGGCGGATACCAGCATGATCAGTGTACTCTGGGGCAGGTGGAAGTTGGTCACCAGGGCATCCACGAACCGGAACTGGTAGCCAGGATAAATGAAGATGCTGGTCCAGTTCCCTCCGGCTTTCATTTCTCCGCTGGCCCCAGCGCTTTCCAGGGTCCGGACAGAGGTGGTGCCCACGGCGATGATCCGCCGCCCTTCCCGTTTGGCCTTGTTGATGGCGTCTGCTGCTTCCTGAGAAACGGTGTAGAATTCCCGGTGCATCTTGTGGTCCTCGATCCGGCTCTCATTCACCGGACGGAAGGTCCCCAGGCCCACATGGAGGGTGACGAAGACTTCCTCCACCCCCATATCCTTGATTTTCTTCAGCAGTTCCTTGGTGAAATGGAGACCGGCCGTAGGAGCGGCTGCGCTGCCCCGTTCCCGGTTGTACACGGTCTGGTACCGTTCGCTGTCTTTGAGCTTTTCGTGGATGTAGGGAGGCAGCGGGGTCTCCCCCAGCCGGTCCAGGATCTCTTCGAAGATCCCTTCATAGTGGAACCGGGCGATCCTTCCTCCGAAATCCGTGGTCTCCAGGATCTCACAGCTCAGTTCCTCGCTGAATTTGATCTGGGCCCCCTTCTGGAGCTTTTTCCCCGGTTTCACCAGCACTTCCCAGTCCGTGGCGTTTTTCCGGGTCAGCAGGAATACCTCCACATGGGCTCCCGTGGTCTTCACCCCATGGAGCCGGGCCGGGATCACCCGGGTATCGTTGAATACCAACAGGTCTCCAGGTTTCAGGTATTCCGGCAAGTTGTAGAAATGCCGGTGTTCCAATTCTCCCGTCTTCTTATCCATCACCAGGAGCCGGGAAGAATCCCGTGGTTCCACCGGTGTCTGGGCAATGAGTTCCTCTGGCAGATCATAATCGAAATCAGTAACTTCCATTTTTTATTCTCCTAATAGACCTGTTTCACTGTGATCCCCTGATAATAATGGGACAGGATGGTCTTGTAATCGTTGTTTTTTCCCCGTTTATCCTTCTGAAGGGCCATGCCCCGGGCGCCCCACTGGCTCAGGCCCACCCCGTGGCCGAACCCGTTGCCAGTGAAGATCACCTTTTCTCCTTCTACATTGGTGAAAAGGCGCATATCCCCCACGCTGGCTCCTTCCGTATCCGATTTTTTATCCCCGCCGATGGGAATGGTCTTCTTCCCGATGGGGTACCCATATCCATTGGTGAGGGTCACATCCAGCTCTTTGGGCCGTTCCAGGCCGATCCGGACATCGAACAGGGAACTGTCCAGGTTCAGCAGGGAACGGACCTGGCTCCCGGTGAGGGTAATGTTCTTCCTGGACCCGATGAAAGTCATCCGTTTCACCCGTCCGGATACGCCCCGGTCAGGGGTCCAGCGCATGGGAGCCGCTGTCCGGGCGGACAGACGGATGCCCTGGAGGTCGCCCAGATCATAGCCGCCCTGGCTCAAGAGCCGGGCCAGCTGGACTTTGGTGAACACCCTGGTCCAGGCATATCTGGGGGAATCCTGATCATAGTCAGGAACCGCCTGGAGATAGGGGATATCTTTCCCCCACACGGCGCTGGCCGCTTCCGTATAGCCGCCTCCGCTGCTGTGGAACACCGCCTGGATGGGAGCGCCTCCATAGAGAGCCGCCACCCCGCTGGTGGCATCCACCAATTTCGTGGTATTGGCATGCTCGGCGGTGATCCCGCCGTACACCTGGCCCAATTCGTTGGCCCGGATATCGAAATTAGGGTATCTTCTCTGATCCAGGCTGTACAAGGCAAAACTCCGGGCCGCTACGGCCTGGGCCTTGATGGCTTCGTCCGGCCACAAGGGCAGTACTTCCTTGGCCACTACTCCGTAGAGATACTGTTCCACGGGCAGGGTGTTCACCAGGTTCAGGTTCTTTTTCCCGCTATTCAGGAGCACCGTCAGGGCTCCCCGGTATTTCTTTTGATGGACCAGCACTGGATTCTTGGCATCGGCAGCCAAGAGGGAAACCTGGCTGCTGCCCAGTTTTTTCTGGTCCGCATAAAGGCTGCCGTTCTTCACGCTGATGAAATGGCTCCCTGGCTGCAGCACGGTCGTCCTTCCGCCCGGTTCCACCACTTTGATCTTGCCGGCAGAACTGATCGGCGCAGAGAACTGGTCCACCGCCAGCCCTACCCGCAGCTTCGGGCCGCCTCCTGCGGCCAAAGCCAATCCCTGGCTCAGCAGCAGGCAGAGTCCAAGCAAAACCCCCAGTTTCTTTTTCATCGGGATCCGTCCTCCGTGGGATAGGGCACCCCCAGATACTGGTAGGCAGCCAAGGTGGCCTGCCGTCCCTTGGGAGTCCGCTGGAGCATGCCCAGCTGCATCAGGTAAGGTTCATAGACATCTTCCAGAGTCTCGGTCTCTTCGTTGAGGGAAGCCGCCAGGGTATCCACCCCCACCGGCCGTCCCCCGAAGTCCTTTACCAGCTTCTTCAGCAGCCGCCGATCGTTCTGGTCCAGGCCCAGGTCATCGATTTCCAGCCGTTCCATGGCATCCCGGCATACATCTCGGGTAATCACCTGGTGGCCGGCCACTTCAGCAAAATCCCGGACCCGTTTCAGCAGCCGGTTGGCCACCCGGGGCGTTCCCCGGCTCCGGCGGCCGATTTCATAGGCTCCGTCGGATTCGATGGAGACCCCCAGGATCTCCGCCGCCCGCTCCACGATGATCTGGAGCTCTTCCGGGGTATAGAATTCCAGGTGGCAGATCACCCCGAACCGGTCCCGGAGCGGAGCTGCGATAGCACCCATCCGGGTCGTAGCCCCCACAAGGGTGAACCGGGGCAGATCCAGACGGACACTCCGGGCCGCCGGCCCCTTCCCGATGATGATGTCCAGGGCGTAGTCCTCCATGGCCGAATAGAGGATTTCTTCTACGGTCTTGGGCAGCCGATGGATTTCATCGATGAACAGCACATCGCTGTCGCTCAGGTTGGTGAGGATGGCCGCCAGATCTCCCTGCCGTTCCAGCGCCGGCCCGCTGGTGATCCGGATGTTCACATTCAATTCGTTGGCGATGATGTTGGCCAGGGTGGTCTTCCCCAGGCCCGGGGGCCCGTAGAGCAGCACATGGTCCAGGGCTTCCTTCCGTTTCAAGGCGGCCTGGATGAAAATCTCCATGTTCCGTTTCACTTTGGACTGGCCGATGTATTCCGCCAGCCGCCGGGGACGCAGGCTGTACTGCCAGCCGTCCTGTTCCTGCTCGTGCCCGGCGATCACACGATTGGTATCTTCCATTTAACTCCTCCTGGCCATCAGGCGCAGCGCTTCTTTCAAGAGGTCTTCTGCCTGGCTGTCAGCGGTCACTTTCAGTTTCTTCAGCACTTGGGCGATTTCCCCCTGGGTGTAACCCAGGTAGCTGAGCCCTTCAGCCACCGCCCCCAGGGGCGTGGTGTCGTCGTCCGGCACATCGCCCTCATAGCCGCCTGCAGTCCCATCCTCTTCCATTCCTTCCGGACCCGTCATATCTTTCAGTTCCAGCAACAGCCGTTCAGCTGTCTTTTTCCCGATCCCGGGCAGCTTGGTGAGGAATTTCAGATCCCGGTTCTTCACTGCCAAATAAAAGGCGTCCACCTTGGCCGCGGACAGGATCCCCTGGGCCACCTTGGGCCCGATGCCGCTGACGGTGATCAGCTGGGTGAACAGAGAATAGGCATCGTAGGATAGGAAGCCGAACAGCTGGAGGGCATCCTCCCGTACGGACAGATAGGTATAAATCTTCACTTTCTGATCCACTTGGATCCGGGAAAGGTCCCCGGTGTTCAGGAAGATCCGGTAGCCCACGCCTTGGGTGTCCACTAGGCAGAAATTCGTCCCGATATGGTCCACTCGTCCTGTAATGAATCCAATCATCGCATCCTCTCCCGCAGTTCCTGTTCCCGGATGAAATTGAGCCCTGTGATGCCGATGGCCAGAGCGTCGGCCACATCGTCCGGTTTGGGTTTTTCCTGGATATGGAGCAGTTTCTGCACCATATAGGTCACCTGTTCCTTATTGGCTCGCCCGGTCCCGGTGATGGCCTGCTTCACCTGGATGGGCGTATATCCATAGACCGGGATGCCGGCCTGGGCCGCTGTCAGCAGGATGACCCCCCGGGCCTCTCCTACGGCGATGGCCGTGGTCACATTCCGGTTGAAGAAGAGCTTTTCCACGGACATGAAGTCCGGCTGGAAACGCTGGATCAGTTCCGTCAGCTCTTCATAGATCTTATTCAGCCGCTTCTCTGGCAGCATATCCTTATCCGTAAAGACGGCTCCATAATGGACGGGGATCAGCCGGCTCCGTTCCAGCCGCACCAGCCCGTAGCCGCAGATCGCCGTACCCGGGTCGATACCCAATGCCAGCATGTGCAATTCCCTCCTTATGGTGAAAAAGCCGGCCTCCAGGGAAGGATTCCCCAGCTGGCCGGCCATATGTACTCCTGGGATGGCTGTTCAGTGCAGACAGCAGTTCCCCTTATTCTTCATCAGGCAGGTCAGCGTTCGTATAAACGTCCTGCACATCGTCCAGATCATTGAACGCGTCGATCATGTTCTGGACCTTCTCTGCCTCTTCCCCTGCGACGGCAACGGTGTTATCCGGGATCAGGGACAGCTCGCTCATGGCCACTTCGATGTTGTGGTCGGCCAAAGCCTTTTCCACTGCATCGTAATCTTCCGGAGCCGTGGTGATCACATAGGCATCGTCAGTGGTCTCCATATCTTCTGCACCAGCATCCAGTGCCACTTCCATCACTTCGTCTTCAGAAGGCGCCCCTTCCTTTTCTACCGTGAAGACCCCTTTATTCTTGAACATCCAGCCCACACAGCCGGATTCTCCCATATTCCCGCCTTTGGAGAACACATGGCGCACATCGGCTGCCGTCCGGTTCCGGTTGTCCGTCAGAGCGCTGACCATGATGGCCACCCCAGCCGGGCCGTAGCCTTCGTAGGTGATCTGTTCGTAGTTGGATCCTTCGGTGGCACCCTGGCCTTTGGCGATGGCCCGTTTGATATTATCTTTGGGGATGTTGTTGGCTTTGGCTTTGGACAGAGCCAGCTTCAGTCTCATATTGCCAGTAGGATCAGGACCGCCCATGCGTACCGCAATCGTGATTTCACGGCCGATCTTCGTGGTGATCTTCCCACGGAGTGCATCAGCCTTGCCTTTTTTGAATTTGATATTCGCCCACTTGGAATGTCCTGACATTCTTGATTCCTCCTACATAAATTCGAAAACGCCGGGTATGGAGCCCTCGTTTCAACGTACTCATACCCGGCTATTTTATCACACTCTGTTTATTTGCGCAAATATACCCGTTCCATATCTACGTTCTTCACGCCGTCCATAGCCTGTTCGATCTTGCCGGCGCTGTCTGCCTGGGTGGTATCTGCAAAGCGTTTCAGCAGCACCCGGGTGAGGCCCGGTTCCGTCAGAGCCCCTGGCCCGTTGAGGCAGCCCTTCTGGCAGGCCATCCCTTCCAGATACTGGATATCCAGTTTTCCGGCTTCCACATCTTTCAAAGCCTGGAGACATTCATCCAGCCCGTTGCAGTACAGGGTCTTCAGAGCATCCACATCCACTTCCGGATGGTTGTCCCGGACGTAATCCTTGACGGCATTGCTGACCCCGGCCGCCTGGGGGAAGCTGCAGCCATCGGCGGAAGAAGCGGCATGGAAAGGCGCTTCCTCGCATTTGGCCGGATCGATGTCCCGGCTGTCCATCATGCACTTCAGTTCTTCAAAAGTCAGTACGAAATCGATTTCATCCGGATGTTCCCGGGCTTCCACCTTCTTGGCGATGCAGGGACCGATGAAGCAGGTGAGGGCACCGGGATGCTTGTATTTCTCCAGTTTGCTCCGGGCCACCATGGGAGACACCGCATCGGAGATACAGTCAGCCAATTCCGGCGCATGGCGTTTCACCGTAGCCACGAAAGCCGGGCAGCAAGAGCTGGTCATCACTTTCTGTTTACCGGTGGGCACCTTTTCCAGGAATTCTTCCGCTTCGGAGATGGTGGTCATATCAGCACCCAGGGCCACTTCCTTCACAGAAGCGAACCCCAGTTCCTGGCAGGCTTTGACGATCTGGCCCGGATGGACCTTCAGTCCGAACTGGCCCACAAAGGAAGGAGCCAAGAGGGCCACCACTTCTTTTCCGCTCTTGATGGCCTGGATCAATTGGACGATATGGCTGCGTTCTTCGATGGCGCCGAAGGGGCAGGCACCCCGGCAGGCACCGCATTCTACGCAGATGTTCTTGTCGATTTCTGCCTTTTTGTTGGTACCAGTATGGAGGGCGTGGACCTTGCAGGCATTTTCGCAGGGGCGGGCGATTTCCACCACTGCGCCGTAGGGGCAGGCCCGCTTGCAGTTGCCGCATTCGATGCACATATCGTAATCGATGTGGGCACGGCCCTGGTAGACGGAAATGGCCTTCTTCGGACAGCCGTTCATGCACCGATGGGTCAGGCAGCGACGGCACACGTCGGTGATCATGTATTTGTTCACCGGGCAGGCAGAGCAGCCTTCCGGCAGCACAGCGATTACGTGCTGGGTCCGGTCCACCGGTTCAGAAATGGCTTTGTTGGCCGCTTCGATGATGTTCATATCTGTATCTACACCCAGGGCCACACAGATCCGCTCCTTCAGGACTGCCCGTTCCTTGTGGACACAGCAGCGGGTCCTGGGAGTGTTCTCATTGACGATCTGCAGGATGTCATAGACATGGTCCGGCAGGTTCCCGTCGTAAGCCATTTTCGACAGCATGGTCAGCACTTTCCGTCTGATGTTTGTAATAACAGTGACTTCCATTTCTTGCTCCCCTTTGAATCATATAAAAAATCGATCAATCTATATGTTCTCTATCATACCATACTTTGTCAAAAAAAATAAGCCGGGAACTGTATATTTTTAGAGATAATTGAAACAAAAGTTACACTTTTTATAGATACTTCCTTATAAGAGGTATAACAAGGGGGTGTTGCACATTGCGTGCAACACCCCCTGTCAACTCTTTACTCCAAGCCCAAAAGCTTCTTCACTTCTGCTTCCAGCTGGCCCTTGTCCACCACATCGCTTTCCCGTCTCTGGAGTTTGGGCAGTTCCTGCATGCTGGCCGGGATGGGCATCTTCGCCAGTTTGCTCAGGTCTTCCATGGCCACGAAGGGATCCAGTCCTTTCCCTTCATAGGTATCCGGATCCAGGGATGCCAGGACCACATCATTGAACTTGAAGGGGCTGGCAGTGCTCAGGACGATGCTGTAGGTTTCGTCCCCCGTCATCAGACGGTATTTTTCCATCGCTTTGTAGGCTACAGCCGTATGGGGATCCATCACATACCCATAATTGTTGTATACATCCCCAATGGTCTCTTTGGTTTCCACTTCGTCCACCCAGGTCCCGAAGAAGTCCTTCAGGATCTGGTTCTGGAGCTCGGTGCCGATCTTGTATTCGCCCTTTTCGTTCAATTCCTTCATCCACTCCGCCACCTGTGCTGCATCGTGGCCGGTTTCCTCGAACAGCAGCCGTTCCAGATTGCTGGAGACCAGGATATCCATAGAAGGAGAAATGGTCTTGTGGAAGGGGCGCTTCCGGTTGTAGATCCCCGTATTGATGAAGTCCGTCAGTACATTATTGCTGTTGGAAGCACAGATGAACTTGTTCACCGGCAGACCCATCAGTTTAGCATAGTAGCCGGCCAGGATGTCTCCGAAATTCCCCGTAGGCACGGCGAAATTCACCGGAGCCCCGTTTTCGATCCGTCCGCTGTTCACCGCATCGGCATAGGCGCTGAAATAGTACACGATCTGAGGTACCAGCCGTCCCCAGTTAATGGAGTTGGCAGACGAAAAGGCACAGCCATGTTCCTGGAGCTCTTCCGCCAGAGGCTGGCTGCCAAAGAGGATCTTCACCCCGGTCTGGGCATCGTCGAAATTCCCTTGCACAGCCACCGCATGGACGTTAGCTCCTTTTTGGGTCACCATCTGGAGCTTCTGGATATCGCTGACGCCTTCCTGGGGATAGAACACGATGACTTCCGTTTCCGGCACATCAGCGAACCCGGCCATGGCCGCCTTTCCCGTATCTCCGGAGGTAGCCACCAGGATCACCAGTTTCTTTTGTTCCCCGGTCTTCTGGACCGCTTTGGTCAGGAACAGGGGCAGGATCTGCAGGGCCATGTCTTTAAATGCACAAGTGGGGCCGTGCCACAGTTCCAGCACATCCAGGTTCTCCTTCAGCAGGTGCAGGGGGGCTGGGAAATCCCCGAAACGATCCTTGCTGTACGCCGTTTCCACACAGTTCCGCAATTCGTCTTCACTGTAGTCCGTCAAGAAGCGGGCCAGTACCGTCAAGGCCCGGTCACTATAGGACGCTTCCCGCATGGCATCGATTTCCGCCAAACTGATGGGTGGGAATTCTTTCGGGACGAAGAGTCCCCCATCCGCCGCCAGTCCATTGGAAATCGCGTGAGCGGAGCTCACCATATCTGTTTTCCCTCTTGTGCTAATGTATAACATAGTCCCCCCTACTTTCTGCTTATCGCATATGGTATCATAGCATATGCGATGTATATACGCAACATTTACAGGCGAAGAATTTTCTTTGTTCGTCCTTTTCAAGGCGCCTTTCCTATCCCGTCCCCTTTTGCTATAATGAAAGCAGTTATTGGTTTATTATATCAATTTATGGAGCGAGAAACAAATGGACGTAAAAATTGCTTGTGCACAAATCCAAGTGGAACCAGGAAATCCGGAAGCCAATACCCGCAGGGCCCTGGCCGCTATCGCCAAAGCCCGGGAGGCCCGGGTGGATATCCTGCTCCTGCCGGAATTGATGGTCCCTGGCTATCTGCTGGGAGACCTGTGGGAACAAAGCGCCTTCCTCCAAGACTGTGCAGCCTGGGGCCAGGACATCATTGCTGCCAGTGAAGGGATCTGCGTGATTTTCGGCAATATCGCCACCGATCCTTCTAAAGTCAACGAAGATGGGCGGGTACGGAAATACAACGCTGCTTTTGTGGCCCAGGACGGAAAACTCCTCCGAGGCGGCCTGCCTTATCCCTTCATCAGCAAGACTTCCCTCCCCGACTATCGGGAATTCGATGACAGCCGGTATTTCCATAGCATCGCCAAACTGCTGCCGGAACTGGGCCGGAATGTTTCCATCGAAGACTTGGTGAAGCCGGTGGCCGTGACCATCCGAGGCCGGGAGCTGCAGCTGGGAGTCCTCCTGTGCGAGGACGGCTGGACAGAAAATTACTATTATGACGTACCGGAGCTGTTAAAGAAGAATGGGGCCCAGATCCTCTGCAACTTATCCTGTTCCCCCTATACCTTCCACAAGAACCGGAAACGCCACGACCTGTTCGTGAACCAGTCCCGTTCCTGCGGCATCCCCCTGATCTACTGCAACAATGTAGGGATCCAGAACAACGGCAAGAATGTATTCACCTATGACGGCTGCAGCTGCATGTATGATGCCCAGGGAGAAATGATCACTGATTCTCCAGCCTTCCAAGAAGATCTGCTGATGAGCCGCTGGGATCCAGATACGGGCCGGCTCCAGGGAGAACGAGGCCTCCAGCCTCCCCTGACCGATGCCCAAGCCATCTACACTGCTCTCCGCTACGGGGCTTCCCTGTTCCTGGAACAGCTGGGGATCCGGAAGATGACCATCGGCGTCTCGGGAGGCATCGATTCTGCCGTGACGGCAGCGTTCTATGTGGATATCCTGGGACCGGAAAACGTCCTTTTAGTGAATATGCCCAGCCAGTACAATTCAGAACTCACCAAAGGGCTGGCCCAGAAGATGGCAGAAGCCCTGGGGACCCACTACGCCATCTTCCCCATCCAGGAAGTGGTGGATCAGACCATCCTCCAGTTCAGCAGTACTCCGGTGCACAATTACGCCACCGGCGAGGAATTCCATCTGAAAGTCACCCCTTTTGCCGCGGAGAACATCCAGGCCCGGGACCGGGGCGCCCGTGTGCTGGCCGGCCTGGCTTCTCTTTTCGGGGGAGGGTTCTCCTGCAACTCCAATAAGGCAGAGATGACCGTAGGCTATGCCACCTTCTACGGAGATATCGCCGGGGTCCTGGCTCTCATCGGAGATCTGTGGAAACACCAAGTCTACGCGCTAGGCCGGTATCTAAATGAAGCTGTATTCCAAAAAGAAGTCATCCCGGACGAAATCTTCCGGATCAAGCCCAGTGCGGAACTGTCAGATGCCCAGACGGTGGGCAAAGGCGGTGATCCCCTGGTCTACCCCTATCACGATTACCTGCTCCAGGCTTTCGTAGAAAGCTGGTACAAGACTTCTCCGGAGGAACTCCTGACCTGGTACGTGGAGGGGTCCCTGGAAGAACATCTGGGCTGTGAAAAAGGCCTGGTGGACCAGCTCTTCCCGGATGCCCGTTCCTTCATCGAGGATCTGGAACGGTGGTGGAAGCTGTTCTGCGGCCTGGCCGTAGCCAAGCGGATCCAGGCGCCCCCCATCCTGACCATTTCCAAACGAGCCTATGGCTATGACCACCGAGAAGCCCAGCTGAAGCCCTTCTATTCCCGGAAATACAAAGAACTGAAGGCCCGTCTGCTGGAAGGACAGGCTTGAAGATGGGAAAGGAGACCTGGCTGCTGCGGAATGCCCTTTTGGCTGCTGTCTACGCCGCCCTTACCCTGGGCCTGGCCCCTCTCAGCTACGGACCCGTCCAAGTGCGTTTTTCTGAATGCCTGACCCTGCTGGCTTTCTACAATCCCAAATGGATCCCCGGACTCACGGCCGGATGCTTTTTAGCCAACCTGGGGAGCCCTTTTGGCCTGCCGGATATGCTCCTGGGCACTCTGGCCACTTTCCTGGGGATCTGGCCCATGCATCGGATGAAAAGCCCTTACCTGGCCTCCCTGTGCCCGGCAGTAAGCAACGGGATCCTGATCGGAGCCGAGCTAGAGGTACTGGCGGCCCTGCCCCCAGACTTGTCCTTAGGTGCCGCCATGATCTACATCGGTGCCGGAGAATTCCTCAGTGTCACAGTGCTGGGGAACCTGCTACTGAAGATGGTCATGAAGAACGAAACCTGCAAAAGAATATTGATGGAATGAAAGGGGGTGTTGCACAGAACGTGCGACACCCCCTTTCATCAATCAGCAGCCTTTTGGAAAAAATCTCCCAGGATCTTTTCCATCTTTTCCCGGCCGTCCCCTGGCTGGGCTTCGTAGATTTTTTCTTCTCCATAGAAGAAAGTGGGTACGTAGTAGTAATTCCGACCCTTCAGTTTTTCCGGTTCCCGGTTTTCATTCACCTTCACCAGAGGGATCTTTTTGTATTCCGGATGGCTGGCAAACAGATCTTCCAGCACCTCATTGGCCAGTCGGCAGTAGGGACATCCATCCATGTAGATAAAGAGCAGTTCCATGATTTTCCTCCTTTATACTTTTTTGTGTTAACCTTGTGTTTTGACTAGTTGACGAGAAAATTTTCTTTCCTTATACTGATAAGCATATTATACCAGAAGGGATGAGATCATTGAAGATAGAAGCTTTGCGCGCACTGACGGACCGGATTGTGGAAGGATACCGGCTGAAACCGGCAGATCCGGAAGTCCAGGAACTCCTGAACCAGCCCCTGGAAGAACTCCAGGAAGAAGCCGGCCGGATCCAAAAACATTTCTGCGGCAACCATGTGGACTTCTGCACCATCATCAACGCCCGGAGCGGCCGCTGCGGAGAAAACTGCAAATACTGTGCCCAGGCGGCCTGCCACCATACCGGCTGTGAGGAATACGGCTTCCTTTCCAAGGAAGAAGTGATGGAAACCGCCAAAGCCGATCAAGATGCTGGGGCCAACCGGTTCGCCATGGTCACATCGGGACGGGCCCTTACCGGTAAAGATTTTGAAAAGGCCCTGGAGATCTACCGGGCCATGAAAAAAGACCTGACCATCGATTTGTGCGCTTCCCACGGTATCCTCAGCCGGGAACAGTTCCGCCGCCTCCGGGAAGCCGGTGTCACCAGCTACCACCACAATATCGAAACCTCCCGCCGGTACTTCCCCCAGATCTGCACCAGCCACACCTTCGACGACCGGATCCGGACCATCAAAGCCGCCCAGGCGGAAGGCATGTGCGTCTGTTCCGGGGGCATCATCGGTATGGGCGAGACCTGGCAGGACCGGCTGGATATGGCCTTCACCCTCCAGAGCCTGGGTATCGAATCCATCCCCATCAATGCCCTGATGGCCATTCCCGGCACCGGCATGGAAGGCCGCAAACCCCTTCCTGCGGAAGAGATCCTCCGGACCATCGCCATTTTCCGATTCATCAATCCCACTGCCAACATCCGGCTGGCTGCAGGACGGAAGCTGCTGCCCCAGAATGGAGCCACGGCACTGAAAGCAGGGGCCTCCGCATCCATTACAGGCAATATGCTCACCACCAGCGGCACCACCATCAAAGAAGATATGGAGATGCTGAAAGAACTGGGGATGACCAACCACTAAAAAAAGGGGCTGTGAAAAAATGAAGAATCATTTTTCCACAGCCCCTTTGGTCGCGAGTCGTGAGTCGCAGGCTTATTGGTACAAGCCGAAAATCCCGTTTTGCAAATTCCAGTGGATTTTGCCTTATCATCCTATAGAAAAAGAACAAACGGCTTAACAACCGTCAAGGCTCGCGACCCGTGACTCGTGGCCCGTGACCGGGGGTGTGAATCTTTCACACCCCCATTTTCATGCTCAGAAGCATTCGCAGTTGACCATGAAATAGGATTTGGGATGAGCGCAGACCGGGCAGACTTCCGGAGCTTTTTCCGCTTCCACGATATGGCCACAGTTGGAGCAGATCCATACGGTCTTTTCGCTGCGCTGGAACATGGTCCCTTCTTCCACTTTCTTCAGCAGGGCTCTGTAGCGTTCTTCATGATGCTTTTCAATGGCACCCACAGCCTTGAACTTATAAGCCAGATCCTTGAACCCTTCCTTTTCGGCCGTTTCTGCGAATTCCTTGTACATTTCCGTCCATTCGTAGTTTTCGCCGGCAGCAGCATCTTTCAGGTTAGCAACCGTATCAGGGATGGAGCCCCCATGGAGAGCCTTGAACCAGATCTTGGCATGTTCTTTTTCATTGCCGGAAGTTTCCAGGAAGTTCTGGGCAACCCGTTCATATCCTTCCTTCTTGGCTACGCTGGCATAATACCCATATTTATTGTATGCCTGGGATTCACCTGCAAATGCAGTCCATAAGTTTTTTTCAGTTTGAGAACCTTTCAATTCAGCCATTGTCAAATCCTCCTTTTTTTCTTTCCCCACTAGGGGATCCTTTGCAGAGAACGGCTGTACAGCGCACGCACAGCTCTTTGTTCCCCCCATGTTGTTCCTTTTTCTGACACCCTTATAATACAGCAAACTTAGAAAATAGTCAAGCCTTTTTAATAATTATTTTCTTTTAATGTTACTCGTCTTTTGTTCTTTCCGAGCCAGCCGTTCCGCCAGGATCTGTTCTGCGGTCCGTACCTTGCCGGATTTTTCCGGCTGCCAAGTACCGGCTCTCCCTTCCCAGAAAATCCGCACCGGAAGATTGGAAGATCCTGGAGGAGAAAAATAGAAGGTTCCCTTTTTCCCCGGAGTCACCGTCCCCAGCACCATAGTTTCTCCATCATGGTCCCAGCCAAAAGAGAGGCGTCTGTCAGGGATCCGCAGATAGCGAGCTGTTCCCCCTTCTTCCGCCAGGATCCCTTCTCCTGCATAAGGCCCGCCGTAAGGATTGAATCGCAGCTGGGTGGCATTCTTCCCGTGGGTCCGGAAGTTTACATCATACATGACTCCATAGTTCCCATAGTTCACCACCGGAACATTCCGCGTCACATCCGTCCCCCGGAGATAAGGATCTTTACTGTCATCGGCCAGTTCCACGCCCCATATCACGCCGGCATCCGCATCAAAAGATCCTGCCAAAGTCACATGGGCATCAGCCCCTGCAAAAGTTCCCCGGAGCACATGGCCTCCTTGATCCGGAGGCAGGATGGTATACACTTCTGCGGAGATCCGGGGATCCGCTTCTACCGGCATCATGATGAAAGACACTTCTACCGGTTTATCGAAGGTCAGGTCCACGATCCCCGTCACCAGTTCCTGGGGATGGAGGATGTACCCTTTTCCGTTGTTCAGGATATCCCTGGGTCCATTCAGCAGGAATTTCCGTCCGTTGGGCACTGATCGGTAGTACCGCTCCTGGGCTTCTTTCCCTGCCGCCAGCCAGTCTTCATTGGGCCGTGAGATGCCGGTCCTGCCAAAAGCTGCCTGGATAGGCCGAAGAGTCGTCCGGCGCAGGAGCACCGCCAGCCGTTTGTCCGTATGGGTATCGTTCACATGGTGGAAGAACAGCCGTACCGGCCCTTCCACCGTATCCCGATACATGATGCCGGTCTTCCCCACCATTTCCGGGCTGTCTGAAAAAATAAGAGTGGGACCATCATGGGTGATGGAACCCTTGACTTCCTGATAGGCAGGGACTCCGTCCTGCCAGGCAAGATCCTGTATAGATGCCTGTGCTCCCAAAGGAAACAGCAGAGCCAGGCTTGCACACAGCCAGTTCTTGAAAGATTTACGATACCCCAACGCTTGCCCCTCCACACATCAGTAAACTTTTTGATTGACACGCTTCCTATTCTATCATAAAACCTCTTTTTCTTTATTATTTTCAGAAATTACCTAATAATCAACTATTTCTCCTTGTCGAATGCCTTGTAACTCGCTATAATATAAACTATAAGATTCAATTATAAAAGAATGATGTGGACTTTCTATACAGATGCAGCACAGAAAGGAGGGTCGTTGCCTATGCAAATCCGAACCATCAAGGCAGATCCCAGCGGCAACATAACCTTATTTGTATTGGATCCAGCAGCCCCGGAAATCCGGAAAGTACTGAACCAGAAGCTCCTGGCTCTGGATTCCTCCGTAGAGCAGGTGGGCTGTCTTTCTCTGGAAAATGGCCAGCCCCACGTAGAAATGATGGGAGGGGAATTCTGCGGCAATGCCACCCGTTCGGCCGGAGCCTGCACCCTCTTCTTCCAGGGGGAAAAGGAAGGGGAGTTCAATGTTTCCTGCAGCGGCTGCCCGGTTCCCCTTCCTGTAAAAGTCCAAAAAGTGAAGGATCATATTTTTAATGCCAGCGTCCAGCTCCCGCCTCCCTTAGGGATGAAAAAGGTCAAACTTTCTTATGAACGGGAAAGCGTAGAATGCCAGGAAGTGGTCCTGCCCGGCATCACCCATTATATCTATTTCACCTTGAATGTGGAGGAAGTGGACCAGGACCAGCTGTTCTATTCTCTCCAGCGAGAGATTTCCCGAGGCAAGGAACCAGAGGCCTATGGTCTGATGCTGGTTGAGATCAGCACTTTGAAGATGCTGCCCATCGTCTACGTTTCTTCTACCGGTACCCTGTATCGGGAAAATAGCTGTGGCAGCGGATCGGCGGCTGTAGCAGCTGCCCTGGCCCTGCGGCAGAACCGTTCCCTGGCGGCGTCCCTCCAAGAGCCTGGCGGCCGGATCGATATCGAAGCCGAATGGAAAGAAGGGCACATCACCAGTCTTACCATCGGTGGTCCAGTCAAATTGGAAGAAGAAACTCTCCTGGATGTGCCATTATGAAATCTTTGGCTTGACAATAGGAAGCCAGCCATGCTAGAATAATTTTGTTGTGATATCCATCACGCTTGCCGAAGTGGCGGAATTGGCAGACGCACTTGACTCAAAATCAAGCGCCCTCAAAGCGTGCCGGTTCGAGTCCGGCCTTCGGCACCAATATTGAATTAGTAAAACAGACTGTTGCAGATGCAACAGTCTGTTTTTTGTCACTGGTCTCTTGTCACTGGTCACTAGCCGATGGAAAGAACCCGTGGCTGACGGGTTCTTTCGAATAAAAACAGGTCTGTGCTTTTTTAATCCATTGCTTGTCTTGAGTACTTCTGGAGAGGCAAGGACAAGCAAAAGGCGCGTCCGAGCCAACATCATACAATGAAAGGCAGCCGTAGCCCGGCTGCCTTCCTTCGTCCAGTGACCAGTGACAAGAGTCCAGTGACAGGGCCGGCGGAGGATCCGCCGGCCTTTCCATTGGAGGGAAAATGCCTAGGCATTTTCCCTCATTTTGCCGGTACAATGGTCCCTTTGAATTTCTCTTCGATGAATTTCTTTACGGCTTCGGAATGGAAGATTTCAGCGATTTTTTTATATTCCGCCTTATCCTTATCTTTTTCCCGGGCAGCCAGCACCATCACAGCCAGAGGTTCATCATCCTTTTCCCAGAACAGGCCCTGCTTCTTCACATCCATGCCGGAGCTCATCACATAGTTCATGGTGATTACGGCCAGATCCACATCTGCCAGGCTCCGTGGCAGCTGGGCCGCTTCCAGTTCCTTGAACTTCAGGTTCTTGGGGTTTTCCACCACATCATTGACCGTGGCCTTGAAACCCACCCCCTGTTTCAGTTTGAGCAGGCCGGCTTTTTCCAGCAGCACCAGTCCCCGTCCTCCGTTGGTAGGATCATTGGGAATGGCCACCGTGGCCCCGTCTGGAATCTTTTTCAGGTCATGGATCTTGTCACTGTAGATGCCCATGCGCATCAGGATGGTATTCCCGATGGGTACCAGCTTGGTCCCGTTCTGTTTGTTGAAGTTGGCCAGGAAGGGAGCATGCTGATAGCTATTCAGATCCAAGTCTCCTTCCGCCAGAGCTTTGTCCGGGGTGATGTAATCGGAGAACTCCACCACTTCCACATTGATTCCCTGCTTCTTGGCTTCGTCCGCCACTGCATGGACCACATCCGCATGAGGCCCTGCGGTCGCCCCGATTTTAATGGGCTTGCCGCTGCTGGTGCTCTTCTTGTCCCCGCCGCTGCCGCCGCAGCCGGCTGCCAGCAGCGCCGCCGTCACCATACCCGTTAAAAACAGCAGAAGTTTCTTCTTTCCCTTCATCTCATCGCTCCCCTTTTAATTCATATTATTTTACTAGTAATTCATGTGTCTATCATAGTCGGAAACAGAGGAGATGTCAAGAGCTGCACATCTCCGCCCCCTTATTTCCCCCATACCTCCTGGACGATGGAACGGACCAGAGCCAATTTGGCCCATTGCTGTTCTTCCGTCAGCCTGTTGCCGATTTCGCAGGAGGCAAAACCGCACTGAGGACTGAGGCAAAGGTTTTCCAGGGGAACATACCGGGCCGCTTCCCGGATCCGGGCGATGACCTGTTCCCTGTCTTCCAGTTCCGGCCGCTTGGTGGTAATGAGGCCCAGCACCACCTTTTTCCCGGGAGCCACTTCCTTCAGCGGTGCAAAGCTTCCAGACCGTTCATCATCGAATTCCAGATAAAAAGCATCTACATTCTCCCTGCCGAACAGCAGCGGAGCAATGGGGCCGTAGCCGCCCCGGGCCGCCCAGGTGGAATGGTAATTGCCCCGGCACACATGGGTGGTGACTACCAGATCTTTGGGACGGTCTTCCAGCGCCAGGTTGTTCAATCTGAGGTATTCCTCCGCAATGGCCTTCAGGGAAACAGCTCCCTTCTGGCGCTTGTTCCAGTATTCTGTATCGCAGAACATGCCCCAGGTGCAGTCATCGAACTGGATATTCCGGCAGCCGGCATGGTACAGATCCCGGATTACCTGCCTGTAGGCGGCGGCAATATCCTGTAGCAGCTCTTCCCGGTCCGGGTACACCGCATCGGTGATTTTCCCGTTGTCTCCCCGGTACAGTTCCGCCAGAAGCTGTGCCGGCGCGGGCATGGTCTGCCGGGCCAGTGTATCATAATCCTCAAATCCCTTCACATACTTGAAGTGCTCCACAAATGGATGATTTTCTCCGCCGATTTTCCCGGTGACGATGGCGGTGCCCCGGGTGGTCTCCTCTCCGTGGAACTGGTAGCCGTGATCCAGTTCAATGTGGGTGATTCCCTGGAAACCCCAGAAAAAGTCCAGGTGCCAGTAGCTCCGCCGGAATTCACCGTCGGTGATAGTGTGGAGCCCGGCAGCCTTCTGTTTTTCGATGAGCCTGGCGATCTCCTCGTCTTCCACCTGCTTCAGGTCCAGGGCGGCGATCTCGCCCCGGGCAAAACGGGCCCTGACCTCTTTGATCCGGTCCGGACGCAGGAAACTTCCTACAATATCAAAACGAAATGGTGCCTGCAAAGTCATTCTTAAAATCCCCCTCTGTATTCTGAGCCATCAGATAGTTATTGTTTCTTCATGGGTCTTATTATAAGAAAGAGCGGGAATTTTGTATAATGGATAAAAGATTGGGATTGGTATAGATAAAAAGAATAGGGGAGTACTGCAGGTTCTGTGCAGCACTCCCCGTTTACCGGTTGATCCACTCATTGACCTTCCGGTTGTAGTACTCGTTCTTTTTCTTCTGGACCCATTTGTCCCTTTCGTCACAGATGGCCAGCATTTCATCCACCATTTCTTCCGCAGTAGCCGGCTGGACATGGAGCAGGTACTGGATCATCCGTTCCACCGTGCTCTCCGTGCCCAAGTTCTGGGCCATCAACTCACCCAGTTCCGCTGGATACCCCAGATTCACTACCACATCCACCAGCTCCCGGCTCAGCTTTTCCAATCTCGTCATTGTCCGTCTTTCTCCTTTGTCCGTTTTCCCCGCAGCAGCCGATACATCAACTGCAGCACCAGGGCCCCGGCCAGCACCCCGCAGGTATCCAGCACCACATCCGATAACTGGGCACTGCGGCCCGGGCTGAACAGCTGGATCCATTCATCCACCGCTCCCACACAGGCTCCCCAGCAAAGCACTGAGAAGAGGCTCCGTTTCCCATAAAACCCAGCCAGCCCGGAAAGGACCATTCCCAGGGCCGCAAATTCTGTGAGATGGGCCAGTTTCCGGATGGTATAGAAGTTCAGATACCCCATGCCCGGCAGACTTCCCCACCGAGCCAGGGCCAAATGGAGTACGGACTGGCTTTCTGCCTGGGATACTGTGCCGTTTTGGAGGGAATGTCCCCAGATGAACCCCAGCAGCAGTACCAGCAGTATCCAAAATATCCGACGGCCCATAACCCCACCTCCTGTTCGATGGGTACTATTATAGCATAAAAGGGGTTGTTGCACGTGTAAACCACACTCGTGCAACGACCCCTTTCATCATACGTCAGTCGCTTTTGGATAGAATCTGTCCCATGTCTAGGTTCTGTTGAAGGTGCAGCACCTCCTTCTTTAAAATTCCCACTCGGCTTCTGCTCCGGCGAACAGTGCGTGGTCTTTGTTTCCCTGCTTCACAGCCGCATACCCTACGGTCCCGTTCAGGTAGAGATTTTCCTTCAGTCTCTTCCGTCCCGTCAGTCCTGCTTCCTGGACCACCGGTCCGTCCGCGCCCCGGTCTCTTTCCGTCCGCTGGTAATAGAGACCCAGCCGGTCCGCTCCGGGGAAATAATGGTTCACCCGGGCATAATACTTCCGGGCATCATTGCCCATAGTATCCCCCAGGATATCTCCGCTGTAGGTCCACCCGTCCTGGTACGTCCCATGGGTATACCAGTCCCGGTTCGTATAAGCCGTTTCCAGGAGAAGATCCCAGGATCCGTCCTTCGTCAGCTGGGGAAAATAGGCCCCGCCCCGGTATCCCCAATCCGAAGGCAGCCCGTGAGCCTGATCCTCTCCGTACATTTCACCATAGAACTGGACCCCTGGCAGACGGAAACGGAAATCCAAGCCAGCGATGTCATCCCATTTGTCCTTGTGGTCTGCATTGTGTCCGTAGCTCCACTTGCCCCAGTCGTGGGAATCCAAGCCGTTGCCCTCCCCTCCCAGGAGGGATACCCGGGAAAGCCCCAGGGTGAACCACCGGGTCGGGGTCACATCCAGACGCAGCCCCAGGAGGCCCGGATGATCGTAATCCTGCCGACCCCATCTGGACGCATCCTCAGCCCGGTCTCCATCCAGCCGTCCGTAGAAGGCGTGGAAATCCACCTGGCCCAGGAACCGGAAGAATCCTCTGGCCTGGAGGGGCTCGTTCAAGTGAGCTTGGAGCAAGGTCATGGGTTTCATATTGTTCCCCAGGAGCAGATTCCCGCTGGCTCCCTGGCCCCAGATCAAGGCTTCCCGGCCCAGTTCCCAAGACCAGGCTCCAGTCCGGGTCTTCACATAGGCTTCTTCCAGGCTGGCCGTCCCTTCATTATCTTTGTCCCAGGCAGCCCGGCCCCGGATCCCCAAGGCCACTTCGCTACCCAGGTTCCCGGAAGCTTCCAGCTCCGCCCCTGCTCCGCCATTCCGGCCGATTTTATGCCCGTTCCGTTTCTCTCCAAAGGGTGCCCATTCGCTGACCGTCCGCCGATCCTGGTAGCTGAACCGATCACTGTGGAGATAGCCTGTACCTACGGTGAATTTCCGCAGCCGGAAGGGATCCCGTCCATTTCCCGCTCTCTGGATTTTCTCTGCGTCCGGTACCACCCACTGTTTCAAGGCAGCCAGATCAGCAGCCAGATAGGCCGGCAGAGGTTTTTCCGCAGCTTTCTCTTCCGCTTCCCGCACCCAGCGGGCCATCTGCTGCCTGCTGTAGGGCCGCGCTCCATTGGGCAGGGAATCCAGATACCCCATCCCGGACAGTTTGTCGATGGTATCATAATAATGGCTGTCCACCGGAATATTGGCCGATACTTGTGCCCGGACCGGCGCAGCAAAAGAAAATGTCCCCGCAATCAGGGGCAGCAGCAGCAAATAGGATCGATTCATCACAGGAAAGCCTCCTTGGAGATTGATGGAATTCTGGCAGGAAGTTCAGGCCATTTTATCAGTCCATTATACCATAAACCGTTGCTGTCGTGACAGAATTCTGTACGATACGTATGTGTCAACAAGTTCTCGGTAAAGCCTTCATCACAGTATAGTTATGCAGCAATGAGTAGGAATCGACACCAGCATGTGTCTCCCTGAAAGAGGGAAAGGCCCTGCGTCAGCGGGTAAGGGGTCCCCTCCAAGCCCGGTGGTAGGGGCATGAGGTCCTGATAGGACCGAATACCTTGGCGGGGATACGGTCACACCGTCCAGGGATACAGTTAAGGAAAATGTGGACACCACTTCCTTGTTCCAGCGTTCCTGCCCAACGCTCCAGGTTTGTCTGCTGGCCCTGCAAAATATCGGCTGACGCCGATGCCCCCACCACCATCCTTGCGGATGGTCCCCCGCCCCTGCAGGGCGGACTTTGGGTCCGTTTTCATCACCAGCTCAGTACTGAAGCCAAATATCCCATCGGGCTGCTGCTGGGACCGTAATTGACAATGCTGCACTGATGGGCGCCAACATAAGGAACGAAAACTGCCTATTGTTTGCTCTCTTCCCAGACGTCCAGGGTTTGCTGCAGCCTGCCCAGCTTGATTCCGATTGTCAGTGCGTCTTTGGTTTTCATCCTGTTTTCGGGTATAAAAATGCCGCCCCGCTAGGGACGGCTGGCGCCTTTATTCAAATTTCTATCTGATACGCAACAAATTCCTATCACAATCGACGATAATGAATACCTTCCTCAGCAAGCTGTACCGCATGCGGTTATATTAAATCACATGGTGATATAGGGGGGTTAGGCTTTGGTCTTTCATAATCATCCGGGTACAGTCGATCCAGGCCTTTCAGAGTAATCCTTGGACGTCCTTTGCTGACCAGGAAGTGCCCATCTGTATCCACGTCCACGGAGATTCCTTCCACCAGCCCTCCCTGGATTAGCATCCTCATCAGGGCTAGAAACCAGCCCAGGTGATTCCCAGGGTTTCCGGTGAAAGGCTGCGCTCATCGAACGTTTCTGTATCCATGCTGGCTTCCAGCACGGATAGAATACGATAAATGATTCGGATGTTATCCATCAGTAAATTTGCTTTCCTTTTTTCCAGGCCTTACGGGCTTCATTCAGGGACATTTTATTGGCGCCTTCTCTCACATTTGGAAATGCCCGCTGACCATAGTCATTTTCCCACCCACATACAGGACATACGTCAAAATCCCCGACAACGCTCTTCTCGCATACAGGACATTTCATTGTTTCTATATCGGGATCCAGTCTATAGGTCTCCATAACGCCACCTCCCTTCGATGCCATTATAAATTTATTTTTTTAATTTTTCAACGATTTCTTTGGGTAGGTAAATCGCTAGATTGTTACGTTTTACGATATAGTATGTGTTTATCATTCTATCCCCGTTACCAACCACAAGTTTCAAATTCTGCTTGTTCAATCTGTAATATCTTTGCAGCTTAGGGGATCTCCAATCGAAATACTTATTATTTAATTTCTCGTTTAACATATCAGCAGCTTCCTGTTTCTTATGACTGTCTGAACGAGCACGTCTGGAAACGCTCGCAGGACCTGCGCCTCATGCAGCACCTGCCCCATGACTGCCGGCATACCTGTGCCACTCTGCTGAGCAATGCCGGGGTCGAGCTGAAGATCATCCAACTCATCCTGGGGCATTCGTCCAAAGATATTACGAACCGTGTCTATACCCACAAGACGATTGGGCAGTTTGTCGAAGCCATCAATCAGATATGATTGTGTGCCCTGTGGGTACCCTTTTTGTACCCTGTAGAAAAAATCAGCCTGGTTTTGTGCAGGTTTTATCCATCTTTGAAATAAAAAGAAAGCGCATCCCGTCTTGGGGTGCGCTTTCTTCTTGCATAAATTTGCAACAGTTTGCAGAACGAATTACCGTTTGCTGAACTGGGAAGCTTTTCTTGCTTTTTTCAGACCATACTTGCGGCGTTCCTTTTCCCGAGGATCGCGGGTCAAGAGGCCAGCTTTCTTCAGCAGAGGACGGAAATCAGCGTCCACTTTCAGCAGGGCACGGGCAATACCATGACGGATTGCACCAGCCTGGCCGGAAATCCCACCGCCAACAACGTTGGCAATGACATCATATTTGCCCAGGGTTTCGGTAGTATCCAGCGGTTGACGGACTACCAGTTCCAGGGTCTTCAGGCCGAAATACTGACCCAGTTCACGGCCGTTCACTACGATCTTGCCTTCGCCCGGAACAAGGCGAACACGGGCAACAGAGCTTTTGCGGCTGCCAGTTGCATCATACGTAACTTTTGCCATTTTCTAGTTCTCCTCTCCTCTTAGCGAATATCGATGGTCAGAACTTCAGGCTTTTGTGCAGCATGAGGATGTTCAGAACCAGCGTATACATGCAGTTTCTTGATGATCTGATTGCCCAGACGGTTATGGGGAACCATACCCCGGACAGCCAGTTCTACCATTCTTACAGGGTCGTTTTTCAGCATATCCCCTGCTTTGGTATATTTATCGCCGCCCAGATACCCGGAATGACGGAAGTAAATCTTCTGGACCAGTTTCTTGCCGGTCAGTTTTACCTGAGCCGCATTGATGATGATCACGTGATCACCGGTATCCATATGGGGGGTAAAAGTCGGTTTATTTTTACCGCGGAGCACTTTGGCGACTTCGGCAGCCAGACGGCCCAGAGTCTTGTCAGCGGCATCCACTACATACCATTTACGTTCAATGGTAGCCGGGGTGGCCATGTATGTTTTCATCCTTATTCCTCCTAATCAAAACTCAAACTTGAACTGTATCCAGTGATGAGTCTTTGGGTACGGGCCGGGGCTAACGGCGCATGCTCAAAGTGATACCGTAATATTGTACAGTATATTACAGGTATTGTCAACTTTTTTTCTTTTCCCTGGCCAGGAAGTTATACAGGGCGCCGATCAGCCCGGCATCGTTCCCCAGGCCCGCAAAGGCCACAGCGGTCTGCTCCAGGACCACGGGCAACAGCTCTTTCTGCAAGCTGTCCCGGAGCATGGGTTCCAACAGATCCGCCTGGGCCATGATGCCTCCCCCCAGGATCACCCGCTGGGGATTCAGCAGGTAACAGATCGCTGCAATGCCGGTGGCCCACTGGTGGACGTTTTCCCGGAGCAGCCGATGGAGAGGTCTGTCCCCATGGCGGACCATCTCGCAGATCATCTTCCCATTCAGGCTTTCCGGTTCTACTCCTTTCAGCCGGGCCGCCTTCCGGATCAGGGCGGTCACCGAAGCCCCTTCTTCCCAGGGGATCCGGCTCCCCAGTTTAGCCTGGCCTGCCTCTCCGGCGGTGAAGCAGTGTCCCGGCCACAGCCGCCCATCCCATACGAAAGCTCCGCCGATACCGGTGCCGATAGTGATGCAGAACAAGCTTTTCGCTCCCCGTCCGTTCCCCAGCCAGTATTCTCCCAAAGCCGCCGCATTCACATCATTTTCCACCCAGCAGGGCAGGTGCAGCCGGCGGGAGACCAGCTGTACCAGATTGACCCCGGTGAGCCCCGGAAAATGAGGGGCAGCATGGATCACTTCTCCCGTCTGGGGATTGACCATCCCGGCCATGGAAACAGCTGCCCCCTGGACTTTGAAATATTTCTGATAGGAGCTGATCAGTCCCATCACCTGGTCCAGGAAAGCCTCCACTCCGTCTTTGGCGATGCAATTGGGGAGACTGTCCTTGTTGAACAGTCTCCCCCTGCTGTCTGCCAGGCCGTATTTGATGGCTGTGCCACCGATATCCAGGCAGATATATTTGTCCATGGCATCAGCCCTGTTCTTTGATGAAGGCGATGGCCTTTTCCAGCCGTTCCAGGGTCTTTTCCCGGCCCAGCAGCACCATCACATCGAACATGCCTGGGCTGAAGGTCCGTCCTGTAAGGGCCAGACGGGTAGGATGGATCACTTTGCCCAGGGACAGGCCCAGTTCTTCTGCCAGCTTGTTGTAGCAGGCTTCCGTAGTCGCCAGGTCGAATACTGGCAGGGTGGCCAGGGCATCATGGGCTTTCTGGAGCAGATCCGCAGCTTCTGGCTTGAAAGACTTGGCTACGCCTTTGGGATCATAGCTGTCTACATCTTCAAAGAAATACCGGGAGCCTTCTGCCAGTTCCACCAGGGTCTTCACCCGCACCCGGACCACATCCACCAGATGATCGAAGTAGGCCTGATGGGCGGGCAGATAAGTATCGTCGATGAGCCCAGCTGCTTTGAAGAAAGGCACCGCCGCATCGGCGATTTCCCGCAGAGGCAGGCTGGAAAGGTATTGGCCGTTGAGCCAGGTGAGTTTCTTCACATCATAGATGGCGGCCTTTTTGGACATCTTGCTGAAGTCGAAGGCTTTCACCGTATCTTCCAGGGAAAAGATCTCCTGATCGTTGCCGGGAGCCCATCCCAAAAGGGTCAGATAGTTGATGATGGCTTCGTGGAGATAGCCCTTATCCCGGAACTCTTCCACAGACGTAGCTCCGTGGCGTTTACTCAGCTTGCTCCGGTCCGGTGCCAGGATCATGGGCATGTGGCCGAATTCTGGAGCCTTCCAGCCCAGAGCATCATAGATCACCAGCTGCTTGGGAGTGTTGGTCAGGTGTTCTTCCGCCCGCAGCACATGGGTCATGCCCATGAGATGGTCGTCTACCACCACAGCGAAGTTGTAGGTGGGGATGCCGTTGGATTTCATGATGACGAAATCGTCGAACTGGTCCCAGTTGAAGGTCACGTCCCCATGGATCATATCATGGACGGTGATGGTCCCTTCCCGAGGCAGCTTGATCCGGACAGAATGAGGTTCTCCGGCTGCCACTCTCTTCTTGGCCTCTGCCGGATCCAGGTCTCGGCAGACCCCGGCATAATGGAAGGGCTGCTTTTTCTTCCGCTGTTCTTCCCGCTGGGCTTCCAGATCCGCCGGAGAGCAGAAGCAGTAGTAGGCCTTACCTTCGTCCACCAGCTGCTGGCAGTATTTCCGGTACAGATCCAGCCGCTCGAACTGGTAATAAGGACCATGGTCCCCACCCACTTCCGGGCCTTCATCCCAATCCAGTCCCAGCCATTTCAGGCTGGTGATGATCTGGGAGACGGAATCTTCCTTCAGCCGGTCCCGGTCCGTATCTTCGATCCGCAGGATCATCTTTCCCCCCTGGCTCCGGGCAAACAGCCAGTTGAACAGAGCCGTCCGGGCCCCGCCGATATGCAGATACCCCGTAGGACTGGGGGCAAAACGTACACGTACTTCACTCATGGTTAGCACCTCTCCATTTTTACTTGCTATTCTTTATTTTTCTTTCTTTTTCTGTTTCCGGGACGCTTCCGCGTATTTGGTTCCCCGTTTGTTAGGACCCACGGCACTCTTGCCCCGTCTGGGCACCCGTTTCTTCTTGGGACGTACCGGTTTCACCGTCCGCCGGACTTTTTCCCCGGCCAGGTTCTGCCGTTCCAGGGTGATGGCCAGCTTCTTCTCCAAGTTCTGGAGCCACCGGGTCTCATCGGCGGTGTAGAAGGTAATGGCCGTCCCCTCGCTGCCGGCCCGTCCGGTCCGTCCGATCCGGTGTACATACCAATCAGGGTCGTGGGGGATGTCGTAATTCACCACCTGGGTGATGCCTTCCACATCCAGGCCCCGGGCCGCGATATCACTGGCAACCAGGATCTGGAGCTTGGCCTTCCGGAAGTTTTCCATCACCTGACGTCGCTTGGTCTGGGACATATCCCCGTGGAGCACATCCACGTTGAAGCCTGCCCCGTAGAGCCAGTCAGACAGCTCGATGGCCCGCTCCTTGCTGCAGCAGAACACCAGCATCAAAAAAGGATTGTACCGGCGGATCAAGGATGCCAAGGCTTCCTGTTTGTGTTCCTCGCTGACCTTGATGCAGATCTGGTGGATGGTGGAAGCGGTGGCTTCCTGGGGAGCGATGTCGATGACCAGGGGATTGGTGGTGAGTTTCCGGCTCAGTTTCCGGACTTCTTCATCTAGGGTGGCGGAACAGACCATGGTCTGATGGACCTGGGGCATCAGTCCCAAAAGAGTCTCGATATCCTCTCCGAAGCCCTGGCGGAGCATCTCATCCACTTCATCCAACACCAGGTATCTCACCCCGCCCAGGCTGGTGTTGCCTTTCCGCAGGTGGTCCAGTAGCCGTCCTGGAGTCCCTACCAACACCTGGGCCTTATGGCCGATTTTTCGTTTTTCTTCCTCGAAATCCCGTCCGCCGCTCACCGTCAGGGTATAAATGCCAGTATCCCCGTCCAGTTTCCGGATCTCGCCAGCCGTCTGCTGGGCCAGTTCCCGGGTGGGAGAAAGGATCAGTGCCTGGACGAATTCTTTTTTCGGGTCCACTTTATCGAACAGGGGGATCACAAAGGACAGTGTCTTCCCCACCCCTGTCTGGGCACGGGCGATCACGTCCCGCCCGTTCAAAAGAGCCGGGATGGCACGCTCCTGCACAGGCGTCGGGATATCTTTTCCAGTCCGGTGGAGTTTGTCCACCATTGCATCATTCACTTTCAGCTGGGCAAAACCTGCCGCCATGGGATCATCTCCTCTCATTTTTCAATCGTATCCTTTATTATAGCGTAAAATGCTGGGGAAGGGAAGGAAAAGAGGAGCAAAGACGTCAGAACGGCCCT
>Ga0129307_1000164_pt1 | contig 115065 bp, 89 predicted proteins | sample P1105metagenome_FD_94437 | JGI IMG/M metagenome (GOLD analysis project Ga0129307, IMG submission 94437) | Capybara group fecal microbial communities from Wisconsin, USA - P1105 metagenome | ecosystem: Host-associated > Mammals > Digestive system > Large intestine > Fecal | place: USA: Wisconsin... | reverse complement strand
CGTGACATTAACGGAATTGAACTTGCTTATGAAGCAAAGAAATTCAATCCCAAGATTAATATTGTATTTGTTACCGGATACTCCGAATATACAAAGAATGCTTTCGAAGTTCGTGCCAGCGGTTATGTATTAAAACCCGTTACAGCCGTAAAGATTGCCGAAGAGATGAGAAATCTTCGTAATCCGGTCGAAGAAGACAAAAACACATACGATGTTTATGTTAAAACTTTCGGAAACTTCGATGTTTATGCAAAAGGCGATTCCATTGTATTCAAAAGAACTAGATCCAAAGAATTGCTTGCATATCTTATCGACAGAAAAGGTGCCGGCGTTACAAAGAAAGAAATAGCATCCATTCTTTTCCCCGATCAGGAATATGACAGAAGGGTTGAGGACTATATCAACAAGATTTACCGTGAGATGACAAGATCATTGAATGAAGCGGGAATCGGAGATATTGTTGTTAAGAAGAGAAATTATTATGCTATTAATCCCGATAAGGTAAAATGCGACAGATATGATTTTGAAAAAGGCAAATCTTCCGCCATCAAAGCTTATATGGGAGAGTATATGCAGCAGTATTCATGGGCTTCTTTCAAGGTGTCCAGATAATTAATCGGAGATTAAAATGGAAAATCAATTTGACAACGATGATAATGTACAGGTAGTTGAAAAAAAACGCTGGGCTCTTTTCGGACTTCCTTTTACATTTACAAAATATATTGTTAAGAAAGACATTCTTACCATTGAATCCGGTCTCTTTACGAAAGTTGAAGATGACTGTTATATGTATAAAATACAGGATGTCGAACTTACAAGAAATTTCATGCAAAGACTTTTCGGATTGGGATGTGTCGTTTGCTATACAGGTGATACCACTCATCCGAAATTGTATTTACACAATATAAAGAATTCCAAAGAAACAAAGGATTTTATTCTCAAATATTCCGAGGAAGCGAGACTTAAGAGAAGGACATTGAATACGCTTAATATCGGAACGCATGATGTCGATGACATAGCAGATGACTGTTAGAACGGGCAGGGGTTCCTGCTTAATATAAGGCAGGTAATACCTGCCTTTATTTTTTGGATATATAAGAGGCTTGACTGATGAAGTACGAAGAGTGCAGGGAATGGCTTGAAAACAGAAGAAAAAGCATGGGCAGCGTTCCGGGACTTTTTGAAGTAAACAGACTTCTTGATGAATTTGAAAGACCTGACGATCTGTTTCCCATTATTCACATTGCCGGTACCAACGGTAAAGGAAGCGTCGGATATCTTTTGGAGAGCGTCCTTTCGAAAAGCAGAATAAAGGTCGGAAGATTTTTATCTCCTGCGGTTATTGACGAGAGAGAAATAATTCTTGTTAACGGCAAAATGGTTCCAAAGACCGTCTGGGCCGAAAAACTGACTGAAATAATAGAGATTGTCGAGAATAAAAATCTCAAAGCCACAGCTTTTGAAATCGAATTCGTATTATCTCTTTTAATATTTAAAAAGAACGGATGCGGTATAGTGATTCTTGAATGCGGCATGGGCGGAAAACTTGATGCGACCAATGCCGTAAATAAAAGTATGGTTGACATAATTACTTCAATCAGTATTGATCATACTAATTTTTTAGGGGAATCTTTAAAAGATATTAGTTTACATAAATTCGGAATTATCAAAGAAGGGTCGAAAAATGTCGTTCTTTCTCCTCAAACTGAAGAGGTGGAAGAATTATTTGACAAATACATTTCGGATAAGAAAAATTTATACATTATAAAAAGCAGCAAAAAAGAGGCGAAATTCAAAAAAGGGAAAACAGACAAAAAGATTGTATGGGATATATCTTATAAGGGATACAATAACCTGAAATTATCGCTCCTTGGTTTTAATCAGACAGACAATGCCTTATGCGTACTTGATGCTTTGGATATATTAAAAAAAGAAGGTTATTGCATTAAAGACAAAGCAGTTTTTTCGGCTTTTGAAAATGCTTTTTGGCCTGCAAGATTTGAAATTATAGAGAAAAAGAATACATATATTCTTGACGGTGCTCATAATATTGATGCCGTAAGAGTCCTTTTTGAGAACATTAATATGTATTTTACAAATCGAAATCTCATATATATAATGGGAATGTACAAAGACAAGGCATATGAAGAAGTGGCAGAAAAATACGCTTCGAAAGCAAAAGCCATTGTTACCGTTACACCAAAGGATTCCAAAAGAGCACTTAACGCTTTTGAACTCGGAAAAATCATTAAAGATTACAATGAAAACGTAACGGCATCGGATTCTTACTGTGAGGCTCTTGAAATTGCCAAATTGTTATCCGATAAAAAAGATGTGATACTTATTTTCGGTTCGCTCTCGTTTATGGGTGAATTCAGAGATTTGATTTTATCCGAATAATCGGTTTAAAAATACAGCTGAAAGAAGAGACTGAAATGATTGATGAGAAAAAGATAAAAGAAGGAGTCAAACTCCTTCTTGAAGGAATCGGCGAAGATATTGACAGAGAAGGATTAAAGGATACTCCGGATCGAATCGCCAGAATGTATACGGAAATATTTGCCGGATACGAGGATGATGCATCAACGCATTTGTCCAAGAGATTTCATGTAGACAACAATGATATAGTTCTTGAAAAAAATATTGTTTTCTATTCAACCTGCGAACATCATATGATGCCTTTTTACGGAGTTGCTCATATAGCATACATTCCAAACAATGAGGTGGTTGGAATATCAAAGCTTGCAAGAACGCTTGAAGTATATGCAAGAAGACTTCAGATTCAGGAAAAACTGACCGATGAAGTTGCAGACAGCATTTTCAGTGAACTGAATGCAAAGGGTGTTATGGTGGTAATTGAAGCGGAACACATGTGCATGACCATGCGTGGCATCAAGAAACCCGGCAGCAAAACGGTTACCATGTCCTGCAGAGGATTGTTCGAAAAAGAAGAATACAAAAACAGATTTTTTGATCTTTTAAGGATTTAATCAAAAGTTCAGAGAGGGTTTACAATGAGCGAAATTAAAATCGGCAACAGATTATTCGATTTAAATAACCATACTTATGTTATGGGTATTTTAAATGTTACTCCCGATTCTTTTTCGGACGGAGGCATGTATCTTAATACCGAAGCGGCATTAAAAAGAGCCATCCAGATGGTTAATGACGGAGCGGATATAATTGATGTCGGCGGCGAATCAACAAGACCGGGATATACTCCCGTAAGTGCGGCCGAGCAGATTGAGAGAGTAATGCCCGTAATCGAGGAGATTAAGAAAAAACTTGATGTTCCGGTTTCGATAGATACTTATAATTCCGAAGTTGCAAAAGAAGCCATTAAAATCGGCTGTGATATGGTCAATGATATCTGGGCTTTGCAGAATATCGATGAGATGGCTGAAGTTATGAACGGAACCGATGTTGTGTGTGTATTGATGCATAACAGAAAAAATGCCGTTTATGATAATTTCAGAAGAGATGTACTTTCGGACCTTGGAAGTTACCTTGACAGGGCATTGATGAGGGGCATCAGCATCGATAAAATTATTCTTGATCCCGGAATAGGGTTCGGAAAGACATACGAACAGAATTTAAGCATAATTCATTATATAGATGATTTAAAAGATCTCGGGTGCCCGATTCTAATGGGTACAAGCCGTAAATCCGTTATCGGACTTACACTGGATCTTCCCATTTTCGAGAGAGTGGAAGGAACCATTGCGACAACAGTAGTGGCATGTATGAAGGGAGTTAATTTTGTACGTGTTCATGATGTAAGAGAAAATGTTAGAGCCATAAGGATGACCGAAGCAATTTTAAATGCATAAATAAGTTGTAAATCTATAAAATACCGACAGGAAATTCCTGCCGGTATTTTTTGTATTCTAACAAATTTTGAATTAAAAAGAAAAGATTATTCTTTGGCTTCAAGGTTACATAACATCTCTTTGGCTGTAAGCCGAAATCTTGGATGAATTACATAAGGGTCGATGTCGCAAAGAGGTTTAAGTACAAACATTCTGTTTTGCATATCCACATGTGGAATTATAAGTTTATCGGTTGACATAATTAAATCATCGTAGAAGATGATATCCAAATCAAGAGTTCTCGGACCCCAGTGAATCTTTCTTTCTCTTCCTGCCGAACTTTCTTCGATATGAAGCCTTGAAAGAAGTTCTATGGGAGAGTAGAGAGTTTCAATTTTGAATACGGCATTTATAAAATCATCCTGTTTAACAACGCCGTAGGGTTTGGTTTCGATTAAATCGGAAACTGCCAGTACTTTGATGTTTTCATCCAGCGAAAGATTGTCAATTGCATTATTGATGTAATCTTCCCTGTCTCCCATGTTTGATCCGACCGAAATGTAAGCTGTATGTCTCGAACGTTCTACTTTTATGGATACGTTTTCGAACTTTGCGGGTATCGGAGCATCGGGTTTGCAGATTTCGAGTGAGAGAGAAGAAATCTTATCGAAAGTCAAAAGCAGTTTTCTTGACAGTTCATTTACAAGAGTTTCCAAAAGATTAACTTGATTTAATACCATATAATCTTTAATAAAATCGCATATTTTTGCATAATCGAGGGTATCTTCGATATCATCGCTCATTCCGGCTGTTATCGTGTCGGTATTGAATTCACCGTTAATTATGAATCTCTGACCTTTGGTTTTTTCCTGATCGTATACACCGTGATGTGCAAAAATTTCAAGACCTTTGATGATTATCTTATCCATATCAATACCCCCTTCTTTAATTATTTAATGCTGCTTCCTTTGCTGCATCGAATTCGGTAACATTGATGCTTCCGAAAGCAGGAGTTTTATATGTTACAGTCTCATCTGAGAAAGGCTTAAAGTAAACATATCTGTCGGTTAAATTGATGGCTGTAAAGTTTCCGCCCATTATGATTTCTTCGCTTGAACCGTCAATTGCCATTCTCTTTAAACAGGGCTCTTCCATATCGTTTTTCTGATAGTAAATATAATCCGTATTCAGATTGAAGCAATCGATTCTGTCGTTTGTCAAAACCTGAACGTCTTCATCTTTAACGGAATATCTGCAAAGTCTGTAATCGTTGTCTATATCCATATAATAGATATAATTACCGACTCTTATCGGATTCCACATGTTGATTCTTACATACTCGCTTATTGAGTCATTTACAGTATCGAGAACCATAAGAAAATGATTGTTTTCGGTGTTTGTAAAATAGATAACATCTCCGTATACACCGGAAGGATTAATGATTGAATCGGATATATCCGAGACGTTTTTACCGTCCGTGCTTATCTTGCTTAAATGAACACCTTTAATCTTGTTGTAATCCATATAATAGATGTCATTGTTGATAAGAATCATTTCAAGAGAAGGATCACGGCTTAAAGTGGTGCCGCCTTTTCCGTTTTTCTTGCATCTGTAAATACCCATGACTCTTCTTAAAAAGCCGAGACCGGTTGAGGTGGTGGAATCTGCCATATAATAATACAGATAATTTCCTCCGGCGTTGATGAATTCGACTTTTGCTGAGAGAAGCTTCTTCATTTCGCTTTCGTCTTCATTCATTACGTATAAAGAACCTTGATCGTAGGAATTTGCAAAATATACTTTACCGTCATCCTCGCAAAAAAGGCCCATGTTGTAAATGTTGCCTGCAGTATTGCCTACGGTGCCGGCGGGGTTTTTGGGAACTTTGTTTGAAAGTTTTGATATTACCGAAACGGAGATTGCCGTAATTACAATCAAAACGGTAACAATGATAAAAGGTATGTAACCCGGATTTTTTTTCTTTTTGGAAGCCATAATACCTCCTTCCTATGAATACATGATTCTTTCATAGTATTCGAATAGTTTTTCGGTGTCGATTTCTTTTTGTTTTTTATGAGTGTTGTTGTAATATGCTATATACAAATCGTAAGCTTCTTTTACATCTTTCGGAAGAGGATTCTTTTTCTTTAAAAACTTCTTCCTCTTAAGCATAGCAGAAAGTCGCGAATATTCATATATTACAAGACGATATTCGTCATTATTTTTTTTGTAAATCGACAGTTTTATCTTTATGATTATAAATCTTACGAGGAAATAAACGCTCGGTACTGTAATAAATATTAAAAGAATTCTGAGTAGTGTAGCCTTAACGCTTGCTGTATTGAAATCAAATACATCCAACAGACCGCTTAATCTGAATCCTCCTTCTGAATTGTTGTTGCCGTTACCATCGTTTTCTCCGAAATTGTCGATATTTAAAGTATTTGATGTAAGTGCGCCCAGCCAGTTAAGATTAAGGAAATTAAAACCTGTACTGTATTCATCTTCGAAAGAGGGTATGGTTGCTTCGAAAGGTACAAAGCCGTATCCTTCAAGATAGATTTCAACCCATGCATGTGCGTACGAATCGTTGATTGGGACTTTAACTACTGATTCAAGATCAATGGCAGTTTCACCCTGATACCATTCATTATAATCATTTTCCGTCAATACGGCGTCATCGTATACCAAAGCGGCAGGAATGCAGTAGCCCTCGCAATATCTTGCGGGTATACCCATCTCCCTAAGCAGAAGAGTGGTAGCGCTTGCAAAATGTGCGCAAAAACCTCTTTTTTGCGTATTGAGGAAGTATTCGACAAAATCTCTTTTTGAAGGAGTACTTCCGGGGGACATGGTATATACGAAATTATTTACAAAATAAGCATAGATTCCTCTTGCACATGCAATGCGATAATCATTTTCTTTTTCTTTCTCTTCGACACTTATCTGTGAAATGGTATCATCCAGAGTCTCTTTTAAGGTTTCGGGAACTTCAAGACATGTGCCGTATACATATTCATAATATTCTTCATTTTCGATAAGAGTATCTTCTTTATATACTTTATAATCATTAATGCTTATGGGAGGATTATATGTAATTTCATAAATATTTCTTGAAGATTGAGGATACTCGATTTTGCTTGAATCGGAAAAATAAGGCAGATAATTGAATCTTGCATCTGCATCTATGTTTTCGATATGCATTTTGGCGGTATTTCCGAAATCATTGTTTCTTTGGTTTTCGATATCCGTAAAATCATAAGAACTTCCGTACCAGCCTGATGCAAGATAATTGCTTCCGGTAAATGCTTTTAGATAAACAGTATCGTAGCTTATTGGTACAAAAGTTACTTCCAGATCTGTCTGGAAATCGGGTCTTACCTGACTGACACCACCGAGCTTTCCGCCCGAAAGACCGCCTGTGGCGTTGTAACGGTCAAAGAATGCCGTGTATCCTGATTCCACATACATTTTAACGAATTCCTGCGTCTGTTTGTGAATGGGATTTCCGGCTATTTTGGAAATCGGCATATTAAGAGGCGCGGTAAGAACAAGTATAAGCAATGCAGCGCCGACAAATGATACTGCAAATGAATATAAGAATATTCTTGTGTCAGCCTGATAAGCATAACTGTCTTCTTTTTTTCGCTTAAATCTTATAAATTCATGGGTTCGCTTGCCCTTAACCTGCATTCGCGAATGCTTTGAAAACTGCAGGAAAATAACTGTTGTATATACGAAAAGAAGCCCGAAAAGATATAAGGGCGAAGGAATTTTATGAATGAAAAGTGCAATTTCCATATAAGGAAAAGTAACCAGAGCAGTCTCAAAAGCGTTCATGTATCCGGAGATGGTCACGTTTAAAAGAATTGCCGTAAAGGCGCCGAGGAAAAGAGCGGCAACCGTTACAGTGAAATATCTGTTTGCTATGGTTTCGTAACCTTCACGAATTGTATTGAGTGCGAAATAATCGGAATATTCATTGGCAATTATGTTTAATGCCGCCTGGAAACCGGAGTTGGCCGGAAGGTAATACCTTGCAAGTTCAACGGTGAAGGCGATAAACAATATTATATAACCGGCGTAAAAAAGAATTTTATTGTAATAAAGGAATGCAACAAAAAATGAAAAGATAGCAAATCCGGCAATCAAAAAGACTTTGGCGTACGGGATTTCGAACGCGTCAAGAAGACCGCATATTGAACAGTATGTGGCAATAAAAATAAGAAGTCCCTTAAAGAAACAAAGCAGAAATCTGCTGCTTCTTTTTTCCTGGGAGATTTCCCCGATTACGATTCGGTTATCGGATATTTCTTTTTTGTAAATCAGTTTGTCCAAAAATGAAAGCATTATTATTCTCCGATAAGGATTTTCTTTCCGACTATATGGATGACTGTGGCAATTTTTCCTGATGAATTAAGATATGTGTTTAAAGCATTATCCTCGCCGTCGTATAAAGGCTGACAGTAGAAATTTACCATTGCTTCAATCATTTCTTCCTCATTTGTAACAGTGAAGAAACTGTAATCCATGGCATTGTTGTTGTATATGCAAAGTTCAAATCGTTCTTTCTTTTCATACATGACTTTGATGCATGAAAGCAGAGACTGCGCGGTATCGTGGATTTTATTTTTGTTAAGCTCGGGTATAAGGATAATGGCAAGAGATGATGTATGAGCCATCTCTTTTACGAAAAGATCATCAAGCTTTGCCGAAAGTTTCCAATGGATTCTCTGAAGTCTGTCTCCCGGACGATATTCCCTTATTTCTTTAACGTCACTGGAAATATTGCCTATGTTTTCCGATTCGGTAAATTCATCCGGACCGTCCTTTGGAACGGCCGGAGGAAAATCTCCGATATTTCTTTCTTTTGGAAGCACGGGGACCGATGCATCAAGCGTTATGTCAACCTCTTTTCTGAATAATGAAAGATAATCCTGAAAGACTATTTTTGTGACATGCATGCTGACAAGACCGATATCAAAGGATTCAATAGGTACAGAAAATGAATTATTTTTCTGAGTTAACGGTATGGAAAGCTTATGAGTTATATCGTTGGGATAATACCTGTTGTCGGCAGTGAAATATACATCGCATGAAAATAAGGGAAAACGTGAAGAGTTTTTATATTCGAGCAGAAAAACGGGAGAGTTGGGCTCTTCGACAAAAGGTGTTTTATACGAAAGTGTGAAATCGTATTTGGAATTTGCATATAGGAAAATCGATATAGACAAAGGCAAAAGGACAAGAAGCATTAAAATAAAAAGCACTATGGCGGGTTGTTCGTAAATCAGTGCAAATGCCGAAAGTGCCGCTATTGCCAAAATATAAATTATAAATGTAAATATATTTATTTTCATTAAGGAACCTTTACAGAATCGAAAGCTAAATCAAGAGCGCTTCCGGTATTCATTCCGCATGCTTTTGCTTTTGTTGAAAGGATGACGCGGTGGTTTCCGATTGCGTAGAATACAGCCTTAAAATCTTCGGGAATTACATAATCGCGTCCGCTCAAAAATGCATGAGCTTTTGTCATTCTGATTAAAGCAATGCTGCCTCTGGGTGAGAGACCGAGTGAAAATGTATCTGTATTTCTTGTAGCTTCGGTCAACGAAACGGCATAATCGTAGAGCGAGTCTTTAATCTTGACATTTTCAACTTCATTTTGATAATTCAGTATATCTTCTCTGGAAATGATTCTTTCCATTTTTTCGATTGTTTTGTGAGAATCTCCTTTAAGAATCGTAACTGCCGATTCGTGAGAAGGATATCCCATCGAAAGACGAACCATAAATCTGTCAAGCTGCGATTCGGGAAGCTTTTGAGTTCCGGAAGCACCGATCGGATTCTGAGTCGCTATTACCATAAAAGGCGTGGGTAGGTATCTTGTTACACCGTCTACCGTGGCATGTCCTTCCTCCATTACTTCAAGGAGAGCCGACTGGGTCTTTGGCGAAGTACGGTTAATTTCGTCTGCAAGGAAAAGGTTGGTATATACGGCACCTTCCTTAAAAGTGAATTCGTTCTTTGTTTTGTCAAACATTGTAAAACCGGATACGTCGCTCGGAAGTACGTCAGGGGTAAACTGCATTCTCTTGTAATCGAGATTCATTACCTTTGCAAGGGCGGTAACGAGTGTTGTTTTACCTACGCCCGGAATATCTTCCAAAAGTATATGTCCTTTGGCAAAAACAGCACATAAAACCATGTCGATAACATCGTCTTTTCCGTGGATGGCCGTTTTGATGGTTTCCTTCATTTTTACAATTGTTTCGGGTGATTGACTCATTTGTTTTTCTCCTCAAAATTTATAAAAAATATTTTACTAAAAAGGGGGGTTTTTATCAATACTATTTGAAGATGGACAAATATTGTGATATCATTGAAATTAATAAGAAACGGATATGAAATGAAAAAGAATTTTGGCTCCGATAAAAGCATATCTTTAATTCTTCGAATCGCACTCAGTGTAGTAATTATCTGCGTGAGCGCGACTTTTTTACATGTCTTTGATATCAAAAATTTTTTCCAGAAAAATACAATAAAAGTTTATGAGGGTCATGTGCAGACTGCGGTCTCTGAAATCGACAGTCAGGTTTCTGCGTTAAGAAACGTTATGAATGCCTTTGATAAAGTAATGGAAGGCGCTTATCTTAACGAACAAATAAACGAAAATATTCTGGCAGAGGAAGAATATGTTAAAGGATATTCTTTCTTTTACATGGCTCCGAACGGTGTATTGGCAAGCGGCGAAGGAAACGAATACAGAGGTGATATTTATGATTCGCTCTCGAAAATATCATCTTATTATTATACGGACAATTTCGTCTGCCTTCCCGCCAAGAATTTTTTTAATGAGTCCTATATGGCTGATTCAATCATGGGTGTTAAAAACTTAAAGGATGATGAAGGCAATACATATTATCTTCTGGTCACAAGAGATCTTTCAAAGACTCTTAATGAAGAAACTTTTGATTATTTAAACAAAACCGGATGCTTTATTGTAATCGAGGGCAACGGAAGTGTGGTAGCTTCAACGGAATCCTATAAAGATTATTTTAAAAACACGGATAATATATATGATGCTTTGTTTGCCATCAGTTCGAAGTCGAACAGAGCGCAGAATCAGATTAATGCATTAAAGAAGAATATATTTATCAAGGTTAATTATTCTTCGAAACTTGAAGTTGAATCGGGTGACAACGCGATGGTATTTACCGGTTCGCTTCTTAATACTCATGATTTGTATTATCTGTATTATTTCGATCCTGCCATAGTTAATTCGAATATCAATCCCGTTACCACAAGAAGTTTTCTTATATGCCTTTTTATGGTGCTCGTAATGATAGTTCTGATTTTCTATGTGTGGATTACCCTTAACGAATCAAATGACCTTATCGTTAAGCTTGCTTATATTGATGAAGTTACAGGGGGATACAATTACAATTATTTCAGAAGAAATGCTTCCGACATTATTCATGCCCACAAAGAAACTCCTTATCTGATGCTTCGATTCGATATCATGAATTTCAGATATATCAACGAGTCCTATGGTCATGAGAGAGCCGACAAGATTCTGATGGCTACAATCAAAGAATTTGAAAAGGTATTTGATAAAAAGAAAGAACTCTGCGTAAGAGTCAATTCCGATCAGTTCGTTGCTTTGGTAGTAAACGATATGGAATACGAAGAAAAATACATGAGGTATCTGAAAGGTATCGCCGATGAAGCAAACGAAGCTCAGATAAGATATCCCATACGTCTTAAAGTCGGCATGTATCAGATTCGTAAAGAAGATTCAAATATCGATTTGATGATTGACAGAGCGAACGCAGCCAGAAAATCCATTGACATTACCGCCAACGTATTTACGGCCACATATTCCGACAATATCATTTCGAATATGAGAAAAGTCGATGCCATTGAATCCGAAATGGAGAACTCTCTTAAAAAAGGCGAATTTCGTGTATTTATTCAGCCTAAATGGGATACGAAAAAAGACGAGTGCCTCGGCGGAGAAGCACTTGTCAGATGGATTAAAAACGATGGTTCAATGGTGTATCCTTCGGATTTTATTCCGATTTTCGAATCCAACGGATTTATTGAAAATCTTGATTTTTACATGCTTGAACAGCTTTGCATCAAGATGAAGGAAATGAGAAAAGAATCGAGAGAATACAGATTCTTCCCCATCAGCGTTAACCAGTCAAGAGTTCTTATCAATAACCCTGATTACGTAAAGAATGTCGAAAAGATAATAAAAAGATACGATACGGATGTTTCTTTGATTCAGCTTGAGATTACAGAAAACTTATTCTTCGATCAAAGAGAGAAGATGGTAGAGGTTATCAACCAGTTAAAGAAACTCGGTCTTGAACTTGCAATGGATGATTTCGGAAGCGGTTATTCATCACTGAATATTTTGAAAGATGTTCCTTTTGACATATTGAAGATTGATAAGGAATTTTTCGATGAGACAATTACATCAAATGCAAGTACCATAATCCTTAGAAAAATTTTCGAAATGGCTACCGAGCTTAACATTGATGTTATCTGCGAAGGTGTTGAAACAAAAGAACAGGTTGAAATGTTAAAGGGATTCGGCTGTCATGCCGTTCAGGGATATTATTACGGAAAACCCATGCCGGTAGATGAATTTATTGAAAAATATTGCGTTATAAAGAAATAGAATATGAGTTTGGGCCTTCCTTCCGATTATTACATCAAACAAATGAATGAAGCAATTTCGGGTTTTGACAATCCGAAAATTCTTATACACAGCTGCTGCGCTCCGTGCAGCAGTTTCTGTTTGCTTGCGTTAAAAGAAGTTGCAAGTCTCGGTGTTTACTATTATAATCCCAATATATCTTTAAAGGATGAATGGGAGTTTCGTTTTTCCGAATTAAAAAGACTTGTTGATATATATAATTCCGATCCGGATATCAAATTGGAAAAAGAAAACCAACATGTTTACATAACAAATAATTATGTCAATCATAACATCGAAATTATTGATGCTCCGTATGAGAGCGAATTGTTTTTTGAAAAAACCAAAGGGTATGAGAAATGCCCCGAACGGGGCGAAAGATGCGCAATCTGCTTTGACTTAAGACTCAGGAAAACAGCATTGAAAGCCAAAGAACTCGGATATGATTTCTTTGCAACGACGCTTACTTTAAGTCCTTTAAAGGATGCAAATCTGATTAACCAAACGGGAGAGAGAATAGCAAAAGAAGTCGGTATTTCATATCTTCCATCGGATTTTAAAAAGAAAAACGGATATAAAATGTCTATAGAATTGTCAAAGGAATTCAATCTTTACAGACAAAACTATTGCGGATGCATTTTTTCTAAAGAATAAAACAGAAACGGAGAATTAAATTGGAAAAGTTTTTGGAGAAATTAAGCAAAGAAACAGCAATCGCTTTTAAGGAAGCGGGATATGATGAGAATCTCGGAAAGGTCGGTATCTCCAACAGACCGGATCTTTGTGAATATCAGTGCAACGGTGCAATGGCAGGAGCCAAGATTTATAAAAAAGCTCCGATTGTGATAGCAAACGAAGTTGCCGAAAAGTTAAAAGATTCAAAAGCATTTTCGTCCGTAGAGGTTTGCCCTCCCGGATTTATCAATCTGAATGTGAGCGATGAATTTCTTACTGATTTTGTAATCGAAATGAACTCGGCGAATAAATACGGAGTGGAAGAACCTGCAGAAAAGAAAAGATTCATGGTTGATTACGGCGGACCCAATGTTGCAAAGCCTTTGCATGTCGGACATTTAAGAAGTGCCGTAATCGGCGAGAGCATTAAACGCATTATCCGTTACATGGGACATGAAGCCATCGGCGATATTCATCTTGGAGACTGGGGTCTTCAGATGGGTCTTGTAATTGCTGCATTTAAGGAAGAACATCAGGATATGGTATATTTTGATGATTCTTACGAAGGCGAATATCCCAAAGAAGCACCTTTTACCGTTTCGGATCTTGAAGAGATTTATCCCAAAGCTTCCGCAAGATCAAAGGAAGATGCCGCATTTAAAGACGAAGCAATGGCTTGTACCAAGAAACTTCAGGACGGAGTAAGAGGATACCGTGCATTATGGAAGCATATAATCAATGTTTCCGTTGCGGATTTGAAAAAAAATTATGACAATCTTAATGTTGAATTCGATCTTTGGAAGGGCGAATCCGATGTTCATGATGTTATACCGGGTATGGTTGATTACTTAAAGAAGGGCGGATATGCTCATTTAAGCGAAGGTGCTTTGGTAGTTGACGTCAAGGAAGATACGGATACAAAAGAAATTCCTCCCTGCATGATTCTTAAATCAGACGGAGCTTCTTTATATAATACGACCGATCTTGCAACCATTATGGAAAGAAAAAGGGAATACAATCCCGACTCCATCATATATCTTACCGATAAGAGACAGGAACTCTATTTTGAGCAGGTATTCAGATGCGCTAAGAAAACAGGTCTTTGCGATCCCAAGACAAAACTTGTTCATATCGGTTTCGGTACCGTTAACGGAAAAGACGGTAAGCCTTTTAAGACAAGAGACGGCGGTGTAATGAGACTTGAGTATCTCATTAACGATATAAACGAAAAGATGTATGAAAAGATCTCAACAGGAAGAGAGATGAGCGAGGAAGAGGCAAAGAGCGTATCAAAGACGGTAGCTTTATCGGCGATTAAGTACGGAGATTTGTCCAATCAGGCTTCCAAGGATTATATCTTTGATACGGAAAGATTTATGTCTTTTGAAGGTGATACGGGTCCTTACCTTCTTTATACAGTTGTCAGAATCAAATCCATTCTTAAGAAGTTTGCCGAAAACGGCGGAAATCCCGACGAGTGCAAAATTACTGCAAACGTTTCCAATGCTTCGCATAAGAATCTTTTGATGAAGATAACAGGTTATAATGAAATGATGGAAGGGGCTTTCGAAGAACTTGCGCCTCACAGAATCTGTGCATATCTTTACGATCTCGCAAATGTATTCAATTCGTTCTATCATGAAACCAAGATTATTGCGGAAGAAAACGAGGAGACAAAGAAGAGTTACATAGCATTGCTTAAACTTACACTCGGCATATGCGAAGACTGTATGCAATGCCTCGGATTCGAAGCGCCCGAAAGAATGTAATCGCCTGAGTCGGCGATTTGCACTAAATAGAAATAATTGCCTTTGATATAAAAAATCCTTGACATTTGTTTGATGATTTTGTATATTAAATAGGCAGTTGTTTTGGCGAGATGGCTCAACTGGCTAGAGCATCCGGTTCATACCCGGAAGGTTGAGGGTTCGAGTCCCCCTCTCGCTACTTAAGCACCGATATTAATCGGTGCTTATTTTTTTTGAAATATATGTGAATAATATCAATGCTGTTATGGATTAATATATCCGATTGTGGTAAAATACATTCTGGTTATTTTATGGAAAATCAGCGGTAAAAAAGACTATTTGGTTTACATAAAAACCGACATTTCGCATGTGCGTAAATGTTGGGTTTTTTATTTTGATAATGAATTCCGCAATAAGAAGTTTTTACAGAGGTTTTTTGATGAGTAAAAAAGAAAAGATATGCAAGATAATTTTTTGGACAACTCTTGTTATATATATTTTATTGATTTTATATGTGACTTTGTTTGGTAGCAGATCTTCAGGCTTTTTGTATATGCTTAATCTGGTTCCTTTCAAGACGATAAAGATGTATCTTACATGGATATTTGACGATAACAGAGCGAATAATTTTATTCCGATCGTCAATCTTTTTGTCAACATCATTTTGCTTGTTCCGATGGGCTATTATTTGCCCAATCTTTTTAAGGGTTTTAAGAAATTTTATCTTTATACGATATTCTGCGTTTTGTTTGTGGCAATCATAGAAGTTATTCAGTTTTTTTCAAGACGCGGTTCCTGTGATGTGGATGATTTTATTTTAAATATGACAGGCGCAATTCTCGGCTTTGTCTGTTTTTCCGTTCTGTTCGAAAAGCTCAGTCAACTGTCGAAACACTTAAGAGAGTATACGATATCGTCGATATTAACGCCTCTTTTTATGGTGCTTGAAGTTATTTTTGAAACGATTATTCCCATCGGCATGGGCAATATGGTTACTTACGGTATTGAAGGCAACAACGGTGCCGGTGATATGGATTACATATTGAAGATGGGCGGAATAATGCTGCTTCTTGTTGCCGGTGCATTTGCCTCGGGGATTCTCGGAGCCGTTTTCGGATCGATTGCATCTTGCGGTCTTGCGAAGAATCTTCGTAAGGATATGTATAACAATATCCAGACATTCAGTTTTTCAAACATCGATAAATTCTCGACAGCAGGTCTTATCACAAGACTTACAACGGATGTTACCAATGTCCAGAATGCATATCAGATGCTTTTGAGAATGGCGTTCAGAGCACCTGTAAGCATGATATTTGCGATGATTATGTCATATACCGTATCTGTAAGAATCGCAAATATTTATCTTGTTGCTGTTATTTTACTCTCGATTGGTCTTGCTATCATTATGTTGAATGCTCGTAAATATTTTTCAAGAGTGTTTGAAAAGTATGATGACCTTAATGAAACCATTCAGGAAAATGTCAATGCCATAAGAGTGGTAAAAGCATTCGTTAGAGAAGATTACGAATCCGAAGAATTAAAGAAAGCTGCCGGAAATATTTACAAAATGTTTGTAAAGGCAGAAAACGTGGTTATCTGGAACTCTCCTTTAATGCAGTTTACCATGTTTGCAACCATGATTATTATCAGTTGGGTGGGCGCTCACATGGTTGTTTCAAAAGATCTCCAGACCGGCGAACTTTTGACGCTCTTTACATACTGCATGAATATTCTCGGAAATCTTATGATGGTTTCCTTTGTCTTCGTAATGCTTACTTTGTCGGCGGCGAGTGCAAAGAGAATCTCTGAAGTTCTGAGTGAAGAACCTGCGCTTAAGAATCCCGAGAATCCCATCAAAGAGGTTAAGGACGGAAGCGTAAAATTTTCAAACGTCAGCTTCTCATATAAGAAAGAAGGTACAGGCAAAAATGTACTTAACAATATCAACCTTGATATTAAATCGGGTGAGACAATCGGTATCATAGGCGGTACGGGTTCCGCAAAATCCAGTCTGGTTAATCTTATCAACAGACTTTATGACGTAACAGAAGGAAGTATTAAAGTCGGTGGAGTAGATGTTAAAGAATATGACATGGAGGCTTTAAGAAATCAGGTATCCGTCGTGCTTCAAAAGAATGTTTTGTTTTCGGGAAGCATTTTCGAAAACCTTCGCTGGGGTAATCCCGAAGCGACTGATGAAGAATGCATTGAAGCGTGCAAATTGGCATGTGCCGACGGTTTTATTTCATCTTTCCCCGAAGGATACAACACAAAGATAGAACAGGGCGGAACCAATGTTTCGGGCGGACAGAAACAAAGAATCTGTATTGCCAGAGCATTGCTTAAGAAACCCAAGATTATAATATTTGACGATTCCACATCGGCGGTTGATACGGCAACGGATGCTTCCATCAGGAAATCGTTAAAAGAAGCGATTCCCGGAACTACCAAATTCATTATCGCTCAGAGAATTTCTTCGGTACAGGATGCCGACAGAATTATCGTTATGGAAGAAGGCGAAGTGAACGGTTTCGGAACACACGAAGAATTGCTTAAGAATAATGCTATTTACAGAGAGGTTTACGAATCACAGACCGGCGCCAACGCTGACTTTGATGAGGCGAAAGGGGGTGTGAACTGATGGCAAACAACAAACCTATTCAAATGGGCAGAAACAGGGGAATGGGTCCCAAACCCAAACTCGATCATCCCATGAAAACCTTCTTCAGACTGATTAAATACTCGTACGGAAGATATCCGATTCCTTCGATAATTGTATTTATTTGCATTATTTTTTCGACGCTTACGATGATTGTCGGAATGAGTTCCCTTCAGGTATTGATTGATGATTATATTAAGCCTCTTTCCCAACAGGCCAACCCTGATTTTTCAGGACTTGCAAAGATGCTTATTATTATCGGAATCATGTTCGCGCTTGCGGGACTTAGTACTTTTACGTACAACAAAATCATGGTTTATGTCGCACAGGGAACAATGAAGCGTCTTCGTATCGATTTGTTTACGCATATGGAGAAACTTCCAATCAAGTATTTTGATACACATTCCCATGGCGATATCATGTCGATATATACGAACGATATCGATACCACAAGGCAGATGATTGCGCAGAGCATTATTCAGCTTGTATCAAGTTCCGTTACGATTGTTGGAACGTTTATTGCGCTTATAAGACTGTCACCCAGACTTACTCTTGTTTCCATCCTTATGATTTTTATCATGTTCATGGCTACAAAAGTCATAGCAGGCAAGTCTTCCGGTTTCTTTGTTGCACAGCAAAAGAACCTCGGCGCCGTTAACGGATACATCGAAGAGATGATGGAAGGACAGAAGGTAGTAAAGGTATTCTGTCGTGAAGACATCTGTGAAAATGAGTTTAATGAACTCAACGATGAATTGTATAAAACTGCTTCAAGCGCCGGAAAACTTATCAATATCCTCGGACCGGTCAACGGGCAGCTCGGCAACTTGAGTTTCGTTGTTATTTCGGTTGTTGGAGGATTCTTTGCGATTAATAATATCGGCGGGTTTACAATCGGTGCGCTCGGAAGTTATCTTACGCTCAACAAATCCGTAAATATGCCTATCATGCAGATTTCTCAGCAGTTTAATACAATCGTCATGGCACTTGCAGGAGCAGACAGAGTATTTAAACTTCTTGATGAGCCTGTTGAAACGGATGACGGATATGTAACTCTTGTTGATGCAAAGAATGAGAACGGCGAAATAAAAGAAAGCTCCGAAAGAACCGGACTCTGGGCATGGAAGCATTATCATAAAGCCGATGATACGACTACTTATGTCGAACTTAAGGGCAATGTGGTTTTGGATGATGTTGATTTTGGATATACCGAAGAAAAAATGGTTCTTCACAATATCGATATTTTTGCCAAGCCCGGTCAGAAGATTGCTTTTGTAGGCTCGACGGGAGCAGGCAAGACGACGATAACAAACCTTATTAACCGCTTCTATGATATTCAGGACGGTAAGATTCGTTATGACGGAATCAATGTCAATAAGATTAAGAAAGCCGATTTAAGAAGGTCACTCGGAATGGTACTTCAGGAAACACACCTGTTTACCGGAACCGTTATGGAAAATATCAGATACGGCAAACTCGATGCTACCGATGAAGAAGTAATAGCAGCCGCAAAACTTGCCAATGCACATGGATTTATCGAAAGACTTCCTCAGGGATACAATACACTTCTTAAAGGAGACGGAGCATCTCTGTCACAGGGTCAGAGACAGCTTCTTTCGATTGCAAGAGCTGCGATTGCGGATCCACCTGTTTTAATCCTTGACGAAGCAACAAGTTCAATCGATACAAGAACGGAGAAACTTGTACAGGAAGGCATGGACAAGCTTATGAGCGGAAGGACAACCTTCGTAATCGCCCACAGACTTTCCACGGTCAAGAATTCCGATTGTATCATGGTTCTCGAAGACGGCCGTATAGTCGAGAGAGGAACACATGATGAACTGATTGCACAAAAGGGTAAATATTATAGTCTTTATACGGGTAATCACGAGTCTGCTTAGGTTTTTCGGGCATCTGTTATGAAGGTTTAACCCTTTACATATAAGAAGCAAATATAGTATAATAAATTAATCGTGCATACTATATATGCCGCTTTGACATATTCATTATGCACGAGGATTTGGAGGCAAAAATAATGAGCGATTGCACACATGATTGTTCAACATGCGGCGCTGACTGCGCATCTAGACAGGGGACACCTGAGAGTTTACTTCAGCCCTGTAACGAACTTTCACATATCAGAAAGGTAATAGCAGTAGTGTCCGGTAAGGGCGGAGTAGGAAAATCACTGGTAACTTCGCTTCTTTCGGTAAATATGAAAAGAGAAGGATATCAGGTAGGAATTATGGATGCGGATATCACCGGTCCTTCGATTCCCAAGATGTTCGGAGTAAAAGATAAATGCGAAGGCAGCGAAAACGGAATTTTCCCCGTCAGAAGCAAACTTGACATGGATATCATGTCAATTAACTGCCTTCTTGAAAACGAGACCGATCCCGTCGTATGGAGAGGACCCGTTATAGCAGGTACGGTAACTCAGTTCTGGACAGACGTTATCTGGGGCGACAAGGATTTCCTCTTCGTGGATATGCCTCCCGGAACCGGCGATGTTCCCCTTACTGTTTTCCAGTCTATTCCCGTTGACGGAATCATTGTAGTTGCTTCACCTCAGGAACTTGTTGAGATGATAGTCGAAAAGGCTGTCAAGATGGCTGACCTTATGAAGATTCCCGTTCTCGGACTTGTTGAGAACATGTCATATTTTGAATGTCCCAACTGCAAGGAAAAACATTATATCTTCGGCGAATCCAAAGTTGAAGAGATTGCCAAGAAACATGACATTCAGAATATTGCCAGAATTCCCATTAATCCCAAGCTTGCGGGAGCTGCCGACAAGGGCATGATTGAACTTTATGAGGGTGACTGGCTTAACGATCTTACTGCTGCTTTAAAAGAAATCTAAAATATCGAGTGAGGTGAATTTCGTGAAGAGAACCGTACTTTCAATGGCTGAAGAAAATTTTGACTTTTCCGTTCATGACGGAAATGTTAGTTTTTCGACCGAAAGAATAGAGTTTGTCTTTGTGGATAACAAAGAAAGAAACGGTTCCTTTACGATATCCTGCCAAAGCGAAACCCCGATGCTGGGAGTATGTCAGTCCAATAATCCCAGAATGAAAGTAATCAATTCCCAGTTCCACGGATTCGATTGCAATATTGAATTTGTATTCGATCCCACGGGAATGGAGTGCGATGATGTATCAAAGGGAGAGTTTATTCTTCTTACAAACAAAGGAGAATTTACTCTTCCTTTTATTTGTATACGCGAGAATGATTATATCAATTCGACTTTGGGACATATAAAGAATCTTTTTCATTTTGCCAATCTTGCAAGGACCAATTGGAATGAAGCGGTAAACATTTTTTATTCCAATGATTTTGTTACGATTATCTCCGGCAACGATGCAAAATACAAAAGCCTCTACAGGGGTTTAAGCGAAAATGTTTTAAACGAAGCAAATATCGACGAATTCCTTGTTGAAATCAAGAAAAAAGACCGTATTAAATATACTGTTGACGAAAAAGACATAGTTATAGTCAATCCCAAGAGCGAGATTACCAAAAAGATTGTTGTCGAAAAGAATACATGGGGCTATGCCAATGTAGATGTTCGCTCCGACGGAGGATTTGTTTTTGTTCCGCTTACGCATTTTGGCGGTGATGATTTTGAAGACGACAAGCTTGAAATAGAAGTAAAGATTATTCCCGAATTCTTAAAAGCGGGAAGGAATTTCGGTAAAATTTTCATTGATACGCCCAAGGAAACTTTCTGCGTGAATATTCTTGTCGACAATGAAAGAAAAGATATTACCAAGCACGAGAATTATATGTTTAAAAAGGCTCTGGACAAATTGTTCAGGCTTTATATTGAATTCTCGCTTGACAGAATATCACAGGATGAGTGGTGCAGGGAAAGCTTAAAGATTGCCGAGACCATTAACGGAACAAACGAACACAATATTTTAAGTGCTTTGTTCAAAGCGCAGATTTTCATTATTAACAAAAAAGAAAAAGATGCCGCAAGAATCCTTGAAGGAGTTGACGAACTTATCGTTAATGAGAAATTATCCGACGAAACTTACGGATATTATCTTTATATTACATCTTTGTTATCAAAGGAATCCGATATCGTTAACAGATCGCTTAAAAAGATCAGAAAATTCTATTCGAAAGACATGGGCAATTCCGTTCTTTCATGGCTCATTATTTATCTTACAGAAGAGTTTTATGCCAAGAATGAGAAGAAACTTGAATTCCTTATAGAACAGTTCCGCCTGGGCAACAATTCGCCTTTCCTCTATATCGAGGGATTGAATATATTAAACGAGAATCCTTCGCTTTTGATGAAACTTGAAGATTACGAAGAAGCTGTATTAAGATTCGGTCTTAAATATAAGGCCATAAGCGCTAATCTCGGCGAACGTATTCAGTTCTTTGTATCCAGACTCAAAGAATACAAGCCCATATGGTTTGAAATATTAAAATATCAATATGCATATATGCCGAGCAAAGAACTTCTGAATACTATAGTTTCTTATCTTTGCAAAGGAAACAAGATAGGAAGAGAGTATTTTGAATGGTATTCTCTCGGAGTCGAATCCGAACTTCGCATCACCAGACTTTATGAATTTTACATGGACTGTCTGCCTCTTGATTATGACAAGGATCTGCCGCAGATGGTTATGATGTATTTTGCTTATCAAAACGACCTTGATTACAGGAAGAAAGCGTTCCTTTATCACAATGTTCTGACAAGAAAAGCAAAATATCCGGAGATTGCCGTTTCCTACAGAGAGACGCTCGAAGCATTTGCCACGGAACAGTTAAAAGAAAAACATATCAACGAAGATTTGCTCTATATTTACGCAAAGGTCATGAATCCTGATTTTGTAAATGAGGATAATGCCAACGAATGCGTAACTCTTCAGTTTGTCAGAAGAGTCAAGGTTCCCGAAGGAGTCAGAAGAGTAATTCTTATTCACGATAAGATTATCGGTGAGCAGAGATTTACTCCGGAAAACGGAATAGTATACTGTCCGATTTATTCGAAGGAATTCAGATTGTTCTACGAGGATATTCACGGCAACAGAACTGTTGTACCCGATGAAAATATATCAGAGGCAATACTTAACAATCCGATGCTTCTTGAAAAGATTGCGCATCTTGTATCCGAAAAAATCGGTCTTATAATGTGCAGAGTTGAGAGCTCGTATTCATATGATCTTGTGACGGAAGACAATGTATTCGATTATGAGAGACTTCTTCATTCGGATATTATTACTTATACATACAAAAAGACTATTATCAAAGGCCTTTTGAAATTCTATTTTGACAATGATTATTATGCTGAGCTTGAAGATATATTAAACAATGTCAAACCCGAGATTTTCGAAGGGGATGAAAAAGGCGAATTCCTCCAGGTTCTTATTGCTAGAGGCATGTATGATACCGCATTTTCCGTACTCGAGGGATTCGGTCCTGAACATGTTCAGATTAAGGGCATTTTAAGACTTGTCTCAAGACTTTTGGAAAGAACGGATTTTGAAGAAAACGACATGCTTATTTCTTATGCGCAGTACGCATACAGAGAGGGCAAATACGACGGTAATATTTTAGCTTATCTTGAACAGCATTTCAGAGGAAGCATTAAAGAATTAAAGAATCTGTACAAGGACTGTGAAGCTTTCGGACTCGATACCTACATGCTTGTAGAAAACATTATTATTCAGCTTTTGTTCTCCAATGTTTTCTGTGCGGATAAGATTAAATACCTTGATGCTTTTGTGGAAATGCAGGGAAGTGTGGAACTTGAAAAAGCTTTCCTTGCACAGTGTGCTTACGATTATTTTGTAAAAGATACTGTTACGGATGATTATATATTCGCAAGAATAGAAAAACTTCTTTTGGAAAAAGAGAAGATTAACAGGGTTTCAAAGCTTGCGCTTTTGAAATATTATTCGAATTCGCCCAAAGAAGTATGGAATGCCAATCTTATCGAAGATCTTGTTAACGAAGAACTTGAAAAGAAAATCTGTTTCCCGTTCTTTATGTCATTTGAACCGGTATGCAGAAATCTTCAGGGATATTCGGATTACTCCTTTGTCGAATACAAAGGCAATCCCAGAGGGCATGTGGTTATTCATTATTGCATCGAACATGACGATGGTGCCGCAACCGAATATCGCAAGGAAGAAATGAACCATCTTTACAGCGGTATATTCGTTAAATCATTCATTCTTTTCTGCGATGAGACGGTACAGTATTATATCACCGAAGAGAATCAGAATATGGAACAGCTTACACAAAGTTCCGTTCTTACAAGAAGCGAATACGAAAATGAAACCAAACCATGGAGATTCACTCTTCTTAATGATTGTATCATCGCAAAGAAGCTTGATGATTATCAGACGGTAGAGAGTGACCTTGTTTCCTATATGGAAAAAGATTTCCTTACCAAAGAATTGTTTAAGATATATCAGTAAACTTTAGAAAAAGAAAGTATGTGAGCATCTAATGATTTCGGATATAAAAGAAGTATTTGACAAAATTAATAAAGAACGATATGTTGTCGGACTCGACATCAACGATTCCTTTGCACAGATTTCGGTATGCAAAGCGGATTCGGATAATCCGTCCACTCTTGCGATTATGGAAAATACCGAAGAATACAATGTTCCTCTTTACATGTTAAAAAGAAGAGCCGACGGTGCTTGGCTTTTCGGCAAAGAAGCAAAGGAAGCGGAAGATGACGGAGTATTGACCGACAATCTTTTTGAAAAGGCAAGACTTGGCAAAACGGTACGTATTGACAGGGAAGAATATCTTGCAAAAGATATATTCCTGCTTTTCTTAAAGAAGGTTCTTCTTATATTCCCTGTTATGGTTACACCCGATAAGATTCTTTCTTTGACCGTAACATTAAAGGATGCCGATTCCGACACGATTCGCATGCTTATGGAATTGCCTGGAATGCTCAAAATCAATCCGGATATTCTTCATTTCGTTACTTACGAAGAAAGCTTTTTCTATTACATGCTTTATCAAAGCGGAGAATTGCAGAATCACAATATTCTGCTATTTGATACATCGGGAGAAAAACTTCGTTCATATTCTCTTATGAGAAACTTCTTTAAAAATCCCGGCGTTGCGACTGTGGATGTCAGAGAATATGTGGATTTTTCATCAGAGGCTCCCGTAAGTTATGAAAAAGGAGAAAAGGATGCTTTATTCTTAAAGATTTCTTCTTCTCTTTGCAATTCCACCATTTATTCCGGTGTTTATTTGATCGGTGAATGTTTCTATTCGGATTGGGCGTCCGAATCCCTTCAATATCTTTGCAAGGGAAGGAAAGTATTCAAAGGCAACAACCTGTTTTCCAAGGGTGCATGTTTTGCCGCAAAGGAAAAACTTAATCCTTCGGGAAAAGAGGATAAGATTAAATTTTTAGGAAATGACAGACTTAAAGTAACGCTCGGTGTAGAAACCGACGATTCGCCAAGAAAGCAGATTCCCCTGATTGAAGCCGGTACACAGTGGTTTGAGGCCGACGGAAGCTGCGAACTCATATTAAAAGAAACGGATAAAATAAATATATATCTTTCATATCTTAACAATAACAGCATAACTTACGGTGAGATTACCCTCTCGGGCCTTACGGTTACAAGCAACAAGATTACAAGGGTATCCATTGAAGTTAAGATGGTCAATGAAAATACCGTACAGTTTAAGGTATGGGATATGGGATTCGGCGAATTGTTCCCTTCAAGCGGAAAAGACTGGGAACAGGAATTAAAACTGGAAGGATAGTGTTATGGGAAGTGTTTACAGCCCCATATCGGGAAAAGCAAGCAGACCTTTTTATTTGGACAGAATATGCGTTTCGGTTTATTCGGGTGATGAATTGATTTATTGTCTCGGAGAATATCCGGAACTTCTTTGCGTGGACATGTTCAACAAAGACCTTATAAAGTGGCTTAACGAAGACTGCAGCGCAAAAGAGCTTGCCGAAATGATAGAAAAGTTAATAAGAGCGAAGGCAGATATCACCAAGATTGTGTCATCTCTTTTAAAGAAGGCTCCTTTCATTACCGATCAGGAAGCGGACAGAATTCTAAAGGTAATAAAAGAATCCGAAGGAAGCTCCGAATTTGATAAAAGAAAAGCAAGAGGAGATTTCTTCCTTACCAAGGAAAGATATTCTTATGCAATCAGAGAATATGAGCTTTTGCTTTCCTCTCTTAATGATGAAGAATCCGAAAGAGTGGCTTCGGTTTATCACAATATGGGAGTTGCCAAAGCCAGACTTTTCCTTTTTGAACAGGCGGCCGATGATTTCCTGAGAGCCTATGACTGCGATGAGAATCCCGTTCATTATTATGCATATATCGCTACTTTGAGATTTACGCTTACCGACAGGGAATATGTGAGAATGATCGGTGATGATTCAAAGATGAGAGAAGTGACACTTCGCCTTGAAGCAGATATAGAAAAAGCCAAGAAGGAATTTCTTGAAAGTCCCGAATACGTGGATTTTCTTAACAAAAAGGAAGAGAGCGACGAATCCGGAAGATATGCTTTCTGTAATTACCTTGATGTGAAGATCAACGAAAAAAAAGAAGAATACAATAAATACGTTTATTAATGGTTCATATGGGTTTCTTTAAAAATCTTTTCAGAAAAAAAGAGAATATTGACGAACAGTCACCTTTTGATTTTCTCGACAGTCAGATTCATAACGACGAGGAAAGAAAAAAATATGTATCCACTGCATTTTTACAGATGAAGGAGATATCCTCCGACATTGATGATTTGCGGCTTGAATACAATGCTCTGACAAATTACCTGAATGACTGCGATGAGATAGACAGAATTCCCAAAGAACTTAAAATACCCATTGAAGATGCTGCAAATGACATTATTACCGTTAAGCAGAACAAAGAAAAATATTATCTCGAAAAGCCTCTGATGGATGAAAATCTGTACGAAAAAATGGACAGATATTCAGATGAGTTTACAGAGATTTACAAAAAAATAAAAGATGCCGAAGAATTTCAGGGCATGATTAAATCGGATTTAAAGAAGGTTGAAGGAGAAAAGCAGGCGCTTAATTTCAGAAGACATGAACTAAAGCTTATGCTTAAAAACATTATAGGTGTTTTGATTATTTCTTCCGTTGCTTTCGCGGTATGCATGATTACTCTTTTAATCCTTGCGATATCTCTCGGACTTGATGTCAAATTGGGATTCCTTTTGAGCGTGACCATAATTCTTATAGTTTATTCTTTCCTTTTCCTTAAAGGTAATGATTTAAACAAGGAATCAAAGAAACTCGATAAAACCATCATTAAGATTATTCAGCTTCAGAATTCCGTCAAGATAAGATTTGTCAACAATACCAACCTTCTGGATTATCTTTACATTAAATACGATACGGATTCTTCCAAACATTTTAAAGAAGATTTCGATGTGTTTACGGAGGAAAAACACAGAAGAGAGCAGTATGAGCAGGCAAATAAGGACCTTCCCGCCGCAAAAAGAAGATTATTGTCCCTTCTTAAGAATCTTCAGCTTTACGATCCGGTTTCCTGGGTACATACTCCCGAAGCTTTGGTAAACAGAAACGAACTTGTTGAGATTCGTCACGAAATGATAGGCAGAAGGCAAAAACTTCGTGATGCAATAGAGGAAAACACGAAAAAGGCAGAATCCATAAGGGATGAGATAAAAGAAATGATAAAGAGATATCCCAAATATTCCGTCGAACTTGTCAACATGATGAAAGATTTCGAATCGGAATAATTTTTTCTTGATTTTGGGCTTATCGTTTAATAAAATCATAAAGTACTGTTTTTAAACAAAGAATTAATATTTTGAAAGGTGAATTATCTATGGATACAGACAGATATGTTTCCCCTCTTTCGGAGAGATATGCTTCCAAAGAAATGCAGTATATTTTTTCTCCGGACATGAAATTTTCCACATGGAGAAAACTTTGGATTGCTTTGGCTGAGACAGAAATGGAACTCGGTCTTTCTCAGATTACTCCTGAGATGATTGAGGAAATGAAAGCCCATGTTACCGACATTAATTATGATGTTGCCAAAGAAAGAGAAAAACTCGTAAGACATGATGTAATGAGCCATGTATATGCTTACGGATGTCAGTGTCCAAAAGCCAAAGGTATCATTCATCTTGGCGCAACAAGCTGCTATGTAGGCGATAACACCGATATTATTGTTATGAATGAAGCATTAAAACTTGTCAGAAAGAAACTTCTTAATGTAATCAATAATCTTTCATTATTTGCTGATGAATATAAGGATCTTCCCACACTTGCCTTTACTCATTTCCAGCCTGCTCAGCCTACCACACTCGGCAAGAGAGCCACACTTTGGATTAATGAATTCATGATGGATTTAGAAGACCTTGATTATGTTCAAAGTACTCTTAAACTTTTGGGTTCAAAGGGAACAACGGGAACTCAGGCAAGTTTCCTTGAACTTTTCAATAACGATCAGGAAACAATCGATAAAATCGATCCCATGATTGCAAAGAAGATGGGATTTGAAAACTGTTACCCTGTATCCGGTCAGACGTATTCAAGAAAAGTTGATTCGAGAGTATTGAATATTCTCGGAGGAATTGCTCAGTCTGCAACCAAGATGAGTAATGATATAAGACTTCTTCAGCATCTTAAGGAAGTTGAAGAGCCTTTTGAAAAGAATCAGATTGGGTCATCCGCAATGGCTTACAAGAGAAACCCCATGAGAAGCGAGCGAATTGCATCTCTTTCCAGATATGTCATTGCAGATACATTAAATCCTGCGATTACCGCAGCAACTCAGTGGTTTGAGAGAACACTTGATGATTCAGCAAACAAGAGACTTTCGGTTCCCGAAGGATTCCTCGCGATTGACGGTATTCTTGATCTTTGCATCAATGTTACCAACGGACTTAAAGTATATCCGAAGGTTATCGAGAAACGTCTAATGTCCGAACTTCCTTTCATGGCTACCGAAAATATCATGATGGATGCCGTAAAAGCAGGCGGAGACAGACAGGAACTTCATGAGAAGATTCGTGTTCTTTCAATGGAAGCGGGAAGAAGAGTCAAGGAAGAGGGCAAGGACAACGAACTTGCATCTTTGATTGCGGCTGACCCTGCGTTTGGAATCAACGAAGATGAGATTAAGGAAATATTAAAGCCTGAACTTTACACAGGAAGAGCATCAATTCAGGTTAAGAACTATCTTGCAAATTATGTTAACCCTATCCTCGAAAAGAATAAGGATTTGCTTGGTTTGTCATCTGAGATTAATGTATAGTTATGTAAACTAAACTTAATATATTAAAAGATTAAATCTTTTATCGGAGGAAATAAAAATGAAATATTTTGGAACAGACGGATTCAGAGGAAGAGTAAACGAAACGCTTACGGTTGATCATGCCATCAAAATAGGTAAGTTTTTGGGATATTATTTTTCAAACACACTCGGACATGTCCGCTGTGTAATCGGTAAGGATACCAGAAAATCCGGATATATGTATGAATATGGTCTTGTTGCAGGACTTACATCTACAGGAGTTGACGTTTCGCTTCTTCATGTAACCACGACACCTTCCATTTCCTACATTACAAGAACCGAGAATTTTGATTTTGGTATTATGATTACAGCCAGCCACAATCCTTATTACGATAACGGTATTAAAGTTATCGACAGAGAAGGCTTTAAAATGAGCGACAAGATTCTTGAACTTGTTGAGGAATATATCGACGGCAAGGTTGATATCGAACTTGCCAAGAACGAAAAGATCGGTCGTGCTTCCGATTACATTCAGGGAAGAAACAAATACATGTCATATCTTGCACAGATTCCCACACAGTCTTTCAGAGGATACAAGGTAGGTCTTGACTGTGCAAACGGCGCATCTTTCATGATTGCAAAGAATGTATTTGACATGCTTGGCGCACAGACATTTGTTATCAACAATGAACCTGACGGACTTAATATCAACAAAGACTGCGGTTCGACTCATATCGAAGGTCTTCAGGCACTTGTAAAAGAAAAAGGACTTGATATCGGATTTGCATTCGACGGTGACTCCGACAGATGTCTTGCAGTTGACGAAAACGGCAATGTCGTTGACGGAGATATGATCATTTATATTTACGGCTGTTATTTGAAAGAAAGAAATCAACTTGTCAAAGATACGGTTGTAACAACTGTAATGTCAAATATCGGCCTTACCAAGGCTTTAAATGCAAAAGGCATTAAGAATGTTCAGACTCCCGTAGGTGATAAATATGTTTCGGCAGAAATTCAAAAGGAAGGTTATTCCGTAGGCGGAGAGCAGTCGGGACATGTTATCTTTAATAAATATGCGACAACCGGTGACGGAATCCTTACAGCCATAAAGGTACTTGAAATATGCATCGAAAAGAAATGCACATTGTCTTCTCTTGTATCCGATGTTACCATTTTCCCTCAGCTTCTTATCAATGTAAGAGTAGAGAAGATGGATGAAGTTCTTGAAAGAAGCGAACTTAAGGAAGTTACAGACGGAATTCTTGAGAAACTCGGTGATACAGGAAGAATCGTACTTCGTAAATCCGGAACGGAACCTTTGGTTCGTATAATGGTTGAAGCATCGACTGACGAAGAATGCGAGAAATACTGCAACGAGATTAAAGACAAGATTCTTGAATTATCAGACAGCATGAAATAATGATTAAACCAAGACGCCCCGAATTATTAATCGGGGCGTCTTAAATTTTAAAGCAAAAACATATTTCTTTTGCCGGAATAATAAAAAGTAATAAATAAACGATTTACACTTGAATAATTATATACAAGTGTGGTTTAATTGATATGCGGTTTTAAACCCGATTAATTCATAAAATTAAGGAGGAAACGGATATGGACTATCGAAGTAGCAATACCGACGCAGGCGTGGACCGAACGTGCGGAAACTTATTCGTTTCCTTTTGTATTTGTTAATACATTTATCGTTTGATTCGTTATTTGCATCGGTTTTACTATTCAGAAAAAAGCGTAAATTTTTACGTATGATCGGAGGTAAACGATGGCAGAAACAAAAGACGTATCTATCATTGTAAGCACACTGCTTACACTTCTTGAAGAAAAGAAATACCCTACAGTTAAAGAAATACTTATTACGATGAATCCGGCGGATATTGCGGCGGCTTTTGAAGAGATGGATGAAAGCAGACTTCCTGTTTTGTTCAGACTTATTCCCAAAGAACTTGCCGCAGATACTTTCGTTGAGATGGAATCCGATTTGCAGGAGCTTTTGATAAGAGGCTTTTCCGATAACGAACTTAAGGAAGTGCTCGATGAACTCTATGTCGATGATGCCGTAGACATCGTAGAGGAAATGCCTGCAAATGTTGTTAAGAGAATTCTGGCACAGGCGGATCCCGAGCTTCGTAAAGATATCAATGAAATTTTAAGATATCCCGAAAACTCTGCCGGAAGCATCATGACTATCGAATATGTTACATTAAGACCGGATATGACCGTAAAAGAGGCCATACTTCGTATCAGAAGAACCGGATTTGACAAGGAAACAATTTACACCTGTTATGTAACATCATACAGAAAACTGATCGGTATTTTGACCGTTAAGGATTTGCTTCTTGCACAGGATGAAGAAACACTCATAAAAGACATAATGGATCAGAATGTTATTTTTGCAAATACGCATGATGATCGAGAGGAAGTTGTACAAAAACTTTCGAAATATAATTTTATCGCTCTGCCTGTAGTTGATTCAGACTTAAGACTTGTCGGAATCGTAACATTCGACGACGCCATGGATGTCATGGAAGACGAGGCTACCGAGGATATGGAAATCATGGCCGGTATTACTCCTTCAGACAAGACATATTTAAAGTCGAATGTATTTGAGATTTTCCGTCACAGAATTCCGTGGCTTTTGCTCTTGATGGTATCGGCCACATTTACGGGTCTTATTATCACAAAGTTTGAAAATGCTCTTGCAGCGCAGGTTGTGCTTACCGCTTTTATTCCGATGCTGATGGATACCGGCGGAAATTCGGGATCTCAGTCTTCAGTTACCGTAATTCGTGCTTTATCGCTCGGCGAACTTGAATTCAGAGATATTCTGATAGTAATCTGGAAAGAAATCCGTACGGCCGTTCTTTGCGGTTTTGCTTTAAGTACCGCGTGTTTTGGAAAGATAATGCTTGTTGACAGATTTCTGATGAGAAATGATGATGTTACTTTGACCGTAGCTCTTACCGTATGCCTTACAATGGTTCTTACTGTTATGGTTGCAAAAGTAATAGGCTGTACACTCCCCATGATTGCAAAGAAATTGGGATTCGATCCTGCGGTTATGGCTTCGCCTTTTATCACTACAATGGTAGATGCAATTTCTCTTTTGGTATATTTCGGAATGGCAAATATTCTTTTATTCGGAGTGTGATTATAAAGAGGTATAAAAAATGAGAATCGGAATGGGATATGATGTTCACCGTCTTGAAGAAAACAGAGATTTGATTATCGGCGGTGTGAAAATCGATTATGAAAAAGGCCTTTTGGGCCATTCGGATGCGGATGTGTTAACACATGCAATTATGGATTCGATACTCGGCGCCGCGGGACTTGGAGATATCGGTCTTCATTTTCCGGACACTTCAGGTGAATTCAAAGACATATCAAGCATTATTCTTTTGGAAAGAGTCAGGGATTTAATAAAGAATGAAGGTTATGAAATAGGCAATATCGATGCGACAATTATCGCACAGGCGCCTAAAATGAGACCTTTTATAGATGAGATGAGGCAGAATATTGCCAATGCACTTCAAATTGATTTTAAGGATATCAATATTAAAGCGACCACGGAAGAACATTTGGGCTTTACCGGTCGAGGCGAGGGCATATCTTCAGAAGCAATTTGTCTTTTAAAATAAACAATAAGAGGAAAAAATGGAAACCGAATTAAGAGTTGAAGGACGTAATCTTGTTTTTGCGGCCAAAGAGAAAGATCAAATAATATCCACTTTATCCGTATCTCCGGACATAGGAGGAGACGGCACCACAATTTATCAGATAAAAAATGCATTCACAAAAGGGCTTTATCGAAGAAGAGGATATATGGATGCAATTTTAAAAGATGTATTCGCCTGTTTGCAGTCCGAACAGGAAGCATTCGTATTCCTTGGCACAAGAGAACCGGCTGTTTTTGCCAAATACGGCTTTGTGGATATAGTAAAACCCACGGATCCTTTCCCGAATACGCTCGGAAGAATTGTTGACGTGAAGAGTTTTCTTAAATATTTTGAGAGCGAGAAGGAATTTGTATTATCGCTTCAGATAACAGATGAAATGCTTCCGGAGAACGACGGTATATTTATGGTTCATTGCGGACCGACCGGCGGAAGATTAAATTCAATGAAAATATCCATGGCTGAAATACCTGAGAGCGGAGGCTGCGAAAAAATAGCAGCCGAGGCAAAGGTTGATGTTTCGGATCTCATTCAATTCGGTTTTGGATTAAAGAGTGCTAAGGAAGCCTTTAAAATAGCCGTTTCTTTTAAAGAGGAAGAGCTTTTTAAAGCATTGGATAATCTAAAATTTAAACAATCAGTATAAAATTTAAAAACGCCTATTGACATAGTAGGTTAATAGTGTTATATTTTCAATAGATTATTTAATAGGTGACGATATGAAAAACAACTTCATGTGTAAATTAAATAACTGTTGGTGTTGTCGAATGTATGATTACCGGGCTGTCGGGGCATTGGAATTTGAAAAATGCCTCTATGAGATGCGATGTTGTAAGTCAGCATAAAAAGACATCAGTCCGGGTACTTTGAAATCAAAGACTCGGCTTTTTTTATATAAAAAACGAAAACTTTATAAAGCGAATTGTGAATTAGTTTGAAAAGCATTTAATAACAAAAAAGAAACAGATAAAAAAAGATTAAGAAAGAAGGAAAAAAAATGGCTAATATTTACAAAGGAACTCTCGGTTTGGTCGGAAACACTCCTCTTGTTGAGGTAGTTAATATTGAAAAGGAATTAAAACTTGAAGCAACAATTCTCGTTAAACTTGAGTATTTCAACCCCGCAGGAAGCGTTAAGGACAGAATTGCAAAGGCAATGATTGAAGATGCCGAGCAAAAGGGCATATTAAAAGAAGGATCGGTAATTATTGAACCCACATCAGGCAATACCGGTATCGGACTTGCATCAATCGCAGCTTCAAAGGGATACAGAATTATTCTTACAATGCCTGAGACCATGAGTGTTGAAAGAAGAAGCATTCTTAAAGCGTATGGTGCAGAAATAGTTCTTACAGAGGGTGCTAAGGGTATGAAGGGAGCAATCGAGAAAGCTGAAGAACTTTCCAAAGAAATTCCGAATTCATTTATTCCCGGACAATTTGTTAACCCTGCAAATCCTGCAATTCACAAAGCTACAACAGGTCCCGAGATCTGGAGAGATACAGACGGAAAGGTTGACGTATTCATTGCAGGTGTAGGTACAGGCGGAACGGTGACTGGAACAGGCGAATATCTTAAAGAACAGAATCCCAACGTAAAAGTTGTAGCTCTTGAACCCCTTGATTCTCCCGTATTATCAGAGGGCAGAAGCGGTGCTCATAAGATTCAGGGTATCGGTGCCGGATTCGTTCCCGATGTTTTAAATACAAAAGTTTATGATGAAGTATATAAAGCCGCAAACGAAGATGCTTTTGAAGCCGCAAGACTTCTTGCAAGAAAAGAAGGTATTTCCGTAGGTATTTCGTCAGGTGCAGCGCTTCATGCCGCAATTGATTATGCAAAAAGAGCTGAGAACAAGGGCAAAACAATCGTAGCTCTTCTTCCTGACAGCGGAGACAGATATTATTCAACAGCTTTGTTTAACAAAGATTGATATAAAAGGGTGTAGTTCATAAATAAAAAGGAGCAGGAAGATTATTCTTTCTGCTCCTTTTGCTGTTTAATAAAGCAAATTAATGATGAATATTATCGAATAAATGGTTTGTGATTATATTAGACAATACATTATGATTTTTTATCGGATATAATTCTGTTTGCCTCTTCGAGGAAGGCGTCAATGTCTTTATATCTAATCTTACCTGCAGAGAAGTAAAGTCCGCTTCTTAGAGGAGAGAAGAGGAATGATGAAGATTCCATTTCTTCATTCATTGATTCTTTCTCAACGTCGCTCTTTTCTCTGTCATCTTTGGTAAAGTTGATATATTTTCCAAGACATTCTTCGATTCGCTTATCCTCAAGCAAATGCTGCATAATGGAATCGTAATCGTATGAATCGGGAAGAATGGGAGATGATGTTATGTTAACCTTTTGGCTTAAAACAATATCTCTTGAACTCTTGCCTATTTCAATCTCATACGTACCTGAAGGAACAGCCCAGTCCATAATTCTCTCGTCAAAATAAGCGAATGAACGTTTATTCAATTTGAATGTAACTGTTTTGGTTTCGCCGGGTAGAAGATTAACTTTGTCAAAGCCTTTGAATTCTCTTATCGGTCTTATGATATCGCTTTCGCAGTTTTTAACATAAAGCTCGACTGCTTCTTTGGCTTCCCTGTTTCCGATATTTGTTATATCCACTGTAACGGTTAATTCTTCATTTTCGTTTATTTCTTCTTTCGATAATTTAAGATTATCATATTTGAATTCTGAATAGCTTAATCCGAAGCCGAAGGGGAAGAGTACATTCATTTTCTTTTTGTCGTAATATCTGTATCCGACAAAAATATCTTCGGCGTAATTGACATCGTTTCTGCATCCGGGGAAGTTAAGATATGAAGGATTATCTTCAAGTTTTAAAGGGAATGTTTCAGCCAGTTTGCCGCTTGGAGATTTGTCTCCGAATATAATGTCATACTGAGCACCGCCGACAGCCTGACCTCCGAGGTAGCATTCGAGTATTGCATCAACGTCATCTACGAAAGGCATTTCTATGGGGGAACCGTTATGGAGAGCGATCACGGATTTTTTGGCAACTTTGCATACTTCGTTTATAACTTTTAACTGACAGGACGGCATTTGCATGTGTTTTCTGTCATAACCTTCAGATTCGAAAATATCGGGCAATCCTGCAAAAATAAGTGTAACATCAGCTTCTTTTGCGATATTTACGGCTTCTTCGCAAAGCTTTTCATCATATACATCAGAAACAGGAGAGAAGCCCTGTGCATATGTAATTTTTTCTATTCCGTTTTCTTTGCATGCATCCAAAAAGCTTTCGATTTTGTGACAGTTTATATGAGCGCTTCCGCCTCCCTGGAATCTGGGGTTTTGGGCGTAAGGACCGACAACAGCAATCCTTAAATCCTTGCTTAAGGGCAATACATTTCCTTTGTTTTTAAGAAGTACGAATGTTTCAGCAGCAATGTCTCTTGCAATACTATGGTGCAAATCGCGATCAAATTTGAATTCATCCGAATTACCGATATTATCATATGCATCATATACGAGTTTAAGGAGAGAAAGACAGTTTTCGTCGATTACTTTTTCGTCCAACTCGCCTTTTTTAACAGCTTCAACCAATTTTTTGTCGTTTTCGCCGTATGATGTGGGCATTTCAAGATTTAATCCTGCCTTTAATGCTTTGGCACGATCGCTTACCGCACCCCAGTCGCTGACTACATTTCCCCTAAATCCCCATTCGCCTCGCAGGATATCGGTTAATATTTTTTTATTCTGGCTTGCAAATTCGCCGTTGATTTTATTATAAGAACACATTACGGTCCAGGGAGCGGCATTTTTTACGGGACCTTCAAAAGCAGCAAGATAGATTTCTCTTAAAGCTCTTTCGGATAAATTGCTTGATGCCGAAAAACGTCTTGTCTCCATATTGTTAACGGCAAAGTGCTTAATGGAAGTTCCGACATGTTTGCTCTGAACACCTTTAATGTATGATGTGGACATTTCGCTTGCAAGAAAAGGATCTTCCGAAAGATATTCAAAATTTCTTCCGCAAAGGGGGGATCTTTTGATGTTTACAGCGGGACCCAAAATTACAGCGACATTTTCTGCTCTGCATTCTTCTCCGAGAGTTTCGCCCATAAAGCCGTACAATTCTTTGTTAAAGGTAGCGGCCATGCCGACTCCGGCAGGGAAACAGACTGCTTTGATTGATTCGTTCATTCCGAGATTGTCTTCGACATTTTCCTGCTTTCTTAATCCGACAGGACCATCCGAAACAAAGATTTTGGGTACGTTTTTATCGGGAATTGCTTTAGTAAACCAGAAAGTATCTCCTGAACAAAGAGATGCTTTTTCTTCGAGTGTCAGTTTTGAAATGATTTCTTTGATTTCTTCTGTAGACTTCATATAACCCTCCAAATTATTTAATATATTAATTTTATCATTTCAGCGGGTAAATTTACAGAAAAAGTATTTTAATATTCTCAAAGAAAAAAATAAAGAATAGTTTTTTACACATCTATATGTTTGAAAAAGAACGATATATAGATATTATAATTTTATTAATGGTTTTAAAGAGAGGGGATAATCATGAAAAAAATCATTATACCGTTATTATCTTTATTGGCACTTGCCGCGATAATCGGAGTTATCGTATTTATGAATGTTAAAGACAGGAAATTTGAACTTCCCGGCAGAATGGCGATTGAAGGAGAAATAAAAAATCACGGATACGAAGTAGGATTACTTGATATGTCAAAATATAAAAGCATTGGCATAGACAGTAAATATATAAAAATATGGGCTACACTATCTGATAAAGAAGAAAATGATAAAAGAGATGTGAATATTTCTTATGCATCCTTTGATACAGCTAAAGATGCTGCAAAAGCTTTTGACAATTATTATGCGGCCGGAATGTATATTAAGAAAAAAAGTCAATATAAAGGCAATGTTAAATTGTATTTCGACGAAGAAAAAGCAAAAGGATATGTGCTTTATAACATTAATGGTGTCATGGAGGATTTGGTAACAGATTATGCAATGGCTCAAACAAATGATATAGATTTCTTTAATCCCAAATCTAGATTCCTTTACGGTGGTATTTATCTTGACGGAAGCAGAATTGTGTTTTTTACTACTTCTGAACCGACAAAGACATATGTTATCAATGAAATGATGGATAAATACGAACTTCCGAAACCTTGATTATTATCTGATTTCATACATAAATCCGGTGAATGTTTGTTTTTTCGAAAAAGAGGCGCTCAAACGCCTTTTTTTCTTGTTATTGCTCCTTATAATTGGTAAAATAAAAATTGTGGTTTTATTAGAGTCGGAAGCGAAGGAGAAAAATGGAAGAGATTCTGAAATTTGAAGGATTGGCAGAAGATATTAAAAACAGTTTCGAATTGGAAGATACGGATTTAAGAACTTATAATCCATTAAGTCTTGCTTTTATCGGAGACAGTATTTACGAAACCATAATCCGTACTCTGGTAGTGGAAAAAGGCAATAAAAGTGTCAATGCAATGTCCAAAGAAAAAAACACTTTGGTTAATGCAACAAAACAAAGCGAAATAGGTGAATTCCTTAAGGATTATTATACAGAAGAAGAGGCTGAAATATACAGAAGAGGCAAGAATGCCAAAACGGCAAATCATTCGAAAAGCGCTGCTTATTCGGATTATCACAAAGCGACAGGCCTCGAGGCGGTTTTCGGATATCTGTATCTTTCGGGAAGGATAGACAGATGTATCGAATTGCTTACCATAGCGATTAAATCAAATGAAAAATAATAAAGAAACGGAATTGAATTATGGGATACAATGAATCAATGATTGAAGGCAGAAATGCCGTAATAGAAGCATACAGATCGGGAAAGTGTGTTGACAAGATTTATATACTCGACGGATGTCAGGACGGTCCTGTGCTTACAATTAAAAGAGAAGCAAAAAAGTGCGGAACTTTGATTAAGTATGTCGACAAAGCTCTTCTTGATAATATGTCTTCTACGGGAAAACATCAGGGCGTTATAGCTGTTACGGCTGCATATGATTATGCAGAAGTTGATGATATTTTAAGAGATGCAAAGGAAAAGGGCGAAGATCCTTTTATTGTAATTCTTGATAATATCGAAGATCCTCATAATCTCGGAGCGATAATAAGAAGCGCCCATCAGGCAGGTGCTCACGGAGTCATCATTCCAAAAAACAGAGCTGTCGGATTGACTGCCACTGTTGCCAGAACGTCTGCGGGTGCATTAAATTACATACCCGTAGCCAAGGTTACGAATATTTCTCAGACTATCGAATCTTTGAAAAAAGAGGGGATCTGGTTTGTCTGCGCCGACATGGACGGAGAGGTTATGTACAATCTTAACCTTAAAGGACCGATAGGTGTGGTTATAGGTTCCGAAGGAGAAGGGGTATCCAGACTTGTTAAAGAAAAATGCGATTTTATCGCTTCAATACCGATGAAGGGCCAAATTGACTCTCTTAATGCATCGGTAGCAGCCGGAATACTTTGCTATGAGATAGTCAGACAGAGAATGGCATAAAATACAGGGGAATTTGAATATCTATGGATTTAAGTCTAATGCAGGATGAGGAACTCGTAAGATTAAGCCGAAGCGATTCAAAAGCTATGGATTATCTTTTGAATAAATACAAAGGTGTTGTTTTATCCTGCTCAAAATCGTTATTTATATTGGGCGGTGACAATCAGGATCTGGTTCAGGAAGGCATGATAGGTCTTTTTAAGGCGATAAGGGATTTTGATGAACACAAGAACATAAAGTTTTCGACGTTTGCTCAGATTTGTGTAAAAAGAAACATATATACCGCAATCACCAATTCCAACAGTCCCAAGAATGAACCTCTTAATAAAGGATTATCAATATCTCATACGGACTCTTCCGATGACGATGATTATTTAAAAAATCTTTCGACGGACGATTTGGGCCTTTCGGAAATTTACAATCCGGAAGACAATGTCATCAATAAGGAAAAGTATGACGAGATTATTGATTTTATGAGTAAAGAACTTTCCAAACTTGAATATCAGGTTATGGATTTGTATATTATCGGTCTTACCACATCCGAAATCGCCAAGGTTTTGGGAAAGAATGAGAAGACCACCGACAATGCTTTTCAAAGAGCAAAGAATAAAATTCGTAAATTTTTGGAGGAAAGATAAATGGTAAACCCCGCAGCATTGCTTACTTTAAAAAAGAAATGGGAAGAATTCTCGGCAAGGCACCCCAAATTTGTGGCGTTTTTATCAGCACTTAAAAATCAGGGTATGGCAGAGGGCAGTATTATAGATATTAAAGTTACCATGCCCAACGGGGAAACATTTCAATCGAATATCAAGCTTACCGCAGAGGATGTGGAGCTGGTTAGGAGTTTGGCAGGACAGGGTAAATAATGAGAGTAGCATCAGAAGAGGAAGATATACTTCTTCAGAAGATTTCAAGTCTTCAGGGGAGTATTTATAATCTGGAAAATGAAGTAATGCTCTGCGAATCGCAGGAAAGGGGTTACAGGGAAAGAAAGAGACAGTTAACCGTCAAATTCTTTACCGTTATTATAGTTTGCGCTTTTTTGCTGATTCTGTCTTCAGGTTATCTGGTTCGTCTGACTGCTGACTGGCGTCTCACTCTGGCTTTGTATCTGGGCTCGGGCGGACTTGGTTTTTTTGCTCTGGGTTTTTTGATTTATACAATAATTGTTGTATTCAAGCATCTTGCTTCGACGGGATCTTCGGATTTCTGGATTACAATGGCCGAAAAAATCGGGGTTGATAATTTATACAGCCTGTCTCTTTCGAATACTGCCAAAATGAATCAGGATAAGAGAATAATCAGAAAAAACAATGATGAACTCGATGAAACTTTAAACAAGTATTTTGTTCTTAAGGATAAAAACGATATTCAGTTTGAAGCTGATGTTGCTTCGGGCAAAATAAAAGCAGGTTTCAATTTTGATCCTTACAATTCATTCGTGGATGTTACCAATGACCTTATTACTTTTAACAAACTCAGGGTTGAACATCTGCAAATTTCAAATAAGAAAAAGAATCTCGAAAAAGATGTGGAAGACATGATACAATACGAAAGCGATTGCAGGAAGAGTATTTTATGGTTTCTCTTGCTTCTTTTTGTTTTGATTGGCACTATTATAGCTTTGATTATTTGTGCGTTTTTCGAATCAAACAGCGGAATTCTATATTGGATAAGGTTTTCCATCGGATTGTTTACGATGGTTTCCGGAATTGTTGTTATTATTAATTTTGTCAATTTTCTTTTTAAATTTCCTTTCCTTTCAAAATCTCAGTTTGCACTGTTTTTAGCCGATAAATTCGGATTTGAAAAAACCAAAAAAGATCGAGACGATATGTTAAAGCAAATTGAGGATTACAATAAAAGGCTTGTCGAAGTAAATGAAGAAATCGAAATTACCAAAAAGATTCTTGCTACGCAAAAGGAAAATTTTTAAAAAATAATGATTGACAATTATTTTTATTAGTGATAATTTAAAAAAAGTTAAATAAGAAATTTAAAAACTGTGACGAAGACTGCGTCAGATGTCGAATTTTCAGAGAGTCGTCGATTTGGTGTGAGACGATAATTCAATTCTTTCTGCTATCCCTTCCGAGTTGGAATTCCGAAATGCAAAGAGTAGACAATTCCCGTAATGCTGCGTTAAAGCACTTGGCTTGTTGGAGTCAGAAGAGGAGGCACTTTCAGGGTGCAATTTGAGTGGTACCGCGGGTTAGCCCGTCTCAAGCAATTGAGACGGGTTTTTTTATCGGTTTTTAGCATCTGCTTGCCGGGTTTTAAATCCAAAACTCAATTCTCTCGATTTCAACGTGTAACGTTGTCGGACAGATATCTGTCAAAAAAGAGGCTTATGAAAAAAAAGGAGATTTTATGAGCGAAAACAATGAAAATCTTGAATTTAAAATTCATGAGGTTGTACGAAGAATCGTAGAATTAAGAGAGGTTATGAACCTTTCCGAAGAAGCACTTGCAAAAAAAATCGGGTTAAGTGTTGAGCAGTACAGAAAATACGAATCCGGTGAGGAAGATTTTCCTTTCACGTTTATCTACAAGATTGCAAATGCATGCAAGGTCGACATGAACGATCTTTTAACCGGTGAATCACCTGCACTCAGTGAGTATACCGTTACCAGAAAAGGCGAAGGAAGCGAAATCGTAAGACGTGAAGGCTTTATCTATCAAAACCTTGCACCCAAGTTTAAAAACAAACTTGCAGAGCCCTTCTTTGTAAGAATTCCTTATTCGGAGGAAGCACTTAATCCTCCCTATCATTTCTCAACACATGTAGGTCAGGAAATGGATATCGTTATCAAAGGTAACCTTAAAATGATGGTTGGCGATTCCGTAGAAATCCTTCATGAAGGTGATGCAATTTACTATGATTCCGCAACACCTCATAATGAGATTGCTCTCGGCGGAGAAGATTGTGAGATTTATGCAATCGTTATGAACCCCGAGAAAAAGGGACTTTCAGAGGTTAAAGACAAGGTTAAGACAAGTACTGTTACAAATACCGATCTTGCCAAGATCAAGAATCCCATCTATGAGAAATTCATTGAGACTACAGTTGATGAGAACGGAATCTTCAATTCGATCAAATACAAAAATGACGATAAATTCAATTTTGCTTATGATATCGTTGATGAAATGGCAAAGAAGAATCCTTCCAAGACTGCAATGGTATATCTTTCCGAATTAAAGGAAGCCAGAAGATTTACATTTAAAGATATGTCCGATTATTCAAACCAGACTGCAAATTATTTTAAGTCGCTTGGTATCGGCAAGGGAGATAAAGTTCTCGTAGTACTTAAGAGACATTATCAGTTCTGGTTTACAATCCTTGCACTTCATAAACTCGGAGCAATCATTATCCCTGCAACACATCTTTTGAAGGATCATGATTTTGAATACAGATTCAATGCGGCTCACTGCAAGGCAATTGTTTGTACGGGTACGGGCGATGTTGCCGATCAGGCTGAATTTGCAGCCAAGAGATGCCCTGATTTGAAGATTAAGGTTTGTGTTAACGGCCTTATAAGAAATGGATGGCATGATTTTAATGAAGAATTGAAAGCTTTCCCCAAGGAATTCGAAAAGCCGGCAGATTATGCATGCGGTGACGATACAATGCTTATGTTCTTCACATCCGGAACCACGGGATATCCCAAGATTGCCGCTCATAACTTTAAGTATCCTCTCGGACATTTCCCTACCGCAAAATATTGGCATAATGTTGATCCCAACGGACTTCACTTTACAATCGCCGATACCGGATGGGGCAAAGCATTATGGGGCAAGTTATACGGACAGTGGATGTGCGAAGCTGCAACATTTGTTTATGATTTTGAGAAATTCAAAGCGGAAGACATTCTTCCTTTATTCAAGCAATACAATATAACAACTTTCTGTGCACCTACAACAATGTACAGATTCTTCATAAAGGAAGACCTTGCAAAATACGATTTAAGCTCAATCAAATACGCAACAGTTGCCGGAGAAGCAATGAACCCCGAAGTTTACAATCAGTTCCTTAAGGCTACGGGAGTACGTATTATGGAAGGTTTCGGACAGACCGAAACAACACTTTCAATTGCAAACTTTGTAGGTGAGAGCAATAAGGTCGGATCTATGGGAAGACCTTCACCTCTTTATGATATTGATATTGTCGATCCTGACGGCAACCCCTGCAAGGTCGGTGAAACAGGAGAGATTGTCATCAATACACAGGGAGAAGTTCCCAACGGCCTCTTCCAGGGATATTTCGAAGATGAAGAAAAGACCAAAGAAGTATGGCACGACGGATACTATCATACAGGTGACACAGCTTGGAAAGATGAAGACGGATTCTATTGGTATGTCGGCAGAGTAGATGATGTTATCAAATCTTCCGGATACCGTATCGGACCTTTCGAAATCGAAAGCGTTATCATGGAACTTCCTTATGTTCTTGAATGTGCTGTTGTTGCTGCACCGGATGAAATCAGAGGCCAGGTTGTTAAAGCAAATATCGTTCTTACTAAGGGTACTGAAGGAACGGAAGAACTTAAGAAGGAGATTCAGGTATATGTAAAAGAGCATACGGCTCCTTACAAATATCCCAGAATAGTCGAATTCAGAGATGAACTTCCCAAAACAATTTCAGGAAAGATAAGACGTGTCGATTTAAGATAATTAAAAAAGGAGAGTGATTTTTCGCTCTCCTTTTAATGTATTTTGGTCTGAAATTTAAATTTATAAAAAAAGATAGATATTTATTTATCAATATGATAGTATATTATCGTTGATTTACGAACTGGTTAGTTGTTACTAATTGTTTCACGTAAAAGTGTTTAAATAAAGGAGATTTAATTATGGCAAATGCACCTAAAGTATTATTGATTTTAGACGGATACGGCCTTAATGAAAAGACTGAAGGCAATGCCGTTGCTCAGGCCAAAACACCTGTTATGGACAAACTTATGAAAGAATGTCCTTTCGTTAAAGGTTATGCTTCCGGAATGGCAGTAGGACTTCCCGAAGGTCAGATGGGTAACTCCGAAGTTGGCCATTTGAACATGGGAGCAGGAAGAATTGTATATCAGGAACTTACAAGAATCACCAAGGAAATCCAGGATGGAACATTTTTTGAAAATCCCGGACTTTTGGAAGCAGTAGAGAATTGCAAGAAGAACAATTCCGCACTTCACTTGTACGGACTTGTTTCCGACGGCGGTGTTCACAGCCACAATACCCATATTTACGGACTTCTCGAACTTGCAAAGAGAAACAATCTTGATAAGGTATTTGTTCACTGTTTCCTTGACGGACGTGACACACCCCCTACAAGCGGAAAAGAGTTCGTTGCTGAACTTGAAGCAAAGATGAAAGAAATCGGTGTCGGTAAAATCGGTGTTATCAGCGGAAGATATTATGCAATGGACAGAGACAACAACTATGACCGTATCGAAAAAGCTTATGATGCATTAACAAAGGGTGAGGGTATCAAAGCCGACTCAGCTACAGGCGCTATTCAGGCATCTTATGACAACGGTGTAACAGATGAGTTCATGATTCCCACCGTTGTATGTGAAAACGGCGAACCCGTTGCTACTGTAAAAGACGGAGATTCAATCATTTTCTTCAACTTCCGTCCCGACAGAGCAAGAGAAATTACCAGAGCTTTCTGTGATGATGATTTCAAGGGATTTGACAGAAAGAGACTTGATGTTAAATATGTATGCTTTACTGAATACGATCCCACAATTCCCAACAAATCAGTTGCTTTCCATAAAGTGGAAGTTACCAATACATTCGGCGAGTGGCTTGCTGCAAACGGACTCAAGCAGGCAAGAATCGCTGAGACTGAAAAGTATGCACATGTTACATTCTTCTTTAATGGCGGTGTGGAGACACCCAATGAAGGTGAAGACAGAATTCTTGTTAATTCACCCAAATATGTTCCTACATATGACAAGAAACCCAGAATGAGTGCTTACACCGTATGTGATAAATTAAGCGAAGCAATTACAGCAAAGAACGAAGACGGTTCTGCAAAGTATGATGTTATTATTTGCAACTTTGCAAACCCTGACATGGTTGGTCATACAGGTGTTCTTGAAGCTGCAATTGAAGCAATTGAAGTAATTGACAAGTGCGTCGGAGAAGTTGTCAACTTCGTAAAAGAAGTGGGCGGAACAATGTTTATCTGCGCAGATCACGGTAATGCAGAACAGCTTATCGATTATGAGACAGGCGAACCTTTCACGGCTCATACTACAAATCCCGTTCCCTTCATCCTTGTAAACGGACCCGAAGGAAAGAAACTTCGCGAGGGCGGATGTCTTGCCGATATCGTTCCCACGCTCATCGAGCTTATGGGTATGGAACAGCCTAAAGAGATGACAGGAAAATCTCTCCTTGTATAAGTTTATGCAAAGAAAAAATAAGTGCTTGCAATTAGTTATATAACTATGGTAATATATTTTTTGCTTGTACGACTTTATATAAGTAATTAATGTTTATAAATCATGAGGTGAAAAATGCCACAGGTTGTAAAAATCATAGTAATGGTTGTATTTATTTTAATATGCGTAGCGCTTACATTTCTTGTACTTATGCAGGAAGGCAAACAACAGGGCCTCGGTGCTATCGGCGGAATTGCTGATTCTTACTGGGGAAAGAATAAAGGACGTTCGATGGAAGGTGTTCTTGTTAAAAGTACAACATTCCTCGCAATAGCTTTTATGATTTTGGCTTTGTTGCTCAATATTCCGATTTTATTCGGTTAAATTAAGTAGATTAAGCGCTTCCGCAAGGGAGCGCTTTTTAGATAATTTATATATATTTTGGATGATGGAATTATGTCAGCAGAAAACATTAAATTGGTAGCAAACAATAAAAAAGCATATCATGACTATTTTGTGGATGAGACTTTCGAAGCCGGTATTGTGCTTGTCGGCACCGAAGTCAAATCTTTACGTCTTGGAAAATGCTCCATAAAAGAAGCTTTTATCGGAATCGATAACGGGGAATTGTTTATATACGGAATGAATATTTCACCTTACGAAAAGGGTAATATATTCAATAAAGATCCCTTAAGAAACAGGAAACTCCTTGTTCATAAAGCCGAGATTTCAAAGCTTGCCGGAAAGATAAAGGAAAAGGGATTTACTCTTATTCCCTTAAAAGTGTATTTTTCAAAAGGAAAGGCTAAGATTGAATTCGGTTTATGCCGTGGCAAAAAACTCTATGACAAGAGAGAAAGCATAGCCAAGAAAGATTACGAGAGGGAAACCAGAAGAGAGTTTAAAAATTCTCAAATTTAGCGTTGCTTTATTGTTGTTTTTGTTATAATTTGCTATAATAATTATGCGGAATTAAGTATACATTTTTGATTTTAACTTATTTTTCCGCCAAATAATCCGATATATTTAAGGATTGAAAATTTAATAAGGGCCAGTAATGGTTTCGACAGGGGTATTGCACCTTTAGAAGCTATCCGTCCGTGACGCGTCAGTTCACAAACCTAAATATAAACGCTGATAATAACAAATTAGCATTCGCTGCCTAATCGCAGCGTGTCCGTGGTATTAGTACCTGTCTTAATATCTTAGGGCATCATTATCTGACAGGAAACGACGTTTTGATTGTCCCGTCAAAACGGGCGTATTCGGGACTACCGGATTGAAGAGTTTGTCAGACATCTCTTCAACGAGGGAAATTTTGAACTCTGACTGTGATAGGAGAAGGAGAGGGAATCTGCTTTTGGACACGGGTTCGACTCCCGTCTGGTCCATATTCGTTTTATACGAATTATTAACGGAGTATTTTTTAAATATTCCGGTTTTTTATTTTAGGAGGGGACATGGACAAGAAAGGTACAATGAGTTTTAAAGCGGTCTTAATATTGCTTTTGATAATACCGATGACAACGGTATTGCTTATTCTGGGGTTGATAAGCAGAAAGGTAGCTACGGACAGCCTTGAAAAGAACATTAAAGAGGAATTGAAAGTAGCTGCGTATTCTCTTCGGGAATATTATATTTTCGATTTGATTAACGGCCTTAATCTTGATAATGGATTTTGCGAATACGATACCGAATTTATAGACAGAATGGCAGAAACAGGTGTAGATCTTACCCTTTTTAAAGATGATGTGAGATTTATGACTACCATCAGAGACAGTGTCGGCCTCAGAATAGAAGGAACCAAAGCATCTCCTGAGATTTGGTTAAAGGTTAAAGGCGGAGAAGAATATTTTTCTAAAAATGTCAAAATTGACGGAAAACCGTATTATGTATATTACGTTCCTCTAAAGGATGGAGACACCGTTTACGGTATGGCTTTTTCCGGGAAAATTGCATCGGATGTTAAGAATGCGGAACTTAACATGACAATGCTTATTCTTATTTCGGGAATAATACTCGAAATAGCAGCCGTTATACTTGCTGTTGTGGCATCTTATGCAATTGCTACTCCTATAAAAAAGATTGCTGACAAAATATCGGAATTGTCTGAAGGAAAAGTTAATTTAACTATAAATGAGAAATCAACAATCAAAGAAACATCTCTTTTAATTGCTTCGGCAACCATGCTTAAAGATGTTTTATCGGATTCGATTTCCAAAATTAGAGATGAAGCTGATTCTCTTAAAGAAGCGATTGCCACATCTTCATCGCTTGCAAAATCTTCATCCCAGGGTACTTCTCAGATTACGGAGAGCATGATTGGTCTTGCACAAACCACTGAAACCATGGCGGAAAGTGTTCAGGAAATAAATGTCAATGTAGTATCAATGGGCGAAATGATTGAGGATGTTGTAGAAAATACCAACAATCTTAATCAAAGTTCATCCAATATGACGCATGCAAATAACGAAGCATCCGAATGCATCAGAAGTATGACCAAGAGTTCCGAAAGGTCTCTTGATGCAATTGAGAATATTACTGAACTTATCGAACAGACAAATGAATCAATTCAGAAAATTGATGAGATGATGAATCTGATTACAAATATTGCTTCTCAGACAAATCTTCTTGCTCTTAACGCATCGATTGAAGCTGCCAGAGCAGGTGAAGCAGGAAAGGGATTCGGTGTTGTTGCAGAGGAAATCAAGAATCTGGCAGAACAATCCAATCAGTCGGCTTCAAAGATTAAAGATGTTGTAAATCAGATTTCTTCTCAGTCAGATGAGTGTGTAAGCGAGTCAAGAGAAGTTAAGAGTATTATTGATGAGCAAAGAAAACTTCTCGATATTACACTTGATAAATTTGACACTTTGGATCAGGAAATTAAATCGTCTGTTGATGAAATCAATTCCGTTTCCAATGTTGCAGCTCAACTTGATAAGATTAAAGGCATTCTTCTTAATTCTGTAAGCGATTTGTCGGCAATATCAGAAGAGACAGCCGCAACCAATCAGGAAGTTTCCGCATCGATTGAAAACATTGCGGACAGTGTTCAGAAGGTCAGTGAAGATTCTGATTACATGAATGAGCTGTCAGACGGACTCAAAGACGCGATAGCTTACTTTAAATAATTTGTTTCATACAGGTTATAAGGGGATTAAATATATAATACGGCGAAACCCATATAAGGTTGCGCCGTATTGATTTTTCACATGTATTATAGTATAATAAAGACACCTGAAATATGACGACTTGTTATTTTGACCCTACAATACTTTAAACGGGATTCCTACATCTTTAAATCTATGTCAGGCCATATCAGTTTTATCCGATGGAAGGCAGAAATTTATTTGCGGTTACCCACCTGGCTTTTAGCTAGGAGTCAAAATACGAGATCATGTTTCGGGTTGTTTATTATCATGAAGAAAATTAAAGCATTTTTTAACGGTTATATGGAAATATCAATGCTGTATCGGCAAACCAATGCGAGATTATTTGCATCGAGTGTTGCCTTTTTTGTATTTCTTGCCATATTTCCGACCGTGCTTTTGGTTTTTTCAATCATTCCTTTTACTCCGCTTACAGAAGCGGGTGTGCTTCAATTCCTGGAGAAGGTTCTTCCGGAAGCTTTGGATTCCCTTACCGTTAATATAATAAGACAGCTTTACGGTCATTCACCGGCTATTTTATCAATTACCACACTTATTCTTTTGTGGTCTGCCGCAAAAGGAATCCAGGGCATTAAAAGCGGTTTAAATGTTATAAACGGATGTGCCGAACTTTCCAATTTTATTTTGCTCAGACTTAAAGCCATTGTTTATTCTCTTGTTTTTGCAATCGCCATTGTAATAATGGTTGCGGTTGTTGTGTTCATCAACTATATTTACGATCTTTTAGGGCAGTATTTCGGTTTCCATTTCGGGTGGCTTGAAGCAATCTTTAATTTACGATTCCTGGTTCAATGGATATTCTATGCATTTTTGCTTACGTTTGTATACGCATGGGTGCCCGATAAAAAGACAAGACCCCGCAAGCAGTGGAGAGGAGCTCTTTTTACCGGTACTATGTGGACTCTTTTCAACTTTGCTTTTAACTATTATCTGATGAATTTTTCGACTTTTAACCTTTACGGTTCAATGGCGACAGTCATTATTATGCTTATCTGGGTTTATACATTATCAGTTTTCTTTATGTTCGGCGGAATAATTAATGTGTATTTCAATAATAAAGCCAGGGGAAATAAGATCGATTCAAAGTGAAGCATACGAGCAATTTAAAGCTTTTTGGTGTTGACTTTACAGTTTGTTTGTGAATATAATGTTTTGTAATTAAATACGGCAAGGATGGTGCAAAAGTCTTTATTATTCTTCCAGAGAGAGAAAGTGAGCCGCTGAAAGCTTTCTTAAGACAATGATAAAAGATCAATTTCACACCGGAGTCTGCATTCTGAAAATTCGCGAGTAGGTTTGCACGTTAGACAGTACGTTAACTTTAATGAGAGCATAAGTTTACATAAATATTTTTATGTTAACTAATGAATATGGGTGGTACCGCGATAATTCGTCCCGTAGATAACAATTTCTACGGGATTTTTTATTTTGTAATATTTGTAATAAAAATATAAGGAGACAGATATGAACGAAAAATTAACTTCAATCAAACAGGAAATTCTGGACAGTATCGAAAAGTCTGCGGTTTCCAGAGCAACTGCGTTTGAATTAAGAAAGAAATATCTTGATTCGAAGACAGGCGAAATCGGTCAGCTTATGAAGGAAATGAAGAATATTCCCAACGAAGAAAAGGCTGAATACGGAAAGCAGGTTAATGAATTAAAGAGCTGGGCAACAGAGGTTTTTGAAGATCTTGATGCCAAGATGAAAGATAAGGAATTAAAAGAAAGATACGAAAAAGAAAAGATTGATGTAACCATAGATGCCAAAGCGGAAGTAAAAGGCAATCTTCATCCCATTACACAGATGAGAAATCAACTTATCGATGTATTTGCGGGCATGGGATTTACTATTTATGAAGGCACTGAAATAGAGAATGACTATTATAACTTCACTGCACTTAATACACCTGCCGATCACCCGGCAAGAGACATGCAGGATACATTTTATCTGTCGCCCGAGTTTCTTTTGAGAACTCAGACTTCATCCGGACAGATTCATGTTATGGAGAATACAAAACCTCCCATTAAGATTTTATCTCCCGGAAAAGTATTCAGATCGGATGATGATGCTACTCATTCACCCATGTTTACCCAGATGGAAGGTCTTGTTGTCGATAAAAAGATTACACTTTGCGACCTTAAGGGTATGCTTGATAACTTTGTAAAGAAGATTTACGGAGAAGAAACAACTACAAGACTTCGTCCTTCTTATTTCCCGTTCACAGAACCATCTGTAGAAGTGGATGTAAGCTGTTTTGAATGCGGCGGCAAAGGATGCAAGCTTTGCAAAGGAACAGGATGGATAGAGATTCTCGGTGCGGGTATCGTTAACAAGAAGGAACTTGAAAACTGCGGCATTGACTCTGAAGAATATTCAGGACTCGCATTTGGTATCGGTATTGAAAGAACGGCAATGCTTAAGTACGGTATTAACAACATCAAGTTGTTGTTTGAATCGGATCTTAATGTGTTAAAGCAGATTGATGACAATTAATCCCGGGGCCGATTCGTCAACTGTACGATACACCGCGGGCACGCTCTCGCTAAGTGGTATCACGTAGCGGCCGCTAAACTCACCTTCGCACTTCGTGCTTGGTTCGTTAAGCGCCGACGGATACCAATTACCCGCTAATGCATCATACGGTCGCCTCATCGGACGAGATTATTAGACTATTAAACTTTTAGATAAAATAAAGATAATAAGGAGTTAATTATGTTAGTACCCTTAAGTTGGTTAAAAGAATATGTTGATATAGAAGATATCGAACCTTCAGTGCTCGAAGAAAAATTGTTTTCTTGCGGATTTGAGGTAGAAGAAGTTATCGAAGTCGGAAAGGATATTTCGGGTGTAGTTGTTGGTCTTGTGAAAGAATGCGAACCGATTCCCGATACACATCTTCATGTGTGCAAAGTTGACGTAGGACAGCCTGAATTGTTACAGATTTGCTGTGGCGCCGATAATGTCGAAGCAGGCAAAAAATTCCCCGTGGCTCTTGATGGAGCAAGTGTACTTGCTACCGCAAAAGATCATAAGACGGTTGAAGGCGTTATGAAGATTAAGAAGGGCAAGCTTCGCGGATATGATTCCGAAGGCATGCTTTGCTCAGGTGTTGAAATCGGTGTTGCAGAAGGTATGTATCCAGGCGCTTCCTATAACGGATTGCTTGTACTTTCCGATGATTGTGAAGTAGGCGCTGATGTAAAACCTATTGTCGGAATTGATGATTATCTTTTTGATGTATCGATAACCGCCAACAGACCTGATTGTCAGTGCATTACAGGTATTGCAAGAGAAGTTGCTGCAGTTCTTAACAGAGAATATAAAGCACCTTCACTTGAATATCATGAGGACAACGTTACAAAAGACGGATTCAGCGTTGAAGTTAAAGCTTCCGATATCTGCCCCAGATACATTGGTCATTATGTTCATGATGTTGTCATTAAAGAATCACCATTGTGGATGCAAAGAAGACTTTCTTTGGTAGGTCAGACTCCTATATCCAATATGGTTGATATTACAAATTATGTTTCACTGGAAATGGGTCAGCCCATGCATGCTTTTGACTGCGATTATATCGAAGGCAACAAGATTGTTGTAAGACGGGCTGAAGATAAAGAAAAGATTGTTACTCTTGATGAGCAGGAATATGAACTTAACAATAACAACCTCGTAATATGCGATGGTGTTAAACCTGTAGCAATCGCAGGTGTGATGGGCGGTCTTAATTCAGAGATAAGAGACACAACCAAAGAAGTTCTTTTCGAATCTGCCAAATTTGCAAGAGACAATATCAGAAAGACATCGAGAGCACTCGGAAAGAGAACCGATGCCTCTGCAAAATATGAAAAAGGTGTTGATGAATATTCAACATTCAATGCTATGAAGAGAGCACTTCATCTTGTGGAAGAATTGGAATGCGGCAAAGTTTCCTGTACTCATGTTGATGTAAATACAGGTAACTCAATCGAACCCAAGGAAATGAAAGTCAGCATTGCCAAAGTTAACAGAGTGCTCGGTATTGAAGTTCCTACAGAAGATATTGTAAGAATTCTTACAAATCTTTCTTTCGATCCCAAGGTTAACGGTGATGAGCTTACACTTATGATTCCTGCTTACAGAGAGGATATGGAGAGCTATCCCGATGTAGCGGAAGAAGTAATAAGAATGTATGGCTATGATCATATTAAAGACACATTCCTTCCCGATGCACAGGTTACCATGGGCGGTCTTAATGCAAAGCAGAAGAAAGAACTTAAGCTTAAGAAAGACCTTTGTGCAAAGGGTGCATATGAATGTATTCATTACTCATTCATTTCACCTTCTGATTTCAATCTTCTTAATTTAAGCGAAGATGCAGATGAGAGAAAGGCAATTAAGATTTTAAATCCCATTAACGAAGACTTATCCGTTATGAGAACCACTCTTGCTCCTTCAATGCTTCATGCCGTATCCAGAAACCAGAAGAAAGGCAATCTCGAAGGAAAATTATTTGAAGTGGCTTCAAGATTTATTCCAAAGAGCCTTCCTTTGACGGAGTATCCCGAAGAGAAGCAGACTCTTTGCATTGCTGTTTGGGGTGAAAAGTATGATTTCTTTACGTTAAAGGCCGTTGCAAATGCGGTTGCTGATTCTTTCTTTACCGAATTTAAGTATGAGGCTTCTGAAAAGTCATTCCTTCATCCTTATCAGACAGCTTCCATCAAAGAAGGAGATTCCGTTATCGGTTATCTTGGAAAAGTATCTTATGAAGTGGCTGAGAAGCTTGATTTAAGAACTGGTGCTTATATTTGTGAGATAGACCTTGATTATCTTTATTCACTTGATACAAAGGCTTCATTCAAACCTTTATCCAAGTTTGCTTCGGTCAACAGAGACCTTGCGCTTCTTATGAACAAAGATGTTTCCTGCGGCAGTGTTGAAGATACAATTAAGGGTGGATGCAAATATGTTACAGATGTAAAACTTTTTGATATCTATGAAGGCGAAAATATTCCTGCAGATAAGAAGAGTCTTGCATTTACAATTACTTTCACACCCGGTGAAGAAGATTTTGAAGCTGATTCGGTTGACAAGTATGTTAAGAAGATTCTCGGAAATCTGAAATTTAAATTGGATGTGGAGATAAGAAGTTAAAATGTTTACGGCTCTATCTGTAATTATATTTATTTCGATTCTGCGAAACGGCAATTTAAGCAATAATGATGCGGCAACCATGTTAGCATTCGGCTGGATATTATTTCTAGGCGTAGGTTTGCTTTTGGATGGAATAGTTTTATTGTCCGTAATATCTTTGATTATCCTTATTGCAGTCGGAATATTCCTTTTAGTGGGACATTCGAGAAACAAGAAAAAAAGAACCGCGGAATTGAAGAATGGATACAAAGAGGGTAACGTGGAAGATTACGGAGGTAAAACAAATGGAAAATAAATGCGTATGGAATAAATACAATGCAACACAATTAAAAGAACTTGAAAGTTTTACAAAAGAATATATCGATTTTATCTCTGAATGTAAGACTGAGAGAGAATGTGTTGAACGTATTGTAAATGATATTGAAAAAGAAGGCTATGTCGATATTAACAAGGTAATCAAATCCGGCAAGAAATTAAAGGCAGGAGACAAGGTTTATTCTGTTAAGATGAATAAATCAATCATAATGGCCAATATCGGAAGCGATAAACTTGAAGAGGGTGTTAATATCCTCGGTGCACACATTGATTCACCTCGTCTTGATGTTAAAGCAAATCCTTTATATGAGGATTCCGGAATTGCATATCTTGATACGCATTATTACGGCGGCATCAAGAAATATCAGTGGGTTACCATACCTCTTGCCATTCACGGTGTAGTTGCAAAGAAGGACGGCACAAGTGTAATCGTGAATCTTGGAGAAGAAGATGACGATCCCGTATTCTTTATCTCCGATTTGCTTATACATCTTTCGCAGGAACAGCTTGAAAAGAAAGCTGCAAAAGTAATTGAAGGTGAAGCTCTGGATATCATTATCGGAAATAAACCTGCAGCAAACGATTCCAAAGCTTCTGCAAAAAAGAACTCAAAAGATAAAGAAGACAAAGATGAAAAAGACGCGGTAAAGAAATCGGTTCTTGATATTCTCAAAAAATACTACGATATCGAAGAAGAAGATTTCTTGTCTGCTGAACTTGAAATAGTACCCGCAGGAAGAGCAAGAGAAGCAGGATTCGATCGTTCCATGGTTCTTGGATACGGTCAGGATGACAGAGTTTGTTCATTCCCTTCATACAAAGCCATGCTTAAAGTAAAGAAGGTTAAAAGAACTGCTGTATGTATTCTTACAGACAAGGAAGAAATCGGATCTGTCGGCGCTACCGGAATGCAGTCTCAGCTTTTTGAAAATGTAATGGCTGAAATATTGAATCTTTGCGATGATTATTCTGAGATAAAATTAAAAAGAATGCTTGCCAATTCCAATATGCTCTCAAGCGATGTATCTTCAGCTTTTGATCCTTCTTATGCATCAAGCTTTGATAAGAAAAATGTAGCATACTTGGGTAAAGGTTTGGTTCTTTGCAAATTTACCGGATCACGCGGCAAATCAGGTTCGAATGATGCAAATGCTGAATACCTCGGGGCAATAAGAAGCATATTCGATAAAGATGATGTTTCATTCCAGCTTGCAGAACTTGGCAAGGTTGATTTGGGCGGTGGCGGAACAATCGCTTATATGCTCGCAAAATACGGAATGAATGTTATCGACTGCGGCGTAGCTGTTCTTAACATGCATGCTCCTTACGAAGCAACCAGCAAGGCTGATATTTATGAAACATTCAGAGGTTATATTTCGTTTATAAAGAATATGTAAGTAACACCTCATCAGAAACTATGGAATTAAAAAAATCAGATTTTTATTATGATCTTCCGGAAGAATTGATAGCTCAGGACCCTTTGGCTGACAGAACTTCCTCAAGACTTTTGAAATTAAATAAAATTACAGGCGAGTTTTCACACCACCATTTCAGCGATATTATCGATTTTCTTCATGAAGGGGATTGCCTTGTTTTAAATAACACCAAGGTAATTCCTGCGAGATTGTTCGGTGTAAGAGAAGGAACCGGTGCGAGTGTCGAATTTCTGCTTTTAAAGAGACTGACCGATACTGATTGGGAGTGTCTGGTAAAACCCGGGAAGAAAGCCAAGATTGGTTACAAATTTTCTTATGGCGACGGCCTTTTAAAAAGCGAAGTAATAGACATAACACCTGAGGGAAACAGAATCATAAGATTTGAATTTGAAGGTATTTGGGAAGAAATACTCGATAAACTCGGAGAGATGCCGCTTCCACCTTATATTACGCATAAACTTCAGGATAAGAACAGATATCAGACTGTTTATGCCAAATACGACGGTTCGGCTGCGGCACCTACTGCAGGTCTTCATTTTACAAATGAACTTTTGGAAAGAATTAAAGCAAAAGGCGTTAAAATCGCTTATGTTACGCTTCATGTAGGCTTGGGTACATTCAGACCTGTTAAAGAAGATAATATTCTCAATCATCATATGCACAGCGAATGGTATCAGGTGACCAAAGAAGCTGCCGATACGATAAATGAGACCAAGAAAAGCGGCGGAAGGATTATTTGTGTCGGCACTACAAGCTGCAGAACCATTGAATCAGCTTCCGATGAAGACGGAACGGTAAGAGCGGAAAGCAGGGATACAAGCATTTTTATCTATCCCGGATACAAATTCAAAGTTCTTGACTGCCTCATTACCAATTTCCATTTGCCTGAATCAACATTAATTATGCTTGTGTCAGCTCTTGCGGGAAGAGACAATGTACTTAAGGCTTATGAGGAGGCCGTTAAAGAAAAGTACAGATTCTTCTCATTCGGGGATGCAATGTTTATTACAAACGAATAGAATTCAGGCATAAAAAAGTTTTTAATTATACATTATTTTATCAAGTGTTTTTTTAAAATTTGTCTGTTGATAAATAATAAAAAGAATGTCATATTTGTTTTATAATGAAATAAATATGGCATTTTTATTTTTTGGAGAGAAAAATTCTTTTAAAAAGCAATTAAATATGCCCGGAAAGGATTAAAAATGAATATTAATCAGGCAAAAGAAAAGATTGAGTTGATAAGAGAGAATATCGGAAAAGTAATTGTCGGAAAAGATGATGTTATAAAAAATGTTTTGATTTGTCTTATAGCTGACGGACATGTGCTTTTGGAAGATTTGCCCGGTACAGGCAAAACCATGCTTGCCAAATCTTTATCTTTATCCATTAATTCAAAGTTTTCACGTATCCAGTTTACGCCCGACTTACTGCCTGCGGATATTATTGGCCTTAATGTTTACAACAGAGCAACCGAAACATTCAATTTTGTTGAGGGTCCGATTATTACAAACATTCTGCTTGCAGATGAAATCAACAGAGCGACACCGAGAACGCAGTCTGCGCTTCTGGAAGCCATGCAGGAGAGACAGGTGACCGTTGACGGTGTTACCAGAAAACTTGAATCGCCTTTCTTTGTAATAGCAACACAAAACCCTGTTGAAACAGCGGGTACTTTCCCTTTGCCCGAAGCAGAACTTGACAGATTTATGATGGAATTGTCTCTCGGAAAGCTTACAATCGAAGAAGAAGTTAAGATGCTTAAGAGATTTGAAAACAACGAACCCATCGAGACACTCGAAAATGTTGTTGATGCGTCGGATATCATAGAAATAAGAGAACTTCTGAAAGAGATTAAGATACATGATGATTTGATTAAATATATAGCTGCGGTTTGTGAAGTTACAAGAGCAGATTCGGGAACATATATGGGCGTAAGTCCCAGAGGTTCGCTTGCGCTGTTAAAAGCTGCCAAAACTTCAGCGCTTATCGAAGGAAGAGATTATGTTCTTCCCGATGACATAAAGAACCTCATAACGCCTGTTCTTTTGCACAGAATTCTTTTTGTTAACAGAAAAGACAAGACTTCCAGAGAACAGTATTTAAATGCATTGGTAAGCCGTGTTGAAGTTCCCAGTGAGAATTTTAATTCCTGATAACGGAGTTTTCATTTTATGAGACTTTTATTGGTAATTGCAATCGGATTTCTTTTGTATATTATTCAAAAGCGTGTATTTAAGAAATTCTGGTTGAAAGGATTACAGGTTAATATTGATTTTGAAGAACCTATTGTAAGAGAAGGCGACAAGAACGCTTTGATTGAAGTGATCAAAAACGACAAGGCACTGCTTCTGCCTGTTCTTCAGCTTAAGTTTTCGATTACAAGAACTTTTATTTTCCCCAAGGAAAAGAATTCAGCCGTTACCGACCAGTATTATCGGAATGATTATTTTTCCTGCAGGCCTTTTCAGATTATTACAAGAAAATATTTATTTAAAGCGACCAAAAGAGGGGAGTATAAAATTACTTCCATCGATTTGGTTTGTAAAGATATTTTTATGGATAAAAGCAATTTTGCATTATCCAACGAGTATTCATCGGTACTTGTTTTGCCTGCAAGAATCAGAAAAGAAAATTTGAGCGACAATATCATAAGATATACGGGCGATGTAATCAAAAGAATAAAGATAAATGAAGATCCTTTCGAATTCCGTGCGATAAGGGAATATCAGCCTTACGATCCGATGAATCATATCAACTGGAAAGCGACGGCAAAAAGCGACAATCTTCATGTCAATACATTTAATTCGACAAACAGAAAGAATGTTATAATTCTTTTGAATCTTGATATGAATCTTATCAGAAACAGAGAGGAACTGGCTGAATGGTCTATCAGAATTGCATCCTGTCTTGCAGATCTTTTTCTCGAAGAACAAATCCCTGTGGCACTTTACACCAACGGAACCGATTATGAATCCAATGAAAAAATAGGTGTGGATGCCGGTTCCGATGACGGTCATATGAGAAATATTGACATAGCTCTTGCGAGAATTCTTGTAAAGGATGTATGTCCTTCGTTTTTGGATCTTATTGATGAACATATAGATTTGGAATCCGACAATGAATATATCATTATTTCGAATTACAGAAAGAATGATTTTGCAAATAAATTTGATGAATTAAAAAGAATCGGTGCAAAGGTAAGTTTGATTGTTCCCGATTACGGTTATGCTGATATAGCGCCTTTTTCGGAAAACGGAACCGATACTTTTAAATGGGTTATTGAAAATGAAAAGTAGAAGATTTTTGGCTCTTGCCGAAATATCGAATTTCATAATGATATATCTTTTGATTCTTGCTTTGGGCGAAGTCTGGGATATGATATACAAGAGACCGTTTTTGCCGATTCTTCCCATCGGTATTTTAGTATTGCTTTTATTTTCATATTTTTTGAGGACTCTCTTTGATACAAGGCAATTCCTTTTGAATAATTTCTTTGTATTTGCCCTTCTTCACATATTTCCGCTTCTTTTGATTATTTTTCTTCCTTTTGATTTTATTTACAAACTTTTTCTGTTCGGGGTTTTCATGCTTCTTTTGATATCCGATTTGAAAAGTTATTTTGTTTCAAGAGGAGAGGGATTTACTTACGTTACCATTATTTTTGTTTTGCTTCCTTCGATAGCGTATCTTTTTGCAGATATTTTTGATTTTACCTTTGCGATGAGATATTTCTTTGTCATTGGCGTATTGTATGTATTATTCAATTACCTTCGTTTGTTCTTTGAAAATGCATATTTGCTTTCCATTGAAAGAAAAAACAATGAAAAAATGCCTCTTGAAGACATGCTTAGAAACGACACAAAACTGGTTGTACCTTTTGTTGTTTTGTCTTTCGTTATTATGGTTTTGACCAAAATCGAAGCTTTTGACAGAGTGACATTGTTTTTGTATTTGAAATTTGCGAATTTCCTTGGCTTTTTAATCATAAAGATTACAGAATTTGCAGATTACATATTTGAGAAGCTTTTCGGTGATGCGGAGGATGTCACCATGACGATCACGATGGAAGAGATTGCCGAGAGTGAAGGTTCGCAGACAATCTTTAATGTTATATCCGGTGTAATGTTTATTATCGTTTTGGCTATTGTTGTATTTGTACTTATAAAAATAATCATTTCGATAATGAAATCACTGATTGTCAAAAAAGAAATTAAAACAATGACCATTGAAGATGACGGCATGATTGAAATAAGGGAGAAAATAGTCAGGAAGAAATCACAAAAGAAAGAGAATCTTTCGAAAATCAGAAAATTATACAAAAAAACAATTATCAAGAATATAAAAAAGGGTTATGAACTTAAGAATTATCAGACACCCAGAGAAAGAGCCGAAGACATCAATAAAATGATGAATGAAGATATATTCGAATTAAATGCTTTGTATGAGAAAGAACGATATGGACAGGTAAATGACTAAATGGCAAAAGACCTTTTATTTTGTGTTTGAATGTGATATAATCAATAGGTGTTGTGGTTTAAATAAAACATAATGAGAGGTAGGTTATATGAATATCAAAAAGATTAAGACATTTGCCAGCCTGGCTGTAAGTATTGCTTCTCTTGCACTTGTATTTGCTGCATGCCAGCCTAAGAATCCTGATATTGTTTATGATAATGACGGTGAGGATCCTGATACATCAAATGTTGTAAGTATTGACAGTGATATCATTAATACAGATACAAGCGATAATACTGAAGATGAAGAAGAAGTATACGAAGAGACCAAGGAAGGCTGTGTAAGAAGCGAGTTAACCAACGAATGGATAGATGAAGCCTTGGAGAACCAAAGACCAATTGCTTGTATGGTTGACAATGAATCGATTGCTCTTGATCATTACGGTGTAAACCAGGCTGATGTTGTATATGAACTTATGAATTCTACGGAAAACGGACGAGTTACCAGACTTATGTGTCTTATTAAAGACTGGGAAAAGATTGAACAGCTCGGAAGTATCAGAAGTACACGTACAACCAATGTAATGCTTTCGGGTGAATGGAATGCAATCCTTGTTCATGACGGCGGTCCTTTCTATATCAATAACTACATCGGAATGCCTTATTGCAACAACCTTTCAGGCGGATTTGCAAGATTTTCAAACGGTAAACCTACTGAATTTACCGAATATGTAACATACGAAAATTATACCAATCCCACCACAGGCAAATCATACAACGGATTGGGAAAGAGAATTGAAGCTGCCGGCTATTCCAAAGAATATAATCAATATTACGAAGGAAAGCATTGGAACTTTGCAAAGGGAGACAATAAGATCGGAGATTTTTCAGATGCCAAAGCTGTTAAAGATGTAGATCTTCCTTTCCCTCACAACAAATCCAAATTAAAATACAACGAAGAAAAGAAAGAGTATGAGTATTATGAATACGGCAAGGCTCATATCGATGCTCTTGACGGAGAGATTACAAGCTTTAAGAATGTTATTCTTGAATGCATTTCATTTACCCAGCTCGATCAAAACGGTTATTTGACATATAATGTTACGGATTCCACATCACATGAAGGTTATTACCTTACAAACGGTAATGCAGTACCGATTACCTGGTCTAAGGATAAACCCGAAGGAATCACACATTATTACTACAAATCTAACGGCAAGGAAATCGAACTTAATACAGGAAAGACATATATAGCATTTGTTCCTGCAGATTCCTGGAGTGATTTGGGGTTGAAATAGAAAATCAGAGTTAAGCACAAGCGCTCGCGGCGTATTCTGAGGCAAAGCACGAGGCACTCACGAAATTTGATGTTAAGCACAAGCGCTCGCGTATTCATAAATTCTTCGAATTTATTTCACCGCGAGCGTCGCAAAATAAGAAAAAAATACGCATCCTGCAAGTCAACTTGCGGATGCGTTTATTTTTGTCTTATTTTTCTTGTGCTTAACGCGCGAGCTGCTAACGGGAATCGGACCCGTGACCTCCGCACTACCAATGCGACGCTCTACCTACTGAGCCATAGCAGCAATTACAACGAGAATTATATTATCATAGTTACTTTTAATTTGTCAACAAATTGTTCCCATTAAGTGTTGTATTTAAAGTATTTAAAATGGTATAATAGGAACCGTGTAAGGTTGATTTTTTGATAAGGAGAATGGTTATGTATTGTAGTACTTGCGGCACCAAACTTGCTGATAACGTTCAGTTTTGTCCCAATTGCGGAACAAAGGTTGAAACAGTTGTTGAAGAAACAAAAGAGAAGGTTTCCGAAGTAAAGGAAACTGTAAATGAGATAAAGACAGAAAATGTTGCGGCAACCGAAGAAGTTAAGGAAACTGTAACAGAAGTAAAGGCAGAAGAACCTGCTCCTCAGCCTGCAGCAGAGCCTGCACCCGCAGAAGAAGTAAAGGCAGAAGAACCTGCTCCTGCGCCTGCAACAGAAGTTAAAGCGGAAGAGCCTGCACCTGCACCTGCAGCAGAAGTTAAGGCTGATGAACATGCTCCTGCGCCCGCAGCCGAGCCTGCACCCTCAGCAGAAGTAAAAGCGGAAGAACCTGCTCCTGCTCCTGTGACTGCAGCAGAACCTGCACCCGCACCTGTGGCAGATCCTGTACCTCAGCCTGCGCCTGCACCTCAGCCTGCACCTCAGGCGGCACCGGCTCAGACAAAAGCCGAGAAACCCAAGAAAAAAGGCAAAGGCTGTCTTATTGCAGTTATAATAGTTGCAGCCATTTTACTTTTACTGGTTGTTGTTATCGTGCTTGTTATCGCGGCAGTTATAGTTTTCGGTAATTCCGGTAATTCTTCTAAAAACGATTATACAAACAGTTCGTCTTATTACGGTGATTACACAGGATATTCTGTTATAAACAACACATACGGTTCTCAGGGACTTGCTGATTATCTTACATCACAGGGAATCAATATTGATGTTGAAGAATTATATACTGACGGAGCTCAGTCGCCCTTTGCGATTTCTCTTTACGAAGACGAAAATACAACTCCTGCTGCATGGGATTTGATTATTGATATGGGTGATTATTTCGGTAATCAAAGATTCAGTAATAAAACTTTTATTACATATTCGGATTATGCCAAGGGCAATTTCGGAGGTGGAGATATTATAGTTGATGATTATGATACTTTCAGTATTTCCGTATCTGACGTAGATAAAAATGGTAAACTTTCAGAATCCCTTTTCGGATTCAATGATACTACAGGAAAATATCAGATTGATATCAACGGTACATGTGATGGCTATAATATCAACGGTGTTATGACGTTTTCCATTATTTATGGTGATATGGATACTCCTTACAGCGCCGACATGACATTTACAGCTCAGAAAAAATAAGATTTTCGGATAAATACTATGGCATTAATTGACAAAAAATCAAGAACTTCAATTATGTACGGAGTTATGATTTGCCTTTTTGTTGCGATTGTTTTCTGTGTTATTAAAATCGCTACCAGACCTCCGGTTGTTATGGATGAGGATCGGGCAAATTATTATCTGCCGGCAAGTGAAAAAATCGATTTTTCTGAATTGGAAAATCAAATTGCCGAAAAGAAAGAAGAAGTACATATTGAAGTAGAAGACAGGGCCAGACTTATTGAGGATAATGTTAATATAAGAACCGGCCCGGGAACAGAATATGATCGTCTAGGCTCAGCTTATAAAGGCTTTGATTATAAAGTACTCGGTGATAAAGATTCCGAATGGATTAAGATAGAGTATGACGGAAAGACAGCATATGTTTTCTCTGAATATGTGGAAGTCGTACCGATGTTCTTAAATGATGAAGGTGAATATGAAGAGTATGTTACATTTGACGATACATCTTCATCGAATGAAAACGCTGCGGATACGGAGACGACACAAGATCCTGAAAATCCTGAAGACACAGATGATAATTAAATATAATCTGATTTATAAGATATGTATTGAAAAAATAATCTCGGAGAAATCCGAGATTATTTTTTTCTCAAAAGTACATTATTTTTTTAGTATATGATTTATTTCCGGATAAAAATTTATCGAATATATCTTTGGATTGCTTTTGCAATTTGGAAGATTATCTGTTTTGCATTTCCCACATCTGCTGTTGAAGTATTTCCTGATAGTTGGGCTGTGAGAAGAACTGACTGTTATGGCAGCAATGATTATCGGGAATGGTGTTTTGTCCGTAATCCAATACTTCTGATTCTTTAAGCGGAAGAGTGGCAATACCTTCGGTAGCGAAAGGACAGGACTCACAAGCGATTTTACCGTCGTAGCCGCACACTATTCCTTTATAATGGATATCGCAGTATTCGACGGGTTCTGTTCCTTCTATAAAGTATTCGGTTTTAATATGTTCATCGCATAAGCCTTCTCGGGGAAGTTTACCGGAATCAGAACAAACCGCGCATGTGGTAATTCCGTTAGGCATGTCAAAGGAAGCGTTTGGAAGATTTGAGTGAATTCTTGACATGCATCCTTTCCAAAGAATTTTTGCTATATCATGCTGGTTGTTTGCAAGGTCTACGTTATTGTCAAATCCTACCCAGACAGTAGCAGTGTAATAAGGAGTATAACCGGAAAACCAGATATCATTATAAGAAGATGTTGTACCGGTTTTACCTGCAATTGACATGTCGGGGAAACTAACCATGTTACCGGTTCCTCTGGTAACAACGTCTTTCATTGCGCTTGTTAAAAGGAATGCAGATGTTTCCTGAAGCACTCTGTGACTTTCGTTCATGGAATAATCAAGTATAATATTTCCGTCTGCATCTGTAACCTTTGAATAAAGCGTAGGTCTGTTATATACACCCGAGTTCGCGATAGTTGCAAACGCTGCCGTTGTTTCCATATTTGTAACACCGTGTGTAATACCGCCGAGCGCAAGAGCCTGATGGATATCGCTCATTACCTGTCCGTCTTTGGTTACTTCTCGATCAACCAGAGTGGTGAATCCGAAATTCAGCAAATAATCATAAGCTTTTTGAGGAGTTACCTGGGTTAAAACCTTAACCGTTACGATATTTAGCGAATGAACAATACCTTCTCTAAGAGAACAAATACCACGGTAATTCTGTCCGTACCAGTTTGCGATGGGACGTCCGTTTGTATATGTGAAAGGTCCGTCATATTGAACATCGGCCAAAGTGAATTGATAAGTATCAATGGCAGGTGCATAAGTAGAAAGAACTTTAAACAAAGAACCCGGCTGTCTCATTGAGTCTGTGGCTCTGTTAAGGGTTTTACTTGCTATTTTAGGTCCGCGTCCACCGACCATGGCAACCACATAACCGGTTGACTGGTCCATAACGGTAATTGAAGCCTGCGGCTGAGGAACAAGATTGTAATTTTCGGCGCGTTCTTCGTCGCCTTCTTCCATGACGGCTGCTTTATAAGCTTCAATGGCTTCCAGAGCTTCTTCTTCCGAATTGTATATAAGATTGAAATTCGAATCAAACTGTTTGAAATAAGCCTGGAACATTTCGGTCGAATGATTAACTACATCTCCGTTGGCCTTATCAATGGTTAACTGATAACTTAGAAGGTATTTTGTTTTTCCTGCATAATTATCTTCGTTTCCGAATACTTCATCGCAATAGCCCTGGATTTCAGGGTTTTGTGTTGAATAAATCTTAAGACCGCCGGAATACAATAATTTATATGCAGTATCTTTATCATACCCTGCGATATTGATAAGATCTTCGGCAACCTGATTCGTAAGTTCGTCTACGAAATAAGAGTTTACATTATTTGTTGCAGCTACTTCGTTGACTTTCTGAATTCTTGAATATACATCATCGGCCATGGCTTCGGAATATTCTTCTTTTGTGATGTAATTCAGTTTTAACATTTTATCGAGAACGACTTTTCTTTTCTTTTTGTTTTCCTCGGGGTGGGAGATGGGATTATATCTCGCGGGGTTCTGGGTAATACCTGCCAATACGGCGCTTTCCGAGAGAGTTAACTGATATACGGGTTTTCCGAAATATCTCTGAGAAGCTGCCTGAACTCCGAGCGTATTCTGACCGAGGTTTATTGTATTTAAATAATATTCAAGAATTGTTCTCTTATCGAGTCGCTTTTCATATTCGATTGCAAGATACTGTTCCTGAATCTTTCTTTTAAATCTTACTATATCATCTGTTTCGGTTACCCAGCTTTCGTCAAAAACATTATTTTTCAAAAGCTGCTGTGTGATGGTTGAAGCACCCTGATGGAATTTACCGCCGGCCTTGATGCCTTCATATCCTGCACGGATGATACCTTTGATATCGATACCGTTATGCTCGTAAAAACGCTCGTCCTCTGTTGCAACAAAAGCATCTGCGAGATACTGGGGAATTTTATCCATTGCAACGTAACTACGGTTGGCATTTGATGTAACAAGTTTTGTCATTTCATGACCTTCGCAGTCATAAACCAAAGTTGCATAACCTGAAGGAATAAGATAATCTTCCTCAATTTCCGGTGAGCTGGCCAATACTCCGTTAAAAGCGCCCAGGCCTACGCAAAGCAAAAGAACGCATCCGATAATTGCACCGATAAATAACAGTTCCATAATGGATACTTTAAAGAGATTTGCGACTTTTATGCCCTTTGAACGCATCTGTCGCAATGTTCTTTTAATACCTAATTTTGAAAAATTCATTTTCGTGCCTTTCGATTAGTAAAAGTTATATGTTAAAATGAAAATCGTCATCTATATATAGTGGTCTTAAAAAATCATATAAAATCAAATATATATTATACTATAAAGTGTCTTTTTTGTTAATACATATTATAATGAAGCGTTTTTTGGCAGAATTTTTGGAAAAGCGTTATTTTCGGTTTGTCAGAGACAATGGGGTGAATTCATATATCTTGTAAAATGGCATATGCTTTGATAGAATAATACTCGAGGTAAAAATGAGAAAATTAACTGAATCCCGGGAAGGGATATATATCGAAAAAAAGTCCAAATTCATATGTCATCTTTACAGTGTAAAAAACGTCGATGAAATTACCGAAATTTTAAAAAGCGAAAAGAAAAAGTATTACGATGCGAGACATCATTGTTTTGCTTATATTTTGGGTGATGACGCATCGGATATTAAATGCAGTGATGACGGAGAACCTTCGGGTACGGCAGGAAGACCGATGCTCGATGTATTGCAAAAAGAAGGTGTCACCGATATTCTTTGCGTTGTGATAAGATATTTCGGAGGTACGCTTCTTGGTACGGGCGGTCTTGTAAGGGCTTACCAGAGCGCTTTGAAGGATGCAATCGAAAAGTCTTCTTTCAAAAATGAGAGAGAGGCAGTGATTGTTAAGTATAAATATGCATATAATTTTGATGCAAAAATTTCTTCGTACTTAAGAGATAAAAACATAAAGGTTTTGGCAAATGATTATTCCGATATGGTGGAAATAACCATTGTTTTGGAGAAAGATATTTATTCTTCGATTGATTTAAGATTAACGGATATTACGGGCGGCAGCATAGAAAAGATTGATGAAACTCTTTGTATGTATGCTCTCGATTAGTAAAAGGAGATAAAATGAGTTACGCTGATCAGATTTTTATTAATATGTGCAAGGATATTCTTGAAAACGGTACAAGCACCGAAGGGGAAAAGGTCAGACCTCACTGGGAGGATGGCACAAGCGCTTATACGATTAAGAAATTCGGTGTTGTAAACAGATATGATTTATCAAAGGAATTTCCTCTTATCACATTAAGAAAAACAGCACTTAAGTCCGCGACAGATGAAATTTTATGGATATGGCAAAAAAAATCCAATAATATCAACGATCTTCACAGTCATATCTGGGATGAATGGGCTGATGAAAACGGATCCATAGGAAAAGCTTACGGATACCAGCTCGGCGTAAAACATCAGTATAAAGAAGGCATGATGGATCAGGTGGACAGGGTTATTTATGATTTGAAAAACAATCCTTTCAGCCGCCGTATTATGACGAATATCTACGTTCATCAGGATTTGCATGAGATGAATCTTTATCCCTGCGCTTACAGCATGACATTTAATGTAACGCAAAAGAAAGGGGAAGACAGACTGACCTTAAATGCAATTCTGAATCAGCGTTCACAGGATGTACTCGCTGCGAATAACTGGAATGTTGTTCAATATTCGGTTCTTTTGCATATGCTTGCTCAGGTTTGCGATATGAATGTCGGAGAACTTGTGCATGTAATTGCAGATGCGCATATTTATGACAGACATATACCGATTATTAAAGAACTTATAGAAAGACCCGCATATGATGCTCCGAAATTCTGGTTGAATCCGGATATTCATGATTTTTATGAATTTACAAGGAATGATGTCAAAGTTGAAAATTATATTACGGGGCCTCAGATAGAAAATATACCCATAGCAATTTAAGGAGAAAAAATGAATATTATTGTATGCGTTGATGCCAACTGGGGCATCGGTTACAAAAACGAACTTTTAGTCAGAATCCCTTCCGATCAGAAGTTTTTCAGAGAAACCACCACGGGAAAAGTTGTGGTAATGGGAAGAAAAACGCTTGATTCCTTTCCTCAGGGCAAACCCTTAAAAAACAGGACCAATATCGTAATTACTTCCAACAAGGAACTTGAAAAAAGGGATGAAGAAATATACGTTAACTCCGTTGAAGAATGTCTTGAATTATTGAAGAATTACAACGAGGACGATATTTATATTATCGGAGGAGCGAGCATATACAAACAGTTTCTTCCTTATTGCAGCAAGGCTTTGGTTACGAGAGTCGACAGGGAATTCAGTGCAGATACATATTTCCCCGATTTGGATAAGGATCCCGAGTGGAAGATTACCAAAGAGAGCGACGAGCAGACTTATTTTGACAATACTTTCGAATTTCTTGTATATGAAAGAGTATAAAAAATACTCCTTACAAATGGTTTAAGAAATCATTGTAAGGAGTTTTTTATTGTGTTTTTATCAGATTACCACACGGTTTCTGCCGTTGTGCTTGCCGTCGTAAAGCTTTTTGTCGGCATTTGAAATGGTTCCTTCGATACCTCTTATATGATAGTATTCTTCAAGTCCGATTGTGATGGTTACGTGTATGTCTATATCGTTGTAAAGGAATTTCCTCTTTTCGATGACCAGTCTCATTTCATCGAGGATTTTAAAACTCTGTTCTACATTCAAATCGCTGAAACAAAAGAGAAATTCTTCTCCTCCCCATCTTGCGACTTTTCCTCTGCCTTCCATGGTCTGCTCGAATATTTTTGAGACTTCTTTTAATACGAAGTCACCCGCTTCATGTCCGTACTGGTCGTTGATTTTTTTGAAAAGGTCCAAGTCTGCTATTGCTATACAAAAGATATCGCCTTTTTTCTCTTTTTCGAAAACCAGCTGAGAAAGATAGTCATTCATGCTTCGACGATTTGCAAGTTGAGTTAAAGTATCAAGAGAGGCCATCTGCTGCAATTTTTGGTTGTAATTGTGCAATTTAATTTCAGATGCGTTGAACTTCTTTGAAAAATAATAAGAAATCATTGCAACTGCGATTCCGTAATAAAGTGCCGTTACCATTGAAAAGAATATATTGGATAAATCAGATCCTTTTTTCTGGAAGTTAACAAGATGGGAGATGACCGATATGACAATAAGAGAAATCAAAATGATTTCCAGGTGATTGATTTTGTATTTGCTGTTCTCATCTACCGAAAAGAAAATCAAAAGACAGACAATAAGCAAAAGCCATTGATAGTTTTTGTCCCATCCCGTAAAAATAGTGAAAACAATGGATGAAGCGATTGTATTGTATGTGAATAAATTAAGAGCAATTTTGGTCCGGTTTTCATATGTTTCGATAAAAGTTCCCGCATAGAGACATATAATCGGAATAGAAAGAATTGCAAAGAAATAAGAGGAATTAACTGCAAAATAAATTGAATTGAAGAGAAAATAAAAACCCGTAAGAATACATATGATTCTGATAAGGACTGCAAGATCCTTGGATTCGGATTCGTTTTTTACATCTCTTAATAAGAATTTTCTTATACTTATAAATAAATTTTGCATTTTGCAACCCCTTATACACATGCCGTTTGAAAAGCATTTATGCAATATTATTTTATCACAAAGTTTGCTTACCATCAATTATTTGAGTTTTCGTTATAAATTCAATTGACAATTAAAGGCGATAAGTTATAATGGAAATTGTATTTTTTTGAAAGGAGAGGTGTAATATGTCAGTTTTTACAGGCGCGGCCGTTGCCATAGTAACGCCGTTTAATGAAAACCAGGAAGTCGATTACGAACAGTTTTACAAGAATATTGAGTTCCAGATTGCTCATAAGACTGATGCCATTGTTGTATGCGGTACAACAGGTGAATCATCAACCATGAGCCATGAAGAACATCTGGACGTTATTGAGGCATGTGTCAAGCGTGTAAACGGCAGAGTGCCGGTTATTGCCGGAACAGGTTCAAACTCTACAGCCGAAGCTATTCATTTGTCTACCGAGGCTGAAAAGAGAGGAGCTGATGCTCTGTTGCTCGTATCACCTTATTACAATAAATCTACACAGAAAGGCTTGTTCCTTCATTTCAAGGCGATAGCCGATTCTGTTAAGATTCCTTGTATCCTTTACAATATTCCCGGTCGTACGGGAGTCAATATTCTTCCCTCAACAATCGTCAAGCTTTGCAGCGAGGTAGAGAATATTGTAGGTGTTAAGGAAGCTACAGGCGATCTTGCTCAGACAGCAAGATTATATCATTTGGCAAAAGGCAAAGTTGATATCTATTGCGGCGATGATATTATGACACTTCCGTTCATGTCTGTCGGTGCAAAAGGGGTTATCTCGGTTCTTTCGAATATTGCTCCCGAAGACGTTCATGATATGTGCGAGAAATTCGAGCAGGGCAAGATAAAGGAAGCCATGGATATTCAGATTAAGGCTGTACCTCTTATCGACGCATTGTTCAGCGAAGTAAATCCTATCCCTGTTAAGAAAGCGATGAGCTATATGGGATTCTGCAAGGATGTTTACAGAGCGCCGCTTTGTACGATGGATGAAACAAAAGCCGAAGCTCTTAAGGAAGAGATGAAAGCTTACGGATTACTCTGATAACAAACTTAAGGGCACCGATATTTCGGCGCCCTTTTTTAAAATATTCATATGGAGGAAAGCAATGCGTTATGCATTGTAAAAATATAACATGATAAGAATTATTATGCACGGATGTAACGGAAGAATGGGACAGGTTATATCCAGACTTGTAAAAGAAGATGAAGATGTTCAGATTGTGGCAGGAGTTGATCCTTATGATGGAATAACCAATGAATATCCTGTCTTCAAAGATATCAAAGAATGCAATATAGAGGCTGATGCGGTAATCGATTTTGCTTCTGCACCGGCGGTTGACAATTTGCTTGATTATTGCGTTGATAAGAAAATTCCTGTTGTTTTATGTACGACCGGTCTTAATGAAAATCAGTTAAAGAAAGTTGAAGAAGCATCTGAAAAGATTGCCGTTCTTAAATCTGCCAATATGTCGGTCGGTGTCAATCTTCTCATTAAGATTCTTAAAGACAATGCAAAAGTTCTCTCTGATGCCGGATTTGATATTGAAATTGTAGAGAAACACCACAAAATGAAAAAAGATGCACCCAGCGGAACAGCACTTGCTCTTGCGGATTCGATTAACGAGTCAATGGATAATAAATACACTTATATTTATGACAGAAGCCCCCGCTCTGAAGCAAGACATGCTGATGAAATCGGTATTTCTGCTGTAAGAGGAGGAACCATTGTAGGAGATCATGATGTAATATTTGCAGGAGAAGATGAAGTTGTAACATTTTCTCATACCGCATACTCAAGAGCGATTTTCGCCAAAGGCGCAATTGCTGCAGCGAAGTTTATTGCAGGCAAAGAGAATGGCAGATACGATATGCAGGATGTTATTAAATAGTTTTATTTAGAGAAAAGTTATGAGATTCAGACCTTGTATAGACATTCATGACGGGAAAGTCAAGCAAATTGTAGGATCGTCCTTAACGGATGATTCCGCTAAAGAAAATTTCATATCGGATAAGGATTCTTCATATTTTGCGAATCTTTATAAAGAGAACAATCTTTACGGCGGTCATGTGATTATTTTAAATAAAATCGGCACCAAGGAATATGAAGCATCCAAGGCGGAAGCATTTAAGGCTTTTGAAACTTTTCCTCATGGCCTTCAGGTCGGAGGGGGAATTTCCGATATCAATGCTTCGGATTTTATAAAAAAAGGCGCTTCTCATGTTATCGTTACAAGTTATCTTTTTAAAGATGATGAACTGGACGAAGAGAAGATGAAAAGATTAAAAGATGCTGTCGGAAAGGAAAGAATTGTTTTCGATTTTTCATGCAAACGTGTCGGAAATGATTATTATGTGACTACCAACAGATGGCAGACAATCACGAAAAGCGTTATGAATTCCGAGATGTTAAAAATGTTTGAAGAGTATTGTGATGAATACCTTATTCACGCAGTCGACGTTGAAGGCAAATGCAACGGACCCGAAAAAGACATTATCTCGGAATTGACCAAATATTCGGGAAACAAGGTTACATATGCCGGAGGAATTCATTCGTATGAAGATATTGAGATGATTAAGGACATATCCGGCGGAAGAATAGATTTCACGATAGGTTCCGCACTTGATATTTTCGGCGGTAACCTGGAATTCGATAAAGTGATAAATATGCTTTGAATATCAAAGAAAAAGGACCTTAAACATAAGGCCCTTTTTGAATCTCGTTAAACTTTAATCTCTTTTCTAAATAGCTCTCTATATTAAACAATATAAGGCACATTTATGAATGACTAATTATAACTTGGTTACATTTACTGCCTGAACACCCTTGTCTCCTTCGATAACTTCGAATTCAACGGCAGCACCTTCTTCAAGGGTCTTGAAACCTTCGGAAACGATTCCTGAGTAGTGTACGAAAATGTCTTTTCCGGACTCGTCAGAAATAAATCCGTAACCCTTCTGGTTGTTAAACCACTTTACTGTACCTTTCATGCCGGTTACCTCCGTAAAAAATTAAGTTGCATACGCAACACAAATAGAATATCATAATAAAAATTGAATGTAAAGTTATTTTATAAGGATTTTGTCCATGAAAAAACATGTTGAAAACAACAAAAAATCGAACTCTTTGTTAATGTATTGGCTGCTCATGCTGACGCTTATTTTTTTGGCGGTCAATATCATTTTTTTGGTCAGTCTGGTCAAAATATCTTCAGATTTTAATTCATTTCAAAAAGATTCTCTCGAACAAAACAAAGACTATGAGACCGAGATTTCGAATTTACAGCAAAAGGTTGCTCTTTTGGCAGAAAGAGTCAGCGTGGAAAATGAGAATAAATCCATAGAAGATGCAAAAAAGAATCCCGTGGGAATTCCCGTCAGCGGACAGGCTACAATTGTATCGGAGCCAAAGGATGAAGATAATCCTGAATCAGACAATGAAGTTCAGGATATTAACCAGGGGGAAAATGCCTCATTCGAAGATACTCTTATGAATCCTTATACTCTTGAGATTTCTCTTCAAAGAGGAGCAAAGGTTATTGCGACAGGAAACGGAATTGTGGCAGATGTTTCGGAAGACGATATCTACGGATATATGGTAAAAATAGATCATCAAAACGGTTATATGACTGTTTACAGATATGATGAGGAACCCAAGATTTCAAAAGGGGATGAGGTATTAAAAGGCCAGATGATTTTTGAAGTTACAAAATATAAAGGTACCCTCGCATATCATATTTTATACGAGAATACCTATATAAATCCTTTTGACATGATTGAGATTTCAGGCTGATTATTTGCCTTTTTCTTTGTCGGAAAGGCGATTGAAAATCATTTCGTAACCGTCGCATCCGTAATTCAAAGATCTGTTTACTCTGCTTATGGTAGCTGTTGAAGCGCCGGTTTTATCGACAATTTCCATATATGTTTTTTTGTCGCGCAACATTGTTGCAACCTCGAAACGCTGAGAGAGGGAAAGCAACTCGTTAATTGTGCATAAATCTTCAAAAAATGTATAGCAGTCTTCTTTGGTTTCAAGACATAATATTGCATCAAAAAGCGAATCCATCGCATCTGTTTTCAATTTGGGATTCATAACAAGACCTCCGAACTTTAACACTTAAAAACTTTAAAACTTTACATTTGTAAAGTGGATATTTTGAGTATATCACATCTCTTTTTTTATTTCAATTGATTATTTTATTTATTCACTTCCTTTTCCTTTACTTTTAAGCATTTTCTTATTATAATTTAATAGTATCTAAACGTGAAATATCATTTTTTTGTCCATTTAGAAAAATGATAAATCAATTTCGAATTACAGGGAATTATGGGACATAACAAAAAAGAAACACAAATAAACTCTCGATCGTTCGACGAGGTTTTGAATTCTATAGTCGATGAGATGGATAAAGTGCTCAATATCAAGAGCGACGATATTCCGAACATCGATCTTTACATGGATCAGGTTTTATCATTTCTTGATGATAAATTGAATTACACCAGAAGAAATACTTCCGACGGTGAAGAAAAGATTTTCACCAAGACAATGATAAATAATTATGCCAAAAACGATCTGCTTCCTTCTCCTGTTAAGAAAAAATATTCGAAAGAACATATAATGACTTTGATTTTTATTTATTACTTCAAAGGTTTTCTTTCAATCAATGATGTATATACGCTTATTAATCCGATTACAGAAAAATATTTTGACGGAAACGGCGATATTAAATTTGATGATATTTATGACACGATTCTCAAAAAAGGTGAGGAAAGAATCGGGTTGCTAAGAAAAGATATTCAGGATAAATACAAATCAAGCCTGGAGACATTTCAGAATATCGAAGGCGAAGAAGGAGAGTATTTAAGACTGTTTTATCTTATAAGTCTTCTCAGCTATGATGTGTTTATCAAGAAGATGCTCATAGAACAGCTCATTGATGAAGTGAGAAATTCCGAAGAAGATAAAAACCGGACCAAATCAAAGTCAGAAAAGAAGAAAAGCAAATAACTTTCACAAAAGGGGTTTTGGGGAATGAAAAAAGTTATAATTATAGGGGCAGGACCTGCGGGCTTGACTGCGGGTTATGACTTACTTTCGAAATCATCTGATTACGAGGTTACAATAGTTGAAGAATCGTCCGTTGTCGGCGGACTCTGCGCTCGTTTTGAAAACGAAGAAAACGTTTTGGATGCGGGCGGTCATATGTATATTTCCAATAACTCTGCGGTAAAGCAGTTCTGGTATTCTGTTTTGCCTGCTCAGGGTGTTCCTTCCAGTGATGATTTGGTTTTAGACAGATATTGCAAAATTCACAACGGCGGGCCCGATCCCGAAGTCAGTGAAGATGTTCTTTTGTCGCGTGAAAAACTCACAAGAATATATAAAGATAACAAGTTTTTTGAGAGCCCTGTAAAATTCAACAAGGATGCCGTAAAGAATTTCGGATTTGCAAATTCCATTAAAACAGGCTTTTCGCAAATCGGAAACAATGTATTCAAACACAAAGAATTAACTCTCGAAGATTATTATATCAATCGTTTCGGTAAACAGCTTTACAATATGTTTATCGAAGAATATCTTGAAAAAATCTGGGGCAAAGAACCCTCCAGAATCAATTCCGAATGGGGTGCTGTGGCAGAAAAGAGTCTTATTGCACCCGTAATCAGCACAGAAAAAAACAACAACAGAGATTATGAAAAGTTACCTGCACCTTACGCTACAAGATATTATTATCCAAAGTACGGTGCTTATCAGCTTTGGGAAACTGCAGCTGACAGATTTATTGAAATGGGCGGCAGTATTCATAAAAACTGTAAAGTAACCGGTATTACCACAGGCCCGAATAAAATCCTCTCCGTAAGATGTTCTGCTGACGGCGATGAATTTGTGGTTGCGTGTGATTACCTTATTTCTTCCATGCCTATAAGAGATTTGATTCTCGGAATGGATGATGTTGACGGCGATGTAAGTCTTGCCGCAGAAAACCTTTCCTACAGAGGAATGGTAAGTGTTTGTGTGGAACTTACTGAGTTAAACTGGAAGAATGATACTCAAGATTATAAAACCATAGATGATATAATTCCCGATTCGGTAATTTACATCAGCAATCCCAATGTTAAGGTTTCAAGAATCCAGGTATATAACAATTTTTCGCCTTACATGATCAGAAATCCCAAGCATTATTATCTTGGCCTAAATTATTATTGCAACGAAGGCGATTATTACTGGTCCATGGGTAACAGGGATTGGAAGAAGACCGTTGTCAATGATTTGGTTAAACTCGGTATTATCAAATCCGAAGAGAGCATTATCGGATATAACAAAACAAAATACAGCAAAGCTTTCCCGACTTATTATGACGGATATGACGGACTTGATAAAATCATTAAGTATTTGGATAAATACGAGAATCTTTACTGCATAGGAAGAAACGGACAGCACAGATTCAGTTCCATAGATGAAGTAATGAAAACTTCATTTGAAGCTGTTAAAAACATTCTCGGAAACGTTTCCACGAAAGATAATATCTGGAAAGCTAACGAGAAAAATGATGAAGAGGGTAAGTTATATAACTCTGCACTTTTATCGGGTGAGGGTGAATATAAGGGAAATTATGTTCCTCTTCAAAAGAAAATAGATTTTGACAATAACGAAGAGAATAAGGATTATGTTCCGCCAAGAAGAATGAGACGTCCCATGATGACTCCCATAAAAAAGGCGGATCCCAATAAACTTTCGGAGCCAATTGTATTAAATGACTCCGTTGTTATCGCTGCAAGACCCGAAAAATCCATCCCCATAGCGGAACCTGATACAGAAACTGTTCAGGCAGTTGCTGAAGTTCCTCGTTTTGAAACGGAAGAATTTGAAGAGAATATTACTTTCGAAACACCTGCTGATAATTTAAATGTTCAGAATGTTTCATATGAAGAAACCGTAATTGAAGATAACAATGCTTCAGTCGAAGAACCTCAGATTGATTTGTTTGCTGCTGCAGAAGAGTCTATTTTACAGGAAGAACTCGAAAACAAACAAAATGCTTATGTTGATGAAACGGAAGAAGTACTTGCTGAGAATGTTATTGAAGCGGAAGTATCCGAAGAAGTATCCGTTAATAAAAAACCCGAACTTACAAACGAGTTCCTTGATGAACTTTTAGGCCTTGATTTTGGCGACAAAACGTCCAAGCCTGCGACTGTAAGCGTTGAAATCGAAACTCCTGCAACCGAGGAGATTGCAGAAGATGCTGTGAATAAAGAAACCGAAGTTTCTCGTGAAGAAGAAATTCATGAAGGTTCTGTCGAAATTAAGACAGATGATATTGCTTCGGAATTGTCCGAGGCTAATTCGGATGTTTCTGTTTCTGAAATCGAAGACAGTATTTCGGTTGAAGAAAATATAGAAACCGCAGTTTCGGCCTCTGAGGATGATGATACTGTAATAGCCGTATCGGAAGAAAATGTTGAATCTTCCAAACTTGATGATTTTGAGGTTGTAGATCAGATTGATGCAGCAATAGATGAAGAAATTGCTTCAAAAGCAGCTGCAGCCAATGCAAATAATGAAATAACAGATGAAGTTTCCGAGGAAGAAGTATTTGTTTCGCCTGAGGAATCACTTGAGAATGAAACTTCCGATGAGAATACTGATGATGCTGAAATTATTGAAGAAACCGAGACTTCTGAATTGCCACAGGAGACTGAGAATGAAACAGTGTCAGAAGAATCTGTGACTGAGGAGTTGCCTGATACTGTTGAAACAGCCGAAGAACAGGAATCTGCTGAGGTTCCTGTTATTGCAGAAAGCAACGAGGAAAGAATTCCGGAAAAATCCTTTAAGACTTCACACGGTAATAAAGAAAGAAGAAGCAAGAGAAACTTCTCCTTTAATCTTTTGTCGCCTTCGGAAACAGAAAGTGCTGAAGAAAAGAAAGAAGAGATACCCAGGAAAGAAGTTTCCGAAGATGACGGATTCAGCCTTCCCGGCGGAGGCAGAAGCGTATTCTCGAGAAGAAGCCGCTCTTCAAATTCCGTTCAGAACAATGTCAGCAGAAGAAACAGGATTAATTTAGCTGAATTGTCCGAAACTTCCGATAATACGGTTGAAGAGAATAAAGATTTTACAAATGAGAATGTTGAAGCGAAAGAAGATATTGCAGAAAACATCAATAATGCAGTTGAAAATGAAGTTGCCGAAGAAGTTACCGATGTAAAAGTCGAAGAAACAAAAACGGAAGAAACAAAAGCTGAAAAAGGTAAACCTTCTTTTGGCAGAACATCTAACTTTAAGGCAGATAACGAATCCGAAACTGAAAGACTGGTTACAAGAGAACAGGCTATCGGTGATAATGCTGATGCAGAAAAGGTTGAATTTTCCAAAGCGGATAAATTTAAAACAGACGATCTTACCGATTCAACCAATCCTCATGAAAGATTTATTAAAAAAGATGAGAGTATCAAGGAAGGCGCCAAGGGCACTTTCAGAGTAACATCAAGTTTTAATTCATCTGATTTTCCTGAAGAAAAAAGAATCGAAAGACCCGCATATTGGGATAAAGAGTTAATTTATAAAGCTAAAGAAGAAGCAAAACAAAAAGAACTCGAAGAAGCTGCAAGAGCCAAAGCGGAAGCTGAGGCTTTGGAAAAATCTTCTGGAAACATAGATGATAATACTGTTGCTGAAGAAACAGAAGAAGCGTCTTTTGAAGAAACAACCGTTGAAGAAAAAATAAATTCATCGGAAGAAAATTCTTATGATGGAGTATCTTTAGAGGAAACATCTTCTGAAGATTCGGATGATGTAAGGCTTGATGAAATTCCTGAAGTTTCATCAGAAGAAGCAGAAGCGGAAGAAGTATCCTTCGAAGAAGCTTCAATAGAAGTTGCCAATGAAGAAGCAGCTTATGATGAATCCAACATTGAAGGCGCTGAAGAGGTTACATTCGAAGAGGTTTCTGATGAAGAATCGGATAAAGATTTTGAAGCAACCGAAAATGTAGTAAATGATACTGCCGAAGAAGCAATTGAAGATACATTTGAAGAGTTTTCCGAAGAAGCAACAGAAGAAGCTGTTGAAGAAACAACTGAAGAAGTAACAGAAGATACAGTTGAAGAAACAACAGAAGAATTAACAGAAGATACAGTTGAAGAAACCAAGGAATCGTTTGAAGATTTTTCATCCAAAGAATCAAAAGAAACTTCTTTTGAAGAAACTCCTTTGGAAGATGCAGTCGTAGATAACGTTATCGAGGATGAATCTTTATATGAAGATAAACTTGATGCTACGGAAATTGACGAAAGTTCGGATTTTGACAAAGCTGCAGAAGATATAGAAGAAGAAAACGACGATCTTTCCGTTATAGATGAACAGGCTGCAAGCAAATCGATAGTTAAGAGCTGGCAAAACAGATATAACGGTGTCGGAACTTCATACCTTCATGAGAAGAAAGATGATGACAGAGTTGTAAGAAGCGGCTCCATTTCCAATGATCTTTACGGTCAGAATTTTGCTTTAAGTTCTGTCGGCAAAAAAGGAATAATGGATCACGAACTTGATGATTTGGATGGCGGCAAAGAATATGTAACCAAGAGTGCAGCCAAGGGAACAATCATTAAGAGTGAAACATATTCAAGTTCTGAAAATACAGAAAATAAAAGACCTGAAAAAGATTTAAGCGGATATAAGATTATCAAGGAATCGGAAGTAAGATTTGATACCTCTTCCGAAAAGAAAGAAGAGATTAAAGAAGAAGTTATTAAGGAAGAAGCGAAATCTTTTAATCCGGCAAATGAAAATACCGTTAAGCCTCAGGATTCGATTTCTCCTTCGCCTGCAAAGCCTGTCGGAGAAAAGAGAAGTGATTTCTTAAGAAAAGATATCGATACATCAATAGTGTTCAGAAATGCCAGAGTAATTAAGACTACCAAGATTACACACAATATTGATGAAGAACCTCAGATTAAGAAAGAAGAAAAGAAGGAAAAGGTTTACAGCGACAAGCAGAAAGTTATTGCCGTAATAAGAAACGGAGAGGTTATTCCCGTAAATAATGAGGAAAAGAAAGAAGAACCCGCTCCCGAAGAGGCTCTTTCAAAGAAAACTGTAAAAGCTGATACAGCCAAGGGTTCGAGAAAAAAGAAGAAAAGAGGCAAAAACAAGAAAGAAGCAGAGGATTCTTCCGAAGAATTAATGCAGGCACCCATTAGTGTAATGCTTGATGCAAAGGAAGCAGCTTCAATGACGGAACCTCTTGAGAACCCTGTTGTAAGAACGCGTAATTTTAAAATATAATTTGTTATTGACAAAATTTTCAAATTGCGCATAATATAACAATGTATGTATACATTAAATCGTCCGTGTCCGGCTTTAATGTTCAAGATTATTAAAATGGAGGTGTAGGTCTTGGCTAATATCAAATCTGCAAAGAAGAGAATCGAAGTTTCCGCAAGAAACGCTGAGAGAAATAAAGCTATCCGTTCAAGCGTTAAGACTGCTGTTAAGAAAGTATATGCAGCTATCGATGCTAACGATAAGGAAGCAGCTAAAGCAGCATTGACAAATGCTACAAGCGTTATCGAGAAAGCTACTTCTAAGGGCGTATATCATAAAAATTACGCAGCCAGAAAGGTTTCACGTTTAAATCTTGCTGTTAATAAACTTAACTAATATTTTATTTTAGGAACGAGAAACTCTTCCATACCGTCATGTGGAAGAGTTTTTTAAATTATTTTTTAACGGAGAACACATGACTGATCAGAGCAAAATAAGAAACTTTTGTATAGTTGCGCATATTGACCACGGAAAATCCACTCTTGCCGATCGTATCATCGAAAGCACGGGTTTGCTGACCAGCAGGGAAATGCAGGCTCAGGTTCTTGATAACATGGATCTTGAAAGAGAAAGAGGAATCACTATTAAATCTCAGGCCGTCAGAACTGTATATAAAGCAAAAGACGGAAATGAGTATATTTTTAATTTGATTGATACTCCGGGCCATGTCGATTTTAATTATGAAGTCAGCAGGTCGCTTGCTGCCTGTGACGGCGCTATTTTAGTAGTCGATGCTGCACAGGGTATCGAAGCGCAGACTTTGGCTAATGTTTATCTTGCATTGGATCACAATCTTGATGTTTTTCCTGTAATCAACAAAATTGACTTGCCTTCGGCTGATCCTCAAAGAGTAATAGATGAAATAGAGGATGTTATAGGAATTGAAGCTCAGGATGCGCCGCTTATTTCCGCAAAGAACGGTATAGGAATAGATGAAGTACTCGAAGCCATCGTTCATAAGATTCCCGCACCCAAGGGAGATGTAAATGCACCTTTAAAAGCTTTGATTTTTGATTCTATATATGATTCGTATAAAGGCGTAATAGTATTTTGCCGTTTAATGGACGGAAAGATTTCCAAAGGCAGCAATGTTTTGATGATGGCTACAAAAGCTACATGCGAAGTTGTGGAAGTCGGAACATTCGGCGCAGGACAGTTTTTCCCATGCGATGAACTTTCTGCCGGAATGGTTGGATATTTTACCGCTTCGATTAAAAACGTCAGAGACACAACTGTCGGAGATACGGTTACGGATGCAAAAAATCCCTGCGCCGAACCCTGTCCCGGTTATAAAAAAGTACATTCCATGGTTTATTGCGGTGTTTATCCCGCGGAAGGCGCAAAATATCCTGACTTAAGAGATGCTCTTGAAAAACTTCAGTTAAACGATGCTTCATTAAATTATGAACCCGAGACTTCCATAGCTTTGGGATTTGGTTTCAGATGCGGATTTTTAGGCCTTTTACATCTTGAAATCATTCAGGAGAGACTGGAGAGAGAGTATAACCTCGACTTGGTTACTACAGCTCCCGGTGTTGTATATCATGTTCATACCACAGCGGGTGAGATGATAGAACTTACCAATCCTTCCAATCTTCCCGATTTATCTTTGATTGAATATATGGAAGAACCCATTGTCTCAGCCGAGATTATGGTAACGACCGAATTTATAGGTTCAATTATGGAACTTTGTCAGGAGAGGCGAGGAAGATATCTTGGCATGGAATACATGGAAGAGACAAGAGCGTTACTTAAATACGAACTTCCTTTAAATGAGATAATCTACGATTTCTTTGATGCTTTGAAGAGCCGTTCAAAAGGATATGCTTCTTTTGATTACGATCTAAAAGGCTATGAGAGATCTGAACTCGTTAAACTTGATATATTGGTTAATCATGAAGAAGTTGACGCACTTTCGTTTATCGTACATAAAGATACGGCTTATGAAAGAGGCCGTAAAATGTGCGAAAAACTCAAAGATGAAATTCCCAGACATTTGTTTGAAATTCCGATTCAGGCAGCCGTCGGCGGAAAGATTATAGCCAGAGAAACGGTAAAGGCCATGAGAAAAGATGTATTGGCCAAGTGCTACGGCGGCGATATTACCCGTAAGAAGAAACTTCTTGAAAAGCAAAAAGAAGGCAAGAAACGAATGAGACAAATCGGTAATGTCGAAATTCCTCAGGCTGCTTTTATGTCTGTTCTTAAACTTGATGACAATAATTAAAGCATATTGTTTATGGAAAATACAGGTTTATATATTCACATTCCTTTTTGTGTGAAAAAATGTAATTATTGCGATTTTAATTCAGCTCCTTTTTCAGATGAGATTAAGGAGCTTTATTTTAATGCTTTGATTAAAGAATTAAAAATAAAATCCGGATTATTTGAAAATAAAAAGATTGATACGCTCTTTTTGGGCGGAGGAACTCCGAGTACGGTATCGGTGGATTTAATTGCAAAATTATTTGATTGTATCAATTCTTTTTATAATTTATCCGAAGATGCGGAGATAAGCATTGAAACAAATCCGGGCACTTTGAATTCCGGAAAATTATGTGCATATAAAACCTTTGGTATAAACAGATTAAGTATAGGACTTCAAAGCACGGTGGAAGAAGAATTGAAAATCCTTGGAAGAATCCATAATTTCAATGATTTTCTTACATCTTTCAATCTTGCAAGGGAAGCGGGTTTTGAAAATATTAATGTTGATTTGATGAATTCAATACCAAATCAAACTTTTGATTCTTTTACGGCCGGCTTGAAAAGAGTAAAAAATCTTAACCCTGAACATATATCCGTATACAGTCTTATTATTGAAGAAGGTACTCCTTTTCATGATATGGAATTAAATCTTCCCGATGAAGATACTGACAGGGATATGGTTCATTCTATCATTGATATACTGGGTGATGAATATTCTCAATACGAGATTTCGAATTACAGCAAGAAGGGATATGAATGCAGACATAATATAAAATACTGGAAAAGGGAAGATTATCAAGGTTTCGGCATATCTGCTGCATCGCTTTTTGACAGGAAAATCAGATACAAGAATACAAACAGTATTTATGAGTATATTGATTTTTTGAAAAATGACGATTCTTTTTTGATCGATTATTTCAGAGAAACGTTGAAAGGGTTAAATACAGGAAATTCTTCACCTTTTTATTCCGAGTATGAGATTCTTGACATTGGTGATATGATATCCGAATATATAATACTAGGTCTTCGAATGAATGAAGGCATAAACACAAATTTGTTTGAAAAAGAGTTTAACAAATCGATTTTTGATTTAAAAAATGATAAAATAAACTTGCATATTTCAGAAGGCCTTTTGGAAAGAAAAGGCGATTATCTAAGGCTCACCGAATCAGGAAGAGATTTGGCCAATTATGTGTGGGCTGATTTTTTGGGAGATTGATTTTGATGGTATATTTCTATCTTTCTATATTTATAATTTCTTTTATATTATCTGCGGTATATGTATTTGCATGGAATAAACATTATGACATAAATATTACTGCAATTTTCATTGTTGTTCCGATTGCATGTCTGGGTTATCTTGGCATGGCACTTTCTAAGGGACTTGATTCTTCGCTTATTTCTCAAAAAATTATTTATCTCGGAGGATGTTTTTTGCCCTTTTTTATCACCATGGGTGTTTTAAATCTTTGCGAGATACATATAAGCAGATTTTTCAGATTTTTCCTGTTTTCGATTGTATCCGTAATTTATTCTTTTGTCCTTATGATCGGTTATAACACGCTTTATTATAAAAGTGTTGTTTATGTCGAAGGCTCGAGTTTTGGAAATCTCGTAAAATCGTATGGACCTTTGCATTATTTATTTTATGTTAATTTATTTATATATTTAATTTTCGGATTGATTGTTATTGTATATTGTCTTATAAAGAAGAATCAAATTTCAAACAAGATTCTGATTTTGTTATCTCTTCCTGAGATTCTTTGTTTTATGGGTTTTTTTATAAACTTTATTATAGGCAGAAAAATCGATATTACTCCAGTGACGTATGTTTTGGCTCAGATTGTATATATCTTTATTATACGCAGAATGAGTCTCTATAATGTCATTGAAAATGTCATTGAAACGATGGCTCAAACCGGCGAAACAGGTTTTATTTCCATTGATAAAAGATTAAATTATCTTGGAAGCAATCAAACCGCAAGAAAAATATTTCCGGCTTTGGAAAATTTGAGAGTTGATAAAAATATAACCAAAGAAGAAAGTTTCAAAGGCAATATTGTACATTGGATTGGCATTTTTGAAAAAAATAACGAGTTGAAAAGAAACCTTTATCTTTTAAAAGATATGAAAGATGAAGAGAACGATAAAATGTACGCTGTTGAGATAAATTATCTTTATGACGGTGTGAAGAAATGCGGATATCAGCTTTTTATTACGGATGATACTCAGAATCAGAAATACATAAGACTTTTGGATGAGTATAATACCGAATTGGAAACGCAGGTTGAGGAGAAAACCAGACACATTGTCGAAATGCATGACAATCTTATCATGTCAATGGCGATGATGGTTGAAAGTCGTGACAATTCAACAGGAGGACATATCAGAAGAACTTCGGAAAATGTAAAAATACTGATAGACGAAATCAAAAAAGTCGGAGATTTGAATCTTTCGGATGAATTCTGCAAAGATATAATAAAGGCTGCTCCCATGCATGATATCGGTAAAATTGCTGTTGATGATGAAGTTTTAAGAAAACCCGGAAGATTTACAGAAGAAGAGTATGCGAAGATGAAGGAACATTCGGCTCAGGGAGCAAGAATTGTTCATGATATTTTAAAAGAAACAGATGATGAAAGCTTTAAGAAAGTTGCTGAAAACGTTGCTCATTATCATCATGAAAGATGGGACGGATCAGGATATCCCGAAGGTCTCAAAGGCGAAGAAATACCATTGGAAGCAAGGATTATGGCAATTGCTGATGTGTATGACGCTTTGGTCAGCAAAAGAGTGTATAAGGACAGTATGTCATTCGAAGATGCAAACAAAATTATTATGGACGGAATGGGCACTCAGTTTGATGCCGGTTTGAAAATTTACTATGAAAATTCAAGACCCAGACTTGAAAAATATTATTCTTCGCAGGAAGTGTAAATCACTTTGAAACTTTCAACATATATTACTTGAAAGATAGGCTTAAAAAAGGTATAATTATAGCGTCGCGGTGTGCGCGTAAAATTATATAATGTTACGAAAAGGGGACATTCAGTATGGTTAGAATCGAAGAGGTTTTACAGGTTGCTATGGATTCCAGAGCGTCAGATATTCATTTGACTGCCGGACTTCCTCCCAAGATGCGTGTTAACGGTCATCTTTTAAATATGGATTTTCCTGTTCTTAAACCTGAAGATACTTTGGACATTGTAGGTCAGATTATGACGGAACATCAGAAACAGATGTTTGAAGAGAGAGGTGAACTCGATATGTCATTCGCAGTTACCAACCTCGGACGTTACCGTGTAAATGCTTTCCGTCAGCGTGGTTCGGTTGCCATGGCTCTTCGTGCCGTTAATACCGTTATTCCTACACCTGCACAGTTGGGCGTACCCAATGCGGTTGTTGAACTTTACAATCGTAAGAGGGGTCTTGTACTTGTTACAGGTCCTACAGGTTCAGGTAAATCAACCACACTTGCTTCTATTATTGATAAAGCCAATAACAACAGAGATGCTCACATTATTACTCTTGAAGATCCTATCGAGTATTTGCATCTTCATAAAGTTGCAATGGTTAACCAGAGAGAAGTCGGATTCGATACAATGAGTTACGCAAATGCACTTAGAGCTGCTCTTCGTGAAGATCCCGATATCATTCTCGTAGGTGAAATGCGTGACTACGAAACAATTTCCGTAGCCGTAACCGCAGCCGAAACAGGACACCTTGTATTGTCAACACTTCATACAATCGGTGCTGCTTCAACCATCGACCGTATTATCGACGTATTCCCTCCTCATCAGCAGCAGCAGATCAGAGTTCAGCTTGCCAACGTTCTTGAGGCGGTTATTTCTCAGCAGCTTATTCCTACAGCAGACGGACGTTCCCGTGTTGCTGCATTTGAAGTAATGCTTGGTAACCACGCTGTTAGAAACCTTATCCGTGAAGGTAAATCACACCAGTTACAGTCTGTAATGCAGACCAACAGAAAGATGGGTATGATTACAATGGATGAAGCTCTTACACAGCTTTACCTTGAAGGTAAGATTGACCAGGAAATGGTTGTTCAGTTCGCTCAGGACCCTGTTGGTATGATCCAGAAGTTAGGACTCAAGGGCGTTCAGGCTCCCCTTTAATTCTTGATTTTAATCTGATTGTTCTAATAACAAGGTTCGGGTGTTCGCACCCGAACCTTGTATATATCAAAAATTCTGTTTTTCTATTTTCTAATTTCATTTAATACAATTTAATAATTTGAAATTTCAATCAAAATTCTTTTTTTGTTTCAGCTAGCAATGTTGTTTTTAAAAGCCATTGTGTTAGCAAATCATGCAGTTTTCTCACATTTTGTATTTGGTTCGGCTGACAATAGCTAATAAAACAGCTGTTGTGTTAGCCAAAACATCATTTTATTCGAGTCATTAATTAAAATTTTTATATAAAATTCAAAAAAGGGGGTACTATGGTCAGTTACGTTAATTCAGGTACAGTTTTTGGTATCAACAGTTATATCATCGGAGTAGAAACTGATGCTTCAAGCGGGCTTCCTGCTTTCGAGATGGTGGGGATGCTTTCTTCGGAAGTCAGGGAAGCGAAAGAGAGAGTTAAAGTCTCTTTGAAGAATAACGGTTTTTCTATTCCGCCGCTTCGGATTACTGTTAATCTGTCACCTGCCAATATCAGGAAAGGGGGAACAAAATTTGATTTGCCGATAGCAATATCTCTTTTGACAGCTCTGGGGGAGATAAGGCAAAGCGATGTTGAAGGTATTGTTTTTCTCGGAGAACTGGGGTTAAACGGTGAATTACGATTCGTTGACGGTGTTTTACCGATAGTTATAGAAGCTAAAAACCAGGGCTTTAAAAAAGTGATTTTGCCAAGTGCAAATGCGAATGAAGGTGCGGCTATCGATGGCATTGATGTTTACGGAATGGACAATCTTATTGATGTAATAAGGTTTTTGTCTGTCAGTGAAGAGGAAAGATTGCGGGATTATACTCCTGTTAAAATTGACTTGAATGAATTGTTTAAATCAAATCAATATGATTATGATGTCGATTTTTCGGAAGTTTCCGGACAGGAAGAATTAAAGAGAGCATGTATTATTGCGGCTGCAGGCTTTCATCATATGCTTATGATAGGAACACCGGGATGCGGAAAAACAATGGTTGCAAAAAGAATTCCGACTATTTTGCCTCCGCTTACTTATGAGGAAAGTCTTGAAGTCAGCAAAATATATTCTGTAGCCGGCAGAATAAAAGAATTTGATTCTCTAATTGTAAGGCGGCCTTTTAATGCGCCTCATCATACGATAACGGATAATGCTTTATCAGGAGGCGGAAATATACCAAAACCGGGAGTAATATCTCTTTCTCACAGAGGCGTTTTGTTTCTGGACGAGGCAGTCCATTTTGATAAAAAAGCATTGGAAATATTAAGACAGCCTCTCGAGGACAGGCAGATTGTAATAAGCAGGAGTATGGGGTCGTTTAAATACCCGTCTGATTTTATGCTGGTTGCTGCTGTTAATCCATGTCCTTGCGGTTATTATCCAAACAGAAATAAATGCAGATGCAGTGAAATGCAAATCAAAAATTACATTGGCAAACTGTCGGGACCTATTCTGGATCGTATAGATATATGCGTTCAAACCGAACCATTGGAATATGATAATTTAAAAAGCAACAAAATTTGTAATGAAAGTTCTGAAGAGATGAGAAAAAAGATTGGCATTGCAAGGGAAAAACAGGCCAAGAGATTTGCGGGTACCAATATCAGATTTAACAGCGAGATGACTGTAAATGAGATTAAACAATATTGTGTAATTGATAAGAAAGATGAAGCTTTCCTTGAAAAAGCGTTTAAGAATTTCAATTTAAGTGCGAGATCTTATCATAAGATTTTAAGAGTTGCGAGAACAATCGCTGATTTGGATAATTCAGATAATATTCTGAAAAAACATCTGCTTGAAGCTTTGAATTACAGGATAGGAAATATATACAATCAGTAATTTGAAAGCAAATTCCAATCTATATTTGGGGGAGATTTATGACAATAAATAATGAAGATATAATCGTATATATGTTAAAAGAGGCCGGGATTACAGGAAGAACATTTAAGACTATAAGCAAACTTGATATCGATTTTACTAATTTATTATCATTTGATTTAGAAAACCTTCTTTTTGAAAGGTTTACACAAGAAATATCAGAATTACCGGATGATAAAGATCTGAATAAGCTTTCCATGGCTTTTCAGAAGATAAAAAAGAACGATTCTGTTCTTAGAAAAGAGGCTCAGAACTTTTTTATAAATGTTTTGAATCGTGGAATATCATGGACTAATGTTCTTAGAAAGGATTATCCCAAAAGATTAATGAATATTCCGGACCCGCCTTTAATTCTATACTATAAAGGATGTTTGCCAAAGGAAGACAAACCTTCAGTGGCAATAATAGGAGCGAGAGAATGTTCGATGTACGGAGAAAAGGTCGCAAAGATGTTCGCGAGAGAACTGAGTATTGAAGGAGTTCAGATTATAAGCGGAATGGCCAGAGGGATTGACGGAATTTCGCAAAAAAATTCAATTGAAACAGGAGGATCGACCTTTGGGATACTTGCATTCGGAGTAGACGAAATATATCCCAAAGAAAATGAAGATATATTTAACTCGATAATTGAAAATGGGGGTTTGATAAGTGAATTCGAACCGGGAACGAAGCCGCTCAGACAGTATTTTCCTTCAAGAAACAGGATAATATCCGGATTATCAGATATTGTTTTGGTTGTTGAAGCAAGAAAAAAGAGCGGAACATACATTACGGTTACACAGGCTTTGGAACAGGGCAGGGATGTGTTTGCCGTTCCGGGAAGAATAACGGACGGTTTGTCTGACGGATGCAATTCTTTGATATCATCGGGAGCGGGAATGGCTTTAAACAGCAATGTGATTCTTGATGAATTAAGAAACAAACATTTTAAAACCGGCGGGATAAAAGAAGCATTTAGCATTAATGAAAATCCTTATAAGAATAAATATACCCTTGAAGAAAGAATTTTATGTCTTTTATATGAAAATGAATTGACTTTAAGTGCCCTTTATCAGGAACTTTCGGATTATTTTACAATAGAAGATTTAAGCGTGGCTCTGGTAGATTTGGAAGCTTTGGGTAAAATTACAAAGATCGGAGGAAGGTTTGTGATAAGGCTTTAGATTAATTGGCCGATCAGTTTTGTTGTCAGTTTTTGCATTTAAAGAGTATAATTAGAAAAGTAAAAAAGGTGTGTGTTTTTTATGTATAACGAAAAAACAATTAATAATAATACAAACATTCCCGTTGAAATACTTGACGAAATTGATTCGACCAATGAGGAAGCAAAAAGAAGAATAAAAGAAGGCTGCAATAAAGACTTTGTTCTGGTTGCAAGAAAGCAGACAAAGGGCAAAGGAAGGAAAGGCAGAAGCTTTTATTCTCCAAAAGATACAGGAATATATTTTACTTTTGCTCATTCTTCTGATTCTGAATTATCAAATGATCTTAAAGTAACTGTGGCGACGAGCGTAATTGCATCCAAAGCAATTAAAGAATCTTTGGGAATAGATTGTAAAATAAAATGGGTCAATGACCTGTATTATCAGAACAAAAAAGTCTCCGGCACGTTATGTGAGGGTATTTTAAAAGGAATTTACGGAAACGATAAAAATGTGATAATTGTCGGAATAGGCATTAACATATCTACCGAGGAATTCCCATCGGATATTTCTTTAAAAGCCGGATCTGTTCTTAACGGCGAAAAGAAAAATCTGTCAGATGATTATAAGGATAATATCGTTATATATTTGACGAATGGACTCGAGTCATTTTTTAAAAGTCCCGATTTGAAAGGATATATGAGTTATTATAATGAGGCATCTTTGATTTTAAACAAAGAGGTCGAGTTAAGTGATGCATCGGGTATGGTGGACAAAGGTCAGGTTTTTGGTTTTGATGAAAACGGTGCAATCATGATAAAGGATGCAGGCGGTATTATAAATAAATACGATTCGGGCGAGATAAGCCTCTTTATGTTATAATTGATATCGGGTGATTAAATTGAAAAGATGCGTAATAGTCGGACAGGCTGAAATAAAAGATTATAAAAGAGTAAAATCATATTTAAAAGATGATGATTTTTTTGTATATTGCGATGGTGGCCTTAAACATATGGAGAACCTCTCTGCAAAACCTGATTTAATTATCGGAGATTTTGATTCGTATGAAAATCCCAAGATGGATGTTGAAACAATTGTTCTTCCCTGTGTGAAAGATGATACGGATTCGGCATATGCTTTGAAGTGCTGTGTCGAGAGAGGTTTTAAGGAATTTTTGTTTGTCGGATGTATCGGACAAAGACTCGATCATACTCTCGGAAATTTGTTTCTTTTAATCATGCTGAAAGAAAAAGGCCTTAGCGGAGTTATGCTTGACGATTATTCGGAAATGACCTTTGTTGATGATAAAGGTGCTTTTGTGGAAGACCGTTTTTCGTATTTTTCTTTAGTATCTTTAAGCGATCGGGCAGAAGGCATAACGATAGAAAATGCTAAATATCCGCTTAAAGACGGTGTTATAGAGTCTTCTTTTCAATACGGCGTCAGCAATGAAGTCATAAAAGGGAAAACGGCACGAATCTATGTTGAAAAAGGTAATATTATTTTGATTAAAGTGTTTTAGGGTGTTTATATGAGAAAAGATGATGAATTCTATAAAGATGAACCGGATGACGGTTCAAAATCGTTAATAGGTGCCGCATTGCTTTTTTCAGGTGTTACGATCTTGCTTATAGTTGGAGCTGTATTGCTTATTAACAGGGATGCGATCAGTTTTAAAAAGAAACAAACGCCTGTTGCCGATAATAATGTGTCGGCATATGTAAATGTTGAGGATTATATATCCGGAAATGACATTGTCTCCGATGATTTGGATATTTGGAATGAATACCTTGACGAGAAAGAAAAGGAAGAGGAAGAAATTCCTGTAATCGCAGATGAAGATACTGACGAAGAGGAGAAAAAAGAAGATTTGTCCGAAGGCGGTACAAAAACGAAAGTTGTAAAAGCCGACGGAAGCGAAACATGGGTCAATATCAATAAATACCTTGCGCCCAACGAACTTGATAATGCATCTTTCGTATTAAAAAACGGAAGACTGGATTATTACACGGACGGAGAGAAAGCGTCTTATACCGGAATTATTGTAGATAAAAACGATGATTATATCGATTACTCGAAAGTAAAAAGAGACAATATAGACTTTGTTTTGATTAAACTCGGACAAAGGGGATATGCTACAGGCGCAATAACTCTTGATGAAAATTTTTACACCAATCTTAAAAATGCCAAAGACGCAGGACTTCATGTGGGAGTATTGTTTTCATCTCAGGCCATAACCAGGGAAGAGGCTGAGGAAGAAGCTCAGTTTGTAATCGATTCGCTCGGTGAAGAGAAGATTGATTATCCTGTCTGTTTTTATATGAATTTTGTTCAAAACGACAAATGCAGGATTGAGAATATCACACCCGAGGAAAGAACGAGTATTGCGAAAGCATTTATGGATAAAATAAGCGAAAACGGATATAACAGCATTCTTTACGGAAATAAGGAATGGCTTCTTTGCAATTTGAATTATACTACTGTTTCTTATTACGATATTTTGCTTGACCAGGAAGAGGATCTGCCGGATTTTCCTTACAGATTCAAGATGTGGAAGTATGCGACAAAAGATATATCCGGTGTGAGCGGAAAATCCGAATTGATCATTTCGTTTATCGATTATTCCGTAAAATGACGGAATATGCTTACAATATATAAAAAATAGTCTTGAATTATCAAGGTTCTTATATTAAAATATTTGAGTATTTAATTGTGTATTATAGATTTTAGGAGGAAAATATATGATTTCAGCCGGAGATTTCAGAAACGGTATTACTATTGAATTGGAAGGCAATGTTTTTCAGATTATTGAATTTCAGCATGTTAAACCCGGTAAAGGCGCTGCTTTCGTAAGAACAAAACTTAAAAACATCAAGAACGGCGGTGTAGTTGAAAAAACTTTCAGACCTACAGAGAAATGCCCTCAGGCTCGTATCGACCGTAAGGATATGCAGTATCTTTATGCTGACGGCGATATGTTCAACTTTATGGATGTTGAAACTTACGAACAGATTGCATTAAGCAAAGATGAAATCGGCGATGCACTTAAATTCGTAAAAGAAAATGAAATGGTTAAGATGCTTTCACATAACGGACAGGTATTTTCCGTTGAGCCTCCTCTCTTTGTTGAACTTGAAATCACAGAGACAGAGCCCGGATTTAAGGGTGATACTGCAACAGGTGCTTCCAAGCCTGCAATCGTAGAGACAGGTGCTCAGGTTTCTGTTCCCCTCTTTGTTGAAATCGGTGAGAAGATTAAGATTGATACAAGAACAGGAGAATATCTCTCCAGAGTATAATCTTACTTCATAGATTAATTAGCTTATAAAGACAACGAATATTTCAAAATATTTGTTGTCTTTTTTGTTTTATTTGGAGGTTTTTATGGAATATAGCATTTTTAAAGAACTTATACTTGAAGCGTTAAAAGAAAGATTTGGCGAAGAATGCCAAATTGAATACAAAGAAGTTTTAAAGAACAACGGAGTTAAACTTGACGGAGTGATTGTAAGACAGAACAATTGTGTTGTTTCACCAACGGTTTATGTAAATGATTATTACGAAGACTTTTCGGACGGTGAAAACATCAATGATATAGCTGATATCATTGAGAGGCTTATCAGAGATAATACAATTGAAGATGAGTTTGATGCCGATGAATTAATTCTATTCGACAATGTAAAGGACAGGATTGTATTCAAATTGATAAATTTCGAGAGAAATAAAGAACTCCTGAATACAGTGCCGTATAAGAAATATCTTGATTTGGCGATAGTTTATTATATTTCGGTTAAAGAAGATATTTTTGAATGCGCATCGATTCTTATAAACAATTCTCATTTGAAATTATGGAATAAGACTTTGGAAGAAATTGATGAGCTTGCAGTAAAAAATACTCCGTTCATTTTAAAACCGGAACTAAAAAGCATGGGTCAGACATTAAAAGAGATAATGTTCAACAGTGATGATAATGAATTTGATGAAGAGGATTTTGAAAACTGTTATATGTATGTTTTGACCAATGAGAAGAAGCAATTCGGTGCAGCGACAATTCTTTACGATAACGAATTGAAAGACTTTTCGGAAAGAATCGAATCTGACTTCTACATTATTCCAAGTTCGGTGCATGAAGTAATTATAATTCCTTCGAAATTTGTTGATTCATCGGATAGTCTTGATGAAATGATATGCGAAGTCAATTCATCTCAGGTGCCTCTTGTGGATATTTTATCGGACCATGCCTATAAGTATAACAGAGCCGATAAATGTGTATCTTTAGGCTAGTTTATATAAGGTCTTGAAGCTTTATAAAAGGTAGACAAAAGACGCCGAAAGTGTTAAAATAACCTAGTATGTTTTGGTCCAAGGATCAATTTGCACCCGTAGTCTAATGGATAGAATATTGGCCTCCGACGCCAAGGATGCAGGTTCGATTCCTGTCGGGTGCATACTAGGTTATATTTGGGAGTGTATATATGAAAGACAATTCTAAATCCGTTCTTGAAAAGGTTTGGATTATTGTAAAAAAGAATATACTTGTTTCTGCAACACTTGTATTTGTTGTTATTCTTTTGGTGGTTTCTCTCGGAATTGTCGGAATTACACGTATTCGCGAAAAGAAAGCAAGAGAACGTGCATATGCTGCTTTAAGCGATGAAGAAAAAGCCTTGCTTGCTCAGGATTTTACGCTTGTAAAAGACGGTTATGATTTTGTTAACAAAGCCATGACGGATTATCTTAATGCTCTTGCTTCAAATGATCAGTCCTATCTTAAGCAGAATCTTTTCTCGATTAACTCAAACGAACTTGACAATATTGAAGTTAAGAGCAAATACATCGATTTTTACGATAATATTGTATGCTATACACAGCAGGGCTACGAAGATGAATCATTTTATGTATATACTACATACGATATTCATTTTATAGGTTATGATACACCCGTTCCCGGAATTATCGGCCTTTATTATGCCAAAGATTCTACCGGCGTTTATCGTATCTTTAAAAAGAATCATATGTCTCCCGAGGTTATAGCGAATTTCTATATTGCTTACATGCAGCAGGATGTTCAGGATATCTACAACCAGATTTCCTTAAAATATAACGAAACTCTTGAAAGCAATGAAGATATCAGCGATTTCATGATTGCTTATCATGATATCATGAACGATGATATGGTTGCTTTAAACGAGGAGAGGGAAAGAATTGCCGCTGAACAGGCTAGTGCTGATGAAACGACCGATAACGGTCCGGTAAGAGAAAGAGTTAAAGCTACAACAAGCGTTAATGTCAGATCTTCCGATTCCGAAACGGCTGAAAGACTCGGAACGGTATCTGAGGGCGCCATTTTAACAAGACTTGAAGCGAAATTAAACGGCTGGTCCAAAGTGGAATATGAAGGTAAAGAGGCGTATATTAAATCCGACTATCTGGAAGTAATCGATGCCGATAAAATTTCAAATGACAACAATGACGATAATAATGATACGCAGAATGCTCAGAATAATACGGACAATCAAAATACCACAGTCAATGACGGCGAGAAAAAATATGTTACGGCAGTTGATAATGTAAATATACGTGCTGAAGCCGATATCGATTCCGAAAGAGTTGGATTTGCATATACCGGTGACAAACTTGAATTGGTCGAAAAACTTGGCAACGGATGGACGAAGATAAAATATAACGGCAAAGATTGTTATGTTAAAACCGACTATGTACAATAAAACGAATCCCAGTGCATAATCCTAATATGGTTATGCACTTTATTTTTAATAGATGTGACTTTTTATTTGAGGCTTCAATATGGACGAAATAAGAATTAACAAATATATAGCTTTATGCGGAATATGCTCAAGGCGCGAAGCCGACGGACTTATAGAAAACGGAAGAGTTACCATCAACGGTCAAAAAGCTGAACTCGGAAGCAAGGTTAAAGAGGGCGACACGGTTTTGCTTGATCAAAAGGAAGTAAAGCCCGAAGAAAAGAAAGTTGTCGCTTATTACAAACCTGTCGGAGTCACCTGTACAGAGGCTGACGTTCATGCCAATGTGACTTTGAGCGAAGCTTTTCATTATCCCACAAGACTTACATATGCAGGCAGACTTGATGAAGACTCCGAAGGACTTTTGATTATGACTAATGACGGGGATTTGATACATGTAATGATGTGCGGCTCCAACAATCATGAGAAAGAGTATTTGGTAGAAGTCGATAAAGACATAGATCCTCAGATTTTTGACAGGATGAGAAAAGGTATATTCCTTTTTGATCTGGATGTTGAGACAAAACCCTGTAAGGTTGAAAGCGTAAATTCAAATACTTTTAAGATTACTTTAACGCAGGGACTTAACAGGCAGATACGAAGAATGTGTTTTGAATGCGGTCTTGATGTTGTAAGTCTTAAACGTATCAGAGTCTGCAATATTCTTCTTGGTGATTTGAAACCTAACGAATACAGGGAAATTGAAGGGGAAGAATTAAAGCAACTTTACGATTCGGTTTTTAAGAGTGAATCAGAGTAAATTATTGTCGGGTATATATGAATAAAAAAGACAGAATTAAAGAACTTTGCCAAATTTTAAATAAAGCGAGCGAGGCTTACTACGCAAAAGATGAAGAGATTATGTCCAATTTTGAGTATGATTCTCTTTATGATGAACTGGTTTCGCTCGAAGAAGAAACGGGTATAGTTTTATCGGATTCACCGACCAGAAAAGTCGGATATGAACCGGTTTCTTTCCTGCCTAAATATACGCATCCTTCACCCATGCTTTCTTTGTCAAAGACTAAGGACAGGGAGGAACTTAAAGAATGGCTTAAAGACAAAGAAGGATTGCTCTCCTGGAAACTCGACGGCCTTACCGTTGTGCTTACATACGATAACGGAATTCTTTCGACTGCAGTTACAAGAGGCAACGGAGAAGTAGGAGAAGTGATTACGCAGAATGCCGAATGCTTTAAAAATCTTCCCGTTAAAATCTCTTATAAAGGACATCTGGTTCTAAGAGGAGAGGCTGTTATATCATATTCGAATTTCGAGAAAATAAATGCGAAAATAATCAATCCTGATGAACAATACAAGAATCCGAGAAACCTTTGCTCGGGTTCCGTAAGACAACTTGATCCTAAGATTACTGCCGAAAGAAATGTTTTCTTTTTTGCTTTTTCTTTGGTTGAAGCCGAAGGGGTGGATTTTAAAAATTCGAGATATGCACAGATGTCGTTCCTTTCGGAACTGGGATTTGAAACAGTTCATGAAGAAAGAGTCAACAAAGACAATCTTTTGGAAAAGATTGAATGGTATGCCAATGAAATTAAGATTTACGATATCCCTTCCGACGGTCTTGTTCTTATGTATGATGATATTGCATACGGCAATTCTCTTGGCAATACGGCTAAAGCACCCAGAAATGCGATTGCTTTTAAATGGCAGGATGAACAAGCCGAAACTGTTTTAAGAAAGATTGAGTGGAGTCCTTCGAGAACAGGATTGATTAATCCTGTTGCTGTTTTCGATTCGGTTGAACTCGAAGGGACAAGCGTTTCAAGAGCAAGTGTTCACAATATATCCGTCATGAGATCTCTTAAACTCGGTATAGGAGACAGGATTCTTGTATATAAAGCAAATATGATCATTCCTCAAATCTCTGCAAATATTACCTGCAGCGATAATATTGAGATACCAAAGACCTGTCCCATTTGCGGTGAAGAAACCGTTATAGAATCTACCGAAGGAACCGATGTTTTAATGTGCAAAAACGAAATATGCCCCGTAAAACAAGAAAAAGCACTGGCACTTTTTGCATCAAGAAATGCGATGAATATTGACGGAGTATCTGAAGAAACGATAGTTAAATTCATCGAAAAAGGTTTTATTAAAGAATATGCCGATTTCTTTAAACTTGAACAATATAAAAATGATATTGTTTCAATGGAGGGATTCGGATTAAAATCTTATGAAAACATCATAAAATCATGCGAAAATGCAAGAAAAACCACGCTCCCGAGACTCCTTTATGCTCTCGGAATCGAGAATATCGGCGTTGCGAATGCTAAGCTTATTGCATCTTTTTATGATTATGATTTTGATAAAATAAGGAAAGCGGATGTCGATGAACTTTCTTCCATCGATCAGGTCGGAGAAGTCATAGCTTCCGGTATTGTCAGATTTTTCAGAAATGAAAAAAGAATAAATGAAATAGACAATCTTTTAAAATACATAGAGATAGAAAAGATTGTATCCGATGTTGAAAAAGACTTAATCGGAAAAACTTTTGTTATTACGGGTTCGCTTGAAAAATTCGAAAACCGAGATGCTTTAAAAGAAATCATAGAACAAAGAGGCGGCAAAGTTGCCGGCAGTGTATCCGCCAAGACGGAAGCGCTGATTAACAATGACGTAAATTCTTCTTCAGGCAAAAATAAAAAAGCCAAAGAACTGGGAATAAGAATTATTTCCGAAGAAGAATTTCTTAACGAATTTAACATAATTGTGTAGTATAATTCATTTTTATAAATTATTACTTAAATATAATTGAATGGAGATTTTGAAATGCCTATCAGAATTCAAAGTGAACTTCCAGCGAAGGAAAAACTTGAAAATGAAAATATATTTGTTATGGATGAGACAAGAGCGATGCATCAGGATATCAGACCTCTTAAGGTAGCAATCCTCAACGTAATGCCTCTTAAGGAAGAGACTGAACTTCAGCTTTTGCGTGTGCTTTCCAATACGCCTCTTCAGGTTGATGTAACTTTTTTGAATGTTAAAACACATATTTCCCAGAATACATCAGCAAGTCATCTTAACAAATTCTATACATTTTATGATGAGATTAAAAATGAAAAATTTGACGGACTTATAATAACCGGCGCTCCCGTTGAACAGCTTCCTTTTGAAGAGGTTGATTATTGGGAAGAACTTTGTAATATTTTTGAATGGTCTAAGAAAAATGTTACAAGTACAATTCATATCTGCTGGGGTGCTCAGGCGGGATTATATTATCATTTCGGTATAGAGAAAACCGATTTGCCTGAAAAGATTTCGGGTATTTTCAAACACAGGGTTAAAAACAGAAAAGAGCCCATTGTAAGAGGTTTTGATGATGAATTTTATGCACCTCATTCAAGATATACCGAGGTCAGCAGAGAACAGATAGAAAACTGCGACAAACTCAAGGTTCTTGCTGAATCTGACGAAGCAGGAATTTTCATTTGTATGAGCAAAGGCGGCAAACAGGTATTTGTGACCGGACATCCCGAGTATGACAGATATACATTGGACAGCGAATACAAAAGAGATATCAAAAAAGGATTAAATCCTAATATTCCGAAGAATTATTATCCCAATGACGATCCTACAAAGAGACCTCTTTTGCAGTGGAGAAGTCACAGTATCAATCTTTACAGCAACTGGTTGAATTATTATGTATATCAGACTACTCCTTACGATGTGGAAAATATCGGCAAAGACAATCAGTAATTCTAAAAAGGACAGAGACATATGAACTGGTTTAACAAAATGGAAAGAAAATTCGGTAAATATGCCATTCCGAATTTGCCTCTTATTATTGCTATAATATATGCATTTGGTTTCCTTATGGATGCTTTCAAGCCTGAATGGGTTTATTTTGTTACATTGAATCCTTATGCCATTATGCACGGTCAGGTTTGGAGACTTATTTCGTGGGTTTTCGTTCCCGAAGGCGGAATGAACATATTTTTTGTACTTATCTTTTTGTTCTTCTATTATTCGATAGGAAGAAATCTCGAGATGGCCTGGGGTAAATTCGCGTTTAATTTTTTCTTTTTCTCCGGCATTGTTTTATCAATTATCGGTTCATTTTTGCTTTTCGGATATTTTGAATTGCTTAACCCCGCTTTTGTTCAACAATCGGAGAGCATGTATGTTGCCACGTACGGAGACTGTCCCGCACTTTTGGGAGGTTCCTGGTTTTATTATTATCTTTCGTTTAATTTCAGTACATATTATCTGAACCTTTCCATATTCCTTGCATATGCTATTACTTATCCCAACATGAGAGTACTTCTTATGTTCATAATTCCCATTAAGGTAAAAATTTTGGGAATTATATATGTCTGCGTTCTTAGTTTTAATATTGCCCTTTCGTTTATGTCGGGATTCAACAACGGTATTATCAGTCTTGTTTCGATAGGAAGCTCTCTTTTAAATGTGCTTATTTTCTATATTCTTCTTAGAAAAGGCAAGAGAAGATTTAAAGAAATCAAGAGACAGAAGGAATTTAAAAAGAAAATAAAAGAAGCGTCACAGCCTGCTTCTCAGATTCGTCATAAATGCGCAATCTGCGGGCAGACGGATGTATCTAATCCTTCGCTTACGTTCAGATATTGTTCGAAATGCAACGGTAATTACGAATACTGCAATGAACATTTATTTACTCACAAACATATTCAATAGGTGATTTATGGACGAGAAAAAATTATTTATCGCTCAAATGGATAAACTTATCAAATACGGAAGAGAAAACGGCAATCTTGTTACCAAAGAAGACGTTGATTCGTATTTTAAGGATATTCCCTTTGACGACGAGAAAAAACAGCTTATATACAATTTCCTTTATGATTCCAGAATCGGAGTGGATGAACCTTTTGATTTTGATGAGGTCCTGGATGAAGAAGATGTGGATTTCCTTCAGATGTACATAGATGAACTTGAGGATATTAAAAAGTATACTCAGAAAGAAAAACACGATTTATTAAAAAGATATGCTTCTGGAGAATCTCTGCTAAGGGATAAAATTATTGAGAGTTATCTTCGTGATATAGTTGAGATGTCAAAGCTTTATACAGGTTCCGGAGTTCCGATAGAAGATCTGATTGGGGAAGGAAATGTTGCACTTGCTGTTATTCTGGAATCGCTGGACCTGAAGAGTTCCGCAAAAGAACTTGACGGTTTTATTACTGACGGAATAATGAGTGCGATGGAAGAGCTTCTTTATGATGACAATAATGAAGCTGCCAAAAGCAATACATGGGCTGAAAATGCCAATGAGGTATTGGAAAAAGCCAAAGAATTGTACGAGACTGTCCAGAGAAACATTACGGTTGAAGAACTCAGCAAATTCGCCGATCTTGAGGAGGACTTTATTAGAGAGGTATTGCAGATTACCGGCGGAATCGAGATTATTGATTATAATCCTCAGGGGTAATTATGGAACAGATTAACAGAGAATTTAAAGCCGTAGTCCAGGATTTGACTCATATTTATATCGGTGCTCAGATGAGTGTCGAGGAAATGATATCTTATGAGGACATTCCTTTTAAGGTCAAGGCTGTTTTCAATAAGTATTTTTCATCTGAAGATAAAAGAAAACGACCTATCGGAGAAATCCTCGGCAATGTCAAAAAAGAGGATTTTGAATATCAGGTTATTAATCAGTTAAAGCTTAAATTCAAGGTTGGAATTTATTCAATTAAAGGTACTAAAGAGACATATAAATCTAAAACCCTGAATCCTGAAGAATTCTTATCTTTGCATTCTTCGCAGGATAAATATTTTGACGAGGAAGTAGTGTTTAACAAGCTTGCTTTGATGGCTTTTTCAACCTGAAAGCAGAGAATAGTTATAAATATACCGATTTTAAAGGCTAAACTTGTGTTTTTGGCTGAATTTTGATATAATAAAATATCAAAGTTTGGGGAATATAATTTATGGAATTAGAGCAGGACAAGAAGCCTACCGGTTACAAAAAAATAAGATATTTTTTAATAGTCGAAAATATCTTGATCGTACTTGCATTTCTTTTGTTTGCAGTCGGTGTTTATTATATATTTGCATTTTCTTCATTTACCTGGTTTGCGATTGCATACTTTTTTCTTGGTATCGCATTCTTTCTTTTTGGTGTGACCATCGCCCTCAAGATGATCAAAGCCTTTCAGCGTGATGATTTACCCGTATATTCGAATATGATTGAATCAGAGGATATCGATCCTGAGACAGGATTGCTTTATTTTGATTCTTTTACAACAGAGGCAGAATCGCAGCTTACCCTTTCCATGTCGGATGTTTATCTTGCTTCTTTTGAAATCGAAGGTCTTGAACACCTTCGTCATTTCGTAGGTTATCAAAGAGCTGCTGATACAATGGCCGAAATCGGCAATATTCTTAAGATGTATCAAAAGAGAATGGGCGAGAGATATGTGACCCTCGGATGTAAATCCGGTCATGAATTTCTCGTAATGACCAATGAAGTTGAACTTAAGGATATTCAGACATATCTTAAAAACATTATGGAAGAAATTAATGAAATACTCTTGAGACTTCCTACAGCTGAAAACTTCAGCATATACTGCGGTTATTCTTCATCAAGTCAGGGCAAACTTATAGATGACTTGATTCAGTATACCAACTTTGCTGTTATGGAAGCTGCAATGTTTAAAAAGAGCGAGCCTCATTACTTCTCGCAGGATGCTTTCAGAAGACAGGAGACTGAATATATCAAAGACGACAAGATCCGAAAGATTCTTGACGGCAATGAATTACAATATAATTTCCAGCCGATCGTATCCGCCAAGACAGGTAAGATTTACGCTTACGAAGCATTGATGAGAACAAACAAGGAAATCGGATTTTCTCCCACAGATGTTCTTGAACTTGCCGAAAGACAGGACAGACTTTATGAAGTCGAGCATTATACATTCTTTAATGTTCTCAAAATCATGAATGAAAACTCCAAGCTTTTCGATAACAGAAAGCTTTTCATAAATTCAATTCCTACCGTTATTATCAAAGAAGAGGAATTTAATGATCTGTATGTTCAATACAAAGATGTCATGAAGAATCTTGTTATTGAAATTACTGAAAACGGAATGCAGTCCGAGGATTCGTGCGAGACGGTTCACAAATACATGAAAAAATCCGGTTGCGAACTTGCATTGGATGATTACGGAACAGGATATTCGAATGCGTCGACGCTTCTTAACAACTCGCCGCATTATATCAAAATCGATCATTCCATCATTATGGGTATTGATACAGATTCAAGGAAACAGCAGATTGTAAGCAATACCGTTTCATTCGGTAATAATCACGGCATGAAGATTCTTGCCGAAGGTGTTGAGACCCCTGATGAACTTCAGATGGTCATTCAGCTTGGCTGCCATTTGATTCAGGGCTTTTATACCGGACGCCCTAACAGAGTCATTGCCGATTCAATATCCGCTGATGTTGAAGACGAGATTATGGCAATCAACCTTAAGCTTGCCAAGCTTGCTCTTGAGAATAAATCATATACTCCCGGTAATTTTGAGACAATTTCGCTTATCAATCTTGCTCTTGATTTTTATTCGCAGATTCTTGTTGAACAGCCTTCGGTTAATCTTGTAGGCATGAAGAGCAAGAAGGAAGTAAATATGTCGATTAAGATTCCCGATAAAGTTGAGACTGTTATCAATCTTAAGGATGTTAACATTCGAGGCAGGGACAATCCTGCAATCGAAATCGGAGAGAATTCCACTGTTACGCTTACTCTTGAAGGAAACAATATATTCTCTTACGAAGGCATTAAAGTTCCTTCAACCTCAAGACTAAATATTCAGGGTAAGGGTAATCTTACAATCAGGGTAGATCATAATAACGGTATCGGTATCGGTACAGGTTCTGATGAAAAGACACCTTACGGTGATATCAGCTTTGAAGGTACCGGAACTTTAAGAATTGAAGCCAATTCTGATCAGGCATTTGCTATCGGCGGATTCCTCGCAGATGAAGATTCAAGAATCAGGATTGATTCCGGTAACGTAGAAATTATCGTTAACGGTTCCAAGACCGTAGGTATCGGATCGATGACAGGATTTACACATATCAGTGTTAATCAGTCCCATGTGGCTATCTCTTCATCAGGTGCCGATGCGATCGGTATCGGCTCAATGGAAGGCAGGGTAGATATCAATACAAGTGCCGATATTGAACTTGAAGCCTCGGGAAGCAGAGCTACAGGTATCGGAGTTTTGCTATACGGCAAAGGAACAATACATGTACATTCCGGTTTTGTTTCATGTAATGTACATTCAATGAATGGTATGGGTATCGGTTCTATTGACGGTGACATGGAGATTCGAAGCAGTGCAGAACAGATATTTATTTACGTAGAAGGTTCTGAAGTAGGCGGTATCGGTACATATCACGGGTACGGCGTCACCAGAATTCAAAACGGTGCTCATAAGATTGTTCTTCTTGCGGCTAATCCCATCAGTATGGGCGGTTCGAAAGGAAGACTTGAAATCACGGGCGGTAATATATACGCAGATCTTGCAAGCTCGCCGGATCCTGTTAATCAGTATGATGTACCTGTATTTAAAAAGGTTATCACTGATACCGAGTTATATTCCAAAAAGATTGAAACCGAAGAAGGCACATACCAATACGTTGCTTCGGCTTCGAAACTTTTCGAAAATATCTATATTTACATTCCTAAATTCTGCAATGAGTTGGAATCCAATGTAGTATAAAATAAGAAAACGGAGAGAGAAATCTCTCCGCTTTTTGAAGGAGAATAAATTAATGAAAATTGAAGACTTGAAGAATTTCGAGATTAAAGAACACAGATTTTTACATGACATTAATACCGATGCATATGTTCTTTCGCATAAAAAGACCGGTGCCAGAGTTGTTGTAATGCCTAATGATGAAGAGAATAAAGTTTTTTATATCGGTTTCAGAACTCCTCCCAAAGATTCGACAGGTGTTGCTCATATAGTTGAACATACCGTTTTATGCGGAAGTGACAAATATCCAATTAAAGATCCTTTTGTTGAGTTGTGCAAAGGCAGTCTCAATACTTTTTTGAATGCCATGACTTATCCCGACAAAACGGTTTATCCTGTTGCGAGTTGTAATGATTTTGATTTTAAAAATCTTATGGATGTTTATCTTGATGCTGTTTTCCATCCCAATATTTACAAAGAAGAAAATATTTTCAGACAGGAGGGATGGCATTACGAACTTGAAAACAAAGATGATGAATTAAGTATTAACGGTGTTGTTTATTCGGAAATGAAAGGTGCTTTCTCCGATCCCGATGATATAGTCGAAAGACAGATTATGAATTCGATTTTTCCGGATACTCCTTACGGTGTGGAATCAGGCGGAGATCCCGATGTGATTCCGTCCCTGACATATTCCGATTTTTTGGATTTTCATTCCAAATATTATCATCCTTCAAACAGTTATATTTTCCTTTACGGTAACTGTGATATGGCCGAAAGACTCGATTATATTGATAAAGAGTATCTTTCAAACTATGAAAAAATAGAAGTATCTTCCGAGATTTCCACTCAGGAGGCTTTCGATAAAAGAAGAGATGTGGTAATCGAATATCCTCTTACGGAAAACGAAGATGATAAAGACAAGACATATCTTAATCTGACGTATTGTTTTTCGGATTATCGCGACAGGGAACTTCCGATAGTTTTAAGAGCTTTCGAATATGCGTTTTCCGGCAATCCGGCTGCACCTTTAAGAAAGGCTTTGCTGGATGCAGGCATTGGCAATGAAATTTATGCTTCAAGCGATTGTTCAATCAAACAGAACCTTTTCGGTTTTTATGCAAAAGGAGCAAATCCTGAAGATAAAGACAAATTCCTTGATATTATCCAAAAAGAAATAGAAAGAACCGTTAAAGAAGGCTTTGACAAAAAAACGATTCTTGCATTTTTGGTAAGAGAAGAATTTAAATACAGAGAAGCTGATTTCGGACGTATACCCAAAGGCTTGACATACGGACTTGACATGCTTGAATCCTGGCTTTATGACGATACACTTGCTTTGCATCATATGGAATGTCTGGATATTTACAAGAAGCTTAAAGAAGCGGTCGAAACTGATTATTTTGAAAAATTACTTAAAAAATATTTCCTTGACAACAATCATTCGGTCTGCTGTCTCGGCGTACCTGTAAAAGGACTTACATTAAAGAAAGAAAATGAGCTTAAAGAAAAGTTACAGGATGTAAAGTCAAAATTATCTGATGCTGAAATTAAAAAAATTATTCATAATACAAAAGCCTTAAGAGAATATCAGAAGGCCCCCGATAAAGTCGAAGATCTTGAAAAAATTAAATTACTTAAAGTATCCGATATTAAGAAAGAAACAAAACCGGATAAAAACAAACTCTTTGATATTAAAGGAGTTAAATATCTAAAACAGGATATTTTCACATCGGGAATTGCATATCTGACACTTCTTTTTGATGTAAATTCAATTTCTTTGGAGCATGTCAAATATCTTCCGATTCTTTCAAATCTGCTTGGCAGAATGGATACGAAGAATTTGAAATACGGTGAGCTTTCCAATGAGATAAAGCTTTACACCGGCGGCATGAACATGTCATTTAATAACTGCCGAAATATTAAAACCGGCGAGATTAAATCATATTTTGAGATAAATGTAAAATTCCTTTATGAGAACAAAGAAAAAGTATTTTCGATTCTTTCTCAGATTCTTTTTGAAAGTATTCTTGATGATAAGGAAAAGATAAAAGAATATCTTTCGGAACTTCGTTCTCAGGGTGAGAGTATGCTTATATCTTCACCGCATACCGTTGCATTGACAAGAGCCACATCTTATTTTGACAAGATGTTTAAGATGAATGACATTTCAATGGGTATAGATGCCGTAAGATTCATAACTTCTCTTGAAAAGGATATGGATAATTCCGTAGATACAATTATTTCGGAATTAAAGAGCGTAATACCGATGATTTTCAGAAAGGAAAATCTTTTTATCAATCTTACATCGCCCAAAGATAAACAGGATGTGCTTGATAAAGATCTTTCGGATTTTATAGACAAACTTTATACAGACGATTACAAGAAAGAAAAATTCGAAGTCGAACTCAATAAAGGCAATGAAGGGTTTATTTTCCCGGGACAGGTTCAATATGTTGCGATGTCCGGCGAATATATTTCCAAGGGATATAAATATAATGGCGCATTTAATGTATTAAGAACCATTATGGCTTATGATTATCTTTGGAATAATGTGAGAGTAGAGGGCGGTGCTTACGGATGCTTTGCCAATTTCACCATGTCCGGTATCTGCTCACTGGTTTCTTACAGGGATCCTCATATCAACAATACTTTGAAGATTTACAGGAATCTTGTTTCTTTCCTTGAGAACTTCGACTGTAATGACAGACAGATGAATCAGTATATAATCGGTGCGATTTCGGATATTGATGTTCCTCAGACAGCTTCCATTGAAGGCAAGGCAAATTGCATTTATTATTTGACCGGCGTTGAAGAAAAAGACAGACAAAAAGCCAGAGATGAGATTCTTAATTGTTCCAAGGAAGATATAAAATCTTTGGCCGGAAACATTAAAGCCGCATTCTCAAAAGAGAATATCTGTGTTGTCGGTGCAGAGGGTAAAATCAAAGAAAACGAAAAGCTGTTTGATAAAGTTTTAAATTTAATTTAAGTTTTACCATAAAAGTGATTGTATTTTTCGTATATTGATTAAAAGAGGTTATTTTTCTTTTCAATATTTGGAGGATAAATCTATGAAAAACAAAAAACTTATTAAGAAAATTTCGTTGGCATCTGCAATCGCCGCTACGGCTGTATCATTATGTGCATGTTCTTCGGGAGCGAATACTGCTACGGCTGATTATAAATATGAAATGGCCGGAACCGGGGATTATTATTATGACGATGAACCGATGTACGCTGATGAAAATGGTGCATATATTGATGATTATGAGGCTTACGACGAAGGGGGAGTTGGCGTTCAGAGCCTGAGTTCTCCGATAAATGAAAATCAGGCTTCTGCTTCTGTAGCTAAAAACAGAAAACTTATTAAAACAGTTGATTTATCAATTGAAACCATTAACTATGACGAAACAATTGCCAACCTGAAACAAAGAATCGAATCTTTCGGCGGATATATTGAAAATGAATATTCTTATAACGGAAGTATATACAATAACAGTTCCAAGAAACAGAATAAATACTGCAATATAACAGTCAGAGTACCGGATGATTCGCTCGATGCTTTTATAAGTGATGTTTCGGGTATTGGCAATGTTACTCAGAAAACGACTTCAACACAGGATGTTACTCTTAATTATGTTGATACCGAAAGCAAGAAGCAGATGTATCTTGCGGAGCAGGAAAGTCTTCTGGATCTTTTGGAACATGCCGAAACAGTAGAAGATATTGCATATTTGACCGAGAGACTTACTGAAGTCAGATATAATATCGAATCAATGGAATCATCGTTAAGGCTTTATGATGATTTGGTTGATTATGCGACCGTTAATTTCTCAATCAATGAAGTATCGGTATTAACACCTACCGTTGTAGTTGAGAAAACACCTGCTGAAGAATTAAAAGAAGGCTTCAAAACAAGTGTATCGGATGTTTTGATTGGAACCAGAGATTTCTTTATGAATCTTATAATCAGATCTCCTTATATCATCAGAGGTTTGATTTGCCTTGCAATTCCTGTTTTAATAATTTTCATTATCGTAAAGATAATTATTGCTTCCGTAAAAAAGAAACATAAAAAAGATTACGAAAATTATAAAGCAATGAAGGAAGATAAGAAAGAAGTAAAGGATTCTAAAGAAACAAAAGATTCTAAAGAATCGAATGAAACTAAAGAAATAAAAGAATCCAAAGAATAAACACCAATAATCTCAAATCGATTATTCTGAAGATTTATAAAACATTTTATATACAGAGAGAAAAATATGGAATCAAATACCAAATCCGGTTTTGTGTCAATCATAGGAAGACCTAATGTGGGTAAAAGTACTTTGATGAATAAAATCATCGGACAAAAGATTGCTATTACTTCCAGCAAGCCTCAAACCACAAGAAACAGGATTTCCACGGTTTATACCAAAGGGAATGTTCAGATGGTTTTTGTGGATACGCCCGGATTGCACAAAGCAAAAAACAAGCTTGGCGAAAGTATGGTTTCTCAAGCCAAAAGAACATTTAATGAATCGGATGTCTGCCTCTATTTAACAGAGGCAGACCCGTTTATAGGAGAGCAGGATGAAAACATCCTGTCTCTTTTGCGTACAGTGAGCATTCCTGTAATTCTTGTGATTACCAAGACTGACAAGTACGAAAAAGAGAAGGTTTTCAAAGCGATAGATCTGTTTTCCAAACAAATGGATTTCGCGGATGTAGTTCCTCTTTCCGCAAAAAACGGAAAAAACATCGATACGCTTCTTGAGGTGCTTGAAAAGTTTATACCAAACGGTCCTTTTTATTATGATCCCGAGACGCTTACGGATCAGCCCGAAAGACAGATAGTTTCCGAGATAATCCGAGAGAAGTGTTTAAGATGCCTTGGCGATGAAATTCCCCACGGTATTGCTGTAGTAATAGAAACCATGAACTTTTCAAAGAATATTGTGGATATTGAAGCCAGTATTATCTGCGAGAGAGATACTCATAAAGGAATGATAATAGGCAGAGGTGCTTCAAAGATTAAGGAAATCGGAAGCAAGGCCAGAATCGATATAGAGAAAATGCTTGATAAAAAGGTTAATCTTAAACTTTTTGTCAAAACCAAAGAAAACTGGAGGGATTCGGAAGCATTGCTTAAGAACTTCGGTTATATTTCAGATGATAAAGACTGACGGATAATTTACGGTATATAAATGAGCAATATGGCAGACAATCTTCTTACGGTTACCGGAATGGTCATTAAAGATGAACCTATCGGAGAATTCGACAGAAGAGTTGTGATTTTAACAAAAGAAAAAGGCAAAATATCGGTATTTGCCAAAGGCGCAAGAAGACAGAATTCTACTCTTGCGGCGTCGACAAATCCTTTTGCGTTCGGCAGATTTACGCTTTTTGCGGGAAGAAATTCCTATTCTCTTCGGGAAGCCTTTATAGATAACTATTTTGAAGGCATGAGAAGTGATATAACAATGGCTTTTTACGGAATGTATTTTCTCGAAATCGCCGATTATTATTCCAGGGAGAATATTGAAGATGCCGATCTTTTGAGACTTTTGTATCAGGGAGTGAGAGTTTTGGAGAATCCCATTCATTCTCTAAAATTCACGAAAGCCGTTTTTGAAATCAAAGCGATCCAGATAAACGGAGAACTTCCACCATGCGATGAAAACAAATATTCGCCGGGTGTCGTAAAAGCAGTCGCTTATATAACGGAGTCTCCTGTTAACAAGGTATTTTCTTTTAAATTATCCGAAGAGAGTGAAAACGAGTTTATTGAATGGGCGAAAGAAGTATCTTCTTTTACTTTTGACAAAAAATTCACATCGCTTGAACTCATTGAATGATTATTAAGGAAGGTACTTTTTGCTTCAGGAAAATTAATTAATACAATTGAAAAGTATATTTTGACAATAAATTAACATATATGTATAATTGTATGATGTTTTAATCATATAATTTACGGAGGTCTCACATGGAAAAATCAATGGATAAAATTGTAGCTCTTGCCAAAGGAAGAGGATTTATATATCCCGGATCCGAGATTTACGGCGGTCTTGCAAATACATGGGATTACGGTAACCTTGGTGTTGAGCTTAAAAATAATGTAAAGAAAGCCTGGTGGCAGAAGTTCGTTCAGGAAAATCCTTACAATGTAGGTGTGGATTGCGCAATTCTTATGAATCCCCAGACATGGGTTGCTTCCGGCCATTTGGGAGGCTTTTCCGATCCTTTGATGGACTGCAAACAGTGCCATGAGAGATTCAGAGCAGATAAACTTATAGAAGATTTTGCAGCAGAAAAGGGTATTACTTTACCCAAACCCATTGATGCATTTTCTCAGGATGAAATGATGAACTTCATCAAGGATAATGCAATTCCCTGTCCTACTTGCGGAAAGCATGATTTTACTGATATCAGACAGTTTAATCTTATGTTCAAGACTTTCCAGGGCGTTACGGAAGATGCAAAAAATACCGTATATTTAAGACCCGAAACCGCACAGGGTATTTTCGTAAACTTTAAGAATGTTCAGAGAACTTCCAGAAAGAAAGTTCCTTTCGGTATCGGCCAGATCGGTAAATCTTTCAGAAATGAAATTACACCCGGAAACTTTACTTTCAGAACAAGAGAATTTGAACAGATGGAACTCGAATTCTTCTGCAAACCCGGTACTGACCTTGAATGGTTCCAGTATTGGAGAGGTTTTTGCCGCGACTGGTTAATGAGCCTCGGTATCAAAGAAGATGAAATGAGACTTCGTGACCATGATCCCGAAGAACTTTGCTTCTATTCCAAAGGTACTACCGATATAGAGTTCTTATTCCCGTTCGGCTGGGGTGAACTTTGGGGTATTGCCGACAGAACCGATTATGATTTGACCCAGCATCAGGAAGTTTCCAAACAGGATATGTCTTATTTTGATGATGAGACAAACGAGAAATACATTCCTTACGTTGTTGAACCTTCACTTGGCTGCGACAGAGTTGTTCTTGCATTCCTTTGTGCAGCTTATGATGAAGAAAATCTCGGCACTGAAGATAAGCCGGATATGAGAACCGTTATGCGTTTCCATCCCGCACTTGCTCCTGTTAAAATCGGTATTCTTCCTTTGTCAAAGAAACTCAATGAAGGCGCAGAAAAGATTTATGCAGAACTTTCAAAGAAATACAACTGCGAATTCGATGACAGAGGAAATATCGGAAAAAGATACAGAAGACAGGATGAAATCGGTACGCCTTTCTGCATTACTTACGATTTTGATTCCGAAACGGATAACTGTGTCACTGTAAGATTCAGAGATTCCATGGAGCAGGAAAGAGTGGCAATAAAGGATCTTGATGCTTATTTTGCAGATAAATTTACTTTTTAATTAATTGATGATTTATCCCTCATTTGTTATTTACAGATGAGGGATTATTAAACAATAAAGAAAGGAACGGATTATGAAAAGAAAATGGTTTATGACTTTTATGGCTTTGTCGGTTTTGACATTTCTGTTTGGCTGTGAAATGCCGTCTTCTTCTTTGGAAGATACTTCGTCCGAACCTTCTTTAAAAGAACAGATGGAACAGATTCTTGCCGAGAAAGGCGAAACAGAGGTTCCCACCGTAGAAGATATTGTTATTGAAGAGCCTGAAAAAGAGACTGTAGAAGATCTTTTGGAAGAGCATCAGTATGATATAAATAAAATCAGAGAAGATATTCTTGAAGACGGGTATTATGATGATTTTCAAATTTCGGCCGAAGGCAATAAATGGGTTTTGGAGTATTATCCCAAAGAAAGTTTTGAAATGACTGATGCCATGGCTGAATATCTTGATAAAATGAAATACAGAACATTCTATGAACTTCGTAAAATACTTGATCTGGAAGATTTGTACGAGCTTGAATATATTTATTACAATCCGGACGGAACCGTATTTTATCAGACTGTTTTGAAAGAAGATGAGTATACTCAATATACCCCTTATGAAGCGACTCTCCAGTTTTATTTTGAACATTTGTACGGACCTCAGTATTGGAATAATAACGAAGAAGAATTGCTTGAAAAGAACAAAGATACTTTTGATGATATTAAGGTTTATTGTTCGGGAAATTACGTTTGCTACACGTTTTATTTTGCTAATGATATGGGAGATATACAGAAGAATCTTGAATACAACATGGATGAGAAAGAAAGAAACAATATTATATATGAATTAAAAACACAGGCAAATATAACCAACAAAATATCCGTTTCGTATATTTATTATAATCCGGACGGTTCTTTGGCCGGAAGAATGGACTTTGAAGGCTGAAAAATATTTTGTGGCATATTATGTTCACTTGTGATATAATGTTTTAGCATTAAAATCAAACAGACAGAATATATTTATTCTTTAAGGGTAAATATTTCTTATATATTAATAACGAAGGACGCCTAATAAACGTTCTTAGTTGTTTTTGCCGTTATGATAGAATTAGAAAAAAATATGTTTCAAAGGAGGAACAAATCGGTATGGCAAAAAAATGGGTCTATTTATTCAAAGAAGGCAGTGCTGATATGCGTAATCTTCTCGGTGGTAAAGGGGCAAACCTTGCTGAGATGACAAATATCGGATTACCTGTGCCTCAAGGCTTTACCATTACCACGGAGGCATGTACTCAGTATTATGAGGACGGAAGAGAAATTAATTCTGAGATTAAAGCTCAGATTGATGAGTATATTGTAAAGATGGAAGAAATTACCGGCAAAAAGTTCGGTGACAAGGAAAATCCTTTACTTGTTTCCGTACGTTCCGGTGCAAGAGCATCAATGCCCGGTATGATGGATACAATCCTTAACCTCGGCCTTAACGAAGACGTAGTTGCAGTTATTGCTGAAAAGTCCAACAATCCCCGTTGGGCTTGGGACTGCTACAGAAGATTTATCCAGATGTATTCTGATGTAGTTATGGAAGTAGGAAAGAAGTATTTCGAAGAGCTCATCGATGAGATGAAGGCTAAAAAGGGTGTTAAGCAGGACGTAGAACTTACTGCAGATGACCTTAAGGAACTTGCAAATCAGTTTAAAGCAGAATATAAATCTAAAATCGGATCAGATTTCCCGACAGATCCCAAAGAGCAGTTATACGGAGCAATCAAAGCCGTATTCCGTTCATGGGATAACCCCAGAGCAAATGTCTACAGACGTGACAACGATATCCCTTATTCATGGGGTACTGCTGTAAACGTTCAGTCCATGGCATTCGGTAATATGGGTGATGATTGCGGTACAGGCGTTGCTTTCACAAGAGATCCTGCCACAGGTAATAAAGGTCTTTTCGGTGAATTCCTTACAAACGCACAGGGTGAAGACGTTGTTGCCGGTGTAAGAACTCCCATGAAGATAGCAGAAATGGAACAGAAATTCCCTGAAGCTTTCGCTCAGTTCAAGGATGTTTGCAAGACTCTTGAAAATCATTACAGAGACATGCAGGATATGGAATTTACCGTTGAACACGGCAAGCTTTACATGCTTCAGACAAGAAACGGTAAGAGAACAGCTCAGGCTGCTTTGAAGATTGCATGTGACCTCGTTGATGAAGGAATGAGAACAGAAGAAGAAGCTGTTGCAATGATCGATCCCAGAAACCTTGATACACTTCTTCATCCTCAGTTCGATCAGGCTGCTCTTAAGGCTGCTACTCCTTCAGGTAAAGGACTCGGTGCTTCTCCCGGAGCTGCTTGCGGACGTATCGTATTCTCTGCAGAAGATGCCGAAGAATGGGCTGCTAAAGGCGAGAAGGTTGTTCTTGTAAGACTTGAAACATCTCCCGAAGATATTACAGGTATGAAGGTTGCACAGGGTATCCTTACTGTTCGTGGCGGTATGACATCTCACGCAGCAGTTGTTGCTCGTGGTATGGGTACATGCTGTGTATCTGGTTGCGGTGAAATCGCAATGGATGAAGCCAATAAGAAATTTACTCTTGCAGGCAAAGAATTCCATGAAGGCGATTGGATTTCAATCGACGGTACAACAGGTAATATCTACGATGGAAAGATTACTACAGTTGATGCTAAAATCGCCGGTGAGTTCGGTCGCGTAATGGCATGGGCTGACAAATACAGAAGACTTAAAGTACGTACAAATGCTGATACTCCTGCCGATGCAAAGAAGGCAAGAGAACTCGGTGCCGAAGGTATCGGACTTTGCCGTACAGAGCATATGTTCTTTGAAGAATCAAGAATTGCTGCATTCAGAGAAATGATTTGCTCCGATACAGTTGAAGAGAGAGAAGCTGCACTTGACAAGATTCTTCCTTATCAGCAGGATGACTTCGAAAAACTCTACGAAGCATTGGAAGGATGTCCTGTTACAATCAGATTCCTTGATCCTCCTCTTCATGAATTCGTTCCTACAGAAGAAGCTGATATTAAGAAACTCGCTTATGCACAGGGCAAGAGCGTAGAACAGATTAAAGAATACATTGATTCACTTCATGAATTTAACCCCATGATGGGACACAGAGGATGCCGTCTTGCAGTTACATATCCTGAAATTGCTGCAATGCAGACAAAGGCTGTTATCAGAGCTGCAATCAATGTTTCCAAGAATCATCCTGATTGGAACGTTAAACCCGAAATCATGATTCCTTTGGTTTGCGATGTTAAGGAATTAAAGGTTGTTAAGAAGATTGTTGTTGAAACAGCAGATGCTGAAATTGCCAAAGCTGGCGTTAAGCTTGAATATGAAGTCGGTACAATGATTGAAATCCCCAGAGCTGCTCTTACGGCTGATGAGATTGCGAAAGAAGCTGATTTCTTCTGCTTCGGTACAAACGACTTAACTCAGATGACATTCGGATTCTCAAGAGATGATGCAGGTAAGTTCCTTGAAGCTTACTATGATACAAAGATTTTTGAGAATGATCCTTTTGCTAAGCTTGATCAGACAGGTGTCGGCAAACTTATGGAGATGGCTATTAAACTCGGAAAACCCGTTAATCCCAATCTTCATATCGGTATCTGCGGCGAGCACGGCGGAGATCCTCAGTCAGTTGAATTCTGCAACAAGATCGGACTTGATTATGTTTCATGTTCACCTTTCAGAGTTCCCATTGCAAGACTTGCTGCTGCACAGGCTGCAATTAACGCTAAATAATTTTAAGATTTTAAAGGGAAAGCAAAAAGCTTTCCCTTTTTTTAATTATGGGTCGTGACCCTGTTGAGCTCGCGAAGCGTGCGAAATATAAACCACCCGCTATGCGGGTGCGCGGTGTGTGTTATACAAAAAAATCACCTTTCCGCTATAATGAGGTTGT
>Ga0129307_1000163_pt1 | contig 115069 bp, 114 predicted proteins | sample P1105metagenome_FD_94437 | JGI IMG/M metagenome (GOLD analysis project Ga0129307, IMG submission 94437) | Capybara group fecal microbial communities from Wisconsin, USA - P1105 metagenome | ecosystem: Host-associated > Mammals > Digestive system > Large intestine > Fecal | place: USA... | reverse complement strand
GTTTCAGACTCTGGGACAAGGTAAAGTTCGACGGCAGGGAATGCTTCGTAAAAGGCAGGCGCACATCGGGATACTTTGCACTGGCTGTGTTGGAAGGCGCAAAAGTCACAGATTCGGCCTCCTGCAAGAAGCTCAAATTTCTGGAAACTGCAAAACATTACGTATCAGAAAGGAGAGATGGCTCTCCTCCCACGACTGAAGTCACGGGTGTCCGAGCCTAAATAACATGAATACCATGCCCAAAAAACTGCTGGCCTATGTCAGTGGACAAGGCACCGTCAATGAGCGGGATGCAAAAAAGCTCACCCATATCCAGCTGGCATTCGGCAAGCTGCGCATGGACGGCTCCATCGTCACCCATGACGTCGAACCCATGATGGCACAGATGGCACAGCTCCGTGCCTGGAATCCCGACCTGAAGATCGGTCTCTCCCTGGTCAACAATGACGGAGAGATGAACGCCTTCACCACCGTCTGTGCAGACCCTGCGCTTCGTGAAGCCTTCGGAAAAAGCTGTGTGGATGTCGTCACCCGTCTCGGGTTTGACGGTGTGGATATCGACTGGGAATACCCCTGTGTCCCTTCCAACAATCAGGATGTCAGCAAAGATGACCGTGCCAACTTCACCGCCACCTGCCGGGTTCTCCGCCAGGCATTGGACACGGTGGAAGGAAAGCATCCCCTGCTGACCCTGGCCGCCGGCGCAGATGTCTATTATCCCACCTGTGTGGACCTCGCTGCTGTCTCAAAGGATCTGGATTTCATCAACCTGATGACCTATGACCTCAAGTGCGGTTTTCACGCGCTGGCCGGGCACCACACCCAGCTGTACTCTTCCACCGGCGATGTGTTCCAGAACAGCTGTGACCAGGCCCTCCGGCTCTTTGTCCGCAGCGGCGTTCCGAAAGACAAGCTGCTGATGGGGGCTGCGTTTTATTCCCGCAAGTGGGAAAACATTCAGGACCGCAACCATGGTTTTCTTCAGATTTCCAAAACCGGCGGCGGGTACGGTCCCAACTGGGCCCGACTGGAAAAGGACTTCCTGAACAAGAACGGTTATGTCTACTACTGGGATGATGAGGCCAAAGCCCCCTTCCTCTTTAACGGCAGCACATTCCTCTCCTTCGATGATCCGCGAAGCCTGAAGGAAAAGTGCGAGTATGTCCGCCGTGAGGATTACGCGGGCATCTTCTACTGGGAGCACACCTGTGATCCGACCGGAGTTCTCCTCGATACCCTGTATCAGAACCTGAAAGACTGAGGCTGTGATCCATCGGTTTCCTGAAAGATCCGGGGCAGAAAGGTGCTTTCGCCTTTCTGCCTTCTTCTTTCCGGCCGTCAGATGAATCCCATCCAGTCCATGCCTTCATACACTTTTTTGGCCCGCATGCACAGCTGCATTTTTGTCGCCTGAGAGGCGACCACACCCTCCCCGCTTTCTGGTATGCTCTGTCTGCAGGATGAACCTGCAGAAAGCGAGGAGAAATCACGATGAAAAATAATCTCACTGAAATGGTCTTCATTCTTGACAAAAGCGGCTCCATGGCCGGACTCGAATCCGACACCATCGGCGGCTTCAACAGCATGATTGCCCGTCAGAAGCAGGAAAGCGGAGATGCCTACGTATCCACTGTGCTTTTCTCCTATGACAGCGTCGTCCTTCATGACCGGGTGGATCTGAAAAAGATTGAGCCCATGACTGAGCGCGATTACCGCGTCGGAGGCAGCACGGCACTCATTGATGCCATCGGCGGCGCCATTCATCATATCGGCTCGGTCCACAAGTATGCACGCCCGGAGGATGTGCCCGAGCACACCGTCTTTGTCATTATCACAGACGGCCTCGAAAACTCCTCCCGCCGCTACAGCGCCGATGAAGTCCGGCAGATGATCCGGCGTGAGAAAGAACAGTACGGATGGGAGTTCCTCTTCCTCGGTGCAAACATCGATGCGGTCCAGACTGCTTCGCGCTACGGCATCGGAGCGGACACTGCCGTCAATTTCCACAGCGATTCCAGAGGCCAGCGGCTCAACTATGAGGTGCTCAGTGATGCCATGACGCAGGTGCGTTCCCATGAGCGCCTCAACCGCTCCTGGAAGCAGAGAATCGAAGAGGATTTCAATTCCAGAAACAAGAATGAATAACCCGAAAAGGAGGCGCTGAGCCTATGAAAGCCATGTGGAGGAACGCCATCCTGGGCGTCATCACCGGGGATGCTCTCGGCTGCCCTGTCCAGTTCAAGACGCGTGAAGAAGTCGCGCAGGACCCTGTGACCGGCATGCGCGGGAACGGCACCTTCAATCTGCCCGCCGGTTCCTGGACGGATGACAGCAGCATGACCATTGCACTGCTTGTCAGCATCCAGAAAATGCATGGCATTGATCTGGACGATGTGATGGGGCAGTTTATCCGCTGGCTGGAAATCGGCGTCTATACCCCCTACGGCCATGCTTTCGACGTCGGGCGCACCACCCTGAAGGCCATCCGGAAATACCAGCGGGAAAAGAAACCGCTCAAATGCGGGCTCTGGGATGAAACAAGCCAGAGCAACGGCAGTCTCATGCGCATCATGCCCGCGTGCCTCTACTGCATTGAGCAGAAGATGACCGACCAGGAGGCGCTCCGCCTCATCCATCAGGTAGGCAGTCTCACCCATGCTCACATCTGCTGCAATATTGCCTGCGGTCTGACCTATTTTATGAGCAAAGCCATCCTCACCGGGGAGGGCACGCTGACGGCCCGTCTGCAGAGCGGACTGGACTGCGGGTTTGCGTGGTATGAAAAGGCACTGTCCGATCACGATTTTCTCCATGCGTATGACCGGCTGCGTGATCTTGCACAGTTTGCCCGGGTCCCGGTCGAGAAAATCCAGAGCAGCGGATATGTTGTCAGCACCCTGGAGGCCGCGCTCTGGTCTCTTGTCACAACCGACACCTTTCCGGATGCACTTCTCAAAGCCGTCAATCTGGGCAAGGATACGGACACCGTCGCCGCGGTGGCCGGCGGACTGGGTGGTCTGTTCTACGGTGCGGAAGCGATTCCGTCCCAATGGTTAAGCACTCTGGCCCGGAAGGACTGGATTGACTCATTGTTTGACTGATCTCAGGATATGAAAAAGGCCGTTCCGTAACTGGAGCGGCCGATTTTTGTTTTTGCGGTTATGCTTCTTTCTTTTTCCCCACATGCAGCCAGGTCGTTCCCCGCATTCTCAGACGCAGGGCAATCGCCCGTCCGAGCCATTCAAGGCACATGGCAATCCAGATGCCCGGAACACCCAGGTGGAATGTGATTGTCAGGAGAAAACCCACCACACACCGTCCGAGGGCCAGGGCCGCCACGGAGACGATGCCGGTATAGATGCTGTCCCCCGCCACTCTCAGGGTCATCGCCGGAAGGTTGCTGTCACACCACAGAATGGGCAGGCAGACCATGGAAATCCTGAGCACGGTCAGAATAATCGGCGCGCCCTCCGGGGAGGCGTGGTAGAACTGCAGGAGCAGAGGAAGCAGCGGGTAGAAAACCAGCACGGAGACCAGCATAATGACACGTCCGAGCCGGATCATGTTGATGGCGTACTGGCGGGTCAGGTCCCACTTGCCTGCGCCATAGCACTGCCCGCATACGGTTCCTGACAGCGTGATCAGCGAACTGCCCGGAACCATGAGAAGACTGAGAATGGAATTGGCAACCGCATGCGCTGCCAGCTCGGTGGTCGAAAGACGGGCCAGATAAATCTGCACCAGGAGCATGCCGCCCTGGAGAAGAACCGATTCAATCGCAAGCGGCATGCCCAGGGAAAAGATTTCACGGGTTGTCGACGGACTGAAACGGATGAAATCGCGAAAATGGAGGCCGTAATCATTGTTGAAATGCAGGACCATAAGAAGCGCTGCCACCATGCCGATCACACGCGCCAGAATATACGACATGCCGGAGCCTTCAACACCCATGTGCATTCCATTGATGAACAGCAGGCTCAGCAGCATATGGATCAGATTAATCACAACCGTCAGGATCAGGCTCTGCCGGATGCTGCCCAGGCTCCGGAGGATATTGAAGATGGCATTGAAGACAGAGAACGGGATAAAGGAGACCGCCATCATCCGCATATAGGTGACCGCATACTCGACCAGGATCGGCTCCACATTCGGATACAGGGCCCTGACCAGCCATTCGGATGCGGCAATCAGCACGAGACTGAGCACCACCGCCACCACGCCGCAGATGCCTGTCACTTCGCCGATCGCTTTGCGGATCTCGGAAAAATCATTTCGTCCCTTTGCACGGGCCACCACGATGGCGCCGCCGGTTGCCATGGAAGTAAACACCAGGCTGACCATGCCGTTGATGGTGCCGACCATGGACACAGCCGCAATCGCCGCTTCCCCGACAGACGACACCAGTGCTGTGGAGACCATGCCGATGATCATGATGAAGAACTGATCCAGCAGCAGCGTCAGGTACATGCCGCGCAGTTCATGATACGTGAACTGATCGGTGGTCAGAAGATCGTTCATTTTTCGTTGCAGGAAATGCATGTCCTCACCCTTTGTATTCAGGAGCACCCGGCCAGCATCTCAGCGGCCGGCTGAGCAGAGGAAACGCCGCAGACAATTTGTCTGCAGGCAGAGCCATTATACCAGATCAGCAGGCGGGAAACCATCTCCCGGAAAAAGAATCCTGAAACCTTTTTGTGCTTTATTCCAGCGCGGTTTTCTGCTCCCGGTACGCCCTGAGAAGGATCGGGACCTCAACGGCCAGCATACAGGCCCAGCCGATCGCAGAGGCAAAGGCAACGCCCGGAATGCCCATGGACGGCGTGAGCACAAAGACAAACAGAACGCGGAAGGAAATCTGGATCAGGGTGCCGATGAGCGTCATCCGCATGCGCCTCAGTCCGCGGAACCCGCCCTGCACACCGTTGGTCATGGCCGGGAACAGGTAGAACAGCGACATCCACCCAAGGTAGGTCACGCCCTGCGCAATGACTTCTGTCTGGGAGGCATCCACAAACAGACGCATGATCCCGCCCCTTGCGATCAGGGTGACCAGACCGATGAGCAGGCCGTAGACCGCTTCAATCCGCATGCCGTCCCGGAAGCCTTCCCACATCCGTCTGTGTTTTCCCGCCCCGCGGTTCTGTGCCATGAAGGTTGTGATCGCGCTGGAAATCGTCTGTTCGGGCATGCATGCATAGTCGTCCATCCGTCCGACCACATTAAAGCATGCCATCGCATCCACGCCCAGGGAGTTCACAGCACCCTGGATCAGAATTTTTCCAATCGGCTGGCAGCTCTGCTGAAGCGCCGTAATGCCGCCGTCATGCAATGTGCGCAGGAGCAGCGCACGGTCCGGTTTCCATTCATCCCTGCGGATGCACAGAAGCGGAATGCGAAGCCGGACATACCCGATGCACAGAACAGCCGAAAGGCACTGGGAGATGACGGTGGCCCAGGCGGATGCCAGCGCACCGCCGTGCATGACCCCAACAAACAGCACGTCAAGTATCACATTGAGAACGGAGGAAAAAATCAGGAAAGCCAATGGTGTTCTGCTGTCCCCCACGCTTTTGAGCGCATAGGCCGTGGCATTGTACAGGAAGGTGAACGGAACGCCGAGAAACACAATGCGCAGATACCCGGCCGCAAGAGACAGAACATCGGAGGGCACCGCCATCAGCCGGAGCAGCGGAAGCGCACAGAGCATGCCCAGAAGCGTCAGCATCAGCGCCAGCACCGATCCGCCGACCATGGCCGTCGCGAGCTCCTTCCGCAGCTGCTTTTCGTCCCCGGCCCCATAAAACTCACTCATGATTACGCCCGCCCCGATGCACAGGCCGGAAATGCCGAGAACAAGAAGATTGGTCACCGGAGCCGAAGTGCCCACAGCAGCGAGCGCTTCCTTTCCGACAAACCGCCCGACCACCATGGAGTCCACCGCATTGTATGTCAGCTGAAACAGGTTGCTCAGCACCAGTGGAACCGCATATCCGATCAGTCTGCGAGGTATCGCGCCTTCCGTCATATTGACTGCTGCCATGTCCTGCACCCTCCTGATATCATATCTGCCGCATAGTAGCACCGCCGCCCCTTCACGTCAAGCTTCCCTTGCACCAGACCTTTAAACGTGATAAGATACCCCAGTATCACTCGTATTTTTAGGAGGCATCAGCCATGCAAGTCATTACGACCCGTGAGCTCAAAGAGCGTCTTGAAGAGCTGCAGGGAACAGAGATCTGTCTGCAGGGATGGATCCGCAGCCACCGCAAGCAGAAGAATATCGGTTTCATTGATTTTTATGACGGAACCTGCTTCAAGAATCCGCAGGTCGTCTATGATGATACAATCGCAGATTTCGCAGCCGTCAGCGCGATCCATGTCGGCGCAGCCATCACCGTCGTGGGCAAAGTGGTTCCTTCCTACAAGGATCCGACCACGCCGGAAGTGCAGGCCACCAGCATCACGCTCGAAGGCGACTGCCCCGAGGACTATCCGCTTCAGCCCAAGCGCCATTCGGTTGAGTTCCTCCGTGAAATCGCCTATCTGCGCCCGAGAACCCGTCTGTTCCAGGCGGTCTTCCGCATTCGTTCCGTTGCTGCCATGGCCATCCACACCTATTTCCAGGACCGCGGCTATGTCTATGTGCACACCCCGCTGATCACCAGCAACGATGCTGAAGGCGCAGGCAACACCTTCACGGTGACCACGCTGCCCGCGGACAAGCGTGCACAGGATCCCTCCCAGGATTTCTTCGGCAAGCCCACTTCCCTTGCCGTCACCGGTCAGCTCGAGGGCGAGACCTTCGCCATGGCCTTTTCCAAAATCTACACCTTTGGACCGACCTTCCGCGCTGAAAACAGCAACACCAAGACGCATGCTGCCGAGTTCTGGATGATTGAGCCGGAAATCGCGTTCTGCGATCTCAATCAGCTCATGGACATCGAGGAGGACTTCCTCAAGTTCATCGTGCAGACCGTCCTGGACAAGTGCCCGGATGAACTGCAGTTCCTCGACAAGTATTCCGGCGGCGGACTGATCGAAAAACTGGAGGGACTGGCCAAGAGCAAGTGTGCCCGCGTCACCCACGAGGAGGCCATTACCATCCTGCGCCAGGTGAAGGACCGCTTCCAGTTTGAGCCGAAGTACGGCGAGGACACGGCCAAAGAGCATGAGAAATATCTCACAGAAGAGTATTTCCACTCCCCTGTCTTTGTCTACAACTGGCCCAAGGATATCAAGGCTTTCTACATGTATCAGAATGACGACGGAAAGACCGTGGCAGCCGTTGACCTGCTGGTGCCCGGCTCCGGCGAACTCATGGGCGGCTCCCAGAGAGAGACCCGCTATGACCTGCTCTCACAGCGCATGGACGAACTCAACATCTCCAAGGATGCCATGTACTGGTATCTGAATCTGCGTCGGTTTGGCGGCTGCACGCATGCCGGTTTCGGCATGGGCTTTGAGCGCCTCCTGATCTACCTCACCGGTGTGGACAACATCCGTGATGTGATCCCGTACGCCAGAACGCCCCTGAACTGCGAATTCTGATCCTGATTCCTATCGCTTTTACAGGAGGTGAAGGAGATGTCGAGAGAAAGAAAGCTTGGATGGCTCAAATCACTCGGCAGACTGCTTCTCCTCCTTTTTACTGCCGCAGTGACCTATGTGCTCGTCTGTGTCTTTAACCCGCAGGAAGAAGAGCCGGTTGAAACCAGCCCCCAGGAACTGCTCAGCGCATCGCCTGCCGTTGTGCTCGCTTCCGAGAATGAGCTGCTCGATATGATTGCCGATTTTCCCATCCCGGTGCTCTGTTCATGGGGGGATGCGTCGCTCCGGCTCATTGCAGGCAGCAGTTATGATGCCGCCTTTGAGAACGGGTTCGGCCGCATAACCGCGCTGCGCTATCTGTACGGAACAACAGAGGTTGATGTGTTCAGTATCTATCCGGCCCGCGCGATCCCGCTTCTGGGCAGGGCGGACTATCACATGTCCGCAGCACCTTCCCCGCTCCTGGCCGGATACAGTTCCGTCCGCATGGAGGACGAGACGACCATCCGCATCCACATCCAGACCCAGTCCGGTCTGTATGCCGTAATGATCCCCAAAACAGCGGTCGGTGTACTCTCTGAAATCATCCGCCCCCTTCAGCTTTCCACCGTTTCTGATTTATAAAGGAGACCGTTTATGCAGACGCGTTATGATGCCATTATCATCGGTGCCGGCCCGGCCGGCATCTTTACCGCCATGGAACTGACTGCCATCCGTCCGGAAAGCAATGTCCTGATCGTCGATACCGGCCGGGCCATTGCCAGCCGCACCTGTCCCGCCAGAAAGCTTGGCAAGTGCGTTCACTGCGACCCCTGCGGCATTGTGCACGGCTGGGCCGGCGCCGGCGCATTTTCTGACGGCAAGCTCTCCCTGTCCGATGAAGTCGGCGGCCACATCAATGAGTACATGAGCCATCAGAAGGCCCAGGAGCTCATTGCACACGCAGATGAAATCTATCTGCGCTTTGGTGCACCCAGGGAAGTGCACGGTCTGGATGACCGGAAAGTGGATGAGATCGCATACGATGCGAGCCGCTACGGCATTCATCTGGTGCCCTGCCCGGTCCGCCATCTGGGCACGGAAAACTCTGCCCTGGTGCTGGGCGGCATGCACGATTATCTCACGCAGCAGACCCATACCACCTTTATGGAACTGACCACCGCCGATGACCTGCTCGTGGAGAACGGAAAGATCGTCGGCGTGAATATCCACGAGCGCGGCAAGGAGCCCTGCCCGGTCTATGCGCCGTATGTGGTCGTCGCCCCGGGCCGCGGCGGTGCCGAATGGCTGACCGCCCAGGCTGCCAAGCTGCAGCTGCGCACGCAGAACAATGAAGTCGACATCGGCGTGCGTGTGGAAGTGCCCAACTCCATCATGGATCCCCTCACCAAACACCTCTATGAGGCCAAGCTGATCTACTATTCGGATACGTACGAAAACAAGGTCAGAACGTTCTGCATGAACCCCGGCGGCGTTGTGTCCGAGGAGCACTACGAGTCCGGCCTGGCCGTTGTCAACGGCCACAGCTATGAAGATCAGGCGCTGAGGACACAGAACACCAATTTTGCCATGCTGGTGTCCACGCATTTCACCGAGCCTTTCAATCAGCCCATCGAATACGGCCAGTATGTGGCACGGCTCGCCAACATGCTCACCGGCGGCCCTATCATGGTGCAGCGCCTGGGTGACCTGCTCAAGGGCAGGCGCACGACAAAGGAACGCCTGGCCAAGTCCACCACCATCCCCACCCTGACCACAGCCGTGCCCGGCGACCTCTCGTTTGTCCTGCCGGAGCGTCACCTGACCAGCATTGTTGAAGCCCTCCGCGCCTTTGATCATATCGCGCCGGGTCTGTACAGTCGCAACACGCTGCTCTACGGTGTGGAAGTCAAGTTCTACTCCAGCAAGATCCTTGTTGATTCCAATTTCATGACCGGCATCGACGGACTCTATGCCATCGGCGACGGTGCCGGCATTACACGCGGCCTGATGCAGGCCAGCGCAACCGGCATTGCGGTGGCACGGCATATTGCCGGAAAACTCGATCAGAACAGCTGATCCTGTCCAATATCAAAACACGGGAGACGATGCGCCTCTTCCTTCTGAAGAGGGTTCTCGTCTCCCGTGTTTTTTCGTCTTATGATTCCTGTGCATCCGTTTCCGGTGCCTTTTCCGCCCTCTGCGCTTCGGCTCTCCGCCTGTCAGCGGCGCCCTTTCCGCCCAGCAATGCGCCGAGCAGGAAAGCCGCGACGCCCCATCGGATCAGTCCGCTCCAGAAACGGATCTCGGCCAGCTCCGGTGTCCGGAACTGGACCGGGCTGGCTGCCATTCCGGTCAGATCCCAGAAACGTCTTGCAATCGCCGATGCGCTCACCAGCTCTTCCGGCACCCATTCCGGGAACACCATCATCAGTCGTGCTGCGCCCATCACCAGCAGGGCATACGCACCAATGAGCATGCCCCAGAGCAGCGCAGCACCGAGGCACCTTGCCAGCATGCGTCCCAGGATCTGACGCGGATAGTGTGCTTTCAGATCCTCCCGCGTTCTGTCATACCACGTTCTGCATACTTTTTTCAGTGCCCGCACTCCCCGGGCCATCTGAAAAAGACACCAGCCTGCAAGTGCAAACAGCAGGATCATGCAGCCCCGGATCCTTTCTCTGGTCAGGTCAAAGGCCTGTCCGCTGCCGAGTGCATCCGCACAGGAAGCTTCAAACAGCGTCCTCTCTGCGTCTGCAGACCGGCCGCCGAGTGTCAGAACTGCCACCTCTGCCTTCGGTGCATGCTCGGTATTGACCGGAATCCACGCTGTGTACTCACTCTTTTCGCCGATTCGTCTCCGGTGGGCAGCCACGCCGGCAACAGTATAGACCGCCTCTCCGATCCTGACCGTCTTTCCCTCCGCTTCCTGGTCGCCAAAGAGCAGAAATGCAAGCCGCTCATCGAGCACGATCACATTTTTTCCGCTGTCGCCCCGGGAAAGCGGCCGTCCGGATACAAAGGTGCGCGGATAGACCTGAAAAAAGTTTCCGCCCACCTGATAGAGATTCACATCACCCTGGCTCTTTGCCCCGGCTGTGAGCGAAACCCCGCCCGTCGTTTCATGCACGGAGACCGGCCGCGAGGTATCCTCCCACGCGGTTTCCATTTTCTCCAGCGGCCCGAGCAGATCGCCCTCCGGCGGCAGGGCAGCATACTGACTCACGTTCGGCCCGTCAAGCACCCCAACCACACCGGCAATCGTGAGGAGCACGCCAAGCAGACACAGGATGTTTACCCGTAGTTTTCTCCTCATGTTTATGTCCCGCTCTCCCCTGCATACTGCATCACGGGACCGCCCTCGGTCAGGGCACGGTCCTCCATGTACAGCACTTTCTGCCAGGTCAGGTCTTCGGCCACCGACACCGTGCTTCCGGATTCAGCCAGCACCGTCACACTCATTTTCTTTGCAATCATCCGATTGCCGCCGAAGGCAGAGCTTTCCGTCTCCCCGACCAGAACATACCGGCTGTCTCCGCTTCCCCGCACAGCAGAAGCGGGAACGAGGCAGGTAGCCTCCTGGCTTTTGGTCACCAGGCGTGCCTTGATATCACCTTTCATCATGGCACTGACACTGCCCAGTGCGTAGCGGACATCCTCGGTGATCGCGGCATCCGCATACGGATGGCCTTCCGCATCCAGGCCGGTGCTGACCACCTTGGTGCTCGCGCCGCCCCAGGAATCCGAGTCGACAATCACTGTTGTTCCCTGATTCACGCTCTGCTTGATCCCCGTCAGGTCCAGCCGGATGACCGGTGCAACGCCGTCGGGCGTCATCCGTGCAAGCACCGTATCGCCATCGGCCGTGGTGCCTTTTTCCACTTTGACTTCAATGATATAGCCGGCATGCGGAGCGGGGATGCTTTCAGCTGTCTGGCTGAGGACCTGGACGGCTGTCATCTGTTCCTCGGTCTTCTGCAGCTTTTCCCGGTACTCCTGCATCTGGCGGATACTCGTCCAGGTCTCCTCCGGGATCGCATACCGCTCCATGGCCTTCAGGCGCTCCTCCGCCTGCTTCAGTGTTTCTGCTGCGTTCTGCCAGGCCAGAAAGGCTTTCCCGCTTTCTTCACCGGCACCCTCCGGAAGGCTTTCCCCCTGCATTTCCAGGTTTTCCCGCGCAAGATTCACGCGCAGGGCCACCCAGGCCGACCGTTCGGCCTCCCTGGCCTTTTCTTCTTCCAGCCAGGCTTCCTGCCAGATTTCCTCATTGCGCGTCAGACGGATCTCGCCGTTCTTTTTTTCAAGACTGCGCAGTTCCTTCTGTGCCGTATCGTAGTCCTTTTTGAGGGTTTCCATCGTCTTTTCCGCATCGGTCACGCGGGCTTTCATCAGGACGGCACCGGCCTTCACCTGATCCCCCGCGGCCGCCTTCACCTGCGTGATGGTCAGGCTCAGGTCCTGAGGCACAGGCACCCGGATTTCTTCGGACTCGGGAAACACGACCTTCCCCTTCAGTTCGATTTCCTGCTCAAACTTCCCGTTTTTTGCCTGGGCAAACCGGACTTTCGGCGTCGTCAGTGTTCTGACCGTCCCTGAAAAAAACATGCACAACGCAACAACAATGGCAAGGATCAGAAGCCCGCGCAGGGCAAATTTCTTCATCTTCATTTTAACTCCGTCAATTGAATTCCACTGAGGATATCCTCCTGGAAAAACAGATATACAAACAATGCCGGCAGAATATACAGTGCCGCTCCGGCAAATTCAAACCCGGTCTTTTCCTTCACCAGCTGATTGAACATCGTCGAGAGAGGCTGAAGATCTGCCCGCGTGGTCAGATAGGTCAGCGGCTGTTCCACCAGATTCCAGCTTTCTGCAAAGGACAGCGCAGCTGCAGCGCCGAGAATGGGTCTGCACACCGGCAGGATCACCCGCAGATAGACGCTGAACGTGCCTGCCCCGTCCATTTCCGCGGCCTCAATGAGTTCATTGGGCAGTCCCACCATAAACTGGCGGATCAGGAAAATGTAAAAGGGAGCAAACCACATGGGCAGGACCACGGCCCAGATCGTGTCTGTCAGCCCGAGACTCCGGAGTGTCAGCACATTGGGCACCATGGTCACCTGAAAGGGCAGAAGCATCAGAAGAATAATCCCGAAAAAGGCCGCGTTTCTTCCCGGAAACCGGAAACGGCTCAGGCCGAACGCCATGGGCGGTATAATGAGGGCCTGCCCGGCCAGGATCAGGGCCGCATACATCGCTGAATTCACAAACAGACGGAGCACCGTGTTGTCAGTGATCAGGATCTGGTGATACTGCCCCAGAGAAAACATATTGGGAATCAGGTGCGGGTCCATCCACCGGCTCTCATCAAAGCTTCCGCGGGTGCCCATATAGCTCTTCATCTCAGAAATGGAGGAAAAGCTGTACAGAAAAGTCTGCAGCATCGGAAGAAGCATCACAATGGCCAGGACCCCCAGGAATCCCTGGATCAGGCGGAACCGCACGCCGCGCTGTTTACGCATCCGGCCGCCTCCTTACGTCAGGCCCTGCTGGGCACGGTTCTGAAGGAAGAACAGCACGCCGAACAGAGCAAACACAATCAGGGCAAAACTGTAGGCAGCTGTCGTCACGTTCTGATAATTCAGCTTGCCGTACATATTGTTCATATAGTTCTGCAGGGTATACAGAGGTTCATCCGGATACGCTCCGCCGATGAAATAGACCTCCTTGAAAATGCGGAAAGCATTGACCCAGCAGAGGATAAAGACCAGGAATGCGGAGGGCACGATCAGCGGCAGGGTGATTGAAAACGCCTGCCGCGTAAAGGATGCGCCTTCCAGGGTCGCATATTCATACAGAGATTCCGGGATTGCCTGGAGTGCGGCCAGGAAAATGACCACACAGAAGCCGAGGTTTTTCCACAGAAACAGCAGGATAACGGGAAAGCGGAGCTCCACGCCCTGCAGCCAGAGCACCCGGCTGCCCCCGAAGAGTGCAAGGAGACGATTGACAGGGCCTCCGAAGTCAAACCACAGAAGCCAGATAATCAGCACTGCGCTCGAGGGCATCAGGTACGGGAGAAGCACGCTGCTCCGGAAGAATGTCCCGGCCGGGCGGATCCGGTTGAGCAGAACGCTCAGCGCGAAGGACAGAAGGAACAGGCCCGGTGCACAGATCAGGCTCAGCTCCATGGTGTTCTTCAGTCCCAGCTGAAACATGGGGTTCTGCCATACATTGCTGTAGTTCTGAAATCCAACGAAAGCATTTTCAAAGCTTCCATCGGTCATGCTGTACCAGATGCCGCCAAAGAAGGGCACCACATAAAAGAGCATGATGCCAATCAGGCCCGGAAGCAGAAATGGCAGCACCAGTCTTTTCTTGGTATACAATCCATCAATTCCCTTCCAGACGCATCATCTGTACCTTTCGGTCAATATAGCTCAGCAGCTCTTCCGGACTCTTCAGCCCCTGCACATATCCTTCATAGAGGCTGCTGAAGGCATCCGATTCATCCCCGGAATACAGCTGCCGCATCAGATTCCACCGAATCGGACGGACCTGATCGGCACGGGCGTGATACAGTTCAATGTCCTCCGGACTGATCATCCAGTAGGTGGCATCAAATTCACTCAGATCACGCTCATACTCGGCAAGGATCTTTTCCCAGCTTTCCTTTTCCTCTTCATCCTGTGCATTTTCGACATGGAGCCGGGCCTCGTTGGTCCATTTCTCCATATTCTTTCGCTGTTCTTCATGGTCCGGATAGCGCAGCGGTACATTGTCCTGCGCACTCACCGTATACCATGTCCGCGGTCCCATGTGCTCCGCCAGGGCTTCCAGGAAGGCAATGGCCTCTTCCTGATGCTGTGAATACGGATTGACCCAGCCTACAGCCAGTTCAAAGGGCAGAATCGGTTCCTCCCCGTCACGGAAGGCAAGCTGGAGGGCCTGGTAGTTTCCGGCGTTCTGCATGGTGATTGAACTGTAGGTGGTAATGAGGCCTTCCTTGTATCCACTGTCGTCTGAGCCGAGGATCATTTCCTGATTTTCGAGTTCTTCGATCGGCAGGATGCCCAGTCCCTCATAGTCCACCTGATCCATCTGCTCAAGCAGACCGCGCAGCTCATCCGAATTGTAGGGCATGTCCTCACGGCTCATTGAGTACTGGTTCAGGATGTCCCGAAGCATGCTCCGGCGGAAATCTTCTCTGGATGTATAGAAATCCACCACCGCATATCCGCTGCCCGTGATTTTGTCCGGCAGCGTCTCAAGCAGGTCAAAGAACTGGTTCCAGGTCTTCGGCACATCGTCCTCCGTCAGTCCCAGTTTCTCCCATGCCTTTGTATTGTATCCAAGACAGTCGCCGTTCGTATTGACCGGAATGGCGACAATCTTTCCGTTCTTCATCAGACTGTCGCGCACCGCGGGATACATGCTTTCCGTCTTTGCTTTCAGAAGCGCGCTCCCTGTGAGATCTGCCATAAAGCCGCGGTCATAGATCGCGCTGAACGCGCTCGTGCTCATGTCCATCAGATAGACATCCACGCGGTCATCGCGGTTCATCATGGCCTGAAGGAGGGCATTCTCATCCCCGTAATCCTCCATGACCACCGTCACATTGCCGTGGGACTCCGTGAAGTCATAGTACGCACTGTTCAATCCGCTGCTCCACGTATAGGGGAGCACATGCAGCGTAATTTCACTGCGCTGCGCAGGATCGGTGTTGCGCACGAGCACTGTGCTGTAGTCCCCCAGCACCAGGAAACCGTCATCCAGTACACGCGCAAACCCGGATCCGTTCAGAGGGCAGTCATTCACAGCCACCGCCGTGGACAGGTCGCGGCCGGTGACCCGGAAGATTTCGCCTGCATTGACATAATACAGGGTGTCTGTTTTTTCATCATAGACGACAGTGCGCGGGCTGAGCTGTTCAAGGTCAAAGCGCACAAGTTCATCCATTTCCTCCGTGACGCCGTCGTACAGACTCACCGTCATATAGGAGTGATCCCCCCAGCGGGTCTGTGTCAGGAGAACGCGGTCCTCTGTGCCGTATCCGATGCTGCTCAGGTCGGGAAGATAACGCTCCTGCGAAGTGCCCGTGGTCAGGTCATAGATCATCAGCACGGTGTTTCCGCTGTCATCATAGGTATGGAGATAGAGGTTCTGCCCCAAGCACAGGCTTGAACTGACATACCGGCTGCCCGTCCAGGTGCCGTAGTCTTCGGTCATGCTGCTCCAGTCGAGCTCCGGTCTGTCCGTCGCCTCCAGATCGGCCTCGGTGCCGTTGAGCACCAGTCTGCGGATCGTTGCGTTTTCGATGCTTCCGCCACTTTCCTCGGTCCTGACGCGGGTCACCAGGGCGAAAAGTTCTCCTCCCTGTTCAAACCAGCAGACAATCTGTTCGGTGATGTTTCTGTTTTCCGGATCTGTTTCCCCACTCATTGCAGACTGGAGACCATTCATGCGGTCCATCATGGCCTGAAGACTGTACTGAGCGGTTTCTTTTGTGTCCAGGTCACAGACTGTCAGGCCCTCCGTCATTCCCATAGTGAATACGTAGACCCTGCGTCCAATCAGGAATGTATTCCGAACGGCTGCATAGGCCATGTTTTCATCAAACCGTGTCAGGACTCTGTCTCCTGGGGAGGCCATGGCCGACCCTGCCAGACACAGCAGTGCCAGAACGATGCATATCAGTCTTTTCATCTTTTTCTACCTCTTATTTTTCATTCTCCGAACCCCACATGGTCTGCCCCGCTGACCCCTTCGACATACAGGATGACTGTCATCCCCGCCCGAATCCGGTCATCCGGGGTGATCGTCGCGTACGCCTTATACGTTTTCCGCTCTGTGGTTCCCTCTTTGACGGTTGAATTGATGTGGGAAATTCTCAGGATTTCCCCTTCGTAGGTCTTCCCGCTTTCTGTCTCCCAGTACAGTTCCATTCGAACCTTTTGTCCTTCCTCGAGGATAAACAGGTCTGATTCAGGAATATCAAACTCCACCAGAAGACTGCTGGTGGGCAGGATTTTCATCAGGGTGTCCCCTTTGGCGATCGTCTCACCGTTGTTCTTTTCCACACTGGAGATGATCCCGCTCACCGGGCTGAGCACCTGCTTGCCCGGTGCATACAGACCGTCCAGCACGCCGTCCACGGTTTCAAAGAGCAGTTCACCGCGCTCCACGAAATCACCGTTGGCCACATGCACGCGGACAGCACTGCCGCTGCCCTTCACGGCCACAGGCTTCGCCCGGTCCACGGTTCCGCGGCCCACGCAGCTCTCTCTGGCATAATCGTTTTTCCTGAAGGCGTCCACCTTTTCTCCGATATAAAAGTCGCCGCCTGTCACTTCGATCTGGTATCCGTCCTCCGTCAGGGCCGCTACCATGCCGGTTCCTTTGTGCGATCCGTCTGTGACACACTTGAGGTAAACGCGTTCACCGAGATGAATATATTTGTTCTCACTGTTGTTGTAGGCCTTGTCGGATGTTGCCTTAATGATGTATCGGTTGGTCGGCTCAATATACAGGCTTGCACCGTAGCGTTCCGTCACATCCTCGGTTTTGTCCCCTTCCTGAAGGTACATGCCGGAGATGGTGCCCTCCACAGGCGCGAAATTCAGGGTCGCTTCGACTTCTGCAAGACTTTCTCCCTCAGTAACCAGCTGGCCTGCACTCTTGGTAATCCCGCTGAGCCGTCCGCCGTAGCTGACCTGCACCGGCACGATTTCCCCGGCCGCGATCGTTCCAACGTATGAATTGTCAGCCATGGCGGCACCTGTCATGCCGCAGGCCACAAAGGCTGCCAGCAGCCATGCTGCAAATCGTTTCATTTTTGTCCTCCCATTTCGTCCGTACCATCCTGCTCCGTTTTGTCTGTCACACCGGTCAGGTACATGCCCGAGAGCGGGTCTGTCCCCAGCTCCGTCTCTTTCCCCTGCACCTCAACGGACCACTTTGCAGAAGATGCATTCATTTCCAGGAAGAAGGTAAACCGGCGTCCCGCAGTCCCCCGGCTCTTCAGTTCTTCATATTTCCAGCCCGCCAGATAGTCTTCTGTGGGCATACTGACCGTGTGTGTGCCAGTCCGGAGCACAAGGCGGTCGATGCCGCTCTTCTCCAGTTTGCGCAGCCCGGCCCCGTTGATTTCCCAGCGGCAGTCCGGCTGTTCCACTGCAGTGAGCACCAGATGGTTTTCTTCTGTTTCCCCGTCCCGGATCTCTTCGAGATGCACGGTAAACAGACCTTCCGCTATGCCAATCTGCAGCTGTTCGTCTCCCAGCGTCAGGATGCTCATTGCCTCCGCCTGGTCTGCGCCGTCGAGCTGCACCTGATCATAGTCATGCGTCATGGTCAGACGGCTCTTGGCATGCGGCTGCCATTTTCCTCCGCCGCCCCCGCCGCCCGGCACGGGCATCGGCTCCCATTCAATATCTTCATACGGGTCTTCCGGTTCCTCTGGTTCTTCCGGATCTTCCGGTTCCTCCGGTTCCTCCCAGGGCTCTTCCGTCGGCTGCGGAGCTGGGGTCTCTGTGACAGATGGCTCCGGAGTGGCAGTTTCTTCCGGAACCCCCTCAAAGGCGTCTGCAGCAACCTCTTCAATGGCCTCTGCAAAACTCCTGTTGATTCTGACACAGTTCAGAAATGCGCGGCTGCCGATTTTTTTCAGCAGACTGTCCGTGGAAAGAATGACTTCCTTCAGTTTAGAACAATTGCCAAACGCCCTTTCCCTGATTTCCTCCACGCTGTCCGGCAGGATAACGGCTTCGAGGGTTTCATTGCCCAGAAATGCATCCGGCCCGATCACCCGGATCCCATCCGGGATGGTGACCACTTTGCCTGACCCGGTATAGCGGACCAGCACATCTCCATCCGTCACGAACTCTTCCTCAGGTACATCCGTCGGGGATGGCGTTTCGGTTGCCTCGGGATCGTCTGTCACATCCGGCCCATCGGAAGGCGCCGGCGTCTCCGTTGCATCCGGACCGTCGGTTTCACCCGGATCATCCGTCGGTTTCGGGGATTCTGTCACAGGCGCCTCCCCCGTTGCATCCGGTGCGTCCGTCAGGGAAGGGGCCGGCGTACCTGTCGGATCTCCTTCCAGCCCCGGACTCTCAGTTTCCTGGCCCGCCGTCGGCGTCGGCTGTTCTGCCGGGGACGCAGTCGGTTCCTCCGGTTTCTGTGTAGCAGGCGCCTCGGTCACCGCCGGTTTTTCGGTGGCAGGTGCTTCCGTCACCACCGGCTTCTCGGTGGCAGGTGCTTCTGTGACTACCGGTTTCTCGGTGGCCGGTGCTTCCGTGACTACCGGCTTCTCGGTGGCGGGCGCTTCTGTCACCACCGGTTTCTCCATGGCAGGCGTCTCTGTGACTACCGGCTTCTCGGTGGCTGGCGCTTCCGTCACCACCGGCACCTCATTGGCCAGCGTCTCCGTGCCCGGAAGGGGTTCGTCGCCTGCTGCGACTGAAAGAATCCCGTATGATCCAGACAGTGATGCGCTGATGATGAGCACCGCGATGCATGCCGTCACAAGCCGGCATAAGCCTTTCTTCCGCACAGTTTTCTCCTTCTCCCCACACCCGGAAAATCGTCCTCCGGGTGCTGCTTCATCGTTTTCATCCGCACAGGCGGCAGATCCCTTCCTGCCCATTTCCTGAAGCGGCGGATGCTTTTCCGGCCCATCCGGTCAGGCACCCTCTAACTTAACGTTGCTTTCCGTATCATTCTTCCTGCCCGGTGAATCATGGCAGGAAATTGAGCTTTTTTGTCCTCTTTTTATGCTCCATATTCAGAAAAAAGTCTGCCGCGATGCACTCCGCATTTCCGGCAGACTTTACCTAAAACGGTCAAAAAGCAGAAAAGCGGCTCTCGCCGCTTTTCTTACGCCTCAGTCTTGCTGGATTCTTTATCTGCAAGATATTCCTGGATCGTGGCAAGAACTTCGTCCGGATCCAGTCCATGCACCATGCAGGCCATTTCCAGAGACTCACCAAAAGAAGAAGGGCAGCCCACACAGTGCATGCCGCACTGCATCAGAACACCGGCAATCCCCATGTCATAACTGAGCATTTCGCCCATGGTCGTTGCTTTCGTGATTTCCATTGCTCAATACCTCCTAGGTTTGATCGCATGGGGGAGTATACGCTATTTTCAGGCGTTTGACAAGGGTTTGACAAAGTTTTGTCAATTCAGTCAGCATACGCCTCCATCCTCCACAAATCATCGCAGATGTGCTATATTGGATACATGACGACCACCCATTTTCCTGCATTTTGTCCGTGACCATCGAGCAAAGGAGAATCCGCCATGACCCTGATCTGTTACGAAAACTGTTCCACCTGCAAAAAAGCCGAAAAATGGCTGAAAGAACATCAGATTGTCTTTGAGAAGAGACCAATCCGCGAAATGAACCCGACCATCGAAGAGTTGCAGGCGTGGCAGGCAGCTTCCGGACTTCCCCTTCGCCGTTTCTTCAACACCTCGGGTCAGCTCTACCGCACCATGAACCTCAAAGAGCGGCTGCAGGAAATGTCTGAAACTGAAATGCTGGAGCTGCTTGCCTCCGACGGCATGCTTGTCAGGCGTCCCCTCCTCATTGACGGAAACCGCGTGCTGGTCGGGTTTGCCGAAAAGGAATGGACAGCGGCTCTGCTGTGAGTGTCTCAACTGTCACTTCGGCAGTACCAAAGCATCCCTTTCGCGCTTTCAAATCACATCCCTGTCCCGTATAATTGAATAGTGCCAAGGGAGTAGCGCATCACCGGAAACGGTGAATTTGGGATCGACAGCACGATGCGAAAGCATCCGTTCCAAATAAAAACAGCAAGACTTGCTCAGAGTATTCTGTGCGGGTCTTTTTTCGTACAGGAAAGCATTCATACCAGATAAGGAGGTACATTCCATGCTTTCATTCATCATTCTTCTCTTCGTTCTCTCTTCCCTTCTGCGCGGCAGTCTGTTCCGCCGCAGCTGGCGGTTCTTCGGGGGATGGCATCCCATGATGCGCAGCCCCTTCATGGGTGGTCCCTGGATGGGTGGTCCCTTCGGGATGCATGGTCCTTTTATGGGCGGCCCCTTCGGCATGCACGGTCGTCCCCGCGGCCCCTGGATGGGCGGTCACAGACGATTCTAACGCCGCCCCGTTCTTCCCCCTGTTTTCCGCATCGCTGACACGATGCGTTTCTGTCCTCCCTGCCCTGCGGCAGGGAGGCATTGCTTTGTACGTTCTCTCTGCATCCTTTGGGTGCGTTTTTCCTGCAGCATCATTTTTGCTTTCGCTTTACATCTTACAATCCGCTATGGTACAATCTGAGTAAGGATATCGGAAGCGTTCCGGTATCGCGGATTTTTAGGAAAGGAGAATACAGACATGGATAAATACGAATGCCCGTGCGGCTATGTGTATGATCCTGCAGAAGGCGATCCCGACAACGGTATCGCACCCGGCACGGCCTGGGAAGATGTCCCCGAGGATTGGGTATGCCCCACCTGCGGACTGGGCAAGGATGCATTCACCAAGGTTGAATAAGCAAAATGAGCGGCTGCCCCGATTTCACGGAGCAGCCGCTTCCTTTATTCCTGTTTTTCTTTTTCCATGGCATCCCGGAACACAACAAACTTCTGATAGACAAACTCTGTTGTAAAGTTGATCAGCATATTGATGGCCTCGACCAGCCAGTCATGGACGCCGGCGTTGGAAAGCAGCTGTCCCCACCAGCTCGACAGCGGCGTAAATACCAGATAATAGAGTGCGACCAGCGCCATGGCCCTGCCGACGTTGGACGTGGAGTGAAAGGTGAATTTCCGGTTGAAGGTAAAATTCCACAACACGCTGAGTACAAGCGACGGAAGGTAACTGAACCAGTACTGCGAAAAATGCAGCACATCATGGAACAGTGCAAAGCTGGCCACCTGCACAAGCCCGGCGGATATGGAAAACAGTGTAAATTTCACTGCCTGAATAACATCCCCACGTTTCATGCGCTCATCTCCGATTCTCTGCCTGTTTTCCAGGCTATCTGCATTATAGCGGTTTCGCCGTGCTTCGCAAGCAGAAATCACAAATGTTCATACGCTGTGACAGACAGAACAAAATCTGGTATAATGGTTCCATCTTTAAAAAACAGAACCCCATCTTTGTCTTAAGGAGGCAGCATTCATGGGAGAATCCTACAATATCTGTCTGGATATCGGCGGCACAAAAACCCTCGGCGCCATCTTTGACAGCAACAAGAACATCATCTACCGCCTGAAGAAAAAGACCAAGTCCGGCGGCGACGATGCAGGAAACGTGGAAAACCTCATTATCAGCGTTGTGGACGAGATGATCAAGGAATCCGGTGTGAAAAAGAGCCAGATTCATGCGATTGCTGCGGGCGCTCCCGGTGTGATCAATCAGGATACCGGCATTGTCCTGTTTTCTCCCAATCTGCCCTGGCGTGATTACGATATCCGCACACCTATCCAGTCCCGTTTTGATGTCCCCTTCTATATCGGAAACGACGTCAATGTCGGCGTCCTGGGCGAGCATGCCTACGGCGCAGGCAAAGGCTATGACAATGTCGTCGGCTTCTTCGTCGGTACCGGCATGGGCGGCGGCCTGATCCTCAACGGAAAGCTATTTACAGGCACCGGGTTCAAAGCGGCAGAATACGGGCATATGGTTCTTGAACCGGAAGGCCCGGTCTGCAACTGCGGCCAGCGCGGATGTCTTGAAATCTTCTCCGCCAAGAAGGGCATGTCGGCCTATATTCTCCAGCAGGCTGCCCGCGGCAGAAAATGCCAGCTGGCTGACCAGATCGAAAACGGTGTCTTCAAGAGCCGTGCCCTGAAAAAAGCGCTCGCAGACGGAGATAAGGTCACCATGGAAGCGGTGGACCGCGCCTGCCACTACCTCGCCATCGCAACAGGCAACATGATCAACACGTTCTCCCCGGACGTGGTGGTTTACGGCGGCGGCGTCATCGAGGCGGTCGGCAAGATCTTCCTGGAGAAGATTGAAGCCGAAGTCGACAAGTACTGCATGCCCAGCATCCGCTCCACGGTACAGCTGAAGGCTGCTGCGCTCGGAGATGATTCCATCCTCTACGGCGCCCTCTCCATGATTCCTGACTGACAGAAATGCCAACAGCCGGCACTGCGCCGGCTGTTTTTTTGCGTCTTTTTACTTCGCACCGAATGCGGCGCGAAGTGCTTTGAGCTCGTCCTGCCGTCTGGTCATTTCCTCCAGCATCTGCCGGGTGGCATCCGATTCCATCAGCAGCCGCCCTGCCTCACGCACGCCCTCCCGGAATGCCTCTGACAGGCCTTTCACGCCGTACGCAGCCAGTGGACAGACTGCGGCAGCACGCTGATCCATCGCGGCGCGGATTTCTCCGTTTCTCACCACCGGCAGCAGCGGAAAAATACGGCAGGAAAGCGGGCGGTCGCTTCGATTGCACCTGCCCGGGCAGACCACGACGTTCCCGGCCGTCCCGGACAGCACTTTCCAGCCTTCCATGTGCCGGTATTCCTCTTCCTCCCCCGGGAAGAGCAGCATGCCGGTTTCCTCCCCTTCCAGGGAACGGCAGCACGCCGCAGCGCACAGCTCCCCGCAGTCGCTCTCCATCGGCGTCACTTTATCCAGACACTGCCTTGCCTTCTCTACAGCCTCTCTGGCAGTCACAGCCCCACCTTCCTTCAAAAAAGCGGGAGAGGTTTTTTATTCCTCTCCCGCAGTCGTTCACTTCAGTCCGCTCGGCCGTGTGATCAGTCGAGGAATTCCTCGCGGAGGGTCACACCGAAGTCCTTGGCGATGGCACGGAGTGCATCATCGGTAATGGTCTGGAGTTCAGGCAGTCCGGTTGACTTCTGAAGCACCCAGATCTGGGCAGACTTCTCAATGGTATGCATGAGACCGAAGGTGATATCAAAGTCAGGGCCGGAAACAAACAGACCGTGCTGTGCCCAGACCGCAGCCTCAAACTCCTTCATCTTCTCACAGGTGGCCAGAGCGATATCTGCTCCGCCGGGAACCATCCACGGCACCACACCCACACCGCCGGGGAACACGACCGGGCATTCGGTTGCGCTCTTCCACAGAGCACGGCTGAAATCACGGTCCGTGAGCGGCAGCACATAGGTCATGGCAATCACGTTGGCCGGATGTGCATGATAGATCACGCGGGTTGCACCGTTGGTGGCAGCCACGCGGACAGAATGGTTCATGAAATGGGACGGGAATTCGCTGGTGGGACGTCCGCCGTTCACCAGACCCCAGACGACACGGTAGCTGTCGCCCTTGTCATTGATCTCCACTACGCACAGACTGTCGGCGGGATCGATAATCACATTGCGGAAAAACTTGCCGCTGCCGGTTGAAATAAAGTACTCACCGGCCAGGTTTGCACCGGTCACGCCCATGTTGACCCAGGGACGCGGGGTCTCATCAAAGAAGGGACGCATCTGTTCGACTTCTTCCTTCTTCAGACGATAGGTCAGGTTGCCGCCGTTGCGTTCATGCCAGCCCTGAAGCCATCCGTCGTTGCACATGCGAATGTAGCGCTGCATGATGTCCAGATCAAGAATACCAGCCATAATGATCTCCTCCAATTTCATCTGTTCTGTGTGTGGTGTGTTGTGCTGTTCAGCGGGTAATGACATCTACCGGGATATTGAAGATTTTTGCTACCTTGAGAATGGTGTCAATATGTCTGCCGACACCGGCTGCCATGTGGTGGGTCGGGCCTGCTTCGCTCCAGCGGTTGCAGAAATCCCTCGCGCCGCAGGTGAAGCGCATGCGCATATTGGTGTCGCCGAACATAAAGATCGGGCCTTCCTCGTTCACGCCTTCCGCCACGACAAACTTGAAGTGGCCGTCCCGGTCCTGGGTGATGCCCAGGAAGGTGATCGCCTGGTTGACGGGCGGATAGAACTGGGTCAGATAGCCGCCGCCGGTCTTTCCGTGGAACACAGGAACGATCTTCATGGTTGGTTTGTGAGCCTGGGAGATATCGGCATCGCCCGAGCCGCTGTGTCCGATAATGCAGATATCCTCATTGAAGTCAATGGAATACATTTCGGAGAGCTGGCCGGTTCCGCAGATGGTCTTCATGATGCTCATGGCCATGGCAACCTTGATGTCGCCTTCCACTGCGCAGGCCGTTCCCTGCTTGATGAGCATGGAGAAGGCAGGAATCAGCATGCTGTCCAGCTTGCCGGCTACACCCTGGGCAAAGCCGTCATAGTGCGAAGCCACCAGGCCGAGCTGCTCATCCTTGACCCACTGCTCAAAGGCCACAACATACCTGGCCATGTCCCATACCTTTTCGATGGTGCCGCCGCCCTCGATCTCGAAGGTGTCCAGGATATCCTGGGCCTTGGCGCGGATCGCATCCTCATCGGTGATGTTGTCGGCAATCGCCCACATCTTTTCCCAGTCAAACTGCTTGGTATACAGGAACATGCGGTGATACAGGTTAGTTTCATCAATGTACAGATCCATCATGCCGGGGTACGGACGGCCGATCTGGGCAATGTTCGTATCACGGAAGCGGCGGCGCACCTGCGCGGCACGGCACCAGTCTTCAATCTCGGCCTGGACCTCGGGGTCTCCGCCTTCCACAACGCCGGTGATCACAGCATGGCGCTTGCCGGCACGCTCAAGGTCGGCCACCATCTCGCCCACGGCACCGCAGGCATACAGTTCGCCCAGCCAGGTGGGGGTGTCCGTTGTGGCATAGTCAGGGGCACGCTTTTTCTGCACGTTGACCAGCACCACCGGAACATCCAGGTCCCGGACAGCGGGGAGCATATTGTAGGAGGTTGCATACGTCAGCAGCTGAAGAATCACCAGGTCGACGTCTGCAGCGCGGAACTTGTCGCCGGCCGCCATGGCCAGTTCCTTGGTGGTCACAAGCCCGCCGTCAATCAGTTCCACAGAATCCGGAATTCTTGTTTTGAAATCCGCATACTGGCTCTCAAACTCCGGAACCAGGGAGGGGAACTGGGGCAGGTACGCACCCAGTGCGATGGCGAACACGCCAACCCTTGCTTTTGTGTTGACTAACATGACACAGCCTCCTCTTTAATATACAGCATTCATCTGGATTTTCAGATTGCCAAGCGCTGTCGCCTCAATGGGCAGCGCAACGACCTGCTTGCCTGTTGCCTCTTCCGTGAGCGCATTGAGGAAGGCATTCTTTGCGCCGCCGCCCACAATGTACAGCTTCCGGTAGGTTTTTCCGGTATTGTGTTCCAGTTCTTCAATGGACTTCCCGTAGCACGCGGCCAGGGAACAGTAGGCGCACCGGAAATAGTCGCCCGCTTCCATATGCTCTGCCTTCAGCTCTGCGTCAAAGGCTTCCTTCATGCTCTTCGGAGCCATGAAAACCTGACTGTTTGCATCCACCATGCCGCTGAAGGTGCTCTCCTGCGCTGCTTCCACAATCTCCCCGAACGGTTTGCCCGGGCAGAGCTCATCGCGCAGACGGTTGACCAGCCACATGCCCATAATGTTTTTCAGGTAGCGGGTATATCCCACGCCGCCCTCATTGCTCCAGTTGGACTGTTCACTGTTTTCATCCGTAATGGGCTTGGGAATCTTCACGCCAAGGAGCGACCAGGTGCCTGAGGAAATATACAGCGCATCTTCATCCATGGGAATGCCTTCGACAGCACTTCCCGTGTCATGCGTTGCGCAGAGCACCACCTTGATGCCTTCATACTCCCCGATCACTTTCCCGGGCAGGCTGAGTGCCGGGAAGAGATGTCCGGGAAGCCCCAGTGCATCAATGATCTCCCTGTCGTATTCACCGGTTGCGGCACTCACAAGCCCGCCGGTGGTCGCATTGGTGTATTCATGCGCCTTGGTCCCGCAGAGCTTATACATCAGATAGCAGGGCATCATCAGAAAATCCGTAACACCCTCAAGCCGTCCGGCCGCCTGATCGGCGCAGAGCTGATAGATGGTATTGAACGGCTGAAACTGGATGCCGGTATGCCGATAAAGATCCGAGAAGCTGACCTTCTCATGGACGCGCGGAATCACAGCCTCTGTCCGGCTGTCGCGATAGGCATAGCACGGAAGGACTTCGGTATCCCCTTTCATCAGCACATAATCAACGCCCCAGGTATCAATCGAAAGACTTTCAATGGAGTCATACGCTTTGCGCGCTTCCTCAATTCCCTTGCGGACATGTCCGACGAGAGCATCCAGGTCCCAGGTCAGATGTCCGTCCTTTTCCGTGACACCATTGGGAAAGCGGTAGACTTCCCGCGTCTGCAGCTGGCCGTTTTCCTGCCATCCCACGATATGTCTTCCGGAAGAGGCCCCGATATCTACAGCAAGACAATAGCGCATCGATGTTCTGCCTTTCCTGTACAGGGCCGCGTTGCCCTGAACATTCTGTGATTTATATGAGAGTATAAACGATGAAACCACCAGTGTCAAACCAACTTTTTCTTCTTTTTGGGAATGAACCGACCCAAAACGACCACAAAAACGGCAGCCAGACTTCTGCATCTGGCTGCCGGGTGTTCACGGAGTTTTCCCGTCAGCGCGGCATGGAAAGTGCAGCGCGGCCTTCACCCTTCAGTGTCAGGGCAGGCGCAGTCTTCGGGATATAGAAGGTCTCACCCTTTTTCATGGGGATCTCTGCATTTTCCCATGTCATGGTCAGTCCGGCATCCAGCGCAGTGAGAATGCCGAACTCTCCAATCGCGGGGACTTTGACCGGCTCGGTCACATGCATCAGGTCCAGGGTGAAGTAGGTTTCGTCCAGTACACGCACGCACGGTTCATCCGGCGCCGGGATCGGGTCGCGCTGAATGGACAGATCGGTCACGGCCAGCGCTTTTTCCAGATGAAGCTCACGGCGGTTGCCTTTGCTGTCCACACGGTCCCAGTCGTAGAACCGATAGGTAATATCCGAGGACTGCTGGATTTCATAGAGCATGATGCCCGCGCCAATGGCGTGCACGCAGCCCGACGGAATCATGCAGACATCCCCGGGATGGACATCCACGCGCCGGATCAGGTTCTCCACCGCGCTTCCCGCTTCGCAGGCTTTGCGCAGTTCATCCAGGGTCACCCCTTCCCGGATGCCGTACACCAGCTGGCTGCCTTCCGGCGCATCAAGGATCAGCCAGGCCTCTGTTTTCCCGAGCTTCCCGTGCTCATGTTCATGTGCATAGGCATCATTGGGATGGACCTGAACGGAAAGCTTATCCCTGGCATCAATCAGCTTGAGCAGCAGCGGGAACGGCTCGTGTTCAAATCTGCCTGCAAAGGGCATACCGTATTTCTGCACCAGATCGGTCAGCGTCATCCCGGTATCATCCGTGCTCTCCAGTTCCTTGACGCAGCTGCATTCCAGGCTCTCCCCTGTCGGGATATCCTCAATGGGCTTGTCATAAACCTTCATGAGCTTGTCTCCGCCCCATGGCGTCAGCGCCCCGCCGCGGAAGGAGGGATGCATGCGCAGGGGCAGCAGCGGGCAGTCCTCAGTCAGTCTCTTTTCAAAGAAGATGCATTCCTTGCGGCGGTTATGGGTTCTGGCTTTTCCTGCCTGACGCATGCCGAGCCTTGCGAAAAGCTTGATGGAGAGGGAGTTCTCGCAGTATGTGTCGCAGCGCACGGCATCGCAGCCTCTCTGCCTCAGGATTTCTTCCACATCCTCGATCGCACGGGAACCATATCCTTCCGTCTGAAGCGTCTTATGGACAGCCAGACGGTAAAAGCTTCCGGGATTGATGCCGAACAGCCAGTTGATCTCATCGTACGCCTCGTCTTTCCGGGACGTCACAGTGACGGCCATAACCATGCCGGGTGCACCGTACAGACAGTACAGCTCCCCTCTCTCAATGTCCTCACGGATAATGTCTCTGTTCGGATAATCTCCCCAGTGCCACTGATGCAGGCCCTGCTCCTCCATTTCCCTGCTGACCTGTTCATAAAGCGCGCACACTGCATCCAGTTCTTCCGGTTTTGCCTGCCTGAGAATCATGATCCCTCTGTCCTTTCTCTACTGTTTCTGAATCCGTGGTTTCCATTCGGTCCTCTGCGCCGTTTCTTTCGCAGACGGCCTGGATCGCATCATGTCTTCTGGACGAGCTGTACTGCCTGCCAGATCACAGTCGGATCCATATGCTGAAGGTCTGCAACGCCGGTGCGGACCATCATGGCCTTCAGGCCCTTTGTCATCCGCTCCAGCACTTCCTGCACGCCTTCGGCGCCTTTCTCTCCAAGCGGTCCCATCAGCGGACGGCCGACAGAGACGGCATCTGCACCCAGTGCGAGTGCTTTGTAGGCATCCGTGCCGTCCTCAATTCCGCCGTCCACAATCAGGACAAGATCGTTTCCGACCGCTTTGCGTATGCCGGAGAGCAGGGCGACCGGGGGCACAGCCCATTTCAGAAGACTGTTGTGATGCGAGAGAATCAGGCCCTTCACGCCCATATCCCTGCAGCGAAGAGCATCCTGAACGCTCAGTGCCCCTTTTACGATGAACGGGAAATGCGTAAACTGCACCAGTTCCCGGATCTGCTCGATGCTCTTGAGCTCCATCTGCTGGTCGAGGACGACAGAGTCTTCGTCATCGTCCGTATTGACCGCGTGTTCAAGATCCATGCCCACCGCCAGCGCACCCATTTTCTCTGCGGCTTCAATGCGTGAAAGGATCGCGTCAGTGTTCTTATACGGTTTGATCACCTTAATCACACCGTCGCCCATGCTGACAGCGCGCTCAAGCTCGGCGATGTCTCCCATGCCGATCTGTGCGCATGCCCCTGCCAGGGCCGCCCCGCGTGCCATTTCCGCCACCCCGCCCGGATGAATCCGGTTCAGATGGCTCAGTGCACCCGTCATGACGGGTGTCCTGAATGTTTTTCCAAACAGGGTGTATTCTGTCGAAGGATGAACACTGCCGACGATACGTCCCTCGACATACAGCGAATCCATATAGGATCTTGCAATCTCAATGGAATTGCCTCTGTTTTCTGCCATGCGCAGCTCACCTCCCGGCTTCCTTTTCTGCCTTATCCACGGCTTTTCTGCCATCTGTACATTTCAGTGCACATGATCAGGAAAGAACCCACGGCATGCAGGTCATTGACGCTCACAGGACGTGCGATATAGAAGGCATAGTCGCCCACACCGGTTCCGATGCAGACATTCCCGATCTGCAGATCGTCGCCTTCCCATGAAAGGGAACGGATCACGCCTTCATAACCTCGGATTGCATGCTCAGCATACGCATCGCTCAGATAGCCCTTGCGCATGGCCTTGCACAGGCCTGCGACATACAGGCTTGAGCAGGAATTCTCCAGCCAGTTGCCGGGCTCGCTGCCCTTATCCACAACCTGATACCATCTGCCGTCCTCAGACTGATAGCGGCAGAGATTTTTGAGCAGATCGCACGCCATGCGGATCACTTCATCACGGTTTTCCATATCCTCGGCAAGGAAATCAAGGTCATTGAGCAGGGCGACCGGTACCCAGCCCATGGCACGTCCCCAGCACTCCGGTGCCTTGCCGGTCTCCGGGTCTGCCCAGGGCTGAACACGATCGCGGTCCCATGCATGGCGCAGGAGACCTGTTTTCTCGTCCTTCGTGTTCTTCTCCATCATAAGGGCTTCGCGAATGACGTCCGCCATCATCTCACGGTCACCGGTGCGGCTGGCATACTCGGAGCAGAACGGTCCGCCCATGTACAGTCCATCCAGCCACATCTGGTTATTGCTGTAGGTCTTGTGCCACCATCCGCCTTCCGGTGTACGCGGAATGGCGCGGACTTCCTCCACAACGCTGGCAATGCACTTGTCATAATATGCGTTGCCGGTCCTGTCGCGGATCGGGAAGAGCAGGATGCCGGGCTGAATATCATCCAGGTCTGCAAACGACACATCTTTGATCGCACCGTCCGGATCAAACACACTGTCAATCCAGTTTTTTGCATACTCAAAATACCGGTCGTCTCCGCTTTCCTTCCATGTCTCCATCATGCCCGAGAGGAACACACCCTGGTGATAATGGAAATGTCCCTTCGGCGGCAGGTCGGCAGGCTGATATTTCCGCATCATGGTTTCACATGCTGCCTTGGCATAGCCCAGCGCATCAAGAGAAATGCTGTTTGTATTGGTGGTCGTTCCCATGGATTGACCCATCCTTTCTGTTGTTGTGTCTGTATTGTAACCTCTTGCCCTGGCAAATGCAATCATCGATTGCAACATGGCAGATATCCTATATCCGGTATGCTCCTGCGCTGGTGCATTTTCTTATGAAAATGCCCGGCTGCGGGCCGCACCGAAGTGCTGACTGCAGCCGGGCTGCGCGCTGCATGCACCTGCATGCAGCGCAGCGGATTCAATTCATATCAGGCAGCCTGTCTGCTTTCTTCTTAAGCAGCCTTCTTGGCCTTCTTTTTCTTGTTGAAGTAGCGCAGGAAGACAATGGCCAGAAGTGCGAGGATAGCCACACCAATGCAGACGTCCACAATCAGGAACAGTCTGTCCATATTGCTCATGCCGCCTTCAGTGGAGGTGAGCGTGTAATAACCACTGTTGCCGATGGTGTAGAGGATATTCTTGCTGGCATTCCTCATCGCGAGCGTGGCGGTGGCGCTGTTGTCCGTGAACTGGTTGGATGCAGCGCTTGCGAAGCCCAGCATCAGATCGTTGCCGGAACGCACGCAGTGGTCAGAGATCATGTAGCCATAGGATCCGTCATAGTCAGTCTCGACCATGCCCACAAAGCCCCATTCACCGCGAAGTACGGTCTTGAGCAGGTTCGGGTTCGCGCAGCAGGGCAGCGTGCCGATCCAGTTGAACGCGCTCATGACAGCAAGGGATGTGCCCTTATAGTTCTTCACAGCCATTTCAAAGGGCTTGAGATAAATTTCACGGATCGCCTGTTCGGAAGCGAAGGTCAGAAGGAACGAGCAGCGGTTGCCTTCCTGATCGTTCAGAGCAAAGTGCTTGATGTAGGGATAGACACCCTTGGTGGTCGCGCCGTTGATTTCTGCGCTTGCCATCTTGCCGGCCAGGACGCCGTCTTCAGAGAAATACTCGAAGTTGCGGCCTGCAAAGGCATTGCGGTGTGTATTCATGGCAGGTCCATACCAGCCGAAGTTCTTGGCATCCTGGTATTCCTGACCCATGCAGGTGCCCATTTCCTCAAGCAGAGCCGTATTCCAGGTCTGGGCCATCAGGACTTCAGAGGGATAAGCCGTGCCGTAAGCACCGGTAATGAAGTTGGACAGGCCTGCAGGTCCGTCGCAGTCAGAGGTCGCGACTTTGCCCACGGATTCCACTTCAACCGTTCTCCAGCCGCCGACATTGATCATGGTTGCCATATCGTTGAAGGAGAGCTGGTCGAGCAGCTTTTCCCACTGCGGATCATCATAGCTCTTGCCGATCAGATCCTTCAGTTTCAGGCCGTTCTTGGCCTCAAGCGTCGGCATCACATCATCAGCATTGTCATACAGGGTGGGATCATAGATGCCCACAGCATTCTTTTCAACTTCTGCACGGACTTCCGCGCTCATGGTCAGCTGTTCAGCTGTCGGGGCAGCCGTTGCTTCTGCATAGTTGGCAAAGCCATCTGCACGGGAGAGCTGGACAAAATTGCCGCGGGTGTAATCCTGGAAGTGGTTGACCGCAACCTGCTTGTCGGTGGAGCGGCCATCCTTGGAGTAATCGATGTCAGCGTCGACGGTAAAGGATTCAGAAGCCTTCACAGTGTGGGAGTCAGAGCGGACAGAAACGGTGTATTCACCGGCTTCGAGGATATATCCGCCGCCTGCCACCTTGATGCCGTCGGAGTCATAGCTTGCCATATCTTCCACCGGGATGGAGAAGGACAGGGTTTCAGATGCGCCGGCAGCCAGCACAGCCGTCTTGCCGAAGTCGATCAGGTTGACGGATGCCTTTTCAATGCCGCCATTGGTGTAGGGCGGGGTGAAGTAGACTTCCACAACATCCTTGCCTGCAACCTTGCCGGTGTTGGTGACTTTGACTTCAAAGGTAACCTTGGTGCCGTCAAAGGCAAAGTTCTGCATTTCCTCGGTAAAGGTCGTGTAGCTCAGACCATAGCCGAACGGATACTGCACAGCCTGATCATAATCAATCAGACCTTCCTCAGCCGCAGTCTCATAGAACTTGTAGCCGACATAGATGCCTTCCACATAGTTGACCTGTGCCAGGTTGCCTTCATAGGCACCGTCGTTGGCAGCGATGGTCTTCTTCAGGTCATCCACATTGGTATAGGCAAAGTTGCCGAAATTGTTGAAGGTGGGGGTGGCTGTGAGATCCTTGACGAATGTATCAACGGTTCTGCCGGAAGGATTCACTTTGCCGGAGATGATGCTGCCCAGAGCGGAAAGACCGGTGTTGCCGGCGCCGGGGGCATAGATCACAGCCTTGATCTGATCATAGCTGTCCACCCAGCCAAGCTCCATGGCATTGTTCGCGTTGATGACCACGATGACCTTCTCGAAGGAAGAGCAGACCTTTTCGATCATCTTTTCTTCCGTGACGGAGAGCTCGAGATAGTGCTCGCCCTGCTCGAAATCATCATAATCGCCATTGTTGGTGTAGGAGGCATTGTAATAGTTGAATTTTTCAGGAGCCACGGAGATGGCCTGCGCAGGATTGTAGGTGCCATGAATCACGGCATACATATCATTGGGCAGGTCAGCGCCTTCACCGCCGGAGCGGGAGATGACCACAACAGCCGTGTCAGAGAATCCGGTCGCCTGAGTCATCACTGCATCCGTATACTTGTCCGCAGTGAGTTCCGGAAGCGTCCAGTCCTGAACACCCATGGCCACGCCGGGTCTGTCACTTCTGTAATCCTTGTAGAGCTTGGTCAGATCCTCATTGGTCTTGTAACCGGCATCCTGCAGAGACTTCAGAATACCGACTGCGGAAGAACCGTCAGAAGAACCGGAACCGGTGCCGCCAAAGATGGGATTTGTGGAGGCCCATCCGAACACGTTCAGTGCCTTGGTGTCAGATGAGAGCGGGAGGAGCCCGTCATTCTTCAGAAGGACGAGACCTTCTTCGCCAACCTTCTGAATCACGTCTTTGCTGGCCTTCACCGTTTCTTCTGTCAGCTCAGCCTTGGAAGCATTCAGAAAACCGGATACATTGGCATAAAGGGGACCGTAGCACATCATGTTGACAAGAAGTGTAACGATACCAACCCAGGAAAGGACAGCGGTCCAGCGGACCAGATGCTTCTTGCCCTTCTTGGCGCGGCGGGCCAGAACCAGCACAACCACCAGAAGAATCAGTGCAATGACGATGGCCCATGCATAACCTTTGACCATTTCAATGTAGCTGGAAAGGTCAGCGGCACTCACGCCCATCGGGGTAAAAATCGGACTAAGCAGGCTTGTCAAGACTTTAACCATTTTTTCTTCATTCTCCTTTTTTGGGATTCAGATTGTAAAAACAGTATTTTACGGAAGATTGCTCTTCCACCCCGTACAAACCTCCTTTACGTACAGGGTGCCAATGGCTTAACCTCGCTTTCCTCGGTATTTTATGCAACAATGTATCTTTCTCAGAGCATTTCTGCTCTGCTGTTGCCGTTTCTCAGCGCTTCCCGTAAATTCGTCTGACTGTCTCAAAGGCAGCCTTGGGGCGGCGGAAGCGATCCACAATCCCTTTGTTGTTCTGTTGTTTCGGTCTCCGATGAGCCCAGCTCTCGTCGACCGGTACATCGGCGAACTGCCAGATAAAGGTTCCCGACAGACGAGGCGCATTCTGCAGGACCGTCAGCTGCTCCTGAAGAATCTCTGCCTGCCGTTCTTCACTCCACATGGCTTCCCCAAACGGATCGTGGAAACCTGCAATCGCACCGGCACCGACTTCGGTGATGAGAATCGGTTTGCCTGAAGCACCGTTCTCCTCCATCCAGCCTGTGAGGCGGTCCATGTAGGTTTTGACAGGCTCCATCTGGTACCACTGCGGATAAATGTTGAACGACACAATATCCACAAGATCCAGGCAGATATCCGTATAGCATCTGCAGGAGGCAAACGAGACAGGCCGTGTCGGATCCAGCGCGCGAAGCTGAGCAATCTGCTCGGCATACACTGCGCGTCCTTCTTCGGTCTCGCTCTCACATTCATTGAGCAGGCCCCAGATCAGGATGCTCGGATGGTTTCCATGCTGATGCACCATCTCTTCGTTGCACTGACGGCACTGTTCCATGAATCTCGGGCTGTGAAACACAGCGGCCGGGACAGCGCGCGCATGGTTTTCCTCCCAGACCAGCATGCCCAGCTCATCGCACAGATCAAGAAAACGCATGTCATTGGGGTAATGGCAGGTGCGTACCGCATTGGCACCCATGGTTTTCATCATGTTCAGGTCCTGCATCATGCCCTGAAGCGGAACACTGCATCCGAAATCGCCATAATCCTCATGACGGTTGAAACCCCGGAACTGAACGCGGCGTCCGTTGAGCAGGATGGCTTCCCCCTGAACGGAGACTTCCCGGAAACCAAAGCGGTCCAGCAGATCATCCACGGCGGTCTCCCCCACCCGGATTTCAGCGGCTGCTGTATACAGCACCGGATTTTCCGGATTCCACGGGGCAAACTCCTCCGAAATCAGCGTCAGGGTCAGTGCCTTCTTTTCGTTCCTCTCAAGCGAAACACGGACACTCTCCCTGCAGCTGCCGGCACAGACGCATACAGCGGCATCGCGGATTTCCTCAAACGCCCGGACGAAAACCGTTATTTCCGCCTTCCAGACACCATCCGACCTGGTCGTCCGGATGGTCATGCGTTCAATCTGTGCGCTGCCAATGCGATGCAGTTCCACCGGACGCGGGATGCCTCCGTAGGTTTCGTAATCATTCGGGACATGCAGACAGGAGTCTTCGGTATACCGGTTATCGACATGCACCCGAAGCGTATGCACGCCTGCCTTCACGTCTTCCAGCAGGCAGTCAAACCCTGTAAAGGCATTATAGTGATGCCCCACGTGCACTTCATCAAGGAAAACATCAGCCGTATGACCGACTCCGCCAAAGCGGAGAAGATACGTGCCCGGCGTACGGATTTCCACCTTACGGACATAATCCGCTTCTCCGCGATATCTTCTGTAATCAGGCATGGTTTCCCACACCCCCGGGACCACGGTATGCACCCATTCCGTATGTCCCTGAGCGGCGAACTTCCATACCCCGCAGAGATCCTCTACTTTCCGAACCCGGTGTTCCTGAAACAGTCTCAGCATGTCTGCAATCTCCACGTCATTCTTCCTGAGGTAAGGTATAGTTTAGCATAAATGGTCACAAATTGCCACAGAATACCTATGCTGTAAAAATGTCTATCTGTAGAAAATCCCCTGTCCTGAACGCATGTTTTCCGGACAGAAAAAAGACTGCTGCGATTTCTGCAACAGTCTTTTGCTTTTACCGATATTAGCCCTGGCGCTGCTTATGCTTGGGATTCTCGCAGATCACCATGACCTTGCCTTTGCGCTTGATAATCTTGCACTTTTCGCAGATCGGCTTGACAGACGGCCTGACTTTCATGAGGATTCCTCCTTTGACTCTTCAGATCAGCTCTTGCTGCGCCAGGTGATCCGACCGCGGGTCAGATCATAGGGCGAAAGCTCGACAGTAACTTTATCACCGGGATAGATGCGAATGAAGTTCTGGCGCATCTTTCCCGAGATATGCGCCATTATCTGGTGGCCGTTAGGCAACTCCACGCGGAACATGGCGTTCGGAAGGGCCTCAACGACCTTTCCATCCATTTCGATGACGTCATCCTTTGACAAGTTTTCAGTCCTCCTTGCACAGGGGCCGTTCCAGGCCAAACCCGTTTTCTTCCAGGAATGTCCTCAGATCGCTGTCCAGCAGGTGTCCGCTGGGAAACGTCTGGTCCAGATTCATCTTGACCGGTTTGGCTTTCACATGTTTTACGTTTTTCTTTTTGGGATGATGAAGTTTATGCGTGAGCCCGTCGGCAATCACCACATGTCCTTCATCCGGAACCTCCAGTACAATATAGTACCGCTTTCGGTCGCGTCCTTCAAGTGACTGAACAACACGCCCGGATTCCAATGCAATCCGCTCCATCAGTTCTCCTCCTTCCAGACATAGCCTGGATATGTGAGAAGTTCCGGTGGCTGGTCATCTACAATCGCCAGTGTATGTTCGTAATGGGATGCCAGCTTATGGTCACACGTTCTGACAAACCAGCCGTCATCACCATAGTCCACATGCCAGTCGCCCTCGACAATCATCGGTTCAACAGCAATCGTCATACCCTTTCGGATGCGAACGCCCATTCCCGGGATGCCAAAGTTATAGACTGATGGATCTTCGTGCATATCTCTGCCGATGCCATGACCGGTCAGATCCCGCACAACACCATACCCGTGGGATTCAGCCAGACGCTGAACCGCTGCGCCGATATCCCCCAGCGTATTCCCCACCCGCGCTTCATGCGCGCCGGCGAAGAAACACTGTTCGGTCACGGCAATCAGCTTCTCCGCTTCTTTCGACACTTTGCCAACCGGAACAGTCAGCGCACTGTCGGCCTGCCAGCCTTCCAGGACCAGTCCGCAGTCCAGCGAAATGATATCGCCTTCCTGAAGGATATCTTTGTCACTGGGAATACCGTGGACAATCACATCATTGACAGATGTGCAAAGACTTGCGGGAAATCCGTTGTAGTTGAGAAAGGACGGAACTGCATTTCCTTTACGGATCAGTTCGTCAGCGCGAAGATTCAGATCCATCGTTGTCATTCCGGGTCTGACTTCTTCCTTCAGCGTCTGGAGCACTTCATAGAGAAGGGCACCAGCCTTGCGCATGCCGGCGATCTGTTCCGGATTCTTTAATAGTATCATTCAGCTTTCCTCAGTGCAGCCATGATCGAGTCATAGACAACATCGATGTCCTGCATGCCGTCAAACGTCTTCAGAAGACCGCGTTGCTGATAGAAGCTGATCAGGGGAGCCGTCTGAGAATGATAGACATTCAGACGGTTCTGAACCGTCTCAGGATTGTCATCCTTGCGCTGAATCAGCTCTTCACCGCACTTGTCGCATGTGGTCTTTCCACCCAGGGTGGACACATGGTACGTTGCGCCGCAATTCAGGCATACACGACGTCCGCTCAGACGTTTCACCAGGGCTTCATCAGCCACGGCGATTTCGACGACTACATCGATTTTTGCTATTTTCTCGAGTGCTTCAGCCTGAGGTACTGTACGCGGGAAGCCATCCAGAATGTAACCAGGTTTGCAGTCGTCCTGTGCCAGACGGTCCTTGATGATTTCCACCAGGATTTCATCGGGCACGAGTTTGCCGGATTCCACATAGGCTTTGGCCTTAAGTCCTACGGGTGTTTCCTCTTTGATTGCTCTGCGGAGGATATCACCAGTTGAAATCTGAGGGATCTTCAGTTCATCGCAAACGCGCTGAGCCTGTGTTCCTTTTCCTGCTCCGGGAGGTCCGAGAAAGATGATATTCATTCCAGTTCACTTCCTGTCTCTTACATCATGATGGGTCCGTGCGTTTTCACGCACGGACCAACCGTCTTACATGAAACCGCCCTTTTCCACATCCATGTCAATGCCGCGGACACTCATTTCGCCCTGAATCGTGCGAATGGTTTCAAGCGCCACGGACACCGCGATCAGAATGGAAGATGCAGCATACGGCACGCTGGCATTCAGTCCGCGGGTCAGCAGAGTCGGAACAGCAGAGAGAATGGCGAGGAACAGAGCTGCGAACAGATTCAGATGACTGACTGTCGACTGAAGATACTGACGCATGTTCTTGCCGCGCTGACCGGGGATGGTTGCACCCTGCATGATCAGCTGCTCAGCCTGCTTCTTCGGATCAAAGCTGATGGAAGAGTAGAAATAGGTGAAGGCGATAATCAGAAGGGCTGAGATGATAATGTACAGCACGCTGCCATTGCTCATATTCGTCAGCCACCACCGAGTGAAGCCCTTTGTGGCCTGCGGGTCAACCAGCTGAATGATGGTGGACGGGAAAGCCATGAAAGAGTAAGCGAAGATCAGAGGCATCACGCCAACAGAGATGACCTTCAGTGTCAGGCGGGTATTCTGTCCGCCATACACGCGGCGACCTTTGGTCTGCTTGGCGATCTGCAGCGGGATGCGGCGCTCGCCCAGTTCGACGAAGGTCACAAAGACGGTCATGATAATCGCAACAGCGATCACGACGATTATCGTCACCCAGCCGGAGGTGGTGCCGTTGGCACTCGCGTTGGTGAAACCACCGACGATGCCATTGAAGAGGTTGGAGATGATACCGACAAAGATCAGCAGGCTGATACCGTTGCCGATACCCTTGTCCGTGATCTGTTCACCCAGCCACATTGCGAAGGCAGTGCCGCCTGCCATGGAGATGCCGACCAGCAGATAATTCAGCCAGCCGCTCTTCATGTAGTTCAGGCCGGCTACGAGACCAATCGCCTGCAGAGCTGCAAGAGCAACGGTCACATAGCGGGTGATGCGGTTGATTTTTTCACGGCCCTGGCCGCTTTCATCCTGGCTCAGCCGCTCGAGTGCCGGAATGGCAATGCAGAGCAGCTGCATGATGATGGATGCGTTAATGTAGGGCGTGATACCCATGGCCATAATGGTCATGTTGGAGAAGCTGTTACCGGTCATCATGTTGACCAGCTGCAGCAGAGGAAGATCCATGGTGGATCCGATCTTGGCGGGATCAATACCCGGTGCCGGGATTACAGAGACAAGGCGGTAGAGAAGCAGCATGAGGAAGGTATAAACCAACTTCTTGCGGATCTCATTGTTGGCCCACATCTTTTTGATGGAATCCAGCATGTCAGATCACCTCGGCTTTCCCGCCGAGAGCCTCGATCTTTTCCTTTGCAGAGGCAGTAAACTTGGCGGCTTTGACGTTCAGCTTCTTCTGAAGCTCGCCGTTGCCCATGATCTTGACACCGCCAAGGGTCTTCTTGATGATGCCAGCATCAAGCAGAGCTTTTGCATCGACAGTGGCCCCATCTTCGAATACGTTCAAACGTTCGACATTAACAGAAGCATAGTCGGTGCCAAAGATATTGGTGAATCCCTTCTTCGGGACGCGACGATACAGGGGCATCTGGCCGCCTTCAAATCCGGGGCGCTTGCCACCACCGGAGCGGGCCTTTGCACCTTTGTGGCCTTTGCCGGAGGTTTTGCCCAGTCCGGAACCCACGCCACGGCCCAGCCGCTTTTCAGCGGTGGTCGAACCTTCTGCAGGACGCAGCTCGTGCAGTTTCATAGGGTTTACCCTCCTTACTCGTTGACTTCTTCAACCTTCACCATGTGCTTCACGGCAAAGATCTGTCCGCGGATCGCGGCATTATCAGGACGAACGACCGTCTGACCGACCTTCTTAAGGCCAAGCGCAGCCACAGTGGCCTTGTGCTTGGGCAGGGAGGCAATGGGAGACTTGGTCAAGGTAATCTTGAGTGACATCGTTCATTTCCTCCTTCTTACAGAATGTCTTCAACGGTCTTTCCGCGCATGGCGGCAACCTGCTCAGGGCTGCGCAGAAGCTTGAGGGCTTCCAGGGTAGCCTTGACCATGTTGATAGGGTTGTTGGTGCCGAAGGACTTCGTACGAATATCCTTCACACCGGCCATTTCCAGAACGGCACGGCAGGCACCACCGGCAATCACGCCTGTACCTTCGGGAGCAGGCAGCAGCACAACCTTGGCAGTGCTGTAGTAACCGGTAATTTCATGAGGAATGGTGGTTCCGGCCAGCGGCACCTGCACCATTGCCTTCTTCGCATCTTCATTGGCCTTGCGGATGGCCTCAGGAATTTCAACCGCCTTGCCCATGCCGGCACCGACATGACCATTCTCATCGCCAATCACGACGAGTGCGGAGAACCTGGCGTTGCGGCCGCCCTTAACGGTCTTGGAAACGCGGTTAACGGCAACAAGGCGATCCTTGTATTCGCTCTTTTCTTCGTAGCGTTGCATTGCGTGTGTCCTCCTTCTCTTAGAATTCGAGTCCGGCTTCACGGGCACCTGCAGCGACTTCAGCCACACGGCCGGTGTAGACGTAGCCGCCGCGGTCGAACACGACGCACTTGATGCCAGCAGCAAGAGCACGTTCTGCGACAAGCTTGCCAACCAGCTTGGAAGCACCCTTCTTGTCAACCTCATCCAGCTGGCTCTTGATTGCTTCATCCATGGTGGAAGCAGCAACAAGCGTTACGCCCTTGGTATCATCAATAACCTGGGCCTGAATGTGCTTGTTAGAACGGTAAACAGACAGACGCGGCATTTCAGGGGTGCCGCTGATCTTTTTGCGGACACGCTCATGACGAATCTCACGAACTTCATTACGGTCGCGCTTTTTGAACATTTGCAGTCACTCCCTCTCTTACTTTTTACCAGTCTTGCCTTCCTTGCGGCGGATGTGCTCACCCTGATACTTGATGCCCTTGCCCAGATAGGGTTCCGGCTTGCGGATGGCACGAATATCAGCTGCCATGGATCCGACAACCTGCTTGTCAGCGCCCTTGATCACGATGGTCGTGTCGTTGGGGGTCTCGAAGGAGATGCCTTCGGGAGCTGCAATAACAACAGGATGAGAGAAGCCGATAGCAATATCGAGCTGCTTTCCACCATTGTTGGCCTTGGCCTTGTAGCCAGTACCAACCATTTCCAGGGTCTTGGCGAAACCGGTGGTCACGCCGACGACCATGTTGTGGATCAGTGCACGGTAAAGTCCATGCATGGACTTTACCTGCTTGGAATCATTGGGGCGCTCAAGCGTCAGCACATTGGCCTCCTGCTTGATGGTGATGAGTTTGTCGACCGGCTGGCAAAGAGTCGCTTTCGGGCCTTTAACCGTAACCAGGTTGTCTTCATTCACCGTGACCGTCACGCCCGCGGGTACCTGAATCGGAAGCTTTCCGATACGAGACATGTTTCACACCTCCATGACGTGTCGGTTACCAGATGTAGGCGAGTACTTCCCCGCCGAGTTCGTTCTTGCGGGCATCCTTGTCCGTCATCAGACCCTTGCTGGTGCTGATGATGGCAATTCCGAGACCGCCGAGAACCTTGGGCAGTTCTTCGCACTTGGCATACACGCGCAGACCAGGCTTGGAAATGCGCTTGAGCCCTGCGATAACAGGTGTCTGTTTGCCATTGACATACTTCAGAGTGATCTTCAGAATGCCCTGGACACCATCATTAATATTATCAACCGATTTAATATAGCCTTCTTCCAGCAGGATCTTAGCGATCGCCTTTTTGGCTTTGCTGGAGGGCATCTCTACCGTATCATGCTTTGCGACCTGTGCGTTGCGGATGCGGGTGAGCATATCGGCAATGGGATCATTCACAACCATGATGGAACCTCCTTCCGTTCTTCTCCCCGCTTACCAGCTGGCCTTGCGGACACCGGGGATTTGGCCCTTATAGGCCAGCTCTCTGAAGCAGATACGGCATACGCCATACTTGCGCAGAACCGAGTGCGGACGACCGCACAGACGGCAACGGGTATAAGCGCGGGTGGAGTACTTCGGCTCTCTAGCCTGCTTGAGTTTCATGCTCAGCTTTGCCACTGTTTATTTCCTCCTTCTTTACGCCTTCTCATAGGGCATGCCCATTGCAGCGAGCAGTTCCTTGCACTCTTCATCGGTATGAGCGGTGGTAACGAAAATCATTTCCATACCGCGGATCTTCTCGACCTTATCATACTCGATTTCAGGGAAGAGGAGCTGTTCCTGAATGCCAAGGGCATAGTTGCCGCGGCCGTCGAAAGCCTTGGCAGAAACGCCATGGAAGTCACGAACACGAGGAAGCGCGACAGAGACAAGCTTATCAAAGAACTCTTCCATACGCGCGCCGCGCAGAGTTACCTTTGCGCCAACGTTCTGTCCAGCACGAACCTTGAAGTTAGCGATGGACTTCTTAGCCTTGGTGATCATGGGCTTCTGGCCGGCAATCGTTGCCAGTTCAGACACAGCCTGTTCCATCGCCTTGGCATTATCTTTGCAATCACCAAGACCCATATTGATCACGATCTTGCACAGCTTCGGGACCTGCATGGGATTGGTGTAGCCGAACTTCTGCTTCAAAGCAGGAACAGCCTCGGCCAGGTACTTTTCCTTAATACGTGTAGCCACAAGCTTTTCCTCCTTTAATCAAGCTCCGCGCCGCACTTTTTGCACACACGGATCATCTTACGAACCTGCTTGCCCTGGTCATTGGTCTCATGGGTGACCTTGTGGGACAGACGGGTTGCTTTGCCGCACTTCGGGCACTTCACCATCAGGTTGGAAGCGTCGATGGGCAATTCCTTGTGGATGATGCCACCGGGCTGAGCCTGGTTGCGGGCCTTCTGATGACGGGTCGCAATGTTCACGCCCTGAACCGTAGCACGGTTCTGCTTGGGGAAGCAGGCAATCACCTTGCCCTCACTGCCCTTATTCTTGCCGGAGATGACGACAACGGTATCATTCTGTTTTACATTCATCGTCTGATCCTCCTTACAGTACTTCGGGAGCGAGAGAAACGATCTTCATGAAATCCTTCTCACGCAGTTCACGGGCAACAGGTCCAAAAATGCGGGTTCCGCGGGGCAGGTTCTGATCATTGATGATCACAGCAGCGTTATCATCAAAACGGATGTAGCTGCCGTCGGAACGACGCTTGTTCTTGCGGGTACGGACGACGACTGCCTTGACAACGTCACCCTTCTTCACTTGTCCACCGGGTGTAGCGGTTTTGACGCTGGCCACAATGACATCACCAATGGAGCCATCACGCCGGAAAGAACCGCCCAGCACACGGATGCACATGATTTCTTTGGCGCCGGAATTATCGGCTACCTTGAGTCGCGTTTGCGGCTGAATCATTCGGTATTTCCTCCTTCATGACAGCAGCTTACTTGGCCTTTTCGATAATCTCGACCAGGCGCCAGCGCTTGTCGTGGCTCAGCGGGCGGGTTTCCATCACGCGGATGGTATCGCCTACGCCGCACTCGTTGTTTTCATCATGAACCTTCAGTTTGGAAGTACGGTTCATAATCTTGCCATACAGGGGATGGCGGACACGGGTCTTGATCTGGATGACGCAGGTTTTGTCCATCTTGTCGCTGATCACAACGCCAACCCTGGTTTTACGAAGTCCTCTTTCTTCAGACATTGAAGCGGCTGCCTCCTTTCAAGTTCACTTACGCCTGTTCCTTGAGGCGGAGTACGGTTTTCGTCCTTGCGATATCGCGCTTGACTTCCGTAATCATCTTCGGATTACTGAGCTGACCGGTGGCCAGCTGGAAGCGCAGATTGAACAGCTGAGTTTTCAGTTCGGAAACCTGAGCCTGCAGCTGCTCAGTGGTCATATTGGTCATTTCCTTCGCTTTCATTACTGTTCACCACCTGCAGCAGTCGTCGCCTCATTCTGGCGCGTAATAATCTTGCTCTTCAGAGGCAGCTTGTGGGCTGCGAGACGCAGCGCCTCTTTGGCTGTATCTTCAGGAACACCGGCGATTTCGAACATCACACGGCCGGGCTTCACAACGGCAACCCAGTACTCAGGGGAGCCTTTGCCGGAACCCATTCGAGTTTCAGCGGGCTTTTCCGTGACAGGCTTGTCAGGGAAAATCTTGATCCACACCTGGCCGCCACGCTTGGTGTAACGGGTCAGTGCGATACGGGCAGCTTCGATCTGCTGAGAAGTCACCCAGCAGGGTTCGGTGGCCTGCAGGCCATATTCACCGTAAGCAAGGAAGTTGCCACGATGGGCTGCGCCCTTCATGCGTCCGCGGAAAACCTTGCGACGCTTGACTCTCTTTGGCATCAGCATGGATTACTTGACCTCCTTCGCAGCAGGCGCCTTCTTGGCGGCGGGGAGCTTCTGTCCCTTGTAGATCCAAACCTTGACACCCAGGCGGCCATATGTGGTCTTGGCTTCAGCAAAGCCATAGTCGATGTCGGCACGCAGGGTCTGCAGCGGAATGGAACCCTCATGATAATGCTCGTTGCGGGCGATATCGGCACCGCCGATGCGGCCGCCCAGGGAGCACTTCATACCTTTCACGCCATTCACCTTCATGGCGCGCTGAATGGACTGCTTCATTGCACGGCGGAAGCTGATGCGCTTTTCAAGCTGCTGTGCAATGTTCTCAGCAACCAGCTGGGCATCTCCGTCAGGCTGCTTGATTTCATAGACATTGATGTGTGCGGCATGTCCGAGGAAATCGGTGACTTCCTTCTTCAGCTGCTCAATGTTCGCACCCTTGGGGCCGATGATCATACCAGGCTTGGAGGTGAAGATGTTCACCGTCACGGTAGAAGCGGTACGCTCAATATCAATACGGCTGATCCCGGTTGCATAGTACTTTTCTTTCAGCATCTTGCGAAGCTTGAAATCCTCGACAAGATTATTTGCGAAATCCTTTTTATCAGCGTACCAGCGCGTGCTCCAGTCATAGATCACGCCAACACGTGCGCCGTGGGGATTTACTTTCTGACCCATTGATAAACCTCCTTCGCCTTACTTCTGATCGAGCACCACGCTGATGTGGCTGGTGCGCTTGAGCATCGGGGACGCGCTGCCGCGGCTGCGGGCTACATAGCGCTTCAGCGTGGGACCCGGATTGGCATAGACCTCAGCAACAACAAGGTCTTTTCTGTTGAGGTTCTGATTGTTCTCGGCGTTGGCGATGGCACTGTTGAGCACCTTCAGCACAACGGGAGCTGCGGCTTTGGGGGTATAGGTCAGGATGGCCTGGGCTTCTTCCGCGCTCTTGCCCCGGATGAGATCGATCACGATCTTCACCTTACGAGGGGAGATGCGGATGTACTTGGCATGAGCCTGAGGGCGCTTGTCAGCATTGGCTTTGCGTGCTGCGCTCTTTTCCTTGGATCTGGTTGCCATACTATCTCACTCCTCTCGCTTACTTCTTGGCACTCGCCTTGTCCCCGGCATGGCCGCGGAAGGTGCGGGTGGGGGCGAACTCGCCCAGCTTATGACCAACCATATCTTCAGTTACATATACCGGCACATGCTTGCGGCCGTCATGCACTGCGATGGTGTGTCCGACGAACTCCGGAAAGATGGTGGAAGCGCGGGACCAGGTCTTGACAACCGCCTTCTTGCCGGAAGCATTCATTTCTTGTACGCGCTTAAGCAGCGCTTCCTGTACATAAGGGCCTTTCTTAATCGAACGACTCATTTTTTATTGCTGCCTCCTTCCTGTGGATGCGCGATTACTTGTTGCCCGCGCGCTTGATAATCATCTTATTGGAATACTTCTTGTGCTTCCTGGTCTTGTAACCCAGAGCGGGCTTACCCCAGGGAGTCACAGGAGCAGGCATACCGACAGGGCTCTTGCCCTCGCCGCCTCCATGTGGATGATCATTCGGGTTCATGACAACGCCGCGGACAGTAGGACGGATGCCCATGTGACGGACACGGCCAGCCTTGCCCAGACGGACATTTTCGTGGTCGGAGTTGCCGACGGTGCCGATAGTCGCCATGGCGTTGAGCGGAAGCTTGCGCATTTCGCCGGAGGGAAGACGGACTGTTGCGTATCCGTTCTCTTTGGCCATCAGCTGAGCTGAGAGACCTGCAGAGCGGACCAGCTGGCCGCCGCGACCGGGCTTGATCTCAAGGTTGTGAATCAGCGTGCCGACCGGGATGCTGTTGAGGGGCATCGCGTTGCCGGGCATGATGTCAGCCTGTTCGGCAGCCAGAACGGTCATGCCGACTTTCAGATCAAGAGGAGCAAGGATGTAGCGCTTTTCGCCGTCTGCATAGTGCAGAAGAGCGATATTGGCGGAACGGTTCGGATCGTACTCGATAGCAGCAACCTTGGCAGGAATGTCCTTCTTGTTGCGCTTGAAGTCGATGATACGATACTTGATCTTGTTGCCGCCGCCCTGATGACGGACGGTGATCTTGCCCTGATTGTTTCTTCCGGAATGCTTCTTAAGATATTCCGTCAGGCTCTTCTCAGGCTTGGTCTTGGTGATTTCATCATAGGTCAGAACCGACATAAAGCGCCGGGCGGGCGAAGTCGGCTTGTACACTCGAATAGCCATTGTGCTGTCCTCCCGTCTTACTGACCCATACCATCAAAGAACTTGATGGGCTTGGAGTCCTTTTTAAGGATGACATAAGCCTTTTTCACTTCGGGTGTACGACCCTCAGTGCGGCCCTGTCTCTTCATCTTGCCGATCGTGCGGGTGGTGTTGACGCGGGCAACCTTGACGCCGTCATCAGCAAACACTGTTTCAACAGCCATCTTGATTTCGGTCTTGGTGGCAGTCACCGGCACTTCGAACACATAGCGCTTGTCTTCAAGGCCATCATACGCCTTTTCAGTCAGAACGGGGCGAATGATAACGTCATGCAAATCCTTCATTTAGGCGTACACCTCCTCGACGCACTGCAGGGCAGCCTTGGTCATGACGACCTTGCCGGCATTGAGAATGTCATAGACATTCAGGGTGTTGACATAGGTGGTCTTGGCCTGCTCAAGGTTTGCGGTGGCGCGGACAACGTTCTCGTCGCGGCCAGGCAGCACAACCAGTGCTTTCTTTTCAGCCTTGAGGGCTTTGAGCACGTTTGCCATCAGCTTGGTCTTGCCTTCGGCAAGCTTCAGCTCGTCGACCACGATGATGTCACCGTCATTGAGCCTGGAAGTCATAGCAGACTTGAAGGCAAGGCGGCGAACCTTCTTGGGCACGTTGATGACGTAATCACGGGGCTTCGGTGCGAACACAACGCCGCCATGACGGAACTGCGGTGCGCGGTTGCCATGATGACGTGCATTGCCGGTGCCCTTCTGGCGATAGATCTTGCGGCCGCCTCCGCGAACTTCGCCGCGGGTCTTGGCGCTCTGTGTGCCCTGGCGCTGAGCAGCCAGGTAGGAGCGGACGACCAGATGCATGGCAGCCACATTGACGGGAGCAGCGAAGATGGCTTCGCTCAGCTCTACTTCGCCGATGGCAGAACCATCCATGTTGTATAGAGCAGTCTTAGGCATGTTTCATTCTCCTCCTTGTCCGCCTCAGGCCTTCACGGTGTCATGGACGATCAGCAGGCATTCGTTCGGGCCGGGGACAGCGCCCTTGACCAGAAGCAGATTGCGTTCTGCGTCCACATCGACCACTTCAAGGTTCTGAACGGTCACACGTTCCACACCATACTGGCCGGCCATGTGCTTGTTCTTGAACACACGGGAAGGATCGGAGTTTGCACTCATGGAACCTACGCCGCGATGGTACTTGGAACCATGGGCCATAGGACCGGTGTGCTGATTCCAGCGGGCAATAGGTCCGGTGTAGCCGTGGCCCTTGCTGGTGCCGGTGACATCAATACGATCTCCCTTTGCGAACTGGTCTACTTTGAGTTCGTCGCCCACATTGAAAGTGGCGCAGTCATCAAAGCGGAATTCGCGCAGCTTCCTCATGGGAGCCACATTTGCCTTTGCGAAGTGTCCCTGCTCAGGCTTGTTGAGTTTCTTTGCACGGTTTTCACTCAGTTTTTCAAAACCGACCTGAACCGCTTCGTAACCGTCGCTCTCGACGGTCTTCTTCTGCACCACTGTGCAGGGGCCCGCTTCAATCACGGTGACCGGAACAAGACGGCCGTCTTCGGTGAAGACCTGTGTCATGCCGATCTTTTTACCAAGGATCGCTTTTTTCATGATCTCGTTCCTCCCGCATTACAGCTTCATTTCGATTTCGACACCAGCAGGAAGTTCAAGCTTCATCATGGCGTCCACCGTCTTCGGATTGGGGTTGATAATGTCGATCAAACGCTTATGTGTACGGCGTTCGAACTGCTCACGGCTATCCTTGTACTTGTGGGTAGCACGCAGGATCGTCACGATCTCTTTTTCCGTCGGAAGCGGAATAGGACCGGACACACGGGCACCAGTTCTCTTGGCGGTCTCAACAATCCTGGAAGCGGACTGGTCGACAAGATTGTGCTCGTAGCTCTTGAGCTTGATACGGATCTTCTGGTTGGCCATTTAATACCCTCCTTGATCGTTCTCGTTTACGCATGGACTTCCCACTGCAGGTGCAGGAACGTCTGCGTTTTCGAGTCCGTCGCCCGATTCTCGGGCTGGTCCGCGGTAATTACCCGTCTGGCCGGACGGCAACTTACCGCTTCATCCCTAAACAGACAACGTTCGAATTATAAAACACCTCGAAAAAAAAAGCAATAGGGTTTTCGCAGTTTTTTCAACTCTTTTTTTCTCAAAGTATTGGGATTTCTCGCTTTCCGGAATTTTACATGATCCCCAGATTCGTGTGTGTCCATAACCCACTTTTTTCCTGTTCTTTTCCTGTTCTGCCATGCCTTTTTCCCTTGTGATTCCTATCGAATTCGGACCTTCAATTTTTGTACCCGTGCACACGCTTTCGAGTGTGTCCAAATCCGCATTTTTCGCACTTTTTTGTGCCGGTTCAAACCAGATTGTACATAAATATGCCATTTACGCCTATTTTATGCTGCGTCTGGACTTATTTTATTTTTTTCCATCAAAAAACCGGTTTCATCTTCTGAAACCGATTTTTTGAATCTGCTGCTTCCGGAAAGACTCACTGAGCGGCCGTCTCAACGCCGTCGTAGGTGACATACTGACTCAGGATCCAGGCATGCCATCCGTCTGCCTCGATCTCCGTCCAGCCGTCCTCTGTCGTGCTGAATACGGTCATCTGTGTCCCGCAGGGAAGATCCTCGAGAATCCGGCTCTTGTTTTTTCCGTTCATATGAATATTGATCCGGTTGCCGCTCTTGGTTTTCCCATTGTAAGAAACCTGCGCTGTCGCAATATTCTCCCCGCGGCCATTCAGGAACGTCAGGGAACTGGTTGCGAAGTAACCCACGCTGCCGTCCACCCAGACCCGTGTATACTTTTCACCGGCATCAAGCACAAGGCAGATGCGGTTGGTCGTGAAACGTCCCACAACATCGCCCTTGTTATTGGGCTTGTAAAAAAGAGTAGCGTAGCCGTTTTTCTGTGCGTTGACCATCGCATAGCGGTGCTCATCCGGCACATCATCAATCTCATACATCAGGCGGCAGGTATCCACATACGTTTTTTCTTTGTTCAGCGTAACCAGCGAATGGACCGTGCCCGCAGAAACCATCTCCACATATTCCATGGACCCGTCATCGAGCATGAGAAAAAAGTCTATTTTATCGCTCTTGACAAAGGTTGGACCAGGCCCTTTTGCTCCCGCTTCTTCCGGGGGCGGCGTGACAATAGTCTGCTGTGCATAGGAAGAACTGGTTCCCTCAATGGTGCTGAAGTCATCATTGCCGTCGCCGCCGACAATCATGCCTCCATCCTCCGTATACGTCACCGCATGCGCACAGACTGCAAAAAGCAGGATCAGACAAACCAGAAGTGCAGGCATACGCAGATGCGTAAAATGTTGCATGAAGCACCTCCCATATGCTATGGACCGGAAGACCGGTCTTCATACCACGGTATTGACCGTTTCTTCTATTTTATCGGATTTTCCCTTCTTTTGCAATCAGCCTTCTGAACCGCTTTCATCTCTTCTATATAAATAGAAACCATTCCTTCCGCTTCCTGTCAGTATCCGAGCGCTCTGTTGACCGTTCTGAGCAGCGGGAGCCCCTGGACATACCGTTCAAAATCTTCACAGAACAGATCCACGATTCTGTCCACCGTATAGCCCAGGGATGTATTGCCTGAGCAGTGCGGCGTCACCAGAAGTCCCGGGCAGGTCCACACAGGATCCTCCGGGGGGACCGGTTCTTTTTCAAACACATCCAGCGCCGCGCCGCCAAGGCGGTGATTGCTGAGCAGTTCCACCAATGCTTCCTGATCCAGCGCCTGTCCCCGGCCTACATTGATGACCAGCGCATGCGGAGGAAGCATGGCCAGCCGATGTGCATCCATCAAATGGCGTGTTTCACTGGTTCCGGGCAGGCACATGATCATGATATCCGCCTCCGGAAGGACTTCTTCCAGATGGTCCGCAGACTGCATTCTGTCAAACGCGGCATCGTCCATTCTTCCTGTGCGGTTGATGCCTTCAATGCGTTCCGGTCCGAACGCGCGCAGACGCACCGCGGCCTCATGTCCGATATCCCCTGTTCCGATGATCAGAATCCTGCTCCCGCGGAAGGATCGGACGGGAAGATTTCTCTCCCAGCGGTGGGCGCGGGCAATCTCGTTGTATTCCAGCTGCCTGCGCAGCAGCATCAGCGTCACCATGATGATGTGTTCCGCAATGGTGACCCCGTAGGCACCGGATGAATTGCTCAGCAGCACATCGTCCTTCAGATACGGACTGCGAAGAAGATGATCGACCCCCGCAAAGGATGCACAGAACCACTTCAGCTGCCTGGCCCCGGGCAGAAGAGCATCCCCGTCCGCCAGGATGATTTCACTTTCTGCCGCCCACGTCTCGGCCTGTGCAGCCTTTTCAAAGAATTCAACGCTGTAGCCCGCTTCCTCAGCGGCTGCGGTGATCTGCAGGCGATGCTTTTCCAGCAGTCTTGTCATGCATACTGTAACCTTTTTCACGCTTTACGCCTCCCCGAATGAAAACAGGTTCAGTCCGGTCACATCATCGTGCGCTCTTCCGACCCGGCCCGGCAGTTCCTGCACAAACATCTCGCAGGTGCCTGAAATTCTGCAGCTGTTCAGATGCCCGCCCCGAACGGTCATGTCACTGAGCCCAAAGGATGCATGCAGGTGAAGATAGACCTCCCCGTCCTTCACCGTGACATTCCCCAGCATGGAGATGACCTCCATCTCTCCCTCGAGATCTGTTTTGATGTACTGCTGTTTTTCCACATTGTACAGCCCGATTTCCGCCTGGTCAGCTGCCCCGATGGCAGAGACCTGTGCCAGGGAGATTCCCTGCTCCACGCACAGTTTCTTCAGACAGGCAGTCACTTCTTCTCCCCTGTCGATGCGCACAATGTATGTATCCTGATGCTTTCTGTACTCCATCTCACACGTTCTCCTTTCGGCCAACAGAATATCGGAAGATCTTTCGTTTTGCAATAGACAGGAAGAGATACACATGAAAAGTGCATTCCGGGACATGAAAAGCACCTTGCCTTTTCCCTCCCGCGCGTGTATCATCTATAGGATAATCTGCTGCACTGCAGCCCCTGGAGGGGATCTCTTGGACAAGCCTCGCATCATCTCATGGAACTGGCGTGCCGTATTTGACATCAATACCCTTGGAACCGCTCAGCGTCTGCTTCGCAACAACATGCTTGTGCGCATTACCATGAACCGCGGAGACAATGTCAGTGCAACAGCAGAGTTTAAAAACGGTTTCCGGGCCAAATGTGTTGTTCCTGCATCCTACACACAGTGTGCAGGCGAGTTTTACATTGCGCCAGATGCTGCCCCGGCTTCCGAGCAGGCGCTGAACATCGGCCAGGCCTATTTTACCTGCAGCTGTTCCGATTCACTGAAAGCGCCGTGCTCCCACCAGGCTGCGCTGCTTCTGCACTGGGAAAAGGAACGCGGGTCGTTTACCTTCCGTGAAACAGCAGATGAGAAAGCCCTGAGGGAAAAGCGCGAGAGCGGCGCACTCCCTCCCGCGCCGCCGCCCCGTGTTCCGGTCCCTGCAAAGCCTGCCGGTCTCTCGCGTTTGTCCGCTCTCCGCCAGTCTGGCCTGGCCGCTCAGCCCCAGACCGCTCCGGAACCGCAGCTCACATTTTTCCCTGTCTCTCAGTTTTTTCCCAATCTGACCCTGCCGGATCATCTGTACTTCAATCTCCGCCACATCATGGACACTGCCCGGGCTTCCGAGGGCGAGTTTGCCAAAGCCAAAGCGCTGCTTGCATCCAAGCCGCTGGTTTCACTCTCCCCTTCCCTGGGCTACGCGCCAACCGGGGAGCAGACCCTGAGCTGCAAGCTGTCCATCGATGCCGACCAGATCCGTTTCACGCTTGCACGGGATCGGCTGACCAAGGCCGCCTGCACGCGGTGTCATATCAGTTATAATGAAAAGAATACCGAGCGTCAGCCTTTCTTCTGCTGCCATCAGCTGATCGCGTTTCGGAAGGTCATTGAATATATCTGCCGGTTCCGTCCGGGTGATGCAACCGATAAAAACGCAAACGCCCTCATGTCTTTCCTTGGGACAGGCGTGCCTGAGGCAGACACGCACCGTCAGCCAACCATCGATATCCAGCTGGCGGTCCGGTTTCGTTCCGGATCCCAGGAACCCGCGCTGGTCACCCTGGTCCGTCAGGGAAAGGGAACCTTCTACGAATGTTTCCGTCCGATCCGGATCGCGGAAGCCATGCAGGAAAAAGGACCGCTGTACCTGTATGGCGCGGCAGCCATTGACTTTGAAAGAAACACGCTCGCGCCGGAATCGCTTCCCGCACTCGACTTCATCCGGTTTATCTATGATTACTACAGCCGTGTCCGCACCCGGCGCGATTCCTATTCCCCGCGTCACGATGTCGACACTCCGCTTCTGAGCGATACGATTCTGGACCATTTTTATGACCTGACCTGCAGCCAGATCCTGACTGTCCTGCAGGATGCCAACAGTCATGTCCGTGATTTTCTGCAGATCGGGCCCTGTGACGGCCTCTTTCCGCTGTCGCTGTCCCTCACAGAAAAGAACGATCAGCCGGTCCTGCTGCTCGAAGGCATTCTTCCGTATTTTCTTCAGGGCATCGAGTCAACCTACATGCTTTCCAGAGACCGCAAGCACCTCCTCCGCCTTGAAAAAAGAGACGAAGAGCTGCTTTCCTTCTTCCGGAATGCAGCCGATGCAAACGGGCTGTTCCAGTATGTCATCGGCCACAACCGTTTGATGTATTTCTGTCATGAACTGGTTCCCATCCTCAAGGGGAATCCGCTCTTCGCGTTCCGCGATTACACGCCTGAGGGCTTCCTGGACTCAGTGCCCACGGAAGCTGCGTTCCAGTTTTATCTCACCGTGGACCATGAGAACGATTCGTTCCGCTGCCGTGTAGCCGTCCGGTATGACGCGCAGGAATACAGTTATCCCTACACCGACACAGCCCCGGACATCCGGGATCTGGTCCGGGAAACGCTGGTCAGTCAGACGGTGCAGCGCTTTTTTCCTTCCTTTGACTCCGCCAGCGGAACCTTTTTCTGCAAAGTCACGGACGATGCCCTCTATCATATCCTGCACGATGCGCTCCCTGAACTGGAACGCTACGGCTCGGTTCTCGCCAGCAGCGACTTCCCCAACCTGCATGTCCGTTCCATCGGGAAGACCTACCTTAATGTCAGTGTCGATGCGGACGTGATCCATGTCGGGCTGCTCTCCGAAGACCTCAGCGAGGAGGAGCTTCTCGCGCTGCTCTCCGCTTACCGCAGAAAGCAGCATTTCCACCGCCTGCGCAGCGGCGATTTCGTCGATCTCGAAGTTGCGCGCATGGAACTGGAGGAACTGATCTCCATTACGGAAATGCTGGACCTGTCCGCAGAGGAAGTCATCCAGCGCACAGCCTCCATGCCCAGGTCCCGGGCTGCCTTCGTCAGCGCCATGATGCACACCCACGAGCGTCTGGTGCGCACAAGGGATGAACATTTCCAGCAGCTTGTCGAAGATTTTGACCTGATCCGCAATACCACCTTTGAGGTGCCCGACTCCCTGCGCTCGGTCATGCGCCCCTACCAGGTCGCAGGATACAGCTGGCTTCGCATGCTGTCCCGTGCAGGGTTCGGCGGAATCCTGGCCGATGATATGGGTCTTGGCAAAACCCTGCAGATGCTCTCCTGCCTGCTGGCCATGCGCGAGGACGGGGCAACGGATCCTTACCTGATCATCTGTCCCGCATCACTGGTCTACAACTGGCGCGAAGAAATCCGCAGATTCACCCCCGCGCTCTCGTGCACCACGCTCACCGGCACGGCAGCCTATCGAGAGCATATCCTGCAGGACCTGCGCAGCGGAAAAGAGAAAACCGATATCTATATCGCTTCCTATGATGTGGTCCGGAGGGATATCTCCCTGCTCCAGCCGATCCGTTTCCATGTCATCGTGCTGGATGAAGCGCAGTATATCAAGACCACCAAGGCCAATATCACCAAGGCCGTCAAAATCCTCCAGAGCACACATCGTTTTGCACTCACCGGCACGCCCATTGAAAACCGCCTCTCTGAGCTCTGGTCCATCTTTGATTTTCTCATGCCCGGGTTCCTCTTTTCCGCCGAAACCTTCCGCGCCCGCTATGATCTTCCGATCACGCAGATGAAGGATGAAACCGCCACCGAGCTGCTCGCCCACATGACGGCTCCGTTCATCCTGCGCCGTCTGAAGTCCGATGTGCTCACAGAGCTTCCCGAAAAACTTGAGGAAATCCGTACGGCCGTCTTTGACGAGGAACAGCGGCGCCTCTATGATGCGCAGGTCTACGTGCTTCGCAGCGCGATTGAAACTGCCTCCACACCGCAGGACCGCTTCGGAATTCTGCCTGAACTGCTCAAGCTGCGGCAGATCTGCTGTGATCCTTCCCTGCTCTTTGATGATTATCACGGGGAAAGTGCGAAGCGGACCGCCTGTCTGGATCTGATCGAAAGCGCCATGGACAGTGGTCACCGCATTCTGCTCTTTTCCCAGTTTACCTCCATGCTGGACCTTCTGAGCAAAGACCTCAACAATGCCGGCATTCCCCATTACATCCTGACCGGTTCCACTCCCAAGGAAGAACGTCTGCAGCTGGTGCATGACTTCAATGTCGGCGACACCCCGGTCTTCCTGATCTCCCTGAAAGCAGGCGGCACCGGCCTGAACCTGGTCGGCGCGGATGTCGTCATCCATTATGATCCGTGGTGGAATCTGGCCGCGCAGAACCAGGCCACCGACCGCGCGCACCGGATCGGTCAGACACGTCAGGTGACCGTCTTCAAGCTGATCGCTGCGGGCACCATTGAGGAGCGCATCGTCCAGATGCAGGAAGCCAAGAAGGATCTGGCGGATGCCATTCTGGAAGGCCGCAGTGAATCCCTGCTCTCCATGTCCCATGATGAGCTGCTTGCCCTGCTCAGCTGAGCATGATCTTCTTCAATACAAAAAAAAGACGGAACTGTGATCCGTCGTTTTTTTGTGCCTGCATCAGTCCGATCGGAAAACCATTTCTCCTCCTGCTGCAAAGCAAATGGACCCGGAAACCGGGTCCAGAATGGATTAATACGCTTTCGCGAAATACATGACTTTCTTTGCCGGCTTTCCGCAGCACACGCAGGTCGTGCCGAAGGTTTCGCCTTCCTGGTCAAACGGCATATTGCGGGAGCTTGCGTTGAACTTCTCCTTGATCTCATCCTCGCAGGCTCTCTCGCCGCACCACATAGCCTTGGCAAATCCGGTTTCAACGGCCTTGCCCAGTTCATCCATATTGGTGACCTTCGTGGTGTGCGCATCGCGATAGGCCTTGGCCTGCTCAAAGAGCCCCTTCTGGATATCGTCGAGCAGCGCCTGCAGAGAGTGCACAATGTCTTCCAGCGGCATGGTGGTCTTCTCGCAGGTATCGCGGCGGAACACGGTGACAACACCGTTGGCCAGATCACGCGGACCGACTTCGAGGCGAACCGGAACACCCTTGAGCTCCCAGTCATTGAACTTGAAGCCGGCGGACACGGTATCGCGGTCATCAAGCTTTACGCGGAAACCGGCAGCCTTAAGATCCTGTTCCATCTTCTCACAGGCCTCGGTAACGCCGGGCTTATGCGCAGAGATCGGCAGAATGACAGCCTGGATGGGCGCAATACGCGGGGGCAGACGCAGACCGCGCTCATCGCCGTGGGTCATGATGATGGCACCGATCAGACGGGTGGAAACGCCCCAGCTGGTCTCATAGGCATACTCCAGCTTGCCTTCCTTGTTCTGGAACTGGATGCCGTAGGCTTCGGAGAAATTGGTGCCGAAGTTATGGCTGGTGCCGGCCTGCAGGGCCTTGCCGTCCTGCATCATGGCTTCCATGGAATAGGTCGCACGGGCGCCGGCGAACTTTTCCTTTTCGCTCTTCTGTCCGACATACACAGGCAGTGCCATGACGTCCTCGGCCACCTGCTGATACACTTTCAGCATGGTCAGGGTTTCTTCCTGAGCCTCTTCAGGCGTTGCGTGAATGGTGTGGCCTTCCTGCCAGAGGAACTCAGAGGTGCGCAGGAACGGGCGGGTGGCCTTTTCCCAGCGCATGACGGAGCACCACTGATTGTACTTCATGGGCAGGTCACGCCAGGTCTGCACCCACTTGGAGAACATGGTGCAGAAGATGGTTTCAGAGGTCGGGCGCACAGCCAGGCGCTCCTGGAGCTTTTCGGTACCGCCCTGGGTGACCCAGGCCACTTCGGGAGCGAAACCTTCCACATGCTCGGCTTCCTTGAGCAGAAGGCTTTCGGGAATCAGCATCGGGAAATAGACGTTCTCATGCCCGGTTTCCTTAAAGCGCTTGTCCATCTCTTCACGGATGCGCTCCCAGATGGCATAGCCGTAGGGACGGAAAATCATGCAGCCGCGGACCGGTGCATAGTCGCAAAGACCGGTCTGGGTGATCACGTCGGTGTACCACTGAGAGAAGTCTTCGTTTCTCGGTGTGATGTGTGTGACAAATTCCTGTTTCTTGTCTGCCATGGGATATTTCCTCCATTTCTCTCGGGCCGGCAATAAAAAGCCTCCGCCCGCTGCGTTTCTCTGCAGGGACGAAGGCTGCAACTGCTCCTTCGCGGTACCACCCGGCTTAGGATTCTCATCAAATCCTCTCTCATTGGGATCCTTTCACGGGGATCATTCGGCGGCTGTTAACCGCGGCTCCAGGCTGGGACATACACATGCAGGCTGCGCATCTTCCACTCTCATGCGCTCGCTGTCGGTCTGGCATCTGTACAGGGCCCTTCACAGCCGATGCGTGCATTATACTCTGAGCCCACATCTTTTTCAACCGGAATTCTTCCGTCTTTTTTCCGGTCAGATTTCAAGGCCCATGGTCCGGGCGGCCGGTGCGTGCAGATGCTCATCCTTGAGATGCACATAGTCCACAGAGGACCAGATCTCCTCCCCGTCCGTCCACCGGATCTTTCCGGTTCCGTCCGCATGCAGGCCGTAATCGGTCAGCGTTTTCCCCTCTTCCGGGACAAGCACGGAGAGGCGGTTGAGCACACGATTGCCCAGCGCAATCATAAAGATGCCCTTTTCCGGATCAATCGACAGATGATGACCCGTGAATCCTGAAATGGCTATGCTTCGGTCGGACATATACACCGGCACTTCCGAGTGCACCTGCTGGGGATGGCGGACATAGCACTGACAGCCCAGATACTGAATATAGGTGCCGTCCTCAAGCTGCCGTCCCGTTCTGTTTTTCGCCATAGCCCGAAGCGCGCGGTCTGAAAGCACCTTTCCTCCGATCACGCCGCGGCAGAAGCGTTCCAGATCCCCGATCGTGGCAAACAGTCCTGCGTGTCCGCAGCAGTCCGTTTCCGTACTGAGAAGACGCGCCTTGGGATCATGCGGCTCTCCGGGCAGAATCCCCTCCCGGAGAATCCACCGGTCTTTTTCAATGCGGTGTTCCCGGTCGCACGACACACACTTCCCGCGAAGTAGCTCCGGCACCCAGCCGAAGGTCATTTCCATGCCCAGCGGATCCAGGATTTCCCGGTGCAGAAGCTGCAGATAGCTTTCTCCCGCCGCGCCTTCCAGGATATACTTGAGCACCATGGCATGCATGTCGGAATACGCCCTGCGCCCCGTATTGGGCACAGCATGAATCGCGAAGAGTTCCCGGAGCCCGTCCTCACGGGAGGCACAGCCGTCCACGCGGTGATCCGTCTGCAGGGCCCGCTGAAACCCCAGAATCTGGTCCACGCTTGTGTCGGCCAGGCGCACAAACTGCGGCGCATACGCTGTGACCGGTGCATTCAGGTCCAGCCGTCCGCTGTCCCAGAGCCTGAGGACCATCATGCCGGTAAAGAGCTTGGTGATGCTCGCAAGATCAAAGATGCTGTCCGCACGGACCGCATCCCCCCGCGCATTGATCACGCCGCCCATCGCCTGGTACGTCCGGTCTTCATTTCCGCAGGCCACGGACAGGCAGGCAAGGGAGTGCGCTTCGTCGACAAAAAAGCGGACTGCTTCGTCAAGAGACATAGGGATCACTCCAGACCGATCCGTGTGCACGGAACCCGTCCCTGCACGAGATCTGAAAGATGATGGCGTGCATGCCCGATGATCACAGTCGTGCCGCGGCGCGCAGACTGGAGGGCATACTCCAGTTTTGCCCCGGCACCATTGGCTCCGGCCCGGCTCGCCCCGACGCAGTTTGCCTGCAGCGCACGGATTTTTGCTTCCAGTTCTTCCACCGTGCGGGCAGACACATCGCGCACAAGCGTGGACGGATCCTTCGGATTACTGTAGATGCCCTCTGTGCTCGTCATCAGGACGAGTGTTCTGGCATGCACAAGCCCGGCAATCACAGCGGCTGTCTCATCATTATCCACACACTCGTGCACTTCTTCGCCTTTCTGCCTGCGCACGGCCAGCTCCATCTTCCGGTTCTCCTCATCGCTGACAGGATCATTGTAGTTGACAATGGGGATGGTTTTCTGGCGCGCTGCGCGAATCAGGAGCTGGCGGATATGCTCCCGCTTCTCCGGATCATTGAAATGCGTGTGTTCCACCAGCAGCTGCCGCACACCAAACTCGGGTCGGATAAACTGCCGGTAATTCTGCATCAGGATGGCCTGGCCCTGCGCGGCATAATCGGTCTTGTCCTGTTCCGGATCCCCGGTCAGTTCGCACCCGGTCCGCTTGATATAGTCAAGCCGGCCGATTTCCGTCGCACCGCTGGTCACCCAGATCATCCCCGGGCGCAGTTCAGCACCCAGCCTGGAAAAAATGTTGTAGTCGACATCCTGATCCTCCCGGCGGATAAGCGCCATGGATCCGATTTTGCCCACCAGTTCAAACTGTAAGTCTTCCATACTGTCCCCCGTATTACATCACATACATGCCGAAACGCAGCCGGATCATGCGTTCAAGTGCTTCCACGCCGGCCGCATAGCCCTGAGAATTGTCCAGCGTCAGGTCGGCGGCGGCCCTGTAGGCAGCAATCCGCTTGCGGTAGATTTTCCTCACCTCGGTAATGCCTTTTGCCTCCAGATTCGGCCTCCGCTCCAGCTTGATGTCCCCGACAATCTGATCAATCGGCCTGTCAATCAGGATGATCAGTCCGTCTGCCTTCATGATCTGCACATTTTCCGGACGCATCGGAACCCCGCCGCCTGTGGAAATGATCGCCGGATACTCGCGCGAGAGATGAATGAGCATATTGCTTTCAATCGTGCGGAAGGTCTCTTCCCCATGCTTTGCAAAGATTTCGGAAATCGTCATGCCCATCGCATCCTGAATCTGCTTATCCATATCAATGAACGGCACCCGAAGATCCCCGGACACCTTCCTCCCCAGGCTCGTCTTTCCGCTGCCCGGCATGCCAATCAGGAATACATGTCTTTCAAGCATTGTTCTTTTCCTCCCGCAGGATTTTTTCCTGCTCTGCACGGCTCATGGCCATAATGTCCCTGAAGAGGGTCCTTACCCGCTCCTGCATGTCCGGATCGTGCACCATGCCTGCCCGGCTTTCCAGCACCTGTTCCTCGCGCGCGGCATCCAGAACCGGAAGTCCTCTTTCCATCTTCCAGCGTCCGATCTGACGGACAACATCCATTCTTTCCGCCAGCAGCCCCATCATCTTTCGGTCAATTTGATCCAGCTGCTCCCTGAGCGTCTGAATGTCCTGCATGCTCCTTCTCTCCTCCACTGCTTTCTCTGCGCTTTCTGATTTCTTCGCCTGCCTGGAGCGTAAAGGCAAACGCTGCGCCTTCGGCCGTATCCAGAAGGCGGATGGACTGGCCGTGCATCTGCATGATTCTCTGGCAGATGCTCAGGCCCAGACCGGTTCCCTTCCCCGAGGTATGGGCCCGGTCGACGGTAAAGAACCGTTCAAAGATGCGCGGGCGGTCTTCCTCGGAAATGCCGATGCCGTTATCCCGCACTTCCATGGTACAGAGATTCCCTGTGCGGTGTGCAGACAGCGTGATCTGCCCGCCCTCCGGGGTGAATTTCACCGCATTGTCGAGAAGGTTGACCACGACCTGTTCAATCCGGTCGCGGTCGGCATGCACTGAAAGCGGGTCCGGGTCAAACGCACAGACAATCTCAATCTGTTTTTTCTCAAGGTCTGCGATCCGGCGGATGACGGCCTGCCGGAAAAGTTCGCAGATATCAAAATCTGTCATCGAAAGCGCCGCGTCCTCCCGCTCAAGTCTTGAAAGGGCCAGGAGGTCCGAAATCAGACGGGTCAGGCGCCTGGTCTCATTTTCGACCACATGCAGATACTGATCATGGTCTTCCTTCGGGATGGTCCCGTCCAGCATCCCCTGCACAAACCCGGAGATGGACGTAATCGGGCTGCGCAGTTCATGGCTGACATTGGCGACAAACTCCCTGCGGCTCGCTTCATTCTGAGAGATGCGCTCGGCCATGGTATTGAACGCCCTGCACAGTTCCGTGGTTTCCGGCATGCTGCCCTGATTCTGCACACGCACGGAGAAATCCCCTTCCGAGATGGCCCTTGCCGCCCCGGTCAGTGTCCGCAGCGGCTTCATCAGGGAGCGGATAAAGAAGAACACCGCGATGCCCGCCGCAAGCGTGATCAGAGTCACCATCGCCAGCATCGGCCAGAGGAGTTCCGAGATGCCGCCCTCCACCGCCTGTGCCCTGGTGCGGATCAGAACAGCGCCAAGCACCTTTTCACTGCGGACAAACGGGACCCCGACGGTAAAGGTCGGGGAACCGTTGACGAGCACGCGCACGGAAACCTCTTCACCTGAGAGCACATGCACCAGTGCCTCCCGCAGTTCGTCACCGTTGAGTGAAGAGACGAAGTCCGGATCCTCGGTCATGGCCAGGGAAAGGTTGTCCATGACCCTGCCCAGACGGTCGACCACCAGAATATAGGCTCCGTATGTCTCCCAGATGTTTTTGGATTTCCAGTCGATGTATTTCTGAATATCGTCATCGTACCCGAACATCAGTGCCATGGAACTGGTCTGATTGTTGGCCGCAAGGAAGGCGATTTCCCGCGCTTCCTTGGTCAGCGCCTCCAGCCGCGCATTGATCTGCTGGTTCCGCACCGTGACGGCAGACAGCGCGCCGAAGGCTATGGTCAGCAGCGCAATGCATGCGATGACCACGGCCATAATTCTGGCAAACATATCTCTCAGCTCACTTCAAATTTGTATCCTACGCCCCACACGGTATGAATGGACCAGCCGTGCGCTTCACTGCCCTGCAGTTTTTCACGCACCCGCTTGATATGCACATCCACCGTTCTTGAGGAATCGCCTGCAAAGTCAAACCCCCAGACATGCTCAAGCAGCTGTTCCCGTGTAAATACCTGCCCGGGATGTGAGGCAAGAAAATAGAGCACCTCGAGCTCCTTGGGCGGCATATCCACGGTTTCGCCCTCATACCGGCACACGTATTCCCTGAGGGAAATCGTAAGCCCCGGGAAGGAGAGCGTGTCATCCGGCTCCTCCTCGCCCCCGCGCGTGCGGCGGATCACGGCCTTGACCCGTGCAACCAGCTCCTTGGTGTCAAACGGCTTGGTGATGTAGTCATCGGCCCCCAGTTCCAGGCACAGCACCTTGTCAAAGGTTTCATCCTTGGCCGTGAGCATGATCACAGGAATCTGGCTTGTCCGGCGGATGGTCTTGAGCACTTCCACGCCGTCCGCGCCGGGCATCATGACATCCAGCAGCACAAGGTCCGGCGGAAAACGCCGGAAACTCGCCAGTGCATCATCCCCGCGTCCTGCGCAGCGCACCTCATAGCCTTCCTTTTCCAGGTACAGCTGCACCAGCTGGCGTATGCTCTGGTCATCGTCCGCCAGAAGAATGCTGGTTTTTTCTTTCATCCCGATCACCTTACTTCAGTGTCACAATGGTGACACCGTCTTCTCCTTCACCATAGATCCCCAGACGCTGTTTTTTGACATGCGGATGACGGCGCAATTCCTGCTGGATCCCGCTCCTGAGCACTCCGGTTCCCTTCCCGTGAATGATCGAAACCTCGCCCATGCCGGCCATCATGGCCGCATCGAGGTACTGGTCCACCGTCAGGATGGCCTCGTCGAGCGTCATGCCGCGCACGTCACATTCCATGCGGACCGTTCTTTCCATTGCCCCGGTCTTGGCCATCACACTGGTCTTCTGCTTTTCCTCCGTCTTCTTGAGCAGACGCAGCTGCGACAGATTGGCCTTGAACTTCATGATGCCCGCCTGCAGCTGCACATCGCCCTTGTCATCCGGCTTCGAGAGCACTGTGCCCTCCTGATTGATGGTCAGGATTTTGACCCGGTCCCCCGGGTTGACCGTCTTCGGTGCCTGGCTGGCATCTTCTTGGGTGGTCTTCAGGCCTTCGGCCAGTTCGTCCATATCCTTGTCCAGGCGCTTGCGCACGCTGTTGACATCCGCCTCCGTGCCTGCGCTCTTGCGCAGACGCCGGAGATCGGAGAGGATCGCTTCCGATTCGCGGCGCGTATTCTCCATCAGCCTGCGCGCATCCTCGCGGCTCTTGCGCATCATGGTTTCGCGTTTTTCTTCCATTTCCTTGCGCAGTTTTTCCGCTTCGTCCCTCAGCCGCACAGTCTCCTTGGCCGCATCCTCGGCCAGCTGCCGCTCGCGTTCTGCGACCTGACGGTGATACTCGGCATTCGCGATGACATCCTCAAAGCGGATGCTGTCGCTGGACAGGGTCTGGCGGGCCGCCTCGATCAGGTTTTCCGGAAGCCCCAGGCGCCTTGAGATTTCAAACGCATTGCTCTTGCCGGGCACCCCGATGGAGAGGCGGTAGGTCGGCCGGAGCGTTTCGACATTGAACTCCACCGATGCGTTCTCCACGCCTTTCGTAGACAGCGCGAAGGCTTTCAGTTCCGAATAGTGCGTCGTTGCCATCGTGCGGACTTTGATATGCAGAAGCCTTGTCAGAATGCTCTGGGCCAGGGCAGCACCTTCGGTCGGGTCGGTCCCGGCACCAAGCTCATCAAAGAGCACCAGGTCATAGGGCGTGACTTCCTTCATGATGGTGACAATATTCGTCATATGTCCAGAAAAGGTAGACAGGCTCTGTTCAATGGACTGCTCATCGCCGATGTCTGCAAAGACCTGTTCAAACACGGCCATCTCGGTGCCGAGGTCCGCAGGCACCTGCAGTCCGGCCTGCGCCATCAGGGTAAAGAGGCCCACGGTTTTCAGCGTGACGGTTTTTCCGCCCGTGTTGGGACCGGTGATAATCAGCTCGGTAAATTCCTTGCCAAGCCAGAGACTGCTGGGCACCACCTTATCCGGATCAATCAGCGGATGCCGTCCACGGATAATGTTGATGTATCCGTCTTTGTTCAGTTTCGGAGAGACAGCATGCATGCTCCGGCTGAGAAGGCCCTTGGCAAAGATAAAGTCCAGCCGGGCCAGCGTCTCCACATCCTCCCGGAGCGTCTGCGAAACCGGCGCAATCTCTGCGGACAGGGCCGCCAGAATCCGTTCAATCTCCTGCCGTTCCTTGAGTTCCCACTGCTTGAGCTCATTACCCATTTCCACGGCGGCCATGGGCTCAATAAACAGCGTCGCTCCGCTTCCGCTCTGGTCATGCACCAGACCCGGAACCTGTGCACGGAACTCAGCGCGGACCGGAATCACGTAGCGCCCGTTGCGCACCGTGATGATCGGATCCTGCATGTATTTCTGGAAGTTCGGAGAATGCACCATCTGATTCAGCTTGTCCTTGATGCGGTCCGTCGCACCGCGCAGGTGCCTGCGGATATCGGCCAGCGCAGAGGAAGCATGGTCTGCAATCTCATCCTCGGAGAGAATGGCATCGGTGATGTCCAGCTCAATCCTGCGGCCGTCGGAAAGCCCGGAACCCATTCTCGTCAGTTCCGGCGTGGTTTCTCTGTCCGTGACCAGGGCATCGCGGACATTTCTGGATACTCTGAGCATGGTTGCCACTTCCAGCAGAGCCTTGGGCGAAAGGGTCGCTCCCTTCTCTGCAAGCGACAGGGAGGAGCGCACATCCGCGAAAGCCGACAGAGGGCTGGAACCGAGGTACTGAATCACAACGGTGGCTTCCTCAGTCTCCTGCTGGGCCGCACGGACCTCTTCAAGATTGGTCTCGGGTTCCAGCGCAAGACAGATCTCCCGCCCCATTTCTGTCACAGCCAGGTCTGCCAGCTGTTCCCGGATCTTGGTAAACTCCAGCACGCGCAGCGTGCGTTTCTGCATCTGTGTCTGTATCATAGTTCCTCACTCCACCGGCTTATTCCAGTGCCCGCTGTTTCTTCCCGGCGCAAGAACGGCCTGTGCATCCGTTTCATCGGTCAGCTCCATCAGGACCGGACGTCCGATCGCTTCCGCTTTCAGTACATTGTTGACAGGAGATGATTCCATCAGGCGGATCAGGCAGCCCTCCTGCAGACGTTCCCGAAGGAGCGGGTAGGCTGCACCATGCATATCCACCAGTTCTGTCCCCTCAAGTGCATCCGGGGCATGCAGATCGCACATGCTGCACGCAGCATGTCCTTCTCTGAGCCCGAGCAGCACGCGTGCCGGACAGTGGTGCAGCAGCATCAGCTGCGTTCTCCCGTAGGCAGGCAGAAGAATCTTTCTGCACCCGTCCGTCAGGTGTTTCATTTCCTCCCCGGTCAGCTCCAGGGAAGCCGTCACAAACCGGCATCCGGCGGCAAAGAGCAGCGCGGCAGCACGCCGGTTCATGACCGGAATGCCCGTGCCTGCACCAAACGGAATCTCCCATGCTGCACCGAGCTGTCCGACAGAGCCCAGGATCACGCCGCCCAGCCGGTCAGCATGCCGGTGTACAAACATTCTGAGCATCTGCAGCGTCTCTTCCTCGCAGACTTCCGGAAGCTGCAGCCAGATGCCCTGAGGCATCCCCTGCAGCCCTTTTTCCAGGGCTTCCTCCCGGTAATCCTCCGGGTGCCAGGCCAGGCGCACGCCATCCGGCGCCGCGCGGAGCTGGGACGCATTCCGGACGATGAGCAGGGATGGCTCTTCGCCTGCGGGAAGCGTCACATCGGGAAGCGGATATTCCGCCCCCTTCGGTCTGCCGAAGGCGTCTGCCCGGACACTTTCCATCTTTTCCAGACAGGTTCTGCGAAGGCTGTTGAGTTCGGATGCCGGAACAAAGGCATGCGCGGTTTCCACGGCAAGGTTTTTCAGTGTGAAGGGCGTATCCCTCATTTTCCCGATGGACCGCGCAGCATCCTCCTGCGTGAGTTCCTTTTTCTGTGCCGTCTGGACCGGGCCCGCTTCCACCGACACCTCAGATGTGCCGTCGGTCAGCGTCAGGGTGAGCGGCACGCCGGGCATTGCCCGGAGCGTTCCCGTCAGCGGGATCTTCGGGACAGGGAGCGCCTGTGCCCAGGCCAGCTGCCCGGCATCCACCAGACGCCGGACACGATCGCCTTTGCGGACCTGCATGCCCGGACGAAGACGGATCTCCGCCTGTTCACCCGCAGCGCACTGCCGGCCGCTGTAGATCATCTCGCCCTCCCGTGTCTCTCCAAAGGCCAGCTGATCTCCGTCGTGCAGGTCCTGTTCCAGCAGGACAAAAGCAAACCGGCTGTCTGTGCGTGTCACGGTGCCCAGCCTGATCCCTGTATGGCTCACATGCACAGGGTCAATGACTGCTGCATCCTCCGCACCGAATGCATACCCATCCATAAATCCGCCGCGCTGGAAGATCTGCATCAGACCCTGTTTTTCCGCGCGGTCTGCGGCGCAGAACGCTCCGGAAGCCGCACTGTCGCGCCCTCTGCGGTAACTGTCCGAAACCACCGCCACATATTCCGGCCGCTTCAGGCGGCCTTCGGTCTTCAGGGAGGCCACCCCGGCCTTTTCAAATTCGTCCAGATAATCCCTGGTGCAGACATCCCGCGGCGACAGCCATGCCCCCGTTTTTCCGCGATAGCGGTACATCAGGCGGCAGGGCTGGGCGCAGCGTCCCCGGTTTCCGCTTCTCCCGCCGATGCACGACGAAAAAAGACACTGCCCGCTTACGCTCACGCACTGGGCTCCGTGGCCGAACACTTCAATCTCAATATCTCCCGGAGCAGCGCACTTTTCAATTTCGGCCAGAGAGCATTCCCTGGCCAGAACCACCCGCTGCATGCCCATATCCCGGCACCAGGCCGCACCGGTTCTGTTGTGCAGTGCCATCTGTGTCGAAGCATGCACGGGAAGGGACGGAAAGCAGGATCTGAGCACAGAAAGCACACCCAGATCCTGCACAAGCACCGCATCCACACCGAGTTCATTCAGATACCGCAGGACTTCCACGACCTGCGGCATTTCGTCATCTTTGATCAGGATATTCACCGTCACATGCACCCGCATATGATGCAGATGGGCAAAATGCACGGCCTCCCTGAGTTCTTCCCGGTTGAAATTACCCGCACCGGCGCGGGCTGAGAAAGCAGAGAATCCAAGATAGACCGCATCCGCCCCGCCTGCGCATGCGCGCTCGAGTGCCGCAAAAGTGCCTGCAGGGGCAAGATTCTCCATGACTCGCACGATCCCGTCTTCCTTTCTCAGCTGTCTGCTTTGTCCCTGAGCTGCTGGTTTTCCCTTCTCAGGCGGCTGATTTCGTCCTGGCTTTTGATCACTTCATCCGCAAGCGAAATGACTGCAAGGATGGCCGCCTGCTGCACGCTCTGGTGTGTCGCCATGGCAGTTTCCCGCAGCGTTCTGTCAGCAAAGGCAGCCACCCGCTGTACATAGGCAGGGGGATCCGAAGAAACCAGCGTATATCCCTTTCCGCCCACATTCACCGCAATCTTTTTCTTGTCTCCGTCCACGCTGTTATCCTTCTTCCAAAAAGCGCAGCGGTTAACGCACCGGCTGCGCGCGAAATCCCGTTTTACAGTTTTTCAAAGGGATAGGTTTCACCATAGGTCTCCACACGGATGGATTCCATCACCTGGGGCTCAAGCGGCTTATCCCGCATATCCCGGCGGGTGCTGACGATGGCATCGGCCACTTCCATGCCCTCGAGCACTTTTCCGAATGCCGCGTACTGACCGTCAAGATGCGGAGAGTCACTGGTCATGATGAAGAACTGGCTGCCTGCTGAATCGGGCATCATGGAGCGGGCCATGGAGAGAACGCCGTAAGTATGCTTGAGCGGATTGGCGAAGCCATTGGCTGCAAACTCACCCTTGATGCAGTAGCCCGGGCCGCCAATGCCGATTCCCTTGGGATCGCCGCCCTGGATCATAAAGCCCGGGATCACGCGGTGAAAGATCACGCCGTCATAGAACTTGCTGTTGGCCAGGGAAATGAAGTTTCCCACGGACTGCGGAGCGATCTCCGGATACAGTTCGCCTTTCATCTGACGACCGTCCTTCATGGTAATAACAAAAGTAGGGTTCTTTGCCACTTTTCATTCTCCTTCCGTGCCGGCGTTACCGGCTTCATCGTCAATTGTACCAGTATCCCGCATTTCATGCAAGCGCACGAAAGCCTTATTCGTGCACTGTTTTCAGCAGGAGACAACACCCATGTTTTTTCCCGCCTTTTTGCGCCGGCGCTCTTTTTTTCAGGCAGTCCTGCTCCCGCCCTCCTTTCCTTTCCGGCGGGCATGGGAAAAATGCAGCGATGTCACTTTTGTATCATGTTTTGTGATCCGGACTAAAGGAAAATTCCACTGTCTATTGTCTTTTTTTCCGCCGTCTGGACGTAAATGGTCGTTTTGAGTCAGTTTTTTTATTGGACCACTTTGCCGCGGGATTTACAGAATCCGAAAAAGGATGTATTATTATTTGTGTTATCAGGTCAATCTATTGCCAAAAAAGTTCACATTTGTTTGTGGGCGCTTTTTTGTCTCCCTTTTTGCAGATTGGAGGAATTGTCATGGGCAAATGGATCTCCTACGAGCTGCAGTCATGGAAAAAGTCCTTCAAACGGGACTGGCATCTGTATCTGCTGCTTCTGATTCCACTGGCACTGGTCATTATTTTCAACTATGCCGCCTATCCCGGCCTGCGCATGGTCTTCATGGATTACAAGCCCGCCAAGGGCTATGCAGGCAGCAAATGGGTCGGATGGGAGACCTTTGCCAAGGTATTTCGCGACAAGGATTTCATCAGAGCATTGAAAAACTCCATCGTTTTCAATCTTCTGGACCTTGCAGTCAGCTTCCCGATGCCCATTATTCTTGCGCTGATGCTCAATGAGCTGCGTTTCCCCCGTTTCAAGAAAGTGACGCAGACTGTTCTGTATCTCCCGCACTTCCTTTCCTGGGTTATCATCGGCGCCGTGGCCTATCAGCTCTTCAAGCCGACCACGGGTATTGTCAACATCCTGATGATGAAATGGGGCTGGATCTCGGAAGGCATCCCGTTCCTGACAGAAAAATGGCACTGGGCAGCCACCTACCTGCTCGTCGGCGTATGGCAGGGTATGGGCTGGGGCACCATCATTTATCTCGCGGCCATTACCGGCATCTCCGGTGAACTGTATGAAGCGGCCATGATTGACGGTGCAAACAGAATGCAGCGCATCTGGCACATCACCCTCCCCGGCATCCGTTCCACCATCGTGGTGCTTCTGATCATGAACCTCGGCAAACTGATGGGCTCCAACTATGAACGCCTGGACGTGTTCGGAAACACCCAGGTCAAGGATTTCCAGTATCAGCTCGCCATCTACATTTATGAAAAAGGTCTCGCCTCCAGCAAGTTCTCCATGGCCACGGCTGTGGGTCTCTTCCAGTCCCTGGTCGGTCTGATGCTGGTCCTGATCTCTGACCGCTTCTCCAAGGCTCTTGGCGAAGACGGTCTGCTGTAAGGAGGTGTGCATCATGGCAAAAGAAAAACAGAAGGAATTTGACACCATCAGTGACGGTTCCCATGCGATCCGGAAATTCGGCATCGGCGATCTGCTCATCATGCTGATTCTCACCGTCCTGAGCCTGACATGCATTCTTCCCTTCATTCATCTGGCAGCCAAGTCCATCTCCAGCAATACAGCCGTCATGCAGAAGTCGGTTGTGCTCTGGCCGAAGGGCATCAACTTTGATGCATATGCATCCATTTTCCAGGATGGTTCGCTCGTCCGTTCCTTCACCTTCAGTGTATGGGTGGTTCTGATCTTCACGCTGCTTGGCATGATCGCCTGCACCTGCGCCGCCTATCCGCTCTCCAAGAAGCGCCTGAAGGGCCGCACGTTCTTTACTTTCCTGCTGATGTTCCCCATGTATTTCAGCGCCGGCCTGATCCCGAACTACCTGCTTCTGAAAAACCTGCATCTGCTCAACAATATGTGGGTTCTGATCCTGCCGCTGATCTACTCCGCCTACAACATGCTCATCATGAAGAGCTACTTCCAGTCGAGCATCCCGGATTCGCTCGAGGAAGCGGCCTTCCTGGACGGCGCCAACAACTTTCAGATTCTTTTCCAGGTTGTGCTTCCGCTTTCCAAGCCGATTCTCGCGACGCTCTCCCTGTTCTATGCTGTCGGCCGCTGGAATGCCTATGCCGACAACAAGTACTTCATTACCGCTGAATCTCTCAAGATGATTCAGTACAAGCTCTATCAGCTGGTTGCCTCCGCAACGGAAGCTCAGACAGCCACCCTGTCCGAAGCCATTGAGGTCACCAGCACGCCTGAAGTCCTGCAGTCCGCCTGCATCATGTTTGCCACCCTGCCGATCATCTGCGTCTATCCTTTCCTGCAGAAGTATTTCGTCAAGGGTGTCATGATCGGTGCGGTCAAGGGCTGATCTGACTGGATGGATCATGCCGCACAGGCGGCATAACCATATATATTACAAAGGAGGACTCTAGTATGACCCGTAAGATCCTTGCTCTGGTACTTGCTAGCCTCATGCTGCTCGCGCTGATTCCCGCGGCATCTGCGGAAACAACCGCTCAGTGGGAACCCTTCGCCGAGAACGTGTCCATCACCATTCCGGTTTATGACCGCGGCCAGGCCGGCGTTCCGAACGTGGAAAGCAATACCTGGACCCAGTGGATTCAGGAGAACTTCGGCAACAAGTACAACATCACCGTCAACTATGTGGCTATCCCCCGCACGGACGTGATGACCAAGTACTCTCTGCTCGCCGCCGGCGAACAGCTGCCCACCGTCCTGATGGAATACGACTATCCGAAAGTCACCCAGTGGGCGGCCGACGGCTATCTGACCACCTTCAACATGGACGACTTCGCCGCTGTTGCTCCGACCTACTACAAGCGCATGGTCGACAACAACCAGCTGACCTACACCCAGATCAACGGCGAAACCTATTTCGCAGCTGCCTATCGTCCGTACTATGACACCACCTACACCTTCCAGAACTTCGTCCGTATGGACTGGCTCAAGCAGGTTGGTTATGATCATGTTCCGACCCTCCGCTCCGAATATCTCGACGCTATGCGCAAGATCAAGGAAGCCGGCATTGCCGAACATCCCTGCGGCGGCGTCATGGTGACCGGCGTTGGTTCCGACCAGAACTATCAGTATCGTGAATGGCCTCTGAACGAGGAAGAATGGGCCAAGTACGGCGACTACAACATCCCGAGCCTTGGCTGGACCCCGAACTACAACCTCCTCAAGTATGAGAACATGAAGTACAACGAAGGCCTTACCAATCCTGAGTACTACCTGCTCAGCGGCGAAGACGACAAGTCCGCCTTCATCAATGGTGAAACCTATCAGTACGGCGGTTACATCTCCGCTGCCATGGACTGGCTGACCGCTTTCTATGAGGCCAATCCCGGTGCAGAACTCGCCATCGTTCCCGTCTCCGGCGCCATCGATGCAGAAGCCGGCACGAATCCCGGCTATCGCACCGACAACCCCTTCGGCATGATGGTTGGCTTCTCCAAGGATGCCACCCCCGATCAGCTGAAGGCTGCCTGGATGTACATGGAATGGCTGACCCAGCCCGAAAACCTGTTCACCTTCCAGTGGGGCTTTGAAGGCGACAACTTCAACTATGTTGACGGCCTGCCTGTGAGCGTTTCCGACTACAAGGGCGAGCACACCATGGGCTTCAACAACAATAAGGACTACTGGTGCATCACCATCGAAGCACGTCAGGCCGGTACCATTGAAGACGTTATCTCCAACAACCTGCCTCATGACCTGCCTCAGGACTTCACCCAGGACGTCATCGGCTGGTACTATGACAAGTGCAAGATCCGTGATGCCGGCTGGGCCATCGCCAACGCTCTGTATTCTGTGAGCATGGAATCCGAAGCCGAATATCAGACCACACTGGTCAACCTGTACAAGGAATATCGTGACAAGCTCACCATGTGCCCCGCCGACCAGTTCGACGCTCTGTACAAAGAGTATGCACAGGCTTATCTCGATGCCGGCTATCAGGAGGTCATCGACGAACGCGCCGCTGCTTATGCTGCCGGCAACTCCACGCACCTGCTCAACCAGACTGCTGAAGAAGTCGACCTGAGCAAGTAATTCGTTCTCCATGGGGACCGGGCACTGCCCGGTCCCTTTTCCTATGCCGCTAGGCAAACAGGGCATGATAAACCCTAAAAATGACTGCACTGGATGGCCTCCATCGTGCAGCTTTCCCCAGCAGTTTCCCTTTTTCCCCAACGCAAAAACGGCAGGATATCCTGCCGTTTCTGTCATTCTTCAAGTGCATTTTCCCCGAGGAACAGCGCATGTTTTTTCTCCGCCATCTGGGCGTGCCGCTCAATATAGATTTCAATATTGCTGACATTGGGCTGGCGCTCAATGTGGCCTTCCTCCGGAAAGACCCGCTTGGAGATGCCGCCCGCCCCGAAAGCGAGAATGTGCGTGTTCTCCTCCATAATGTCCACATTGTACTGGCACGCATGCCCGGGGAGTGCATACCCGACGTTCTCCTGATTGCCCGCCATGTATTTCTGGCGGTACAGGTAATACGGTTTCATGCCCATCTCCTGCGCCGTCTGTCTGCCCATCTCCACCATCTCGGCTGCCTCCCGCCCATCCGGGAGCGGCCATTTTTCGATCTGCAGGCGGCTGGTGCGCTTGATGGCAAGTGTATGGACCGTCAGGCTTTCCGGTTTCAGTTCCTTCGCTGCCTGCATGGTCCGCGCAAAGTCCTCGGCATGCTCCCCGGGGAGTCCGGCAATCACATCCATATTGATGTGCCCGATCCCCGCTTTCCTTGCCATGGCATACGCCCTGCGGACATCCTCCGCGTTATGCGCACGTCCGATCACTTTCAGCGTCTGATCGTTCATGGTCTGGGGATTGATGGAGATTCTCCGGATGTTCCTCTCCCGGATCGCCCGCAGCTTGAAGGGCGTCAGCGTGTCGGGACGTCCGGCTTCCACGGTATACTCGGATGCGCCAGGAAAGCAGGTGAGCATCTCATCGAGCAGACGCTGAAACTGGTCTTCGTTCAGTGATGTCGGCGTGCCGCCGCCGACATACACCGCGCGGAGCTGTTTTCCTGCATCCCGGAGGATCTGCGTGCCGCTGCGCATTTCCTCAAACAGCGCTGCGAGATACGGTTCCACCCGCTCCCCTTTTCCGATCTCACCCGAGGAAAAAGAGCAGTAGGTGCACCGGGTGGTGCAGAACGGAATCCCGATATACACATCCGCCCACCCGTCTGCAGGCGGCGGCAGAAGCTGCTGGACCTCCACCGTTTCCCGGAGCAGGCGCGCCTTTTCCGGCAGGATATCAAAGTGCTCCACCAGATGCTTTTCCGCATCTTCCGGATTCAGTCCGTTCTCCAGCGCCTCATAAAACAGGCGGGTCGGACGGATGCCCGTCATGGAGCCCCACGGCGGATGCATGCCCGTGACATCCCTGAGCAGCGCATAACAGGTCTGACGGCACAGTCGTCTGCAGACGCGCTTTCTGTGCAGTTCCCTCAGCCTTGCGTCCGGATGGTCCGGCACACTCTGGCGCATCTCCGCTTCCTTTCCATCACCCCGGAAAACGCAGATGAACTCCCCGTTTTCCTCGCGCATGGTATAGGTGAACCTTCCCTCACTCCACACGGACTCTGGAAGCGCAAACAGGTGCGTCAGATTCGTCAGATCCAGCTGAATGGTTTCAAGATAGGCCACAGGATCTGTCATCAGCCATGCCCTCCCAAAAGACGGTACTTTCCGAAATACGGCCGCAGAATGTTCAGACTGTTCCTCAGGTCCTCTTCACTGCCAGTGGGCAGATCGGTACGCCCCACGCCCATGGACATCACGGTATCCCCTGTGAACAGGACGTCCCCGCACAGATAGCATACGCTGCCCCTTGTATGGCCCGGTGTATGGATCACTTTGAGTGTGAGTCCGGCTTCCGTGATTTCGTCCCCGTCGCGGACAGTGTTCGTCGCTTTGGGCCCGCTCATGCCTTCCTCAACCAGATACAGGCTGGCATTGAGCTCAGCATCGAGCAGCATCGGGGCGTCCTCCTCATGGATATACACCCGCGTGGACTTCTCCATGATGTCTTCCGCGCCGCCGAAGTGATCAAAATGTCCGTGCGTAAAAAGGATGGCAGCCACATGTCTGCCATCCGTCTGCTGCAGGATCTTTTCCGGCTCCGCGCCGGGATCAATCACCAGGCAGTCGCTTCGATCGGGAAGAAACAGCACATAGCAGTTGGTGCGGATCATCCCCACCGGAACAACCCGGATCCTCAGGTCTTGCATGTTCATCCTCAATTCTGTTCAGAAATTCTTCTCCGAGTCCATGAGAATCGTCACAGGGCCGTCATTGACCAGTGACACCTGCATGTCCGTGCGGAACACGCCGGTTTCCACCTGTAATCCGCTCTCACGCCAGAGTGTGACAAGCTCCTCATAGAGCCGGTTGGCCTCTTCCGGCCGCGCGGCTTCGATAAAGCTCGGACGTCTTCCGCCCCGGGCATCCCCGTAGAGCGTAAACTGGCTGACCGCGAGAATCGCGCCGCCGACATCCCTCAGTGAACGGTTCATTTTCCCGTTCTCATCTTCAAAAATACGCAGGTTGGGTACCTTCTCGGCCATATACCGGACATCGTGCTCGGTATCCCGGGTGCTCACACCGATGAGCACCATAAAGCCCTGACCGATCCTGCCTGATTCGACCCCATTGGATGTGACCGATGCCTCGGCCACCCGCTGAATGACACAGCGCATGTTCTCACCCCGTACTGCGGTACACTTCAATAATTTCGCTGCGCCTCTGCAGCTGTCGGATCACACTGTCCATCTGTTCGCGGGACTTGACCTCCAGAACAAGACGGATCGTGGCAATCTTGTTCTTGTCCACACCGGAGGACGAGTTGCGGATGGATACGCCCATGCCGCCGATAAACGTCGTCACTTCGCCCAGAAGACCCACACGGTCATAGGCCATAATCTTGATGGAAACGCAGAAGTGGCCGGTATCCGTGTTCGCCCAGGCCACCTTGACCCGCCTGTCCTGATCGGCACTCTGGGCATTGGCGCATTCCGCCTTGTGCACCGTCACGCCGTGACCGCGGGTTATGTAGCCCACAATGTCATCCCCGGGCACCGGGGAACAGCATTTGGCAAAGCGCACCGGAATATCCATGTCCTCATTGCCTTCGAGGTAGACGCCGTTGGACACTCTTCCCGGCGCAGGCTGCTTGGGTTCCTCGACCTTGGGCACCTGAGGCTCTCTGGATTTCTGCTCCTCAATCAGGCGGGAAACCACATAGCTGGAGGACATGCCGCCATAGCCCACCGCGCCGAAAATGTCTTCCATTTCCTGGAAGCCGTACTTGCGCATCAGGCCTTCATAGTATTCCGGCTTGAGCAGATCGGAGAGCGAAGCGCCTCTGCGCTTGCACTCATGCTCCACCATGGAGCGCCCGATCTCGATATTCTCCTCGCGGAGTTCCTTTTTCAGGTACTGACGGATCTTGGATTTGGCCTGTGCCGTCTTGCAGATGCGCAGCCAGTCCGTGGACGGACCCTTGGAGCTGGCGCTCGTCATGATTTCCACACGGTCGCCGGTCTGCAGTTCCGTATCCAGCGGCACAAGGCGTCCATTGACCTTCGCGCCCACGCACTTGTTGCCCACAGCCGAATGAATGGCATAGGCAAAGTCGAGCGGCGTCGCGCCTTTGAGCATGGAAATCACATCGCCCTTGGGCGTGAAAAGGAACACTTCGTCCGCGAAAAGGTCTGTCTTGAGTGTGTCCACAAACTCTTTGGAGTCGCGGGTATCGCTCTGCCAGTCCAGGATCTGGCGCACCCAGTACAGTTTGCTGTCCAGGTCAGAGGCTGCACCGCCGCCTTCCTTGTAGCGCCAGTGCGCCGCAATGCCGTACTCGGCAATCCGGTGCATTTCCCAGGTACGGATCTGCACTTCAAACGGGAAAGGCATGCGGCGGCCGCCGACCACGGTTGTGTGCAGCGACTGGTACATGTTGCCCTTGGGAACGGAGATATAATCCTTGAACCTTCCGGGCACCTGATTCCACAGGGTATGCACAATGCCCAGAACCGCATAGCAGTCCTGCACCGAATCCACAATCACGCGGATGGCGATCAGGTCATAGATCTGATCAAACGGCTTGTTCTGGAGCACCATCTTTTTGTAGATCGAATAGAAGTGCTTCGGACGTCCGTCCACGTCATAATGGATATGGGCCTCATCCAGCTTGGCCGAAAGTTCCTCAATCACCATGCGGATACTGTTTTCCCGCTCCTGGCGCTTCATGCCGACCTTCTGGACCAGCATCTGATACCCGGCAGGATCAATATACCGGAGCGACAGATCTTCCAGTTCCGTCTTGATGGCATAGACGCCCAGCCTGTGGGCAAGCGGTGCATAAATATCCAGAGTTTCCCTCGAAATGGCCACCTGCCGCTCAGGGGCCTGGAAGCGCAGTGTGCGCATATTGTGCAGGCGGTCCGCGAGTTTAATGAGCACCACGCGGATATCGCGGCTCATGGCCAGAATCATCTTTCTGAGACTTTCTGCCTGGGCTTCCTCGCGGTTGGCAAAGCCGAGCTTATTGAGTTTGGTGACGCCGTCCACCAGCTCAGCGACTTCGTTGCCGAACTCACGCCGGATATCGTCGAGCTCAATGCCGTCACAGTCTTCCACCGTATCATGCAGAAGGCCGGCCGCAATCGTGGGCGGGTCAATCATCAGCTCGGTGAGAATGCTCGCGACAAAACACAGATGAATGAAGTACGGCTCACCGCTCTTGCGTTTCTGACCGGCATGCGCCTTCTCCGCAAAATGATATGCTTTCTCAACGAGCAGGTATCCATCCCCGGGATTGTATTTCTTGACTCTTGCCAGCATCTGGTCCAAAGGCATTTCTTCAAAAACAGAAAACACGGTGCTCCTCCTCTCTTCATCCTCAGTTCGATTCCATGATTTTCCTTACGTACCGGAGAACGGGACTGTCATCCGGTGATGCTTTTACGCCCGGAATCCGCTGCACTTTCAGCGGACGCAGCGTCCATTGAATCAGTCCGACCTCGGAAAACGCTTCCAGGGCAAGCATCAGCTGCCCGGCCGTAATCCCGAGTTCCTGCATGACCTGACGTGCATCGATCGGGCCGATCGCCAGAGCTGTCCTTTTATAGACTTCCCTGAGCAGGCCTGTGTCCATGTCAAGCGCTTTGAGTTCCTCCGGGAACCTGCTGCCCTTCAGACAGCAGATCTCGGCGCGCGGGCACATCTTCCGGATCCGCTCGGCTTCACCCGGCAGAATATTTCCATCGATCAGGACAATCTGCTGCCAGGCATCCTGAAGTGCGGAAAGATCCGGTGCAAGCAGCAGTGTGTTGAACCCTCTCGGGTCAGGCACACGCCCGATCTCCACGTCCAGCTCCATTTCAGCGGCCAGCGAGGCGGCCTGCGCCGCGCTGTGCCCGATCAGAAGCGTTCCGCGTTCCCTGCGCACCACCCGTGTGCGCGGGACGGACTGGATCTCCTCTCCCGGTTCCGGAATTGTGAACTCATTCGACGAAAGGCATTTCAATTCCTGCAAAAGGGATGAAAAAATCACAGCATCCGAGGGGACTGCGGCTGTGCCCTGCGCACTGCGAAGCGCTGTCACCTGAACCTGCGGACTGATTTTTCCGCGGAATTCATTCTTCTGCGGTTCAAAGATCACATCCACCCGGTCCAGGTGCTGACCGGCTTTTGCGCCCATCTGGAAGGCAATCCCGTCCATCAGGGTATCCTGCCTGAGGAGAGACAGTTTCAGATGCGCCCCGTCTTTTCCCACGGCAGAAGCGGTCTGCACATGGCAGTCCCGGCACAGAAAGACTGCCGGCGGATTGCCGAACCCTGTCGGTTCCATGCACGCAAGCTCTTCGATAAAGTCCAGATTCACTTCGCTCAGCTCAAGGGGCATATCATATTCTGTCTCGGGGATCAGCGCACTGGCTTCACAGTTTTCCCGGATCAGGATGTTGAGGCGTCTTCGCAGTTCGCTTACCAGGTCCGGCCGCATGGTCAGGCCGGCTGCCTGCTCATGCCCGCCGAAGCGTTCAAAGAGATCCGAACACTTTGAGAGCATGGCATGGATATTGACACCGGGGACCGAGCGGCAGCTGCCGACTGCCTTTTCCTCCAGATGACTGAGCACAATCGTCGGGAAATGGTACTGTTCGCAGATTTTCCCCGCAGCCAGGCCGATCACGCCGGTATTCCAGTTTTCACCCATGACGACAATGCACCGGTCGTCATAAAAATCGGTCTTCTCCCGGATCTGTTCAATCGCTTTGCTGCTGATTTCCGACTGCATTGCCTGACGCTTCCGGTTGTTTTCCTCAAGATGCGCTGCGATCTTTTCCGACTCTTCGGGATCTTTTCCCGTCAGCAGATGCACGCACTGGTCCGCATCCTCCAGGCGGCCGCCCGCGTTGATGCGCGGACCCAGCCGGTAGGCAATCTGCGTGCTGGTGATCGGATAGGTGCACTGAGCCTGCTCAATCATGGCCCGGAGACCGGGACGCTTTTTCTCCCCCATCTTCTCCATGCCGTAGTGCACAATGACCCGGTTTTCATCAATCAGCGGCACCAGGTCAGCCACCGTGCCCAGGGCCGCCAGATCAAGGCAGTCCATCACGCCCTCCATGCCAAGGAGCGCCTGGCACACCTTCAGGGCAACACCGGCCCCGCACAGGCGGCGGAACGGATAGGATCCGCAGAGCGGGTTCAGGATGGCATCCGCGCTTACCGGCGTTTCAGGCAGCTGATGATGATCGGTGACAATGACGGTCATTCCCAGTTCCTTTGCACACCGGACTTCCTCATGATTGGTAATCCCGCAGTCCACCGTCACCAGCAGGCCGTGGTTCTGCGCAATCTCCCGGACAGCCTGGACATTGAGTCCGTATCCCTCACTGTGGCGGCTGGGAATCCGGAAATCCGCCCGGACACCCAGTTTTTCAAAGATATACAGCATGATGGACGTGGATGTCACCCCGTCTGCATCATAGTCTCCGTAAATCTGAATGCCGACCCCATCCTGGACAGCTTTCCGGATGAGCATGACCGCTTTATCCATATCCTGCATCAGGAACGGATCATGAAGCTGTGAAAGGGAGGGATGCAGGAAACTCTGCGCCTTTTCCGGCGTGTCAATGCCGCGGTTGCGCAGCAGCTGCGTCATCGGGAGGGACAGGCCTTCCATCGGCTCTGAGACAGGGACTCCCCTCTGTTTGAATCGAAGCATGATGTACCTCTGCAGTTTTCTTCAAAAAGGCAAAACGGGAGGAACCCGGACAATGGGGTTCCTCCCGAAAAAGGATCCGTCAGGATCAGGCCTTGGCCTTCACTTTCTTGGACTTTTTCCCGACACTCAGTTTTTCATCCAGCATAGCCCAGACATAGCCGTTGATCATGTTGGCAGAGTATACACCGGAAAGGATGCCGACGATGATCGGGAGAGCGAATTCCTTGATGGAAGCCACACCCATGATGTACAGGGCAACGATGGTGATCAGGGTGGTGATGGTCGTGTTCAGGGTACGGCCAAGGCACTCTTTCACTGAACGGTTGACGATCGTGACACGGTCGTCACCGGGGGTCTTCTTCTCATTCTCACGGATACGGTCGAAGATCACGATCGTATTGTTGATGGAGTAACCGACAATCGTCAGCATAGCGGCGATGAAGGTGGAGTTCATCTGAATGATGGAACGCAGCAGGACCATGAAGGCGAGCATCATGAGCACGTCATGCAGCAGTCCCAGCACAGCGGCCAGGCCGCTGGAGAAGTCGAAGCGGATCGCAATGTAGATCAGCATGAGTGCTGCAGCGATCACAACAGACCAGAAGGCATTGGACAGAAGCGTGCGTCCGGCAACAGGTCCGACGTAGTTCACTTCGCCGTTCTGGGTGACGTCCGGATACTTTTCGGAGATGCCTTCCACAAAGCGCTGCTGAATGGTCTGGACATCCTCGGTGGCAATATCCTTAATGCGGATATTCACTTCGTCACGGTTTGCACCCTGTACGGTGACAGCCGCGTCAATGTTCATGCCCTTGAAAACATCTTCCACATCGGACTGGGCAACTTCCTTGCCCATGGAATACTGCATGGCCATACCGCCGGCGAAATCGATTCCCTGGTTAATGCCCAGGCCGAAGAGGCTCAGGACCAAAGCAAGGACAAAAATGCAGCAGGATACAGTCAGGCAGATCCTGGAACGATTCTTGACAGTCATTTCTGCTCCTCCTCTACCGTGTTCTTCATGGTGCAGTACAGCGAAGGCTTATTCAGGCCCACCTTCACAAACCAGGTCATCAGCATACGGGTAATGACGACGGCGGAGAACATGGACACGACAACGCCCAGCAGCAGTGTCTTGGCAAAGCCCTGGACAGAGCCGGTGCCGTACACCAGCAGCACGATGGCTGCGATGAGGGTGGTTACGTTGGAGTCAAGGATGGCGCTCATGGCGTTCTTGAAACCAGCGCGCACAGCGGCACGGGCAGGACGTCCGGCACGCATTTCCTCGTTAAAGCGTTCATAGATGATGACGTTGGCGTCAACAGCCATACCAATGCCCAGAACGATACCGGCAAGACCGGGAAGCGTGAGCTGGATGCCGGGGATCACAGCGATAAAGAAGAACAGCAGGAGCATGTAGATGCACAGTGCCCAGGAGGCAACGACACCGTTCATGCGGTAACGGATGATCATGAAGAGCATGACCAGCAGGATGCCGATCATCGCTGCGCGGATGGAAGTGCTCAGCGCTTCGTCACCGAGGGTAGCGGACACGGTATCCACTTTCTGCTGGGTCAGAACCAGGGGCAGAGCACCGGACTGGATCTGGGCGGCAATGGTGCGTGCGCGCTCTTCGGAACCCATGCCGTTGATGACGCCGGATCCGTTCGGGATGGCGGACTGGACGGTCGGGTTGATGAGCATTTCATTGTCCAGATAGATGGCAATCTGCTTGCCGATGGACTTGGCGGTCATGTCAGCAAACAGGGCAGCGCCATCCTTGGTCAGGGTGAAGGCCACCTGATGGTCGCCGTCTGCGAAGAAGTAGCTGGCGGTCTGGACCTGCTTGCCGGTCATGAACTCGTTGCCGTCCGGATCACGGAAGGACAGTTCAGCCGGGGTGCCGATCAGATCGAGCACGGCCTGCGGATCGGTGACGTCCGGGATTTCCACGCGGATGCCGGTGCCGTTGTTGATCTTCTGCACCGTGCTTTCCGGATATCCCTTATCGGTCAGACGCTGCTGAATCACGGCGATGGTGCCGTCCATCAGAGCATCAAAGCTGCCCTCGATTTCATCGGGCTGCTGTGCGGAATACTCAACATACACGCCGCCGCGCAGATCCAGGCCCAGGGCCAGGGATTCCGGCCAGTTTTCAGCGTTGGTGGTGGGCATCCAGGGAAGCAGTCTGTACAGGCCGCGGCCGTCAAGGGGCATACCGTTGAAGCCGAGATAGCCAAAGACGATGGTCAGCACCAGCAGCACGCACAGGCCGATAATCGCGCCGGTCTTTCTGTTGGAGCTCGTTTTCTTGCTCATGTGCAATCTTCCTCCATATATTTTGATATTCCCAGATTATGAAGCCTGACCTTCATCTATCCGGGAACACCCTCAGGAGGACAGACTAAATAAACGGTTTTCTGCCATGTTCTTGCGGTCAGGGGCATACCGTTGCGGTCACAGCTGCAGATCGGCAGAACCGGCGCATCCGCTTCGGGCCGCACCGCTTCTCCCCGGGTCTCACGCTGTTCTTCCGCTGCAGGCACAGTCCGGGTTTCCTGAGTCTGGGCCTGGACGGCAAAATACACAGCGGTCTGAACCTTTTCAGGCCGCTCCCGCTCCTCCGTTTCCGGTCCGATGATCAGTCCCCGGCTCAGCAGGAAGAAAGCCATCAGAAACAATCCGCACAGCAGAAACACAGGCGTCTTTTTCATACGCTTTCCTCCTCTCTACAGCCGGAATGGCAAATCTGGTCGACATTATACGTTTTCCTTTTGAATGCGTCAAGCTGAGACGGCCTGTTGGGTCCGCAACGGGATAAAAAAACATGTTTTTTCTTCGTTCATTCTGTTCTCTGACACTGCCGCGCTTCCCCACATAAAAAGCAGCCGGGTGCCCGGCTGCCGAATCAGCAGTGAATTATGCATTCTGCGCGGTCCCTGAAAGGATTTCAATCTCCCGGCACCGCACTTCCAGACCGGCCCTGGCTGTTCCATCCCGGCCTTTGTAAACATTCGCGTGCACTTCGCCGCACACGAACACCTTGCTTCCCTTTCTCAGCATGCGCGCAGCCTCTTCCCCCTGCGCTCCCCACAGAGAGCATCGGAAGTAGGTCACGCTGCCGGACCCGTCTGCCTGTTTCCCGCCAGGCTGGTTCACAGCCAGTGAAAACGTGCATACGCTCATGCCCGAAGCCGTCGCAGCCAGCACGGCATCGGCGGTAAGATTGCCAATCAGATAGAGTCGGTTCATCGAATGCTCCCCCTCCATTCCATATGTTCAGCGAAAAACGGTGGAACAGGCAATCAGGAACTGCGCGGCATAATAGGTGACCAGAATCAGGATGCCGTACACGCGGTTTTTGTTCCCGGTCGCCTGCCCGATGCCGATCATGCAGTCCGAAATGACAAACAGAAAGCCGCCGATCATCAGGAAACTCTGTCTGGATGAGGCCAGTGCCGCCATGCAGCAGAGCACAGCCGCATAGCACAGGTACAGCGGCGCCTGCTCCAGATGATCCTTCAGGCGCGAATAGAGGATCAGGATGATACCGAAGAGGGCAAGGAAAACAATCAGGGAGCGCATTCCGACGGGGCCTGCCAGAAGATAGCCGATGCAGTACAGGATATGTCCTGCGCCGAACGCGGCCATCCCTTTGAAAAACTCAAATTCCAGAAGCCAGTCGGCCAGTGCGCACACGCACAGTCCGAGGAAGAGGAAGACAGCAGGGAGTCCCCCGCCTGTCAGTGTCCCGTACAGGGCAAGCAGCGCACACAGCGACGTCGGTATCACCTTCAGCCCGGCCTTCTGCCTGGGTGAAAGACGGGCGTCCTCCTTTCGGATCAGATAATAACAGGCCATAACCGTCACAAGAACCAGTACAATGATGCCGGCGGTCATTCCTTCCGCCTCCTTTTCGATGTTGCTGATTCTATCATACGCTTCCGTGCGCTGCCTTTCAAGTCATATTCGTCCCGGGAGAAAAATGGTTACCGTTTTCCCTCGATCACCTTTTCCAGCGGTTTGGCCAGGCGGTCAGAGAGGAAGGCAGCCAGAATGATTTTCAGCGCATCAAAGGGCAGGAAGGGGAAAACGCAGATGGACAGCGTGCTCATCAGATCCATCCCCCGGAGAACCATAAACCAGACTGTGCCGAACGCATAGCAGATCAGTACACCCAGGGCCATCGCTGCACATTTCCATATCATCCTGTTCCACGTACGGTGAATGAGGAAGGATGCAAGCCATACACAGGGCAGATAGCCGATGATGTATCCGCCTGTCACACCGAACAGCTTGCCCGGACCGCCGCTCATCCCGGAAAACACCGGCAGACCGCACAGACCCATGAGCAGATACACCGCCATGGACAGCACCGCATAGCGCGGGCTGAGCAGTGCCGCACACAAAAGCGGCGGAAGCAGGGAGAGCGAGATCGGCACGGCGCCGATGGGAATGGTGATCTGCGCGCACACCGCGGTGAGCGCGGCGAAGACTGCACAGAGGACCAGCTGAAGCGTGGGTATCCGTTTTTCCTTGGTCATGAGGGAGGATCTCCTTTGCGTAAACTTTATTAAGGAAAACCGTTTACGCATTGTAGCATGTTTCTCCACCGTGTCAAGCAGGAAGGCCCCGTCGTCAGGCGAATATAATTGGTTTAACTGTGTTTCTGCTGTCATCGGCAGGCATGCATGGGAGGTCTGTTTTTGAACGCAAGAAGAAATACGCTCTACAATGTCGCTTACCGTGTTTTTTCCATACTGCTTCCGCTCGTCACCGCGCCGTATCTCTCCCGCGTTGTCGGAAAGGAAGGCGTCGGGCTGTACAGCTACGCATGGAATATTTCCTACATCTTTGTCCTTGTCGGCACACTGGGACTTGAAAACTACGGTGTGCGTGCTGTCTCCCGGGTGCGGGACAGCCAGGAGGACCTGAATCGAACCTTCTCCGCGATCTGGCGCATGCAGCGGATGGTTGCCTCAGCCGCCCTGGCCATATGGCTTGTGTACGTATTCCTGGTGGCCGGCGAAGAGAAAATCATTGCGCTGTCCCTGACCATGATGAGCGTCTCCTGCATCCTGAATCTTGACTGGTGCCTCATGGGCCTGGATGAATTCAGACCCATTGCCATCCGGAACACCTGCGTAAAGCTTCTGGCCGCAGCCTGTGTATTTCTCTTTATCCGCGGGCCGGAGGATCTGTGGGTGTACGGTTTTGCATGGTCGCTCTCCACGCTCCTGGGCTGTCTCTCCTGCTCCCTGAGTCTGCGCAAAAAAGTGCGCATTGTCCCGGTTACCCTGAAGGAAGCGCTTTCGCACCTTCCCGCCTGTGCCCTGCTCTTTGTGTCAGTCATTGCTGTTTCCGTCTACAGGACCATGGACAAAGTCATGGTCGGTGCCATTGCCGGAATGGCGCAGAACGGTCTGTATGAAAATGCAGAAAAGATTATTTACTGCCTTTCCGGTTTCATTTCCGCCTTCGGCAGCGTGATGATGCCCCGTGCCGCCCATCTGCTCACCGAACACAGGGAAGACCGGGTGCTGGAAGGCATGGAGCTCTCCATGCACCTGGTGATCTGCATGGTCTCCGCCATGGCCTTCGGTATTCTCGCGGTGGCCATGCGGTTTGCCCCGCTTTTCTACGGCGCCGAGTTCACCGATTCCGGCACCCTGATGATGCCCCTTGGCTTTTCCCTTGTCATGATCGGGTTTGCCAATGTCATCCGCATGCAGTGGATTCTCCCCCACGGGATGGACCATGTTGTGCTGCGCTCGGTGCTCGCAGGCGCCGCCGTCAATCTCGCTGCCAATCTCGCACTGATTCCCAGGCTCGGTGCAATGGGTGCTGTCATCGGAACCCTGTTCGCGGAATGCTCTGTCCCGGTCGTTCAGTACCTGCACCTGCGCAGGGTGCTTCCCTACCGCCGCTACCTCGGCATCTGCCTGCCCTACTTCCTGTTCGGGCTCGCCATGGCCGGCGTCATCCGTCTGGTTTCTCCGCTCCTGCCCGCCGATTCATGGGCCTCCCTCGGCATCCTCGTCTTTCTCGGTGCGGCAGTTTATGGTATACTCTGCCTTGTTTACTGGAAATACAGCGGCGTGCGCCTGCTCTCCCGCCTGCTCCCTGCAGGCATCAAAAAACGTTTCCGCTTTCTGAAAGGATGAACCCTATGATGCAGCGTTTTCTGGCTCTTCTGCTGATCTGTCTTTTGATTGTCCCCTCCGGTCTGGGAGAAACGGTCACAGAGACCGGTGTACCCGAATCCGGCGACACGGACAGCCTCTTTGCAGAGTTTGACTCCATCGATCTTCCCTCCGTCACCGGGGCTGCGGACACGGAGGTGGTCCCGGATTCAGGCAACAAAACCATCACACTCACCTTCACCGGGGATGTAACGCTCGGCAGTGAAGAAGCCTACAGGAAACGCGCTTCCTCCTTTGAATCATATGACAAAAAACACGGAGACCGCTATTTCCTCAAGAATTTTCTGGACCTGTTTGAGAACGATGATCTGACGGTCATCAATCTTGAAGGCGTCATCTCCGACTCTGCCGCAGGTGAAAACAAGAAAAAGGAGTTCCGCTTCCGCGGAGCCCCTGAGCTTCTGAATATTCTGAAGGTTTCCTCGGTCGAGGCCTGCAATCTCTCCAACAACCATATGCAGGACTACGGTGACCGCGGCTACAAATCCACGATGGAAGAGCTGGAAAAAGCCGATATCGCCTACTTTGGATACACGAACAGCTATATCTTTGAAAAGGACGGCATCCGGATTGCCTTCTATGGTCTGGTTTCCCCCAAGTTCAATTCCCTTTTCCCCAAATGCAAGGAGGAAATTGCCCAGCTGAAAGCCGACGGCGTCAATGCGGTTGTCTTCGTCTTCCATGCAGGAACCGAATACGGGAAGGGCCGCAACTATCTCCAGGAACGCTTCGGCAAGGCTGCGATTGATGCAGGCGCAGATCTGGTGATCATGCATCATCCGCACGTGCTGCAGGGCATGGAGATCTACAACAAGCGGACCATCTGCTATTCACTGGGAAACTTCTGTTTCGGCGGCAATTCCCGCGTCAAGAAGCCGGATTCCCTGCTGACCGCTGTGGTCCAGGCGGACCTGACGTTCTCCGCACGGGGCGAATATCTCGGCCAGCAGCTGCGGATCTATCCTGCCCATATTTCCGGCACCTACCCGGAGAGCAATTTCCAGCCGGTCCGCGTCACCGGCGCAGAAGCGGATGAAGTCATCGCCCGCATCCAGGTTGACACCAAGTACACGCTCAATCCCTACTCGGAGAAAGACGGCTGCGCGGTTCAGGACTATCTTTCCGCCGAATAAGCTCATTCATCCGGGAGCATCAGTCCGCTTTTGAGCCGGCTCCCAAGCTGCGTCTCAACATATTTCCGCATCATGCCGAACGGCGCATGGCGTTCGGGGGTGTTCACCCAGGAAGCACTCCCCTCCTGAAGCGCTTCTTCCAGAAACAGACGCTGTGCTGCCGAAACCGGTACGTCTTCCTTCATATGGCAGCTTCTGCAGACCACACCGCCCTCCCGAAGGTCGAAAAAGCAGTTCTCCTCCTGCGGAATGCTCCTGGAACACCGGATACAGTGCCGCAGTCTGGGACGGACGCCCTGGTCCTGTGCGAAATGGATCAGAAAGCCGCACAGCAGCGGCCGCCATTCCTGATCGGTAAATGTCAGCCGGGACAGCGTATGAAGAAGCAGCATAAAGAGATTCTGCGCGTTCTCCCCGGGCTGAATGACCGCATTGCACAGACCCAGAAGATATGTGCCGCAGGTCAGCCGTTCGTAGTCCATCCGCAGCGGATAAAAAGTTTCAATCAGTGAGGCCGATACCACCGTGTATCGGCCGTTTTTTTCAAACAGCTCATAGTCTCCCAGTGCGAAAATCTCCGCAGCATTGAGAAGGGGCGACTTCGGCCTTCTGCATCCGCGCGCAATGGCTTCCATTCTGCCGCGCACCGGGCTGAACAGCGTCAGCATCCGGTCAGCTTCCCGGTAATTGGCCGTATGCAGGACAATCACTGTATTCTCTGTCTGTTTCATTGCGCACGCTCCCTTCTGTTCTCTTTCTTTTCGCCTTTTCCGGAATTTTCCCTGCAAAGAAAAAAGCGGTCAAATGCCGCTCTTTACGATTTCCAGTTGTTGACTGCATTTCTGGCCAGCTGCAGGAACTCCTGCAGTTTTGCTTTTTGATTCTCATCCATGCCGGCAGCCGCCTCGTCCGGAAGACGGAGGTTATTGGCCAGAAGATATTCCGGCGTCACACAAAGTTCATTGCACAAACACACAAACGTTTCCAGACTGGCAACACGAGTACCGCGCTCTATATGCCCCAAAAAGGATGCCGAGATACCGACCTTCTCCGCCAGTTCTTCCTGCGTCCAGGATTTTCTTCTTCTGGCAATACGAACACGGGTCCCCAGGTCCTTATAATCCATCGGTAAAGAACCCTCCTGCATTAGCTTGAATTGCTATTTGATTAGGCTTCGTCGAATATTTTAATCATTTTTACGATTTGGTACATGAACCGAGAGCATTATTTTTTTGTCTGCAAGAGCGAAAAATGTTTTTTCTTTGTTCTTTTTGTTATATCTTCATACCTGTTGCACTTTTTGATTGATGATAGATTTGTTGTGTTTTCTGCAACAGCAAAAACATCCTTCTGCCAGTCCGAAATTCCTTCTGAAAACCTTTTGTTTTTTCTCTGTACAAATTGTAACCAATATGCTATAATCCATTCTGTTCGCCGCCCGCTTTGCAAGACTCTCTCCTCCTTGGTATCGCGCAACCCAAATGCCGTAAACCATAGAAGTAATGCCTGGCATGAGGTAAGGCGACAAAAAACATTTTTTACCTATAGCAGGAGGTCTTTTACCATGTACCAGGACGAAACACTTACTTGTAGAGACTGCGGACGCGAATTTGTTTTCTCTGCTTCCGAGCAGGCTTTCTTCGCCGAGAAGGGTTTCCAGAACAAGCCCAGCCGCTGCCCCGAGTGCCGTGCTGCAAAGCGCGCTGCCCAGAACGGCAATGCCCCCCGTCAGATGTTCACCGTCGTGTGCGACAACTGCGGCCGTGAGACCCAGGTTCCTTTCCAGCCCCGCGGAGATCGTCCCGTCTACTGCCGTGAGTGCTTCACAGCCATGAAGCAGAACCAGTATTGATGAGATAAACGAACGTCCAGGACTGTGACGAAAGTCACAGTCCTTTTTTGTGCCGGCCTGAACTGTTTCTGCAAAGAAAAACCGGGACTTTCAGCATACTGTCTGAAAGCCCCGGATCTTCCTTGGAAAGCATCAGCCGTTGGGCAGATCATCTGCAAGAGAACTTCCATCGGCATCCGTGACCATCACATTGGTGATCTCTCCGTCGACAAGGAAGGTCACCGTCCATACCTGTGTCTGGGCACTATAGGTTGCTTCCACAGGTTCCACGACAAGCCCCGTGATTTCCTGAGCCCGTCTGACGGCCTGCTCCCGGGTCAGATGCGCTGAAGTGGTCAGGCACCTGAGAGGCACAAAACCGCGGACCGGAGAATCTCCTGATCCCATTTCAATATAGGCCCATTCACCCATTGTTGCCAGCCAGACCACGGAGGCGTTCTGATTGAGGGTTCCAATGGATGTGCGCGAATAGAGCGGATCATCCGTGATGCTGACAGCGTCTGTGGTATAAGCGGACAGCGGTTCAAAAGAGAGCTGCTTCACGAAAGCGTTTTTGGGCAGTGCCTTCGATTCAATCCAGCCAATCCGCATGTGATCCGACGTAATGTCGTACTGGATCATGATCCAGCCGTTTTCCTCACCGAACACCTGAATCCAGTCATTGGTGCTGACGGCCGCTTTTCCCCTCCCTGCCTGGCCATACTGCACCCCTGGCCCCTGATAGACTTTGTATTTCTTCCCGGAAGTGAATTGGATCTCCTCTGCACTGAGGTTCCCGTATGCAGGGATCTGCGGCGCATAGGAAAGCTTTTCCTGGGCGGCTCCGAGCGTCTTTGGCAGCGCACTGATGGAAAAGTACTGAAGGTTCCGCTCATAGGTGCCATACGCGCTTCCGCGCACAGCGGCGTCCTCAATATCCCGGTAATAGGTCAGCCGTTCATCATATCCCCGGATGGTCGCACCGGTGTTCAGATTCCAGTACCGTGTAAACTTCCATACACCGTCCCGGAGAACAAAGGCGAGATAGACCTCCGTGTATTCTTCACCCTCATCGAGCTGATAGATGAACAGAGACGGTTTGCTGATGACTTCATCGGTTCCCCAGTCCTGGTATCCGCTTTCGGACACCCCGATCATGACCCGGTTGCTGCCCTGCAGGACAGCTTTGCTGGTCTGAAAACTGATTTTCCATGTTCCTTTTCTGTCCTTCCGGAACGCAAAGAGCGTGTTTGAGCCCTTCCCGTCCCTGCTCAGGGCAAAATACCAGTTCGCGGCTTCCCCGCTGCCCTCCAGTGTGCATCCCGCAAATCTTTCCTGAGAAAAATAGGTCTGGATTTCAGCGGGCAGCGCAGTTCCGTCTGCCGTGCAGGGCAGAATGCCCGCACAAAAAATGAACATTAACAGCAGAGCTGTGATTCGTTTCAACATCATACAACTTCCTTCCCTTGGTTCTGTGCTGCAGCTTTCATCTATTCAACGCACCGCCGCCCCGGGTTTCTTCCCGCCAGGCACGTCATTTTCTTGACAGTCCTCCGGGCATCCTGTACACTCCTCACGAGGTGTTTCACATGTCACAGATGATTCGCACATCCTTGGATGCGCTTTCGGATTTGCTCCAGTCCCTCGGCATTTCGCGCCCCCTCTATGTCTGCTCGCGCCGATGGATCTCCCGTCTTCCCGACGGTGTCCCGGTCTTTTCCCATTTTGATCCCAACCCGGATTTTGACCAGTGCGCTGCCGGCGTCAGCATGTTCCAGCGCAAGGACTGCGATGGACTGGTCGCCATCGGAGGCGGCAGCGCCATGGATACCGCCAAGGGCATCAAGGCCATGCTGCTCTCTTCCTCCTTTTCCGCGGCTCTGCTCGGCCAGTATCCCGGCAGTCATGCCTATCCCCTGATCTGCGTGCCGACCACGGCCGGATCAGGCTCGGAAGCCACACAGACAGCTGTTCTCTATGTAGACGGGCAGAAGCATTCTCTTTCTCATCCCATGCTTCTCGCACAGGGTGTCATTCTGGATGCATCGCTGCTCTCCACGCTGCCTGCCGATATGAAGCGTTCCTGTGCACTGGATGCTCTGTGCCAGGCGATTGAATCGTTCTGGTCCAAAGCCTCCACCTCCGAGAGCCGAATGATTGCTGGCCCGGCCATGCAGGTCATTCTGCACTGGTTCCGCCCCTATCTGCGCGGAGACCGTCAGGCCGCCGAGCAGATGCTGCACGCAAGCTATGCTGCCGGAGAAGCCATCCAGCTGACCCGCACAACCGCAGCGCATGCCATGAGCTATCAGATCACCAAGCGGCTCGGCATTCCGCACGGGGATGCCTGCGCGCTGACGCTGCCCTATCTCTGGATGCGTCTGACACGGGATCCCGCTTTCATCAAGCCGGGCAGCATGCTGGCCTCCAGAATGGATGTATCCTTCAACGATGCGCCGCTTCTGTTCCTCGGACTCTGCCTGGATACCGGCCTGTATCCGCCAGGCTGTACGGATCCGGTTCTGCTGGACTATCTGACGGATTCTGTGAATATCGAACGACTCGGCAATCATCCCGAGGCGCTGACGCGGGATGATATCCACGATCTGTATATCCTGGCACTGAACCCTGCCCCCGAAGAGACGGCCGAAAGAGCCCTGAAACTGTGGAGGCAGTATGCAGAATAAATTTGCCATGCCGCACCGGGCATATATTGACGCGGTCACCCGTTTTATCTTTGTGCAGGATGTGCCGGAGAAAAGTGATCTGATCTTTCTTCCCGGCTCCAGCCATGATGAACATGTCCGTCTTGCTGCGAAGCTGTACGCGGAGGGGTATGCTCCGTACATTCTTCCCTCCGGCTGCCACGCCAAGGCCGCCGATGCCTTTTCCGGGGATCCGGAGTTTGATTCGGAGTGGGCCTGGATGCGCCACCTTCTCCTGTCCCTCGGCGTGCCGGACGACTGCATTCTCCGGGAGGACAAAGCCACCTTCACCTGGGAAAATGCCACGTTTTCCAGAAAGGTGACAGACGGCCTCCAGCTGCCTGTCCATCAGGCGCTCCTCTGCTGCCGCTCCTATCATGCCCGCCGCGCGCTCTTTTACTACCAGGCGGCCTTTCCTGAAAGCATGATTCTGACCGTGCCCGCCGCGGTACCTGAGATCGGGCCGGACACCTGGTATCTCACAGAGGAAGGCCGGCATACGGTTCTGGGTGAGGTCCGCCGCATGGGGAGCCAGGTTATGGAAATCTTTGACTGTCTCATGGAAGGCCGGGAACCTCCGCCTGCCAATACTTTACCGTTTGAAGGGAACTGAACCATGCATCATCCGTTTTTACGCATCATTCTGATTCTTGTCCTGGCCGCTGTGGTCATCTATATTGGCCTGATCGGCATGGTCTGCTGGAAAGAGACCCATGTGGAAGCGCCGCAGGACAATTATGACGCCATCATCGTTCTGGGTGCTCAGGTCAAACCTGACGGAACGCCTTCCGTCCAGCTGCAGTGGCGTCTGGATGCAGCCGCCGAAGCCTACCGAAAGCATCCCTGCATCATCGTTGTCTGCGGTGCAAAGGGCTCGGATGAACCCGATGCCGAAGCGCATGTCATGCGGCGTGTGCTGGTTGAGCAGGGTATCCCGGAGGACGCAGTCCTCATGGATGACACCTCTTTCAATACCCGGCAGAATCTCCTGCATGCCGCCTCCCTGCTCGAAGGAAAGCAGGCTGAAACCGTCCTTGTGGTCACTTCCGACTATCATCTGCCGCGCTCGCTTCGCCTGGCACAGGATCAGGGATTCCATGCCGTTGGTCTGGGGTCTCCGACACTCGGCGGATGGTTCTGGCTGAAAAACCATGCCCGCGAGGCGTTGTCCTGGGTCAAGTACTGGATTGAATCCTACCTGCATGTCACACTGTAAAGGAGCATCTGCATGGACGCACAGACCATTCTGGAACGCCTGAACGCCTGTTCCATTCCAGCTTCTTTCCACGAAGCAGAACAGCTTGCCGTCTATCACCGCCTGCTCCTGGACTGGAACACGCGTATGGATCTGACCGCTGTCACCGAGGACAGCGAAATGCTGGACAGGCACTATGTTGATTCCCTGATGGCCCTCACGATGCCAGGTCTCCTGCCTGCATCCGGGCGTGTGATCGACGTGGGCACCGGAGCCGGTTTTCCCGGCATGCCGCTGGCCATCTGCTGTCCAAACCTCCAGTTTACCCTGCTGGACAGTCAGCAGAAACGGCTGAATTTCCTTTCCGCAGTGATTGCCGAACTGGGCCTGAAGAATGTCACGCTTGTGCATGCGCGCGCAGAAGACGGCGCCCGGGATCCGGGACTTCGCGCGTCCTTTGACGCAGCCGTCGCCCGGGCCGTAGCGCCGCTTCCTGTACTTGCCGAATATCTGCTCCCCTATGTCCGCATCGAAGGCTCTGCCCTTTGCTGGAAAGGCCCATCCGTTCTTGATGAAATGACTGCTGCACGCCGTGCCGCTCACCTGCTCGGTGCCCGTCTCGAAGAACCTGTCTCCTATGATATTCCCGGCAGAGACTGGCAGCATCTGTTTGTCCGCCTCTCCAAAAATGCACCAACACCCAAAGCTTATCCGAGAAAAGCAGGCACTCCATCCAAGAACCCGCTTGGAGAAACATCCAAGTCATAAATATCCGTAGCATCGACCTCATTGACTCCTTTATTTTCGTTCATATCGTTTATTTCTTTCTGAATGCCTTTGTTTGACGGTTTGCCCGATGCGGTGTATAATGCCTTCGTCCTGCTGATGTGGTGGAATGGCAGACACCGGGGACTTTGAAGCAAAAATCGGAGCATCCCGCAGGGAAACCGCGGGTATGAATGCTGGCTAATTCGGCGGACACCCCACAGGGGCAACGCCGAGCCAAACCGTCAGATTCCTCTGACAGAAGTGTGTAGAGACTATATACCAGCGGCCTGCAGCCAGATGGTATGGCCAAGACATAGTCCAGACTGCAACGTATGAACGGCTCTGGCAACAGAGTGCAGCAAGAAAATCCCCTGCTTCACGGCGTGCGGGTTCGAGTCCCGCCATCAGCATAAAAAGCCCAGCTTCGCAACAGGAGCGGGCTTTTCTTTTGCTTTTTGGGTTGGGTTTATGGCCGTATTTGACATTTCTTGTAAGAGCAAAATGTTCGCAGTATTGCATTTATGCTATTTTGATCTCTGAATTGTCGTCAAACTGTCGTCAAATTCAGAGTATCAATATATTGCCCCATCTTTACAGACGCAGCCCTTTTCATCGTATTTGAAACATGGCCATATTTGTCCATGGTAAAAGCCACCGAATAATGCCCAAGTGATGCAGATACTGTCTTTATATGAAAACACGAATTCTCTACAAGGGGTCGGTGTGGAGAAATCGGTCGAAACCGCTGTGATGTACTGGAAACAGGCCGCGGAACAGGGATACCAGCCTGCCATCCAGATACTGAACGACTATTAACCAAGAGAAATTTTCCTTCTTTCATCCTTTCCTCAGGCTTTCTGTTTCTTCGCCATCCGGACCGATTGCATCCTGCAGGGTATGAAAAAACAAAAGCCGGACGCTGCAAGACATCCGACAAATGCGGTCAATGTGCGTCAATGAAAAACACAATAAATCCTCAAAGAAAGAAGATCGGGTATTCCCGGTCTTCTTTGTCATGCTTTTGCTTCCAGCCTTGGAACAGACGTTCGTTCCACGAGGATCGTTTCTTGTTGCTTCCTTATCTGCCGAAGCAGGAAGAGGAACCGTCCTTGTTCCAGCTGCAAAAAGCCTGCCCTCCTGCACTCCAGCACCTGTTCGGATAATCCTTCTCTTTCCGGACCCTTCCGGATCCTACGTTAAGGAATCGGCCGGACAGGAAACCAGACTTCATCATACCGGATGCTCTCTCCCCGATCATTCTTCATGACATGAATCAGGCGTGAGTACCCGTCTGCGCAGCATTGCAGGCCGTTCTCGCGGATAAAGTCCAGGCATTCCTTCAATGGTTCCTTTCGGTCAAGGACCGTCTCCTCAAAAGCGCAGATACCGTACACTGCAAGTCCACCCGCTATCGGCTTCACTCTCCCGCTTCGCTTCACACCCAAACGTTCCATTTCTTCTTCTGTCATGATCATGCCGATTTCTGTCTCCAGATCGGGCTTTTCGGATAGAAGATCCCTGACCGGAAAGCACAGGGATGCCTCGGTAATCGGCATCAGCGTGTTCCAGAAAGCAAATGCCTGCGTTTCTTCATCCGTGCTTTCATGTTCGTCGTTAAACAGCCTTACGAACAGCCGGACCACCGGCTCCGTCTGCACAAGGACCGGCCTGAAGCCTCCATCCCCCACCAGACGGATCAAACGCTCTTTTTCCCGGATATGTTCCAGAATTCCCTTTTGAACCTCAAGGTCCGCCGCCAGTTTTTCAGCACGTCCTGCCATCCGCTCTGCAAGGTATTCCGGTGTATTCCTTTCCAGCAGTTCCGCAGAGTCATTCAGGCTGAAACCGCAGTTTTCCAGCATCCTGACCGTCGCCAGCCGGTAGCAGTTTTTCAGGTCAATGCGCCGCATTTTTCCTTTGCCGATACGCTCAGGATGAATCAGGTTCTTGCGTTCATAGAATTCCATTCCCTTGACCGTCAGTCCGTAATAGCGGGAAAGCTCGGTTGAGGAATACACATAGTCCTTCCGGTTTTTCATTGGACTTCCTCCATATGACAGAAAAGGCCTTCAGCAGATGGCCTTCTGTCCATCTGCTGAAGGCGTAGATCCGATTTACTTGATCAGATTGGCAACAGCATGCTGTGCGGCTTCACGGCCATAGACGCCGCAGTTGAGCAGCATGGTACCGCAGCCGAAATAGTTGATGTTGGTGACCTGAGCGCAGGCAACGGCACCGGCAGCATACAGGCCGGGGATCGGATTGCCGCTCTTGTCGAGAACCTGGGCCGATGTGTTGATACGGGCACCATTGTAGCCGTCCGTGCAGATCATCGGCATACGGAGCAGGTAGTAAGGTGCTTCAATCGGCACAAGGTACTGCGGCTCTTTGCCGAAGTCTTCATCCACACCCTTGGCGCAGAGCTCGTTATAACGGTCAACCGTTGCCTTCAGCACTTCAGGATCAAAGCCGACATCGGCTGCCAGAGCTTCAATGGTATCTTCCTTATAGCCGAAAGCATCACCGTTATGCGTCTGTGTCGTCAGTCCAAGACGGGTCATAATCGGATATTTGTCGGCTGTCGCCTGACCGTAAATGCAGTATCCCTCGTTATACCCTTCGTTGTAGTTGATCTTGGTATATTCGAAGGTGAAGTCATCTTCGGAAACGATTCTGTTTCCGCCGCCATCGACCGACAGAACTTCACAGTTGGGGATCGTGGGAGATTCAGGAATCAGTTCGGGGAATTCCGTCCAGTTGGCGCCATAGAAGTAATACATCATGGCGATGTAATCAATCGCGATCATATCGGCACCGGCTGCCTCAAGCATCTTATAGCCGGAACCATCACCTGAGCCTACGAGCACTTCGATATTGTCCATCTTCGGATTGAGCTCGGCCAGCATCTCAGGATTGGCCGAATAGGAACCTGTGCAGACCAGAACAGCCTTGCCCTTGACCGTGATGTCATCCCCGGCCTTGGTTGTGGCATGAACGCCGCAATAGACACCATTTTCATCCTGGAGAAGCTGATCCACGGTGGTGCCCAGCATGATCTCCACACCCTGTGCACGGGCCGCGTTGACCAGGGCATTGGTCAGACCGGAACCTGCCCCCTTGGAGATATGTCCGCGCTTGGTGGCACGTACACCCTTGTTGGAGACATTGACAAGAGAACCCACTTCCCAGCCGTTGGCCAGCAGGAAGTCATTGAGTTCAGAAGATTTGTAGACCATGTTCTTCAGAACTTCCGGATCCAGGGCAGGTTCATCCTTGTAGAGTTCATAGATGTCATTGTAGAAAGCTTCCACCGTATCTTCGATACCGGCTTCTCTCTGCGCGGCGGTGTTGGCACCCATGACCTCACCGACAGAACGGCTGGTGGAGTTGCTGAATACATCCTGTGCCTCGCAGATAATCACCTTGGCACCCAGATTGACCGCTTCAATGCCTGCGCACAGGCCGGTCATGCCGGCACCGACAATGACAAAGTCCGTTTCATAGGTCAGGGTTTCTGGAACGTGGGCTTCGAGCTTGCGTGCCTTAAACGCAGCAGGGTCTCCGCCGGCCTGCTCGATACAGTTGTTCAGGGCATTGAAGAAGGCATTGGAAGAAACCGTAGCACCGGACAGTACATCAATATCCGTGGACTGGGTTTCCACAACCTTGGCTGCCAGTTCTTCAAAGGCAATGCCGCCAATGACCTGTGTATCCGTATAGGCAGGGACATTGATTGCCGTAATCTGGTTGCCCTCAAAGGTCGCTTCCAGGGTCATTTCGCCGACATTGACCAGACCTTCCAGGTCGATCAGGGAAGGAACGGTCGCGGTATAGGTTCCGTCCGTCAGTGTGGTCTCCGTGGAAGCCACAACTTCGATTCCCTTCGCCTGATTTTCAACATCCTTCAGCGCTTCATTGAAACCTGCAGAGGTGTAAGTGGCACCGGCAACAGCGTCCACGGAGAAACTCCCGGCTGCCAATGCCGATTCAACAAGTGTGGTCAGCGCCGCTCCGCCAATTGCGGGCGTCTCATCATTTTTCCCGACTTCAATCGCAGTGACACCGGCTGCATCCACCGTCACGGTCAGCACCAGATCTCCGGCAAAGCCGGCGCCTGTGCCCGTGTATGTTCCTGCAGCCAGTTCTCCTTCTCCGGCAGCACCGCCAACGAACAGTGTGGCAAGCAGTGTCAGAGTCAGCATCAGGGACAGGATTTTTCTCATAGACTACACTCCTTTCAACAGTCAGACAGCACCCTCGGTTGCCGTTCATGTATCTTCATTCTAAATGATGAACCTACTTCATTGTCAAGAGTGTTTGCTTTTTTTCCGGATATTCCATGTTTCAGTTCGTGTGATCATGAACTCTGAGGTAATCGTCCGTTTGATTCTCCGCTCGGAATGCTGCACGCAAGAAAAACTTCGGCAGAAACTTTCCTGTTCCAGGAAGAAACAAGCGGCAGTGAACCGATCAGGCTCAATGCCGCTTGTACGTGCTCAAAAAGAACGAAGGAACAACACGTGTCTCCCTATCGATATCCTGGTAACCGGCTGCATCACACAATCGCTGGAAGCCTGCACAATTCTGCGGCACAAGCCATAGAAAGATGGAGGTTCCCGTCCCGCCATCAGCATAAAAAGCCCAGCTTCGCAACAGGAGCGGGCTTTTCTTTTGCTTTTTTGGTGAGTGCCATGGCCACATTTGACATTCTGAGTAATAGGCTAATAAGCTTTGTATCGTATTTGTCCCATTCTCCTTGCCTGTATAGGGGTCAAATAGGGGTCAGGCCTAGCCCCTCAATGTAATGCCCTATTTTCTCTGATGCCATCTTTCTCATGGTATTCGAAACATGGCCATAATGCAGCAAATCCCGGCATGTCCGGATCGCATTAATCGCATTAATCGCATTTTATCAAACGGAACTGCCACCTTGGAGATCCGATGCGTATAACAATATGTCGAGTGAGTGAAAACCCGTTGAACACCGGCAAAACATTGAGTAAAAAATGCCGAGAATAAACATAGAATATGAACGGAGGTAACTGTTATGGAAAAAATGATGATGGAAATGAATAAAAAAGCCCTGGAAAAGGTAAGCGGAGGATGTATCTTTTTCCATACCTGGAGATATACCAGAAACAAAAGAAAGAAATTTGAAAAGGATGATCTCATTCAGAGCTGCAGCCTAATATATGAATACGAACGCAGATGCGCAGACTGCGGAGCCACAGAGTGGACAACTGCACATTGATGATCATGCGCAAGGTGCGATGAAAGGGATTTCCTTACGGCACATACCGCCCGAAGGAATGCAGTTGAATCAAAGAAAACAGCTGCAGCCCATAGGTGGTCTCCGTGAGATTCACCAGGGCCGTGTCAATAGAAAAAGAAGAGGAGGCGTAGGTAACCGCGACCTCCCCTTCTTTTTTTGAGGCAACCTATTGCTGTTTTTCATGCAGCATCTGCAGTTTCGGCTTCATTGCGCAGATACGTATCCGTCCGCAGTTTTACAATCTCCTGAAGATTCCGGAAAAAGAACTGATAGTCATAGATATGGTATGCACCTTCCGGAAGTCCCGGCACAATGGGCGGATAGGCAGACATCTCAATGTCTGTCACCTTCAAGGCTCCGCGTTCCATATCGATATAGCAGCCGCACAATCCCGGTATTTCCTGCCGCATCTCTCCGCTGTAGGTCGTGAAGCATGCGCCGAGATTTTCCTCTTTTCCAGCCGGGGTACTGTCGGTTTTCCAGTTCAGCGGATTGATGGAATACGCCTTTTCCCCCGCGGGATTTATCAACGTATCCCCCACTTCCGGAGCCTCGCAGTCAAAGCTGATCACAACGCCTGTATCATCAGCCCCGGAAGCCGGCACAATCTGCGGATACCGGGCCGTCATTTCTTCACTGCAGGCCCATCCCATGGCATACACCGCCACCAGCTGACGGTTCAGGTCTTCATTGCCGAAATACTCTTCCAGCAGACGGAAGCACATCTCTGCCCCCTGGGAAAAGCCTGCCAGGATGATCGGCCTGCCCTGATTCTCATGCTCCATGTAATACCCGAATGCTTCCGACACATCCCCGTAAGCAATTGTCTTCCAGGTCTCCTGCTCCTGAGCAGGCAGACTGTAGACTTTCATGGCGGCCTGGCGATAGTACGGTGCATACAGACGTGCACTGTCTTCATAGATCCCGCGCTCCATGTTCAGCGCGCCGAGAAATGAAGCCCGGGTCTCCTCGTCCGTCATGGACATATTGTATTCATCTTTCATGTCCACGGTGAGACAGACCAGAAACACATCTGCCGCACGGTCCTCCCCGATCCCGAAGTACGCCCAGTTGTCTGTATCTGCATAGTCAGGCTTTCCTTCTGCTATGGCCACGCCCGATACTGTGATCAGCAGGAACAATCCGAACAGCAGAACAGTTCCCGCTGTCTTCATCACAGCTGTCCAACGCTGTCGTGTCATATTTTTCCATCCTTATACCTGGATGATCCACCAGGTCAGCAGCCCTTTCTTCCGTTTTTGTGGTCGTCCACTGAGCAGGCATTGGGTGTGCCGTATTCAATCAGCCCCGCATCGGCCGGATCAATGGACACACGGCCGTCCTCAAAGACAAATGCGGGCACACCCACGTCGCCGATTTCCTTGCAGTGATCAAAGACAGGATTCTGATCCCGCAGGCGCATGAAGGCACTCAGGTACCGGATATGCTCTCCGATATTGATATACTCAAACTCATCCTCGCGTCCACGAATCTGTTCTTCCACATAATCACAGTAGGGGCAGGTGGGCATTCCATAGATTTTAATCATATTGTTCTCCTCCTCTGTTTCCATGTTCATATGCCGCACTGCAGCGGAAAAAATCATACACCATTTTTCCTATGCCGACAATCATCGCGCATCCGTGCTGCGCCTTCCGTTCAGGATGCCTTTCGTTTCCTTTGGCGGACGCTCTGATTCGATAAACATTCTTTCTGCGCCTGGCTCCCTTCCCCTTTTTTTCAGCTTGCATTCACCCATTTTTCACCTTGAAGTGATATGCTCATGACATACGAAGGAGGGGTTCCAATGCATTGCAAAAACTGTGGCGCATCAGTCAGCGGCGGAAATTTTTGTGTCTACTGCGGATCTGCCCTGACCGAAGCAACGAGTTCCATCTCACTTTTCAACAAAGCGGTATCTACGGCCGCCGACACCAACCAGTACAATCTTGTCCTGATCTCCTGCGGAACGTGCAGCAAAACACAGACCGGTGATCTGCTGGAAGACATTTTCGGCTATACAGATGCAGAATCTTCCAACCTCATCAGCATGGCGCCGGTTGTTGTCGGGGAACGTCTCAATGCAAACGAAGCGAGTACAGTCGCGCAGCTTCTGACGGAGTATGGCGTGCAGGTTTCCATCACGAACCAGTCGGATCAGTACGTTGATCTGACTGAACATGCAACATCGTCTGTTTTCGACAAGGCCGGAAACCTGCTTGCCGGTGCTGCAGCAGTGATTGGCGCACTGACAGTCGGCAACCGAATCAGAAGCTATCGGCGCTACAAAAAGCCGTCCCTGCTCGAGCGTATCTTCCATATCGGATACAAGCCCGAGCCTCCGGCTTACCACAGAAACTTCCGGCTTCCGGTTTACAATCCGGCGCCACCCGAACCCCGGCGGACCATTCGGATGCCGGAAAGACCGCATCAGTCCAGGCCTTCCCATGCACGCAGACCCGGCCCCGGAACGCCTCAGGGCGGACCCGGCGGTGGTCCCAATCACGGCAGAAGATAAGTCTCCTGCCTGCCCAGATGAAAAACCAGTCTGATCCAAAACGAAAGCAGGAACCATTGTCTGCTTCCGTTTTTTCAGTTGTCCGCACTATTTTGCTGCACCGTTTTTCCCATTTCTGTCATCCATCCACTTCTTCATGGTTGCCCCAGGGAAGATCTTCCTGTATCATGTAAACTGAAATCGGTAAGGAGAAAAAGGAGAATGAAGCACGAGACTTTTCATTATCCCACGCTGAAAGATGTGCAGCTTGAGTCCGAAAGAATCAACGGTTTTATCCCGCTGAAAGAGGATGTTTCCGCCCTTTTCGAGCCATTGTCCCTTTCCGGAAAGCAGGCTGCCAACCGCATTGCTTTTCAGCCCATGGAAGGAACGGATGGAACAGAAGACGGTGCACCGGGTGTACTGACCGTCCGCCGCTATCATCGGTTTGCCAAGGCCGGTCCCGGCCTGATCTGGTTTGAGGCCGTCGCCACGCTGCCCGAGGCGCGGGCTTCCGCACATCAGCTGTGGCTGACAGACCAGAATGTCGATCAATTCAAACGGCTGCTGGATGAAATCCGCGAAATCTCCATGAAGGAAAACGGCTATGCGCCGCTGATTGTGATGCAGGCCACCCATTCGGGCCTCTATTCCAAGCCCCATGGTTTTCCCGAACCCCTCATCGCCTATTCCTGCCCGCCGCTGGAAGATAAGCCGCTTTCCCAGAACCGGATTGTTTCAGACGACGAGCTCCGGAGGTTTGAGGAAGCCTATACGCACACTGCAGTGCTGTGCCAGAATGCCGGGTTTGACGGCATGGATGTCAAATGCTGCCACCGCTATCTCGCCTGTGAGCTGCTCTCTGCCTATACACGGCCAGGGGCCTACGGCGGAAGCTATGACAACCGCACGCGGTTTTTAAAGAACTGCTACCGTGCTGCGAAAAGTGCCATCCTGCAGCCCTCGTTCTTCCTCTCCAGCCGGATGAATGTATATGACGGGTTTGCCTATCCCTACGGATTCGGCGTCCGCACCGACGGCAGCCTGACTCCGGATCTGACCGAACCCATCCGCCTGATCCGGGAACTGAAGGAAGAATTTGCGATTCCCCTGATCAATGTGACCATGGGTAACCCATATAAGAATCCTCACGTCAACCGCCCCTATGACCATGGCAACTATGTGCCTGACGAGCATCCGCTGGAAGGGATCAGCCGCATGATGCGGGGCATCAGCGAAATCCAGCATGCGCTGCCGGATCTCCCGGTTTTGGGCAGCGCATTTTCCTATCTGCGCCAGCATGCAGGAAACCTTGCAGCCGGCATGATCGCAGACGGGCACTGCAGCATGGCCGGGTTCGGCCGCATGGCTTTTGCTGACCCCGGCTTTATCCGGGAACTTCGCGAGGAAGGACAGATCCGCACAGGCGGTGTCTGCGTGACCTGCGGCGGCTGCGCAGCGCTTCTGCGCAACGGCACGCCTGCCGGGTGTGTTGTACGCGACAGGGAGGTCTACAGACTGTGAAAGTAGCATTTGTTACCGGCTCCAGCCGCGGCATCGGCCGGGGCATCGCAGATCTGCTGCACGAGAAATCCTGGCAGGTCATCTATTCCGGCACCCGGCAGGAGAGACCGGATCATCTGCCGGCGGACCGGGACTATTTCCCCTGCGATATTTCCAGGGAAGCAGACCGTCAGGCCGCCCTCGAGTACATTGTCAGCCGGTACCACCGCATCGATCTGCTCGTCAACAATGCCGGGGTCGCACCGCTCGTCAGGCGTGATCTCCTGGAAATGACCGAGGAAAGCTTTGACCGCGTGATCGGGATCAACCTGAAAGGCACGCTCTTCATGTGTCAGCTGTTTGCCCGGGAAATGATTGCCGAGCGCACGGCCGGCATTCCCGACTGGCAGCCCCGGATCGTCAATATCGGCAGCATGAGTGCCTACACCTCCAGTGTTTCCCGCGGGGAATACTGCATCAGCAAGGCCGGGGTGGGCATGGTCACCAAACTGTTTGCCGACCGGCTCGCCGCCGAGGGAATCCCCGTCTTCGAAGTGCGGCCCGGTATCATCGATACCGATATGACCAGCGTGGTGCACGAAAAATATGACCGCCTCATCAAAGACGGTCTCCTGCCCGTCAAACGGTTCGGGCAGCCCGAGGATGTCGCCAAAATGGTACTGGCATGCGCAGACGGGCTGCTGGACTATTCGGCAGGCCAGGTGCTGGATGCCGACGGCGGTTTCCAGCTGCGCAGACTGTAACGGAAAGGATGAATGGGCATGCACGAGATGAGCGTACGCACCGTGGTTGTCGGCTCCGGCTGTGCCGGGCTGAACGCGGCGGATACACTCAAAGCCCTCGGTGAAGAAAGCCTGCTGCTCCTCACTGAGGATATGAATGCCGGTACCTCCAGGAATACAGGCAGCGACAAGCAGACCTATTATAAGCTTTCGCTCTCCGGCGACGAGGGCGACAGCGTCGGCCTTCTTGCGCACGACCTGGCCTATCCCGACGTCCACGGCGATACGGCGCTGTGCGAAGCTGCAGCATCCGCCCGCTGTTTTTTCAGGCTCTGTGCACTGGGCGTTCCCTTCCCCACCAATGCGTACGGTGAGTATGTCGGATACCAGACCGACCACGACCTGCGCAGGCGTGCAACCTCTGCCGGGCCGCTGACCAGCCGCTTCATGACGGAAGCGCTGGAGCGTTCGGTCCGCGCGCAGGGCGTTCCCGTTCTGGACCATGCTGTCGCAGCACGCATCGTGAAAGGCCCGGACGGAGTCGCTGCGCTGGACGTGTTTCTCCCTCAGGAAAAGCAGATGATGCGCATTTGCTGCGCCAATCTCATCCTGTGCACCGGCGGGCCTGCGCACATCTATCTGGACCGGGTCTATCCCGAAAGCCAGCATGGCATGAGCGGTCTCGCCTTTGCCGCCGGAGCCCGGGGTGCCAATCTGGACTGCTGGCAGTATGGGCTCGCCTCCATTGCCTTCCGCTGGAACCTGAGCGGAAGCTACCAGCAGGCACTGCCCCGCTACGTTTCCGTGGATGCCGACGGCACAGAGCATGAGTTTCTCGCTGACGCACTGGGCGAGGAAACCGCTCTGGCCTATACCTTTCTCAAAGGCTATCAGTGGCCGTTTGATGAGGACCGCCTGAACGGTTCCTCCCGGGTGGATGTCCTGGTCAAGCAGGAAACGGATGCAGGCAGAAGCGTCTTTCTGGATTATATGCACAATCCACGCGGCTATGCGCCGGACCGCCTGACAAAAGAAGCCCGGGAGTATCTGGAGAACTGCGGCGCACTCCAGGATACGCCTTTCGAACGCCTCCGTGCCATCAACCCGCCGGCTGTCCGGCTGTATCTGGACCACGGGATTGATCTGGCCCGGGAGATGCTCGAGATCCGCGTGTGCGCCCAGCATCACAACGGCGGGATCGCCGTCGATGCCCACTGGCAGACCTGTGTGCCGGGGCTGTATGTATGCGGGGAAGCTGCAGGCACCTTCGGCCGCAGGCGTCCGGGCGGAACCGCGCTCAATTCCACGCAGGCAGGTTCTCTGCGGGCAGCCCAGCATGCCTTCCGAAACGAACGCCGGGTATCCGAATCCCCGCCGGAGTCTGCGCCACTGACACTGCCCGAAGGCGATGCGGCCGTGTTTCAGAAGGAAATGACCCGCATCGCAGCCTTTCAGCGGGACTCAGAGGGGATGGAACAGCTCAAGCAGAAAGTGGAACAGACCCTTGCCGCCCAGCGGGAAGCGCATCCGGACTCGCCGGATTTTCATGACCGTCTTCTCCTGCGCGATATCCTCCTGACCCAGCGTGAGGTGCTCTCTGCCATGCTGTATGCACAGACAGAGGAAAAAGGTACAAAGGGCGTCCTGGTCACGGAGAACGGCTGTTCTGCTCGCGTACCCGCCCGCCCCATGCCGGAGCGCGATCTCTGGTTTGAACGTGTCTGGAAGCGCTTTCAGGAAGGGCAAGCGGACTGAAGGCACAATGTCAGCACTGAAAAAGGCAGGAGAATATGTTTCCCCTGCCTTTTGTATTCCCTGAACCGGGAAGAAGCCTTTCCGGCCTCACCGTCATTCCGGGAGATCATGGGATTTCTCCCGGCGATTCAGGCCCGGATTACCCTTCTGCTTTTCCGTCAATGATGTCAATCAGATCCAGCACGCACTCCAGTTCTTCAGGCTTCACCTTGTCGCAGTCTTTTCCGGCAAGCACACAGTCTGTGAAATAGCGGATCTCATTGAAATAGCCATTGGTCGCGGGCAGATTGATGCCGTTGACATTGGCGTCCTTTTCTGCTTCAAGCGTCTGCTTCTCACCGTTTGTCAGATACGTGGTCAGCGTGCCCCCGCGGTATTCCATCAGGGCCTTCTCAAACTGGAAGCGGAAACTGGCCTGGAACGGATAGCTGCCTTCATACCATGCAGCCTCTGTACAGATGAAAAAGTCCGGATATTCATAGACCACCTGGAAGTAGTCCTGCACATCTGTCTTGGCACGGTGGCAGATGGCCTTCTTCGGCTTGCCCAGGGCATAGATCAGGAAGTCCAGGTCATGAATATGCAGGTCAAACGGCACAAGACCGCTCCGCTCCGGATCACGCATCCAGTTCTCCCAGGACCATGCGGGCGTATTGCCCAGACGGGACATATTGCCGCTGAGCAGTTTCCCATAGCAGCCGGTATCTATCGCGTTCTTCAGGACTTCATACTCACGCCAGAAGCGCAGCACCTGGGCTACCATGAAACGGCAGCCGTTTTTCTTTGCGGCATCATAAATCCTTCTGACGTCTTCCCGCTTCATGGAAACCGGCTTTTCGGAGAGCACATGAATGCCGCGGTTCAGCGCCTTGACGGCAAAATCCGCATGCAGATAGGTGGGAAGGCAGATATCCAGGATATCCAGCTCTTCCTTTTCGAGCATTTCGTCAAAGTCCACATAGGCACGTCCGCCTGTGACCTTCGATGCTTCCTCCGCCTTTTCTGGCCGGATATCGCACACGGCTGTGACCTTGACTTCCGGGATCTGTGCCCAGGATGTCGTATGAGAGCGGCTGATTCCGCCCATGCCCACCATTCCAACTTTCAGCATGATGTCCTCCTTACAGCTTCTCAATCAGCTCTGTCAGATAGTCTTTGGTTTCAAGAATGTCCTTAATCTGCTGTTCGCCAGAAATCTCGCGCTCAATGGTCAGGCTGCCGTCAAAACCGCATGCCTTGAGTCCCTGCACGAACTTCGGGAAATTGACCTTGCCTTCGCCCACCTTGACTTCCACGCCCAGTTCGAGGCCGTTGGTGGGATAGAGGCCGTCCTTGGCATGCACGCCGCGCACATATTTTCCGAACACGTCCAGTGCGTCGACCGGGTTGCCCTTGCCGTAGAGAATCAGGTTTGCCGGGTCGAGGTTGATGAACAGGTTGCCGGTATTGACCGTTTCAAACAGTCTCAGCAGGACAACCGGTGTCTCCTGGCCGGTTTCAAAGAGCAGGTTCTGTTCCGACCGCTTGAGGCACATCGCGAGATATTTCACGGTGGCCACCACGCCCGGCCAGGCAGGATCTGTCATGTTCTCCGGGATAAAGCCCATATGGGTCACAATGTCCGCAATCCCCAGACGCTTTGCATACGCAGCGCCGTCCAGAATGTTCTGAATGCGCTCTGCCCGGAAGGCGACCGGAACGAGTCCCAGGGTCTCCGGACCCTCTGTAAAGTTCCAGCACTTCGGGCCGACCCAGCCGCACCAGAATGCCGTGATCTCGATATCAAATTCCTTCCTCAGCTCGCTGACTTCCCTGGCATTCTCCTCGGTCCAGTACCTGGGATCCCAGCTCACCAGCTGCGCATGATGAAATCCCTGTGCCGCTGCATTGGCAAAGTTTGTGCGGAGCTCTTCCCCGCCGCGGTGTGGAATAATGATGCCTACGTTCATGAATGATCCTCCCTTAATATGGATTCGCTGCATCACCATCGATGCAGGTTTTTCTCAAACTTGGCAATATAGGATTCCCTGAGTTCCTCCTCCGTGATGCCGAAGCACCAGAGCACATCATGATAATACATCAGGACGTCTGCCATTTCTTCAATCAGCTGAGCGCGAAGATCTTTGTCCCTGCAGGCCTCCTCTGCGCCGCATTTCTTGATGATGTCAATGACCTCTCCGACTTCCCCGATCATCCACAGCAGATGATTTGCCCCGGCCGACGGCGAATACCGCTCCCACTGCGTATATTTGTCCCGCAGCGTTTTCTGCATTTCCAGCATCTCGCCGACTGTGAATCCCGGTGTCTCCGTCTTCCCGGCCTTCAGTACAGCCCCTATGTTTTCCATGCAGATGCGGATGATTTCGCGGTTGGAAAGCCCCTGTCTGCGAAGCCCATCCAGCCTTTCCTCAAAGCCGTTGAGCATGGTCCGGTTCTTTTCGCGGTAGGCGGCGTCCGGTGTTTCCGCACCCACGCCGTACGCGTTCAGGCCCACCGCCTCAGCGTCCTTCATGGCCATGTCCATATGATAGTCGCTGCTGACAATGGCAACCCGCTTCTCCCCACCCACAAGATCAAAGGCATTGACCATGTTTTCCAGGGTGATGCGGGATTTGTCCTCCAGGCAGATGATTTCTTCGGGGACGCCGCGCTCAATCAGCATCTCCTTCATCACTTCGGCCTCTGTACGGTGACGGTCGCGCGTCAGTCCGCCGCACGGCATGATCACCGGTGCGCCGGTTTCCCGCCATACTTCAACCGCTTTGTCAATACGGCGTTTCAGATCGTCTGACGGGGTATCATCCGGCAGAAGCCGATGCCCCAGCACAACGATGACATCCGTTTTCTCCATCCGTCTCAGGTCCCTTCTCATCCTGTCTGAAATCAAAGCTGCAGCTGACACTCAATTGTTCGATGTTGTGCATATTATACCCCATCCATGCCTGAAAGTCCATCAATCCGCATGCTGAAGACAGGAGGATTTCACGAAATCTGTCCGGTGAAAAAGCGCTCTGATGCAGTCGCTTTCCGCCCGTGGTCTTCCGCTTTCTCCGGTTGACGGCAGGGCCGCATTTCGCTAAACTGAAGAGGAATACAAACCCCATCTGCAGCCCTCCTTTCCGCGTAGAAGCCGGGAGCATCTCTCTGCCGGTTTGCAGGCCCGACTGTCCGTGCCCCGGGGAGGGCAGACACTCTTTTCTCCATATCCTTTCCTGTGATGCAGTCCTTCGGAGGCGATTTCCTGTGCTGACCGATTCCCGGTATACATATGGCAGTTATTCCCGCAGGCAGTTTGCCGGCGACATTCTCTACGGCGTGGTTTCCTTTGCAGACCTGGATGCGCTGATCTCTCCTCACTACGCCCTGGTCAGCGACCGCTGGGCCGCACGCCACCGCGGCGAACTGAACCCGGATCTTCTCCGGGAATACACAGAGAAGCTCACTGAGGCCGTTCATGATGCCGCCGGGGATGACGCTTCTTTTGAGCAGATCGCCGGCGTGCTCCCGATTCTGCGCAGACAGGTTTTCGGCCGCGAAGTGGACCGTCTGTTTGTCGAAGACGCGATGCATGCCGACCTTCTACCTGCCCAGACAATCCTCGACCAGTCCGCGCGAGTGAACGATATGCTGTCCGGACGGACAAGCGCCGTGTTTTTCCTGCAGGATCCCCGCTTTTTCCCGCTGATGCAGCGGGATCTCAGCCTTGCGCGTTCCCTGGGGCTGTCCATTTGTGCGGTCGTGTCATCCACAGACAGCGGGATCTTCCCTTCACCTGAAGTGCTGCGCCGCCTGCTCCCTGAGGAAGAAGTGCATCTTCTGTACTGTGAAGGGCCGCTGTATCAGATGCAGGGAGACTGCCCGGGGACGGAGAATGCATGCATCCTGTATTACGGTGAACGCGGCCTGACCGACTGCCGGAATCTGAACGTGCCTGCCTTTGTGCGGTGTATTCCGGAAAGCCTTTGCGGCAGGGCGCTGACCGGCATGCTCATTCAGAGTGGACGCTGTGATCTCTATATTCCGCCGCATTTTGATATTCTGCCCATGGTCCCGATCTGTCGCCGCACCCTCGCTTCGTTCCGTCAGTATGTGCAGCTGTCCCGCCTCTGCGGCGATACCTGCTACCGGATGTCCTGTGAGGAACTCTACAGGGCCTTCCCGGAAACATTTTTCTCCGTCTATGATGAGGACGGCAGCCTCTTCCCCCTCGGGACTGTCTGGCCGAAGACAGAGCCCCGGGGCAGCTGGTACGCGGATTACTTTTCAAAGCGGGATCAGGTTCTGGGCAGTGTGCTCGACGATATTCCCGGCATCCGGCGCCTCGGCGGCTGGTTTGCAGCAGATACCTTTGATCCCGGTCCGGTCCCGTGGGATGCCTGCGGCGAAGCCAAAGGGATTCTGGTACATGGCGCGCTCATTGAAAAGCATGTCGATGCCCAGGTCATCATCTCGGATGCCTCCCCTGTCTCTCCCCGCCTCTATGTGCAGGAGCACGCACAGGGCGGGACCCACCTCGTACTCAACTACCTGTTTTTCCTGACATCCAGACTGGCCGCGCTGTACAATCAGCTGCGCAAAAACCGTCCCATGGAACAGACAGCGATTCAGGGCGGTCATCTGGACTATCTGCTCTGCCGTGACGGACAGGAGCGCATGGAAACCTTCCCTCTGTACCGGAAGGCCTGCATGGCCCTGATGGAGGACGGTTCTTTCTCCTTCTTCCATTTCCGTCTGGGCGGCGGGGCCTGTACGATCAACGGTCATGCGCTGCGCTGGGAAGCCGGGGATGTGGATCCTGCCCTTCCCGGGGATACCGCCGTGTTTACACCCTATGCCAGCTGTCCCGACGCCGGTCAGTCCAAGTTCACCTACACGCGCCCGGTCGGCGCAAACCGCATCAACCTGGTTCTGCTTCAGGGATCTGTGGCCTGTGCCCGTGACGGGGATGTGCTGCTTCCCTGCTTCGGCGTGGTTCTTTCCCTGACCAGGGAGACAGGCCTTCCCTTCCTTGCACGCTGCGGTTTCAGCCCGGCATCCGACGGCTATTATGTCAGTGCAGCCGCTCCGTCTGTCTCCGTCTGTCTGGATCCCCCGGAAGGCTTTTCCCAGGCGCAGTGGGATCGCGTCCGCTGGGCGTACGGCGGCGGCCTGACCCTGATCCACCAGGGCATCAGCTGTTTTTCCGATTCGGACACAGCGGCGGCTCACCTGGCTCGGGAAGGCTGGCTGTCACCGCTCTCGGCCCAGACCCAGGAAAGTGACATCGCCTCCATGGTCCGTCATCCCCGCACGGCCATCGGGCTCAACAGCAAAGGCCAGCTGTTCTGTCTGGTTTTCTCCGGGCGTTCTTCCGTTTCCCTTGGCGCTGACTATCGGGAGATGTGTGCGCTCGCCCGCCGGATTGTGCCGGATGTCACGGAGCTGATGAACGTCGACGGCGGCGGCTCATCCCTTCTGGCCATTGCCTCCCAGGGGCACCTCTACGAGTACAGCTGGCCCTCCACCTCGCCCGCCAGTCTGAGCGGCATGGCGCGCCCGGTCAATTCTCTGTTTGTCATTCACCTATCCTCCAACCCCTGATCCCATAAGGAAAGGGGACAGCCCGAAGGCTGTCCCCTTTTTGGTTTGCTTGGAAATTACAGGCCGCGCTCAGCGATCTTTTCGTTGATCAGCTTGAGATAATCATCAACGCCCAGTGCGTTGAAGCCGGTCACATATTCTTCCCAATCCTTGTCCACATCTTTTTCACCGGTGATGAACTTGGCTGCCCATTCACCCAGGTAGGTGTCAAAGTCTGCGGTCATTGCGGATACTTCGCTTGCCACGTCAGAGCTGAACAGGAAAGGTGCCCAGACAGCGCCGCCCTCCTGCTTGTCAGGCGTGTAGTTGATCAGGCCTGCTGCGGATTCAAGAGATACCGGCCAGGTCTCGCCGCCCTTGAACAGTTCGTTGGTAGCGCAGGACGGGTTCATGCCGCCGGCCCAGGTGCACCATGCAGACTGTACAGCTTCGAAGTTGCGGCCTTCAGGATCGTTGAGGATCATGTCGGTCAGAGCATAGGTATCATTCTCGGTGTCATGCGTGTAGGTCACGTTCTCTTCACCCATGAAGTAGGCAACAATGCCTTCCACAGAGTAGAAGTAGTCGATCCACTTGGCCATGATCGGACGATATTCTTCAGGGCACTTGTAGGTGATGCAGAAGTTTGCAGAGGTGGAAGCGGGCATGGAGTAAGCATTCCATGCATTCTCGCCGTTGTAGCCCTTCAGCGGTTCAGTCATCGGCACGGTGTACTGCTCATACTTGGAGCCGGACACAGGGCTGTTGTTCACGAAGATGTAGGTCAGGGCACGGCCGTTCTGGGCCTTGACGATTTCATCGGCGAACGTTGCGGTGAAGATATCGGGGTCAACGAGCTTCTCGTCATAGAGCTTGTGATAATACCGCATGAGCTCTTTGTAGCCTTCAGCAGTGTGCCAGAAACGGGCAGTGCCGTCAGCATTCTGGTCAGCCCAGTAGTTGGAGGAGCCGCGGTTCATGACGCCGAAGGAACCGGTCAGGATGTACTCGAGGTCTTCCCATTCGGACATAGCCAGCGGGATGGTGTCATCCTTGCCGTCTTCATTGTAATCCCAGCCCTGGATGGCCTTGAGGTACTCATAGAAACCGTCGAGGGTGTTCGGAGGGGTGGTCAGACCAGCATGCTCGAGCACCTGGCTGTTGTAGAAGAAACGGGAACCCATACGAATCGCATAGCCGGTCAGGATGTAGGGGCAGCCATAGATGCAGCCGTCAGCCTGGGTCACAGCATTGCGGGCGGTGGGATAGGCATCCAGCCAGTACTGGAAGTTCGGCATGATGTCCGCATACTGATTCAGGTCGATCAGCATGCCTTCACCGCCGTACTGAGAGCACTGCGTGGAGTTGACGGCCATCTTGAAGAGCACGTCAGGCAGATCGCCGGAAGCCAGGCGCAGGTTCAGTGTGGTCGCACGGTCAGAAGACGGAACAGGAATGAACTCAATGTGCACATTGGTCAGTTCTTCCAGCTGCTTCCAGAACCAGACGGTCGACCAGTCAGAGGGCATCACGTCCGTGTAGGCATGCATGGCCGTGATGGTGATCTTCTCGTCGGTCAGCGGATAGAGGGACTTATCCATGGCCGGGCCCTCCACAGCAAACGCAGAAACACAGCTTGTCAGCATCACAATAGCCAACAGCAGAGCAACGAGAGACTTTTTCATAGGGAAACCTCCTTTTTTATTTTAGCCCATCCGGGCATAAGAACAATTGTTATCCCTTCACCGAGCCGATCATGACACCCTTGACGAAATATCTCTGGATAAAGGGGTAGATGACCAGCATGGGAATGGAAGCCAGCACGCAGATGGCGTACTTGATGGTCTCAGCTCTCATGGCGCGGCGTGCCATGTCGGAGGCATCGCCGCCGTCCACCACCGAGAGGTCTGCATTGACCAGGATCTGCCTCAGGAACAGCTGAAGCGGCCACTTGTTCTTATCGCTCAGATAAATCAGAGCGGTGAAGTAGCTGTTCCAGATGCCCACGCCGTAATACAGGCCGATGACGCAGATGACGGGGATGGACAGGGGCAGGATAATGGAAATCAGCGTCCGCAGCGGAGAGCATCCGTCGATTTCCGCTGCCTCCTGGAGTTCAAACGGGATCGAGGACATAAAGAATGTCCGCATGATGATCATGTTGTAGGTCGACACGCCGCCCACGAGAATTACCGCCCACCAGCTGTTGCTCAGCCCCAGCGTTTTGGTCACAAGCAGGTAGGTCGGAATCAGGCCGCCGCCGAAGAACATCGGGATGGTGCAGTACACCATGATGCCGTTGCGGCCCCACAGGTCTTTCCGTGAGAGCGGATAGGCGCACAGGATGGTCAGGAACAGATAGATGGCCGTTCCGTAAATCAGCAGCTGGAAGGAGTTGCCGTAGCCCTGCATCAGGTCGCCGTTCTTGAAGCACTCCTTGTAATTCTCCAGCGTGACATTGACAGGAAGCACAATCACCTGTCCGCCGACAACCGCCTTCGCATCCGAGAAGGAAGCGATCACAACAAAATACAGGGGATAAATGATGGTCAGTGTCAGGAGCGCAAGGAGAATGACCACGACGATTTCAAACGCGATATCTCCTTTGGACTGGCGGGAACGAAATGACTTTTTGGCTGTCGGAAGATTCTTTGAATTGCTTGTCATCTCAGTCTCCCTCCTTTACCACAGCTGCACGTCGCTGATCTTGCGGGAAATACTGTTCACAATAACCAGCATGGCGCAGTTGACCACCGAGTTGAACAGGCCGATAGCCGTGGACAGCTCGAACTGATTGGACGAAAGCAGGGATATACGATACACATAGGTGGAGATAACGTCGGAAACCGCCATGTTCAGGTCATTCTGCATCAGGTACACTTTTTCAAAACCCACGGAGAGAATGTGTCCGGAGTTCAGAATCAGCATGATCACAACCGTCGGCATGATGGACGGAAGATTGATGTACCACATGCACTGATAGCGGTTCGCGCCGTCGATGTACGCGCTCTCATGAAGCTGCGGATCCACGCCGGCCAGGGCTGCGATATAAATGATCGAATCCCAGCCCATGTTCTGCCACACACCGGAGCCGACATACAGGCCCCGGAACACGGCAGGCACCTGCATCCAGTTTTCCGGCGTTCCGCCCGCCCATTCAATGGCCTTGTTGACAATGCCGAAGTCGCGGTTGGTAAAGCAGGTCATCATGCCCACCAGAACCACGGTAGAAAGGAAGTGGGGAATATAGGTGATGTTCTGCACCGTTTTCTGGAAAGCCCGGTTCCGCACTTCATTGAGCAGAAGGGCCAGCAGAATGGGGAGCGGGAATCCCAGAAGCAGGGACAAAAAGCTCAGATAGAAGGTATTGCCGATCGTTCTGGAAAAGTACGGCGACTGATAATACTTCAGGAACCACTTGTACCAGGGGTTGGCAAAGGGACTTCCATATACGCCCTTCATGGCACTGTATTTCTTGAAGGCAAGAACCACGCCCGGCATGGGCATATAGCAGAAGACAAAATACCAGACAAGCGGAAGAAGGAGCATCAGATAAAACTGCCAGTTTTTATTGATGCGCCGCTGTCGGATCCAGTACATGAACCCTTTTCTCTTCACGGAAGGACTTCTGGTTGCGCTGCTCATATCCATATCATCCCCTATTTTTGCATCCGTCTGCCTGCGCCAGACCGCCTCACCCGGCTGTCATGGAGGTTCAGGAACTTCTTCCCATGGACTTTCCGATTGTCCCAACCCAAATATTCCGGAGGCATCCTGCTGCATTTCTCGGTAATTCAAATCAAAGCGCTGAACCATGCAAAACTGCTGTTCCTTACGCCTCACTTATTCAACTATCCGGTGATATCGGATACATTCTAATTCCTTCACTGGGAAATGTCAATGCATATTCCACATATCATATTTATTATGCTGTCATCAGCTATCCGGATTGTATCTGTGCTCTCTGCCGGGACCCGCCTGATCCGGATGATCCTGCCCGGCAGGACCTGTCCAAAACAAGGGCAGGCTGCCGGACATCCGGCAGCCTGTGTGCGCATCATGCGGGATATATCTTATTTTATATGACAAACTGGTCCAGATACCGCTTGGACAGGCGCAGAGAATCCAGAATCCGTTCACGGCTGCTTTCAAATGCCCTGTCTTCCACCTCAATGCATGCAAAGCCGTCATAGCCGATGTCCGTCAGCGCAGACACATAGCGTCCCCAGTCCACATCGCCCAGTCCGGGCAGTTTGGGGCTCATATAATCCAGCGGATAGGCCATGGTGCCAACCTTTGCCAGTTTGTCGGGGAACAGCTTGATGTCTTTGAAATGGACATGGAACAGCTTATCCCTGAAATCATAGATCGGCTGGATATAGTCCATCATCTGCCATACAAAATGGGAAGGATCAAAATTCAGTCCGAAATTGTCGTAAGGCAGGATGTCAAACACTCTGCGCCAGATTTCCGGGGTGGTCATCAGGTTCTGACCGCCGGGCCACTGATCTGCGCCAAAGAGCATCGGGCAGTTTTCAATGGCAACGCGTACGCCGAGCGCACCGGCTTCCTCAAGAATCGGCGGCCAGATTTCCCGTAGCAGCTTCATGTTCTCTTCGACCGTCTTATGCTGGTCCCGGCCGATAAACGTCGTGACCATATTGACG